>Ga0209918_1001590_pt1 | contig 11910 bp, 11 predicted proteins | sample SalPonD_shore_MG_FD_185712 | JGI IMG/M metagenome (GOLD analysis project Ga0209918, IMG submission 185712) | Salt pond soil microbial communities from South San Francisco under conditions of wetland restoration - Salt Pond MetaG... | ecosystem: Environmental > Aquatic > Marine > Intertidal zone...
CCCCTTCTAGGCCGTAGAGCTCGGACCGCTCCGGCGCCCAGGGCTTACCCCGGACTTGGCCGCCCCATAGCTCCACGATCATGGGTGAGGCGTCCCGCCATTTTAAAATGTTCTGTTTTATCTCAGCATCCGTGAACCGTCCCGACTTGTCGAACTGACGCCATGCGGAAATCCAGCCCCCGAAACCTAGCCCGAGTTCGCCCGGCTTGCCAAGCTCTTGCCGGTCCGGATGCTTGTGGCCGTGCTCGCGTTCCCATGCTTTATATTGTTCGTAGGTCCATCCCGTGACGCCCCCGGCCCCGTGATAGTAGATATCCTCTTTGCGGCGGAAGGCGTCTATTCGCCATTGCTCCCCCGCGAGTACCGCAGTAACAACCGCTTCAATACTGGAGTAGTCCGAGCATATAAGCCGATGCCCGGGCGCGGCCGTAAATAACCCCCGAATGCAGCCCGAAATAGTCAGCAGCGCATCCCCGAACACGTATTCAACCCAATCGAGCGAGCCGAGACGGATCACTTCAAGCGCGGCTTCCGTGGCGCCCCATGACCAGCCGTCTTTAGTGCTCAACCACTCAGGGGCGCCGCAATGGGGGCAAACGTTCAAATGCTGGCCATACGGCTTGCCACACCCGCCCACCGCGTCACACCATGACAAGGTCGGGCCCGCTTTCGGCAAGTTTTGGGGCTGTACGTCGGCGCCCCCGTCGCGGCCCGTGCGGGCGCGATGGTAGATAAACAGATCGTGGAGCCGGCCTTCCCCCGTCACTTGGCGTAGCATGGCGTAGAGCTTTTTAACGCTGGATGACGCCACACGTTGCCGCAACTCTAGGGCCCGGCGGGCGGGCGGGGGCAAGTCGGGACGGTTCAAGGCTTCGGTTGTGGCCGTTTCGTCCAGGCTTCGCATTTTGACGCCATGCGCGCCGAGCCACCCCGTCAGCTTTTGCACTTCGGACGCGGATGTAACGGATCCGCCTGTAAGCTCGGCAAGCTCCCCGTGATACCGGGCCAATGCTGCGTCAAGTATGACTTCACAAGCCCGGGCGTTTTCCACGTCCAACGCGACCCCGCGCGAGTTGCTGCGTAACGTGGCTTGCCAGAATTTAAGCTCCGCCCCCGTTAGGTCGGGGACGCGGCCGGAAACCTCGGATTCGGCCACTATGTCCCGCTCGTTATAGGCGTACAGCCGTTCCGCTTCCTCGGGTTCGTCGTCGGGTAAAACCCGCGTCTCGGGCTTATTTTTTGTGGGCTTCCTCGGGACTGAGAATTTCCGCAACAGCCGATCGCCCTCGGGATCCTTTGGATGGTCGATATTGAGCACTTCCCCCACATCGGCCAACGCCCCCGGTAGCGCCCAGGCCCTACCCTTTGCCATACTGTCTCGGCACTGTTCGAGCAGTAGCGGCGGCCAGCCATACCGACGCGTACAAACGAGGTTCCATATCCAAAGTTCGAAGGCAACATTATGGGCTTCGATAAGCCCGCCCCGCGCGATATGCTCAAAAAGGGCCGTGGGCGGCGGGAGTCCGGGCCGCCACCATTGGGCGCCTCGGCCGTCTTTTAGATCATATTTGAAACTTAGGACTTCTGTACTCGGGTGCGCCGCATAGGCAGCCGCTCCGACCGCAAACAACCCCGCCTTTGTGGCCCCTTTCGGGGGCGTCCATTTTTCCCCGGTCCAGACATGCCCCGCTTCGCTGTATGTCTCGAAGTCCATATCCGGCAGGACCGTGGACACCCCGGGCCCGACAAAAATCCGGGAGCCGGCGGAGAGTTGGTGGGGATAAGTACGCGGCCCGGGGCCGGCCGGATGCCACACGGCGCCCGCCGGAGTGGGGCAAAGCTCGACCTTCGGCCAAGCGGGAACCCGCATTGCCATAAATACGCCCTCGACTGAGTGGAGAGAAGGGGCCCGCCCCGGCGGTCAGTCGCCAAAGCGGGCCAATGCGCCGCCCCCGTTACGCGGTCATATAGCCCTGTTGGATTAACTGTTCATCGGTCCACCCCTGCGCATGGAACTGTTCCCGTGTCCACCCTTGCGCCTTTGCGGTCATTTGCGGACCCGGCGCGGGCGCCCCCTGAGGCCCATTGAGGAAGTCGGGCGCCGGGGCTACCGGAGCAGCGGCCGGAGCCGGAGCAGCGGCCGGAGCCGGAGCCGGAGCAGCGGCCGGAGCCGGAGCCGGAGCAGCGGCCGGAGCAGCGGCCGGAGCCGGAGCCGGAGCCGGAGCCGGAGCCGGAGCAGCGGCGGGCGGGGTCGTGGAGGCGCCCGCTGGCGCGGAGGCTGCGCCAAATCCTACCGCGTTGGCATCGGGGCCGGTATGGATCCGCCCCCCATAACCCCGGAAACAGACCATGTTGTGGTTGATGAAAACGCCCGGCTGATTGTCTGAGCCGTTGCCCGCGACGGAGCCGTAGACCTCCACATAGTCGCCGAGATTGACTGCCCCATCCTGGGGCCACGGTTCCGCTTGCCCCTGTTGATTCAGGCGGTGGACCGACGGCGCAAACCCGGACGAAAAATGGACAATCCAGTGTCCGGGATAGCCCTCGCGGTCGCAGTTGCGACGGCCCTTGCGGTTCGGCGTCGCGTCGTCCCCGTCCGCGACCTTCCAGGCGAATTGTGGACTCTGGTACTGGCCGCGCGGGAAAGCGGCCATCGCAGTGTTATAAATTTGTTGCCCCCATACGGTGCCGGACCATGTTTGCTCGGCGCCTTTCGGGATAGCGACGGCAAAAAAGTAGTCAACGCGCGGTTGTCCGGCGTTAGGGCCGCTTTTCACGGTCAGCGGCCGGCCCTCGGCATCCGTCGTTTGTGGCTTGTACAAAGATCCGGCGACCATGCGACCGGGCGGGAACAAAATGTCGGTTCGTTCACTCATAACAAAAAGTCCTCGGGTTTAGACGCAAATATCCAACGGGCTTTTTTGCCCGCATCTTCAACCAACTTGAGCGCCCCGCGCGGCTTTTCCGCGTAGGTAGCTACAAGTTCCGGGGGCAACCCCGCCTTTCGCGCTTGTCCAGGGGTTAGGGGTTCGCGTGGCTTGCGAAGCTCCACCCCGTACATGTCGCCAAGCGCAAAAACTTCCTCGGGCGGCGCTTTCCAACGTTCCCGCCCGTATCCTTGTTCCATGCGGTTGAACGGAACGCGTTTTCCGGAGCGAATCATTGCAGCGGCTTGTTCCTCTAGCCCCGAAATTCGCCCTTCGATCAATTGCCGGGCTTCCCGCAATTTGCGAAGTTCTAGCCCCACCGCTTCGGGGCCCATATCAAACGGGAGACTCTGCGAAGCGATCGCCATGGACCGAAACCCCGCGCGCTGGTGGGCTTCGCAAGCGTGGCGCCCCGGGCAAAACTCACAATGCGGGCCGGGCCGGGCGGTCGGTTGCGGTCCGAGAGCTTCCCCGGCGGCGTTAGCCAGTTGATTAACGAGCGGCCGCAACTCCGACGCCCGGACGCGCCAACGCTGGACGGGGCCGCCCCGGGAGTAGACGCGGGGCTGTACGACCGTGAACACGACGGTAAGGTTTTGGTCGTCAAGTCCGGTAAGGCCTGCTTCCTCAAACAGCCCTTGAAAATATGCGACCAATTGCAGGCACTCGAATACATCAACCGGAAGGTGTCCATATTTGAACTCCCAAAGGTACAGCGCCCGCCCACCCGGTGCCCATAGCGCGCAATCCATGGTCCCCCAACAATGATCATGGACGCGCCGGGCGTGGATACGGTGCTCCACAAGCGGGCGGAAGCTCCCCGTTCGTTGCATTGTGGCGTGAACGTCAGCCGCGTAAATCTCCGCCGCTTCGGCCATTTCCTCGGTTACGACCTCGCCATTACCGGCAATGGCCCCGACAGCCGGCACCCCGGAATCCGGGGCCCGACCATGGGCGCGAGCTTCAATTTTTGCCGCCCCGAGTTCATGGGCAGCGGAGCCCGCCCGGGTTTCCTCGGTATCCGGCGTCGGGTACGCGGCGTTCATCATGACCCACATTGCACACCGGGCCCAGGCGTCCGCGCCCGAGGGTGGAAGGATAGAATGCTCGCCCATCCCCGTTACCCCGCCATGCGTTCCGTCAGTTTGTCGTAAAAGGGCTGCAAAAGATCCGGCCTATTGGAAAGCATGACGACGGAGGGCAGACCTACATCCCGAGCAATCTCGTTTACCGTATCTTGATGGATTTGCCCTTTATGGATTGCCTGAGTAACCGCCTGCATCACGTCTCCGAACTGCAAGCCGGAGGCCGGAGCCGGGGGCTCGCTCGCAGCGGGCGCGGCGGGCGCAGCGGCCGGAGCCGGGGGCTCGCTCGCGGCGGGCGCGGCAGGAACTTCGCCCCGCCCAAATGCAGGCGCGGCCGGAGCCGGGGGCTCGCTCGCGGCGGGCGCGGCGGGCGCAGCGGCCGGAGCCGGGGGCTCGCTCGCGGCGGGCGCGGCGGGCGCGGCAGGTGCAGCGGCCGGAGCCGGGGGTTCGCTCGCAGCGTTCATCGTGGCCCGGAGTTCGGCTTCCACGTTCTCAATAAAGTCTTTGTCGAGATTGCGGCGACGGCGCCACGTCCCATCCTTGTTGACTGCCTTGCTGGATGCGTGGATCCGTCCATCCCAGGGGAGCCCCGCCGAATCAACGTTCACCCCGTCGGGCGCGGCAGGTGTAGCGGCTGGAGCCGGGGGCTCGCTCGCAGCGGGCGCGGCAGGTGTAGCGGCTGGAGCCGGGGGCTCGCTCGCAGCGGGCTTTTCTTGATCGGTCACGGAATTTCCGGAACCGAGGCATTCGAAAAACGCGGCCGCAGCGGCGAAATACTCGGGCCGGTCGGGAATGGTGAGCGTGATATGTTCGGACATTCTCAAATCTCCGTTTTTAATTGACGAGTTGAGACAATAGCGATAAATTGCCGAACACGTCAACAAGGAAAATTTAATCATGCTGCAACTCCGGGACTATCAAGCCGAGGTCTATACAGACACCCGGGCCGCGTGGACGGCCGGGGCGGGCAATGTCCTTATGATGCTCCCCACGGGCGGCGGCAAAACGGTGGTTTTCGGGCGGGCGATCTATGACAACCCAGGCCCGTCCATAGCAATTGCCCACCGGCAGGAGCTTGTCGGGCAAATCGCCCTCGCCCTCGCCCGCTATGGCGTCCCCCACCGCATCATCGGACCGGATGCCGTGATTCGAGACATTGTGCGAGCTCAGGTGGCCGATGTGGGGACCAGCTATTATGACCCCGGCGCCCCGTGTGCCGTCGCGGGCGTGGACACGCTGGTACGGCGGGAAAATTCCCTACGCGGGTGGGCGCAGTCGGTCACGCTATGGGTGCAGGATGAAGCCCATCATGTGTTGGCGGGCAATAAGTGGGGCCGGGCGGCCGCAATGTTCCCCAACGCCCGGGGCCTCGGCGTTACTGCAAGCCCCGGACGGGCCGACGGGAAGGGGCTCGGGCGGCATTCGGACGGCGTTTTTGACATGCTAATTCGCGGCCCGGGGGTGCGGTGGTTGATTGAGGAAGGGTACCTTTGTGACTACCGCGTGTATTGCCCCCCGAGCGATTTTGTACGCCCAGGGTCGGACGCGGTGGGCTCGACCGGGGATATAAAGCTCCAGGCGAATAAGGCGGCCGTGCAAAAATCCCACATTCTCGGGGACGTTGTGGAGCATTATCACCGCTTCGCCCAGGGGCTGCGGTCGATCGTCTTTGCCGTGGACGTGGAGACGGCAACGACGATAGCCCGAAATTTCCAGGCCGCCGGGGTACGCGCCGAGGTAGTGAGCGCAAAAACCCCGGCGGCCGTGCGGTCCGAGTTTCTGCGGCGGTTCCGTGCCGGGGATATAACCGTATTGGTGAATGTGGATTTGTTCGGGGAGGGGTTCGATTTACCCGCCCTTGATGCAGTCATTATGGCCCGGGCAACCGAAAGTCTCGGGCTCTACTTGCAGCAATTCGGCCGAGCCCTGCGGCCGGTCTATGCGGACGGGTACGACCTCCGCACCCGAGAAGGGCGGCTTGCGGCGATTGCCGCCGGCCCCAAGCCCTACGCCCGCATTATCGATCATGTCGGCAACGTCGTGCGGCATTTACTCCCCGATTCCCCTCGGGAATGGTCGCTAGACAGCCGAGAGAAACAAGCGCGAGCGAAGTCGACGGACGCAATCCCGGTCCGCAGTTGCCTAACGTGTTTCGCGGTTTATGAACGAGTGCGCGCGGCATGTCCATTTTGCGGACACAAGCCGGTCCCGACCGCGCGGAGCGCCCCCGAGTTTGTGGACGGGGATTTGTGCGAATTGGACGGCCCGACGCTCGATCGGCTCCGGGGGGCGGTTTCCCGAATTGATGGGCCAGCCGTGCCACCCCCACATCTATCCGGTCCGGCGGCGGGCAACTTCGAAAAACAGCATAGAGCCCGGCAGCAGGCGCAACGCACGTTGCGCGATTCGATTGCATGGTGGGCCGGTTACCAACGCGCCCAGGGGCGCCCGGATAGCGAAAGCTACCGGCGATTTTATCACGTGTTCGGCGTGGACGTTCTCGGGGCTCAGGCACTCGGACGGCCGGACGCCCTGGCCCTGGCGGAACGAATCAACGGCTTTTTGACGGAAAAGGGGGTGCGCCCGTGACTCAACTGAATGAATGGGCCCAACGCTGGCGGGTGCCTTATGCGGCGTTGGAGGATTTGCGCGCGATGATGGGCGCGGTTAATACCGATCCGCAGCCGGGGCGGCTCGGCAACAGTGAGGCGGCCGTCACAAACGCGGTACGCCTTGAGGCGAGCCGTAAAGGGCTGCGGTTGTGGCGGAATAACGTCGGCGCGGCGCGGGACGAAAACGGAAATTATTTTCGGTTCGGGCTGGCCAACGACTCCCCGCAAATGAACCGAGTTATAAAGTCGTCCGATCTAATCGGGATCCGCCCCGTGGTCATCGGCCCCCATCATGTGGGCTCGATCCTCGGGCAATTCGTCGCACGGGAGTTGAAGGCCGCCGGGTGGCGCTACTCCGCAAGCGACCGCGAGCAAGCGCAGTTGCGCTTTATCGAGTTAGTGCAATCGATGGGTGGAGACGCGGCATTCTGCAACGGGGAGGGAAGTTTGTAATGTGGGCAACTATCGGAATTGCATTGTACTGCATTGTATCCGCCGTGGTGGCGGTGGCCGTGGGGCGGATGATTGCGGGGGTGGACGATGACACTAACCGTTGAGCCGCGACGGCCATTTGCGGAAATCGAACCCCCGGCGGCAGTATGGATGACGCCCGGGCCCGGTGCGCGGTCCGAGTCGGCGGGCTTTCAATCATTGTCCGAGGTGGTCGAGGTTATGGGCCCCCCGGAACTTGACGCGCGGCCGTCGTGGGTGATGTACCCCGGACAGGTTGTTTTTTCGCGCTTTCAATGGGTGTAAGAGGGTGGACAAAATGAAAGGACGGCAAAGACTGGCCCCGGAGACTCGGCGCGGCCGAATCCTTGAGGCGGCACTAAAGCTCGCGGAGAAACGCGGCTATGGCGCCATTACCCGCGAGGAAGTCGCCGAGGCCGCCGGGGTGTCCGTCGGGCTGGTCACTTGGTACTTTCAAGGCATGGCGGGGTTGCGGAAGGCGATCATTTCAAGGGCCGTCGAACTCGAAAACGCGGCAGTTGTCGCTCAGGGGTTAGCCGCCCGTGACCCCCTGGCACTGGCCGCCGATGACAGTCTAAAGAATGCGGCCCTCAAAACACTAATTTAAACCGGCCCGGGGGTGGAGCAATGCAAACGCTTTCCGCAGCGTTTTGGGGCCTTGCGCCCTATCGTCAATGGATCGTATGGCAAGCGGTCCCGAAGGCAAATCAACCGGGCAAGGTGGACAAACTACCCGTTGACCCCCGAACGGGGCGGGTAGCGAGCGCCCAAAATCCCGAGGTTTGGACGGATCCACAAACCGCGATCGAGGCGGCGCAGCGGTTCGGTCAGAGCTACGGCGTGGGGTTCGTGTTCACTGCAAACGACCCGTTTTTCTTCCTCGACGTTGACCATTGCGGCGACGGCACCGCCGAGGGCTGGACGGATACGGCGCGCTATCTCTGCGGGCAGTTTCCCGGCGCGGCTGTTGAAGTGAGCCAGTCGGGCCAAGGACTCCACATCATCGGGCGGGCGGCCCGGGTCGAGCACGGATGTGACTGTAAGCTCTTAGGCTCGCAGCTTTACACGTCGGGCCGGTTTGTGGCGTTGACGGGATTTAGCGCCCGGGGCTCGGCGGACGCGGATTGTACCGAGGCATTCCGCCGGCTGGTGGCCGAGTACTTCCCGCCAACGGCCGTAGCCTCGGGGGGCGCCGAGTGGACGACGGAGCCCCGCCCGGAATGGAGCGGGCCGGCCGATGATGTCGAACTAATCGCGCTTGCCCGACGGAGCAACAGTGCCGGGGCGATATTTGGGGCGGGGGTGTCGTTCTCGGATCTATTCGACGCCAACGCCGACGCCCTCGGCCGGAAATGGCCCGATGATCACCAGGGGCGGGCCTATGACGAAAGTGGCGCCGACGCGGCCCTGGCCCAACGGCTCGCATTCTGGACCGGCTGCGATTGCGAGCGGATAGACCGCATTATGCGCCGTTCGGCCCTGGCCCGGGCCAAATGGGACGACCGCCCCGACTACCTCACCCGCACCATTACAGGGGCTTGCGCCCGGCAAACGGAGGTTTATACGGGCAGCAAGCGCGAGCGGGCGAGTGACGCCCCGGCGCCCGGGGAGCCCCGGGCCGAGCCTCAGCGCCCGGGCGGAGGGGCCCATAGGCCTGAGCTAGTGGCAGGGTATCCGTATCTCCCACCGGCCCAACAAGTCGAGTATTTCCAGGGGTGCTATTACATCCGCGAGAAGCATAAAATTTTGGTTCCCGACGGTGAGCTATTGGGTCCGCAGCAATTCCGCGCGGCTTATGGCGGGTATGTGTTCGGGCTGGATGCGAGCAACAGCAAAACCAGCCGTAGCGCGTGGGAGGTATTCACCGAATCCCAAGCGGTCCGGTTCCCCAAAGTTGCTGACACTATATTCATGCCGGACCGCGAGCCTGGGCAGATTATCGAGCACGAAGGCCGCCGACTGGTAAATAGTTATGTCCCGGTCCCCGTACCCTGCGAGCCGGGGGATGTAACCCCCTTTCTTGACCATGCGAAGCGGCTTGTACCCATGGAGCGGGACCGGGAGATATTCCTAGCCTACCTTGCCGCACTGGTGCAGCATCAAGGCGACAAGTTCCAGTGGACGCCATTGATCCAGGGGGCCCCCGGCAATGGTAAAACGCTGTTTTCAACGGTCGTGGCCGAGGCGATCGGGCGGCGGCATTGGCACGTCGTCAAGCCGGAGGAAGTGGGGTCGCGCTTTAACGGTTGGATGGTCGGCAAGACATTGGGGACGCTGGAGGACGTGCGCCTAAAGGAACGTCACGACTTGATCGAGAGCCTTAAACCGATGATTACGAATCGTTACCTTCCGATCGAGCCTAAAGGCGTCGATGTGGTAACCGCGTATGTTGTGGTGAATTTCATTCTCAACAGCAATCATAGGGACGCGATCCAAAAAACGCGGGACGACCGTCGCTTTGCGGTATTTTTCACCCCGCAGCAAACCGAAGCCGATGTGATCCGCGACGGGATGGGCGGGGACTATTTCCCGAGGCTCTATCAATGGCTCCGGGAGGGGGGCTTTGCGCATACGACCTATTATCTGCGGAACTATGAGATCCCGCCGGAGCTTAACCCGGCGGTGGGCCACGGGGGCTTATGTCATAGGGCCCCGGTTACTAGCAGTACCGAGGATGCAATAGCGGTCGGACTCGGGAGTGTGGAGCAAGAGGTACTTGAGGCGGTCGAGGAAGGCCGGCCCGGGTTTGCCGGCGGGTGGGTGTCGTCCATGGCGTTGGATCGCTTATTGTCCGGAATGCGCGCGTCCCGGCAAATACCCCAAGCCCGACGTAGGGAAATGATGCAGTCGATTGGGTACGACTGGCACCCGGCGTTGCCCAACGGTCGAGTGAACAACCCGGTTCAACCGGATGGCGGCAAACCCCGGCTCTACATCCGGCGGGGCCATATTCACGCTAATCTCCGGACTCCGACCGAGGTTGCGCGAGCTCATACCGAAGCTCAGACCCATAGTTTAACGGGACCGTCCGCCGTGGAATTGTTCGGTAAACAGTAGTTTAGGGCGCCTATTGACGGCCGCGACAATTAGTGGTAAGTTCGGGGCTCGATCAACTCTAGTAAGGTGCAAGAAAATGCGTACCCTAAAGACTGTTTTTAAACGGATTGCCAGCAAGGCCGATGCTTTGGAGGATACGGCATCCGCGATACTGGACATTCTCCGGGAGGCCCGTATCCGTGACCTCGGGGCATTCAACGCCCTAGTCGCGGAGGCATATCACGCCAACGGCTGGCGGATGGGATCCGGCCGCCCGCCCGCCGAGGATGACGGGCTAACCTCCGCTCCAGATGCGGTACGGGCGTACGTCTCCCAGGTGCGGGCCGCGTACTCGGAAAAGCTCGACGTGCTCGGGTTCGAAACAATGTACGCCTTGCGTAAGGAAGTCGCCCGCGTCCGTCGAATGAAGCGCAGCCCCCGGGCCCGCATCCACTTCCCCGAGTTCGCGGGGGTGGAGCTACGCGACGCCACAGAGCTAAACGGGGCTTTGTTCCATGACCTGTTAGTGCTCTATGAACACGTCCCCGAGGATGTGCGGGAAAGCATTAACCGGCGAGTTAAGCGGATGCTGACCGAGTTCCGCGAGACGGCGGAAATCGATACCGCAGCGTAGGGCCCGGGCCAATGGTACGGACTACCATTGAGGGTAAAAACATGGACGCCATTATGTCAGCCGAACAATTCCGCGTGGCGCAGCGGGCGCTAAAACTGAATAACGCGGAGCTTGCAGCATGGTTGGGGTATAAGAGCCGGTCCGCCGTCTCGAAAATGCGCGGAGGGCGGTCCCCAATACCAGGGGCCGTAGCGCGAGCTATACGAGCGAGAATAGCCATACAACAATTGCTTGTGGTCGGGCGGCTGACGCCCAGCATTGCTAAGGGGCTGAGAGACGCGATAAACTAGGCCCCGGCTATTGCTCCATCGTTAACGTTCGCCCCGGTCCCCCCGGGGCTTTTTTTTTATTGACGGCGGGGGCAACAGGTGGTAAAAATTACTCCGTCGTATCTAAAAAATGATGGAGCTAATAAACCATGACCGATCAAGCCCTAGTGCCCGTACTGTCCGAAATGCGCAACGACGCGGCCGGCGTCCCCGAGCCTTTCCAGTGGGCAACCGCCCCGCTCGTATCCTACCTCGATAAAGTATTGTCTATCGGCCTCGAGGCCAGCAGTCCCCGGGTGTCAAGCGCCCTTCGGCGTGTCTATGAGGCCCGGTTCCCGCTAGTCTCCCCGGCTCTTGCGGAGGCATACCGACTTTTCGAGAGGGGCCCCGCCCCCGCCGGCGCCGCCCCTGCGATAGCCCTTGACCTGCGGAACCAATTTGAAAATCTCGAAGCCGTGGGAGAAGCCTATGGATCGGATTACGCGGGGAACCCCTCGGCCGTGGTCGTAGCTTTGGTCGTATACTCCAAGGCTTGGGTATATGCAACGATTGCTGAGAAATGGGCGGACCGGGTTGGGGTGGAAAACTCCCCCCTTACTCAAGAGTTGCGGGAGGAAATCCGGGCTCTTGTGAGTGCGCTGCACCAGGAGTACCGGGTGGTGTCAGCAAGCCCCGGGGCGTCGGTATGCGTGAATTGAACCCGGAATCCTGGCGGGCTTTTCTTGCAAAGATTGGCCACCCCCGAGCCCCGGACCTCGGGGTGATTCGCGCCGAGCTTCGGCAAGCGAGGGTGGCCCTTGCCTTCGCAAAAGGTCGATATGGGCAAGAGAAAAGCCCCGAGAGCTTCCGCCGGGTATTGGGTGCGATGGACCGCCT
>Ga0209918_1001596_pt1 | contig 11880 bp, 7 predicted proteins | sample SalPonD_shore_MG_FD_185712 | JGI IMG/M metagenome (GOLD analysis project Ga0209918, IMG submission 185712) | Salt pond soil microbial communities from South San Francisco under conditions of wetland restoration - Salt Pond MetaG... | ecosystem: Environmental > Aquatic > Marine > Intertidal zone >...
CGATTCTGGGAGGATCTTTAATCCACACATATGGAGACCGAGCTCTATAATTTTTTTGTCTTTGATTTTTATTCCAACAGAATTATTTAAAATTTTTTTTCTCGTGCTAAAGACACTTTTCTCTGGATATGTTGCTTTAATTTTCCTTTCAAGTTCTTCTAATACCTTTCTCTGAGTAATTTCTACATTTTTTTTTAGTTCTAATCTTTTTGAACCTCTGGGTGTAATTGATGATTCAGGGGTCGTTAGTCTTTCAATAAAATTCCATATTCTGTTTTTAATAGCTTTTTTTCTATTCTTTTTATGGCTAAGATCTTCATAGATACTATGTAATAAAATAAAATCATTTCCTACTAATTTAAGGGGAAGTCCTTTAAAAGAGAAATTGTCCCAAAATATTTTCCTGAATTCACTATGATCTATATCTTCTATCTCTCCTCCAAATCCATCTGTAGTTATATAAGATATTAAAATCTCGTATTCTTCTTGGAGTTCGAAGATATTATCATCTAAATATCCGTCGTTTACTATCTCTTCTAATCTTTCTCCAATTGTCCCATATTTTAGCTTAAATCGTTCAGTATATTTGGCGTCTAAACCAATCTTCTGCAACATATTTGCTAAATTTTTCCCTTTTTTAAGCGCCACAATTATGGTTGTTCCTGTACTACTCGAATTCGTTATAAAACCATCCATTATTTTTAAAATTCTCATTTATAGCCTCACTTATTATATTTTATTTCTTTTTTCTATACAAAATATTCTTTTTTACTTTTTATGTTCTTTTTTGATTCTTAATAGATCTAACTAAGTCTAAGTTCCGAATTAATTAAAAAAACAACTGTAATCCCCGTTTTTTCAACTTTTTGATAGAGTCTGGGAGATTCGTTAGATTATTCTTATATAATTCTAGTTCTTGAAGTGATTTCAGGTTTCCAATCGACTCTGGAAGATTTTCGAGTTTGTTATGATTTAAATTTAATATTTCAAGCCTTTTCAATTTTCCGATTGAACCCGGGATTTCCGAAAGAAAATTATGCTCCAAAAGCAAATCGGTCAGTGATCTAAGACCCCCTATCGATTTTGGGAGAGTCTTGAGAGAATTACTATCAATCCTAAGAATTTTAAGAGATTTTAGGCTCCCTATCGAATCCGGAAGAATCATCAACTTATTACGACTTAAATCAAGGCTTTGTAGTGATGTGAGATTTCCTATAGACTCTGGGAGATACTTCAGATCATTCTTCTCTAACCATAGTGTTTTAAGTGATTTTAAATCTCCTATCGAGTCTGGAAGGGTTTTAATATTATTGTAACTAAGTCTTAAAAATTCAAGTGATGTAAGGTTGCCTATTGATTCTGGTAGAGTTGTCAGATTAGTACTTAATAAAACTAAAGATTTGAGTGATATAAGATCGCCTATTGACTTTGGAAGAATCTTCAGATTATTATTATATAAAAATAAAGTTTTAATTTTTCTTAAATTCCCGATAGACTTTGGAAGAATAGTAAGATTATTATCGCCTAAATTTAGTTCTTGAAGTGATGTAAGTTTCGGGATCAGCTCTGGAAGCATCTTAAGATTATTATGGCTCAGATTTAGTTTTTTAAGAGATCTGAGGTTTTTTATCGATGGTGGGAATACTTTAATATAATCTTTGTTAAAAAGATAATTTCTGATTGTTTTTTGATTTCCTACTGACTTTGGAATAAACTCAAGTTTATTTGACTCTAAATTTAGGTTTTCAAGTGATGTGAGGTTTCCAATTGATTCTGGGATGGTTGTGAGTTTATTATTGCTTAAATCTAGTTGTTTGAGTTTTATGAGGTTTTCAATTGATTTTGGGAAATTTTCGAGATGGTTCCCGTTTAAATTTAATTTTTCAAGTGATTTAAGATTTCCAATCGAATCTGGGATGGTTGTGAGTTTATTATTGCTTAAATTTAGTTCTTTGAGTTTTATAAGATTTCTAATTGATTTTGGGAGAGTTTCAAGATTGTTCCCGTTTAAATTTAATTTTTCAAGTGATTTAAGATTTCCAATCGAATCTGGGATATTTATGATTTTGTTCCTGTTTGAATCTAATAATTTGAGTTTTATGAGGTTTCCAATAGATTTGGGGAGAGTTGTGAGATTATTCTTATTTAATTTTAGTTTTTCAAGTGATTTAAGATTTCCAATAGATTTTGGAAGAGTTGTAATTTCATTATCATTAAGACTAAATTTTTTTAGGCCTTTAAGAGCTCCAATAGATTCAGGAAGAGTTGTGAGTTTATTGTAATCAATATTTAATATTTTTAATGATATAAGATCACTAATAAATTCAGGGAGAGTTAAAAGAGCATTACCCCCTAACCATAATTCTTTGAGTGATTTCAGATGTCCTATGGTTCTTGGAAGAGTTGTAAGATTATTATATTTAAGTTTAAGAATTTGAAGTGAATTGAGGCTACCGATCGATTCTGGGAGGATCTTTAATCCACACATATGGAGACCGAGCTCTATAATTTTTTTGTCTTTGATTTTTATTCCAACAGAATTATTTAAAATTTTTTTCCTCGTGCTAAAGACACTTTTCTCTGGATATGTTGCTTTAATTTTCCTTTCAAGTTCTTCTAATACCTTTCTCTGAGTAATTTCTAAATTTTTTTTTAGTTCTATTCTTTTTGAACTTCTGGGTGTAATTGATGATTCGGGGTTCGTTAGCTTTTCAATAAAATCCCATATCATATTCTTAATAGCTTTTTTACGATCCTTTTGATAGTGAAGATCTTCATAAATATTATGCAATAAAATAAAATCGTTACCTACTAAATTAAGGGGAAGAATATCAAAGGAGTATTTATCCCAAAATATTTTCCTGAATTTACTATGATCAACACAATCTCTTTCTCCTGAAAATCCGTATGTTATTATTCTTGCCGTTAAGATATCGTATTCTTCTTGGAGGTCAAATATATTATCATCTAAATATCCTCGGTTTACTAGATCTTCTAATCTTTCTGCAGTTGTCCCATATTTTGGCTTAAATCGTTCAGTATATTTGGCGTCTAAACCAATCTTCTGCAACATATTTGCTAAATTCTTTCCTTTTTTAACCGCCACAATTATAGTTGTTCCTGTACTACTCGAATTCGTTATAAAACCATCCATTATTTTTAAAATTCTCATTTATACCCTCCCTAATTATAATCTCTTTCCTTTATCTATACAATACGTTAATTCTGGTTTTAGGGGGCACCCACCCCAGCAACTAGAAAAAAAATCACAAGCTTTACAACCCTCATACCGGGGATTTAATAGTTTTTGCCTGAATCTCTCGAAATAGTCTGAATTCCAAGCTTTTTCAATTGAATATTTCTTTAAATCGATTCCGTAGTAGTTTTGCATGAAAGAGCAAGGTTTCATTTTTAAATCCCAATCTATATAAGCTGTATAAATAGCACTTGTGCAACCATCTATGGATTGTGGGAGAAATGGAAAATCTTTCACCGTAAAAGCAGAACATGCATCAACGGCTAATCGAATACCATATTTTCTTTCTAATGATAATGTTTTTAGAATTTCAATAGAAAATGGTTTCTTTTCTTTATATGTAAGAATTTCGTGTTTAAGATTTTTCCCTCTTCCCATTGGTTTAAATAACAAAAGAACCACAGAATGGATTCCTAATTTAGCATATTTCTCAATAATATTTGATAGATTGCGAATGCGAGATTTTAACAAGACGATATGAACATTAGTTTGAATTCCATTTTCTATTAATAATTTTGCTGCCTTCAAGGTTTCCATTTCCCTTTTTTCAGAATAACTTACCGCTACCGCACCACAATATTCTTTTGATGCTTTTAATATTTCGGGAGTAAGATTAGTACCATTAGTAGTATAATTTGGAATGATATCACCTTCAATTCGTAATTTGCGTAGAAAATCGGTAAAATGAGGATGGAGTGTAGGTTCTCCTCCACCCAATGCAATCTGAAGGACTCTACTTTTTTTCATATCCTCCAGTAATAGTTTAAAATCTTTCATTGTAAGTTCTTCCCCGCTTCCTATAGGTTTAGCTGACATGTAGCAGTAAGGACACTGTAAATTACAATAATTATTAAGCGATAAATCGATAAGAATAGGCGTCGCTGTCACGATAAAATTAGCAGATTCAAATCGAATAGATTTATTTGGTCTTATCTTCACTTTTTTTGGGGTATTTGCATTGAAAAAGTAGTCAATGAATCTTTTTTCTTTATCATTAAGTGGCCTTTTTCCGATTTTCTTTAAAAGAGTATTAAAACCACTATGATCAACCATTACAGTTCTTCCATTCAATTGATCAAAATAAATTCCTCCAAACCTCTCATTCCGGAGGACAATTCTATTAGCTGTATTAATCATTTAAACATCTCTATGATAATGGATTATCAAATTAATTATTTTAAGGTGCACATCAAATATTATTATTCTTATATATATAAAGTCTTGTTTTTTGAAGTGAAAGATCGTTTTTACTAATTAATTTCCATTATTCTTATTCCTATCTTTTTCTTTTCTCACTTGAACCCAAGCCCCACAGTTTGGGCAGTGATAATTGTAGGGGCTATGATTTGAGTCATGTTCATCTACTTGAGCCCCACAATTGGCACAAAATTTTGAAATTATTTTCTCCGTTTTTATATTTTCATTTATAGAAAGGTATTTTTCAATGGAAACTTGTTTTTTCTCAATATTACTATAAAGATTTTTTATTTCATTTTTAATAGGTGAAGATAAATTCATATCATTACAAATTCTTAAAATTTTGAGAATTGCAGGTGTATCAGAAATACTTTTAATAATATATAGAAATTTTTTATATATTTTATAGTAATCATCTGAATATTCGTTAAATCTAGATAAGACCTCCCAATATTTTTCTTCAGCTGTTAAAAAAAGTTTTAAAAGATTAATATTCTCATCTTTAATCATTTCTGAAATCTCTTGTTCATCAAAATATGTGGATAAATCACTAGCATAGAGAGGAATAAACATTTTTACATTATTTTGCTTCAAAATGTCCTTAAGTTTTTTTTTTAAGAATTTTTTTTCTTTCTCTAAAAAATCTCTAGGGAATATATCCCAGTCGTGTTCAAATCGATAACCTTTATTTTGAATCTCGTTTGCGGCAAGTTTATAAGCGATTATTAGGAGATTTTCAAGAAAATTCAAATTTTTATCATTAATTAATTCTTTAAGATCTTCTGATGTTAAATAATACATGAGAAAATTTTCATGAAGAATTTGAGAAAAATAATCCATTTGAGCCCAATCCAGATATTTTAGATAATATTCATGAAGAATTTGAGAAAAATAATCCATTTGAGCCCAATCCAGATATTTTAGATAATATTCATGAAGAATTTGAGAAAAGTAATCCATTCGAACCTAATCTTGATTTTATAAGAGAAATTGAGGGCAATTCCAGAAAAGAGGAATTGAATGAGTCAGAAAGTAATGAGGAGACCGCAGAAAAAAGTATGAATGAAAAAGCGGAGGGTGGAGAAGAATCATCTTCAGAGAGAACAGAAGAAAAAAATCATGGGGAGGGGGATAAAAGTGAATTAGAAAATCCTGCCCACTCTCTCTCCTCTTCTTTAATATCAAAAGAGAAAGAATCCAAAGAGCAAGAGAAAGAAAAAGAGCAAGAGAAAGAAAAAGAGCAATCTGATGGAAAACACGAAGAGCCTTCATTATCAGAGGAAGAAACCGAGGAATTAGATGTTGAAAGATTTATTGAGGTTGATGACAAAAAATTTGCAGAGCTAAAAGAATTAGATTCAGCTATCGAGCAAGCTTTGGAGATCGATCGAGAATCGGAAAAAAATCTCAGAGAAGAAATGGAAACAACAGAGGAGATATTAAATAATCAAAATGAGAAGGAACTAAATGAAGTGGAGATGGAAAATGATCAAGAAGCAACGGAATCTGAAGAAATAGCCTCAGAGAGTGATGTAGAATCCGAATCAGAGGAAAATACTGAACTTGAGGACAAAGAGTGGGAGGATGAAGATAGAAAATTTAAAGGGAATGCAAAGAAATTAGAAATAGAGCCAGTATTAGGTGATACTACAGAAGATACAGAAATTAGGGAATCTATTACGGAAAGTGAAAGAGAAATAAGGGAGGAGAATAAAGAAAACTCCAGACAAAATGAACAAGAAGAAAAAGAATTCAAGGGAAATGCAAAGAGATTAGAAATAGAACCCATTTTAGATGATTCAGCAGAAGACAAAGAGGTAGCAGAAACCCTTAAGGATAAAGGAGGAGAGTTAGATGAAAAAACAAAAGAAAGAACTACTTCCGAGAAAGAAAAACAAATTGAGAAAGAAAATGCGAAGAAATTAGAGATCCCACCTGTGCTAGAAAATACCGAGGAAGATAAAGAGGTAGTAAAATCACTTAAGGAAAAGGAGATTCAAGATAAAGAAAAGGAATTAGAAAAGGAACAAGAAACTAAGGGAGAAACAATCTTTTATGATAAGAATAATAATATCGTGCGGGAAATCTATTGCGAATTAGAAGGTCCCATCCCCTATGAAGAAATTATCAATAAAGAAAAGGAAGAAACCAAAGAAGCTGAGAAGACAGAAGAAACACAAGGGGAACACACTCAAAAAGATTTTATTGATGCAATAATAGAGGATAATAAGGAAAACATAGAAGCTGGTTCAGATATAATTGAGGAAAGAACCGAAAAACCTACGGATTTCGAGGAACTACTATACAATCTTGATCATAGTAATTATGAAAAGGCAGAACTTGAGCGAACTCATCCAGAGATTGATAATGAAGAAGATATAAAAGAAAAAACGATAATTGAAGAAAAGAATGAACAGAGAACAGACAAAACTCTGATTTCTAAAGTAAAAGATGATTCAGAAAGAAAATTAGAAATCTTAGAAGAGGATCTTAACCAGAGGGATAAGGAAAGAGAAAAGGAGAAAGAAAGAAAAGAAGAAAATGAGATGGGATATCTAGCTGAAGAAACCTCCTATTTAGAATCAAAAATCTTAACCGATGATCATTCCAAAACCATTGAACACAAAAAGAAGCTGACAAAAAAGAAACAAATAAAAGAAAATCGAAAAAAAGAAGAAGTTTCAGGTACACAAAAAAATGATCCTTCTGAGGATCTAGAAGAGGAAACGGGAAATATAGAGATTTATGAAGAGATAAAGGAGCCCTTGAGAGGCTCTTTAGATCAGGAGGATCTCAATGATGCCGAAGAAAGTGAGCAACAGAAAGAGCAAGATAAAGGGAGAGAGGAACAATTAGAAAAGAAAGTGCTTAAAGACCTTTTATCAGAAATAGCATGCGAACTTAGGGAAACAAATGAAAAGGATTTTGAAGAGGAATGGGAAAGAATATTAAGGGATTGGATTGAGAATTTTAAAGATACGAGCATCTCAGAGAATGAAAGGCAGGAATTATTGAGAATCTTAAGTAAATATAGTTTTTTAAGAAGAATGCATAGAATTCGTAAGAGCTTAATTGACAAATTTATCAAAGAAGAAGCAACCACAAGGGATCTTATCAAGCTTAATATTATTCAAGGTTTTTTTAAAGAAGTATCCCATGTTGAAAAACAATTATTTATTAATCTTAAATCCTTTAAGGACCTTTATAATAAGCCTCATTTAAGAGAACAAGCTATAGTAGAGAAAGCTAAATTTTTACGACACCTTTTTACAAAACTATTGTATTTCAAACTCCTTTATTATCCTTCGGCAATTCCAACTGGTCAAATTTCATCTATAGATTGGGCTCAAAAGCTCAAAAAAAAGCTCTTAAATATTAAAGATTTGGATCAAGAGAATAAAGCTAAGATTCAGTCCATCCTTTCTAAGGGAGAGATCTCTAAAGAAGAGGAAAAAAAAATCATCAATATTTTAAGTCTACTATCTACTGAAACCTTAATTGAAATCTTTGGTCCAGTTTTTGCATATCACACCACTCAATATATTCGATGGGGCTGGGATTTCTATAGATCGACAAAAAAATTAATGTTGGAAAGATTTTTCCATTTAAATGAAATTGCATATGCAAGAATTAGAGATATAAATATAATTTCTAAGTTAGATGGGGAATTGATTTTATTGCAGAGGGAATATGAAAAATTAAAAGAAATTAAGCAAGAAAAACTATCAACCATAAACCTATTTCCTGAAATTAAAAACTTACAAGAGGATAGAAGCGACTTGATGAAAAAATTTGAAAATTTAACAGGAAAAAATGCAATATGGAGAAATAAAATTACTAAAAATTACAAAAATTGGATAAAACAAGAAATTGAACAGAAGTATGCCGAATTACAAAAAGAGAAACTTCTGAGTTATTTCTTATGCTTCTCTAAAGGAAAATTCAAAGAATTTATAAAGAAGAATTTATATAAGTTAAAAAGTTTAAATTTAAAAGATAAATCAAAAATAGTAGATATTATTAGTAAAAAAGATTTTTCAAAAAAAAATAATACCCTAAAAAGAATTCTGGAAAATCTTACTGTTGAAGAGTTAAAAAATATCTTTTTAGAAAATAGGAACGAGATTATGGCTAAATATGATACTCATTTAGAAAAAATTTCTGAAGATGAGATTGAACGATTAAAGCGAAAGATTATGAATATAAATTGGAAAAAAATTTCCCAAGATTGGGATGATAAATTAAAAAATTGGGTGGTAAAACATTACCATAAAGGTATTTTTAACTTAAATCCAAAATTAAAAAGCTCATGGGAAAATCCTCTCTTTCTTCATCGTGGATGGTTGAGCTATTTATATCTTGATCTTAATCTTTCCGACAGAACCATTGCAAAAATCAGTAATGTAGGACATAAAATAATAGGAAATAGTAGAAAGCGTCTAGGAATAGAAACAAAAGATCCAAAAGAAAGATATGAGGATGCGAATGGTTATATCTCCTTGCTAATGCCAAAAGAATATAAGCATCCTACTCTTAATCCTAATGGGGAAAAGCGAATTTTACGCAAAGAGCATATTATTGTTATTGAACAATATTTAGCAAAGTCTCCGAATTCGGAATTATCAAAGAAATTTCTTATAGAGGGTAAATATTTGGATCCTTCCTGTCAGGTGCATCATATAAATCATGTACGAAATGATAATAGAATAGAGAATTTATGGATTTTTCCTGATGTGCCTTCACATTCAGCTTTACAAAAAAATTTAAACGACTGTTTTATGGCTTTAATAAAATTAGGTGTAATAGAATTTGATGGTATATCATATCAGTTAAATAAGAATATAGAGTATAGGAATCTTAATCCAAACAAAATAAAAAGTGCAATGAGAAATGTTCGCGTTCAAACATGGGAAAATATTGATGATATAAGACAAGAGTTAAAGAAAATCGACTGGAGTAAAATTTCTACTAATTGGAAAATCACTCAAGAGGGTTGGAGTAATCAATATGGAAAATCGGTTCAAAAAATTGTCAATCTGAATCCATATTCTGACTGTTCTAAAAAAAATCCTTTATATAAGCATAAATTATGGGTAAAAACCATTATTAATGATATTAGATTTAATATGACAGATGCACGGTTTGCGGAATTATGCAATATTTCAGAGCGATCAGCATATAGATGGAGATGGGAAAAATTCAAAATTCACACAAGAAACTGGGGACAATATCGGATCATAGAGTCATCTGAAGATCATAATTTTGTATATACTAAGGTTCCAAAATCTTATAAAAATCCTTTTGCAATAGAATACGCAAATTTTAATTTAATAGCAGAACATAGATTTATTGCAGAAAAACATTTGTCTAAGTTCCCAAATTCAGACTTAGCAAAAAATGCTCTTCAAGAGGGTAAATATCTGAGACCAGAATATGATGTTCATCATATAAATCTTGATCCGTTCGATAATCATATCGATAATTTGTTGATTACAAAAAATCATAATTTAATCCATGCAAATTTAAGAACGCTAGTAAAGTCCTTGCTGAAGAGGAAATATCTCTTTTTCAGGGAGGGAAAGTATTATCTGCAAAATAGTAGTAAAAAGTAGGAGAGAAATATAATAGATTATATGAATCAGTTTTCTCTATATTAAGTACTTCTATTTAGAATATCTTTATAAAATCGGAAAAATAACTTATTTAAAAAAATTTTAATTTTATAAATTTTTAAAAATTAACTTGTTGTAATTATGTTTAAAATCATTTCGCATACAGCATCATTATATTCCTTAACTTTCTCAAATCCTTGTACAGTTTCAGCACAAGTAACAAAAAAATTTTCTACATTTATTTTTCTCTTCCCAAAATAGGCTGAAATTTCATTTTTTACTTCTTCAAGTATCTTATCTAAATCACCTTTAACTAAATCAACTTTATTTATACATGCAAAGATTTTATTTGGGAAGAATCTAACATCATTAAAAAACTTAAATTGTGATTTTATATCTCTATCTAATGAAAAGATGGCGATGATTTGCGAGGCAATCCTGGAGATTGTAATAACCCCCATTTTTTAGCAAGTTTGGTGATCTACCAAATTTATTACCACAGCCCGCTCCTTATTTAAGGAAATATTTCGATATGAAATATATACGCCTCCTGGAGCGAAAATGGTGTGCGCTTTATTTGTATCGTCATCTCGAAAGACGACTCTATTGGGATGAATAGTTTTAGTTTCTTTTTCATTTAGTTTATTCTCTTTATCTCCACCTGGTAAAGTTGCTTCTCCAGAAAAATCGGTTTTAACTACTGTATACTTTTTTCCTCCCTTAACATTTTCTATTTCACCTTTATTCAAATATCTTACAAACATTCTTAAAACACTTGTTTTACCGGTAGAAATATCTCCCATTACTCCAACATTCACCAACAATCATCACCCCCTTCTTTTTTTATCATTTTGATTCTTATAATTTTTTTATTATTATTTATAATTAATTGATTATAATTTATTTTTGGTTTGCGATCTCCTCCTGGCGCAAAGATAGTGTGTGCTTTATTTGACTCATCTTCTCTAAATACTACTCTATTTGGATGTATGGTTTTAGTTTCCTTTTCATTAAGCTTATTCTCTTTATCTCCACCAGGTAATGTTGCTTCTCCAGAAAAATCAGTTTTAACGACGGTACATTTTTTTCCGCCATCAACATGTTCTATATCTCCTTTATTCAAATACTTTACAAATAGTCGTAAAATGGAGGTCTTCCCCACTGAAATGTCGCCGAGCAAGCCTATATTCACCATTTCATTCACCACATCCTTTAGATATATTATTTATCATTATAATTTTATTCATTTATACCTCATCTCCGAGTAATTCTCTCAATAGAGTTTCATAGTCTTCTATTAAAAATTGTTCGAGATATGCGTTATTATGTGCGTGTATTAATGCTATAAGTACTTCTTTTAGACTTTTGGCTTTTTTAGTATATTTAATAAGATTATCTGAAGTTTGTTCCTTTTCGAAACTTCTCGCAGTTTCTTCGAATCCAAAGTTCTTTCGAGGTGGTAATGAATTAAAAAATCCAAATGCTGTATATCCATCATGCTGAAAAAATACAAAAAACCTGGTTTTTATTGAGGAGATTATGTTTGTTAAATAGACAGATGGATAAAGTTCTCCCAATATAAGTTCTTCATCTTGTTGAATTATAAAGTAGGGAGAAATAGGTGATACTAATTTTCCATACATTTCTTTAGGAGGAATAGAAATAAAGGGAATTTTTTCGGAAATAATTTCCCATAAATCTCGCCGATTATTTTCCAGTAATATCTCCTTTACCTCATCATAAGCATAATAGAAATCAGACTGAAAAGATAATAGAGAGCTTAAATATACAGATAAGGATGCAAATGTAGCTTCT
>Ga0209918_1001597_pt1 | contig 11864 bp, 9 predicted proteins | sample SalPonD_shore_MG_FD_185712 | JGI IMG/M metagenome (GOLD analysis project Ga0209918, IMG submission 185712) | Salt pond soil microbial communities from South San Francisco under conditions of wetland restoration - Salt Pond MetaG... | ecosystem: Environmental > Aquatic > Marine > Intertidal zone >...
ATCGTGATTTTTGTGGTCTTCGCCGTTCTCTGGTTCTGGACCCTGGCCGACGGCCTCCGCCACCGGGACGTGACCGTGGCGACCGGGAACGATGAACCCACGAAGGAAAATGACGAAACAGATGCGGGCGAATGAGATCAGAAAGAGAAATCACGAATTGCACGAATAAAGAAGAAAAAAGTTAAGAGAAAAGGGGTGAAGAGGAAAGAAAAAAGTTGGCAGTGGGCTCCGCCGCGGCGGATGGTAGTAGGCAATGTCAGCCCTTCTCCGGCGGTGGTCAATGGTCCATCGTCCATGGTCAAGGGGAGTATGTGAGGACCTTTGAACGCCTTCATGCATCTACAAATTTACGCATCTACGAATAAATACGGCGATCGGAAAAGAATAGAGAAGAGACGATAGACCATGGACGATGGAACTCAAGGTCCCGCTTTTCACGTTTCATGTGTTCTTTCCCTCTTTCCTCTATTCTCTTTTCTCTTAACTTTTATCGGTCATTCGTGTTCATTTGTGTAATTCGTGGTTTAGTTTTTTTAATTAGGTGGGGATAAGGTTCCTCTGTGACGATTTGGTTCTGGCAGGGAGGTAATACGTGAACTGGTTTAACAAGCTGATAGTCGGACTGATGCCGCTGGCGCCGAAAGCACTCATCAGCCAGGTAGCGAAGCGGTATATTGCGGGCGTCACCCTGGAAGCCGGGATCGAGAAAGTCTCTGAGCTCAACCGGCACGGGTTTCTGGCCACCATGGACGTGCTGGGTGAGAGTATCACCAACCGGGAGGACACCCAAAAACCCATGCGGCTGTACCGGGAGCTCATTCGGGAAATCGGCCGGCACCCGGAGCTGCAAACCGGGATTTCCGTGAAACTGACCCAGCTGGGACTGAGTATCGATACAGAATTCTGCTGGGAAAATTTTCGCCAGCTGATGGACATGGGCAGGGATATCGATCTCTTCATCCGGATCGATATGGAGGATTCCAGCGTGACCTCCGCGACCCTGGAGTTGTTCGAACGGGCCCTGGTGGTGTACGACCGGGTGGGTGCCGTGCTCCAGGCGTACCTGCGCCGATCCGTTGATGATATGCGGCATCTGGCCGAACTGGGCGCCAACGTCCGGCTGTGCAAGGGGATTTATAACGAACCTGCCCGGATTGCCTTTCAGGGCCGGGAAGAGATCCGGCAAAACTTCGCCACCCTGGGGAAAATGCATCTGGATGCCGGGAATCACCTGGCCATTGCTACGCACGATCAGTACCTGATCGATCATTTCCGCACCTATATCGATAACAGAAATCTTCCGCCGGATCAGTACGAATTTCAGGCGCTCCTGGGGGTGCCCATCGACGCCACGTTGCAGCGCTTGTCCGCCGAGGACCGGACGGTCCGCATCTACACGCCGTTCGGTGAGGATTGGTATGCCTACAGTTCCCGCCGCCTCAAGGAGAACCCCGACATCGCCGGGTACGTGGTGAAGGATTTCTTCAAGCGCTCGCCGGTCAGCTCGTGAAAGATTGCCGGACGCCGGATGAAGTTGGGAGACAAGCATGTGCAATCAATTGGAAAGTGGGTGTCAGGAATAGTTGGCAGTTGCCAATTGGCAAGAGGTAAAAAAACAAAACAGCTGGAACCATGTAGTTCGCACATAGGATTTTTTCGAGGTCAGATTCACCTGAGCGATTTCTGTTCGGCAGAATAAACGTCATCGTGAGTGGAAGGTGAACGGAGAATCAAGGAATAGGTGGTATCCCTCGGGATGGAGAATACCATGAGATTCTTATTGCCAACGGCCAACTGCTCACTGGCAACTGAGTGATCCTTGTGGCAAATAAAGGAGTATCATGGTGAATATTGAAGTCGGTACCTGGTTCAAGAGTGAATTTTTTTCAAAGAACCGCCGGAAGTTCATGGACGGGATGGATGCCGGCAGTCTTGCGGTATTCCATGCGGCCACGCCGGTGGTGGAAAGCGGCGACCAATTTTATCCCTACCACCAGTCGCCCAACTTTTTTTATCTCACCGGGATTGAGCAATCCGGATGCATACTCATGCTGCATCCCGAGAGTCTCAAGGGGGAAACCGAAATCTTGTTTATCCCCAAGCCGGATCCCCGCAAGGCGGTCTGGAACGGCCGGATGCTGGATAAGGAAGAGGCGGCCGGGATTTCGGGCGTGGAGCAGGTGCAGTACGTGGAGGATTTCGGCGGCAAGTTCGTGGTGGAGCAGGAACCGCTGGAATTTCTGTACACCGATTACGATGACGAAGGCTTTCGGTACCCCACGTCCCGGAACGACGAGTTCCTGAACAAGGTCACCATACGACTGCCCGGGTTGCGGACCAAAAAGGCCAATCCGCTGATGGCGGAGCTGCGCCGGGTGAAAACGCCGGAGGAAATCCAGGTGATCCGGAAAGCCATCAAGATTACCGGAGAGGCTCTGCAGGCCATGTGGAATGAGACGAAGCCAAATCTCTGGGAATACGAATTGGAAGCGGTACTGGCTTATCACTTTATTAAAAATGGCGCCAGAAGTAATGCCTTTGAACCCATCATTGCCTCAGGAGGGAATTCCACTACCCTGCATTATATTACCAACGATAAACGGCTGGCAGACGGTGAAGTGCTGTTAACTGATGTCGGTGCCCGCTTTCTGCATTATTGCGCCGATATCACCCGGACCGTTCCGGTCAGTGGCGGGTTTACCGGCCGCCAGCGCGACGTATACCGGGCCGTACTGGACGTGCAGAAGCAGGTGATCGACGCGGTGAAGCCCGGCCTCCAGGTGAACGATCTGAACCGGCTGGCCCAGGATTCTCTGGGAGAACAATTGAAACGGCTGGAGCTCATCACCGATACCAGGGAGACCGGGAAGTACTACATGCACCGGGTCAGCCATTTCCTGGGACTGGATACCCACGACGTAGGTACCTACACCGGCCCGGTGGAACCCGGCTGTATCCTGACGGTCGAACCGGGGATCTACATCGCGGAGGAGGAACTCGGTGTCCGGATCGAAGACGACGTCCTGGTGACGGAGAACGGCTGCGAAGTGCTGTCGGCTGCCATCCCCAAGGAACCCTCCGAACTGGAGGACCTGGTGAGCGGATAACCACCGGAAACACACACAAGAAAACTACTTAAGAAACCACTGCCTGTCCCGCTTGTCCCGAACCGTCGGGGATATATCGGGAAATTACACAGCCGGCCCCGACACGTCGGGGAATGAACACGAATTGAAAGAAGGAAAAGTTAAGAGAAAAGAGAATAGAGGAAAAAGGTACAGCTGTCAATTGTCAGTGGTCAGTGGTCAATTGTCAAAAGTTAACAGAGCGATGAGAAAACTCCCTGAGAAGGGAGTAGTAACCAGGAAAGTCGTGGCAATCCTGGGGCCGGCCTATCGTTGCTAGGTTACGCGCTTAGTCTTTTATTTTAAATTCCTCATTTCCCCTTTTTTATTTTTTATAATTAGTGAAAATTCGTGTAATTCGTGGTTACATTATTTGTTTACGAATAGATAGAATGGAAGCAGATGGAAATCAATAATCGACTTTACGACTGGTTCATGTATCCGTTGGAAATCTGGCGCTTGGCCAGCATGCGGCGGAAGATTGTGCGGTCTATTCCGGGACACTGCGTCTTGGAGATCGGCATCGGGACCGGGCTGAACCTGCGGTATTATCCGGACTCTATGCAGGTGGTGGGCATCGAACCGTTTCACGATAAACTGATGTATTCCAAAGAAAAACACCCGGAGAAACGCAACATCTTCTACGTTCAGGCGGACGCTCAGGAACTACCCTTCCCGGATCAGCACTTTGATGCCGTGATCGGAACGCTGGTTTTTTGCACCATTCCCGATCCGGTACAGGCCTTCCGGGAAGTGAAACGGGTGATCAAGCCGGGCGGCTACATCCGGATGCTGGATCACGTCCGGATTCCCCACCCGTTGTGGGGGCGGTTGCAAGACTGGCTCACGCCCGTCTGGAAGCCCATGGCCGGGGGCTGCCACCTCAACCGCGAGACCGATAAGATCGCCCGGGCAGCCGGTCTGTCCGTAAAATCCCGCCGGTCCTATTTCCAGCACGCGGTGCTGGATCTGGAGTTGACTACAGATGCTCCGAATAAATGAAAAAGTTCTTTCATAATTTCTGAATTATCGGCATATTGAGGCTTATGGCATTACCGGAAGTGGAAGCGAAAATTGTTCTGTTCGTTAACTGAAACTGGGATATGCACATGAAGAAGGTCGGCCTTGTCGTCTCCGGTATAGGTTTTTTTTTGCTTTTATTAATCCCCGTCGGTGTTTCAGCCAGTGAAGAAGCACCATCTGACACCGTGAACCATGTGATGCAGGAGGCACCCCGGGTGTTCGTGGACTGCCGGTTCTGCGATATGGATTATATCCGCCGGGAAGTGAAATTCGTGAATTACGTCTGGGACCGGGAGAATGCCCAGGTTCATGTACTGGCTTCCATTCAGCGCACGGGAAGTGGTGGCCGGGAATACACCCTCACCTTTATCGGGCGGCAGAATTTTGCAGGCCAGAATGATACCCTGACCTACTCCGCCGGTAAAACCGCCACGGACTACGAAACCCGGGAGGGGCTGGTCCGGATTTTTAAATTGGGGCTTACCCAATATGCGATGAAAACACCGGTCGCGGTCTACCTGGATGTCACGTTTGATCGGGAGGTCGAAACCCAGGAAATCCAGAACAAGTGGCATAACTGGGTGTTCAGTATCTCGGGGAGTAGTTTCATGCGGGGGGAAGAATCGAGCAATACCAGAAATTTGTCAACCGATCTGGGGGCGGAACGGGTCACCCATCAATGGAAACTCCGGTTTCAAATGTATGACAATTATGATGAAGATCAGTATACCGTAGATAATACGACGAACATCAGTATTACCAAGGGGTATGGGACCAGCGGCCTGGTTGTGCGGAGCTTGAATGAACGGTGGTCCGTCGGTTTCACCTACCGGATCTACTCATCGACGTATTACAACCGCAAATTCGCCGCCTATATTTATCCGGGGATCGAATACAATATCTTTCCGTACAGCGAATCCACCCGGCGGGAATTGCGGATTAACTACGGGATCGGACCGAACTATAACCAATATCTCGAACGCACCATTTTTGGCAAGACCGAGGAGCTGTTAGCAAGACAGAACCTCGAGATCGCATTGGATCAGAATCAGCCCTGGGGCGATCTGAACGTTTCCCTCGATTACGCCACCTATCTGCATGACCTGACGAAAAACCAAATTTCGTTCTCCGCGAACGCGGACATCCGGATTTACAAGGGACTGTCCCTGGATCTCTGGGGATCGTATTCCTTTATCCACAATCAAGTCTACCTGCCCCAGGGAGAAGCCACCCAGGAAGATATCCTGACGCAACGCCGGGCACTGGCCACCGGGTTCCGGTATTTTGGTCGTGTACGCCTGGAATATTCCTTCGGTGCTATCTCTAACAATATCGTAAACCCCCGGTTCGGGCGCTAAGCCTTATTCCGGGACCGTGAGGGGCTCCCGGTGATCGGATGAGGATCGGGAATGTGCCAGAAGCAGACTGAGCGGGATCCCGCCCACCAGTAAAATCAATCCGCCGAACACGAAGCCGTTGTCAAAGGCCAGCACCTGTGCCCGAAAGGCGATCAGCTTGCCTGCCAGCAGCATCACGCCCTGCTGGGTTGCAGCGAGCGAGCCGGCCGCATGATGTTGCAGCCAGAAGGTCAGCCGTTGGAAGGTCTGGGACTGCCGGCTGAGGCCTTCGCTCAGGTGCAGGGCGTGCCGGCTAGCCATATGGGTGACGAAGGTGTTTAAAATAGCAATACCGAACGCGCCCCCAACACGGGAGGTGATATTAAGGAAGCTGGAAGCCGTGGCGATGGCTTCCCGGGGCACGGCGTTCAGGGCGGCAGTCATGAGCGGCGCCATCATGAAGGCCAGGCCGACACCACGGATGATCTGCGGACCCAGCAGCATCAGTGCCCCGGATTTGGGATCCAGGTAGCCGAACATGAACAGGGAAATCCCGGTGACAACAATACCGAAGAACACCAGCCAGCGGGGATGATACCGGTCCGTCATCTGCCCGGCCAGGGGCATCACCAGCCCCACCGCCAGGGCGCCGGGCATCATCCATAACCCGGTTTGAATGGTGGTATACCCCACCAGGTTCTGTAGGAAAATGGGCAGGAGGAACACACCGCCGAATAACCCGATAGATCGAAAAATGGAAAGCAGCATACTGATGGAATAGTTCCGGTGTTTGAATAAGCCCAGATCCAACAATGGTTCTTGAACGCTCAGTTCAATGGCCAGGAACATGACCAGTCCTACCACGGAAAGTGCGGTACAGATAAGAATGTAGTCGGAAGACCAGCCCAGGCGTTCCCCATTGGAGAGTGCCAGCAAGCTGGTGATCAAAAACAGGGACAGGAACCCGTATCCCAGGAGATCGAAGGAGTGTCTTTTCCGCTGCCGGTCGGCCTGCAAATTCATAATCACCATGCCGAAGATCAACGCAGCCACGCCCACCGGGAGGTTCACCGAGAAAATACTGCGCCAGTTGAACCATTCGGTCAGGTAGCCGCCCAGGGTGGGGCCGATGGCCGGTCCCAGCATGATGCCGGTGCCCCAGATCCCCAACGCTTTGCCGCGCTCTTCCGGCTCGAACAGATCCGCTACCAGGGCCATACCCACCGGCTGAATGGCGCCGCCCCCGATGGCCTGAATCACCCGGAAACCCACCAGGGTGTGGTAACTCCACGCAAAAGCACATAGCGCGGATCCGGCAGTGAAGATAAACAGGCTGAGGAGATAAAGCCGTTCGTAGGAGAATCGGTCTGACAGCCATCCGATCAGCGGCATGGTCACGGCGGAGGCCAGCATGAAGCCGGTGGACACCCATTCGATTTGATCCCGGTTGACCCCGAACGCGCTCATCATGTGCGGGAGGGCTACATTGACAATACTGGTATCCAGGATGGCCATGAAGGTCCCGATCATCAGGATCCCCAGGACCATCCAGCGGTAGTTGGGATGATCGTGATACCGGCTCATTTATTGACGGGCCGTGGCCAAATCATTGGAGAGAGCGCTGGTATGGATTTTCAGCTCCACCGAGAGGCCGGGCCCCAACCGGGACAGATAATCTCCCGGGGGATCGTCCAGGCTGACCCGGAGCGGTACCCGCTGGGTCACCTTAATGAAACTGCCGGAGACCCCTTCCGACGGCATCAGGCTGAATTGGGATTGGGCCACGCCCAGAACTGCCCGCACGTGTCCGGTCAGATGAAGGTCGGGATAGGCGTCCACGGAAATATCCACCGGATCGCCGGGCGCCACCTTTGCAAGCTCCGTCTCTTCCACGTTGGCCTCGATGTTGGTACTGGCCGGATCGACCAAAGTGACCACCGGCATTCCCGGGGACACATTCTCACCGGGATGACGCCAGGTTTTGACCACCAGCCCGGTGAAGGGGGCTTTTACCACCGTGTGGGAGAGGGCGATGGTCGCTTCGTTCAGCCGGGCCTGAGCGGCATGCAACTGAGCCTGGCCCAGCTGCGCCTGCGCCCGGGCGGCCGCAATGTCCTCGGGGCGGGTCCCGGCTTCCAGTAATTGCAGGCGCTCTTGTGCTTCTTCCAGTCCCTTCTCTGCCATTTGATAGGAGGTGGTGGCCTGGTCTAATTGCTGCTGGGTGGCCGAATTGGAGGAAACCAGGCGTTGCAGCCGGTCCCGCTCCAGCTTGGCCAGCCGGACCTGGGCCTTGATTTTATCCACCGCCGCCTGGCTGCTTTTAATTTCCTCCGCGCGGGGGCCGCGTAGGGCTTTTTCCAGTCCGGCATTGGCGGCGCCCACACCGGCTTTCGCCACGTCGATGGCCGTGCGGGCACTGGCCACCTTGGCCTGCACGTCCTGATCATCCAGCCGGTACAGGATGTCGCCGGCTTGCACCGCCGCTCCTTCCTGAACCAGCAGCTGACTCAACCGGCCGCCGATCTGGGGGGAAACGTCTACCATGGTGGCGGCAAACCGGGCGTCATTGGTGGAAGCAATGCCGCGGAGAAAAGCATGCCAGTAGAAAAAGGTGCCCAGCGCGATCACCAACAACACGCCCAGACCAATCATCAGGGGTTTCCGATTTTTCATATGGGATAATTCCTTGTGTTCGATCTCATGTGGTTATTCTGTTTCTTTGTCAATCATTCGCCCCGGAGTGTGCTGCCGGAGGATACGCTGATCCCCTCCAGGAAAATTTGCAGGATCAGGTTACAGTCTTCCTCCAGGCTCCCGGGGTTCTCGGTGAACAGCCGCCGGTGAATGAGGGAGATATTGGCCTCGATCAGCATGGTAGCCACCTTCACCGGATCCAGATCCCGGAATTGGCCCGACCGGATGCCCTCGGAAATCACGGTGGCGGTCTGATCGACCACCGTATGATAGCGGCTGGTCCGGAACCGGGTTTGCTTGCCCAGGACCTTGTGGCGCTCGTACAGCAGCACCCGGAAAGTGTCCCGGTGCTCCTCGAAGTACGTCAGGTTGCGTGCCAGGAGCCGGCGGAGTTTTTCCCCGGGATCCAGTTTGCTTTCCAGTATCCCCCGGGTCTCCCGGGTCAGGGGTTCCAGGCTGACCTGGACCGCCGCTTCCAGTAACTCGGCTTTGTTGGCGAAATAGGAATAGACCGTTCCCTTGGCCACGCCCGCCTCTTCCGCCACCCGCTGCATGGTCAACCCTTCGGACCCTTCCCGGGTCAGGACACTGATGACCCCACCCAAGATGGACTCCTTCATGAAGGCTTCCCATTTGTCCGATCGTTCCGTCATCCGCTCCCCCTGGTCGGGGCCTTTCCCGTTTCTCCGGAACCCGCTCGGCTCACCCGCTTCAGGCTCCGATTGAACTCGCCGGTCATTTTTTGAACCGTCCGGTCAATATATGGACTGAATAGTCAGGGTGCAACAGCAATTCCGGGAAAAAGTTTCACACGGAGGAGAAACGGAACACGGAGAACGCACCCGGCCCCACCACAAAATAGTCCACGGATTTCGCCGATGGGCACAGAAAAAAACCACTAATTAGGGTCTACTGAAAAAGTCGTAACTTACTGATAATACAGGATCTTATCGCTTGCTTCTTTGGGTAAAGATGCATACCTTGTGGCACATTCCAAGCAAAACCCTTGCAGACGAGGACGCCCACATGATCCCGACCGACCATCCCCACCAGCTCGACGTGTATGATTTCGTGTTACCCTTCGCCGGCCACCTGGACCCCACGAACCAGTGGGTCCAACTCGCCCCCCGGATCCCCTGGGCCGCGTTCGCGACCCAGTATGTCCAATGTTTTTCGACCACGCAGGGGCGACCGGCTCTCGCCCCCCGAATCGCCATCGGGGCAGTGCTGATTCAACAGATGAAAGGGTTGACCGATGAAGAGACCGTCCAGGAGATCCGGGAGAACCCCTACTTGCAATACTTTCTGGGGTATCCCGAGTACTGTTATCGTTCCTGTTGTGACCCGTCGTTGTTGGTGGCCATCCGGAAGCGCCTGGGCCCGGATCTGATCGCCCAGTTTACTCGGCAGTTTCTGGCCGCCCAGGAGTCGCCCCCCGTCAAGGCCCCCGCGGATGAGTCCCCACAGGACCCGCCGGATCCGGAGGACGGCCCCGGCTCCGGAGCGACTCCGCCGTCGGACGCCTCTGCCGAATCACCGCCTGCCCCGGAGGCCCCAGAGGGGCAGTGACTCCTCGATGCCACGGTGGCCCCGGCGGACATCCGGTATCCCACCGACCTGGACCTGCTCAATCAGTGCCGGGAAGGGAGTGAAGCCCTCCTTGATGCCCTGTGGGCCCCGGGGATGGCGCCCGTGAAACCCCGCACCTCTCGCCGCGTGGCCCGGCGGAAGTACCTGGCCGTCGCGAAGCAGCGGAAGAAAGCAGGGCAACAGGTGCGCAAGGCGGTGCGGCAGCAATTGCAATATGTCAAACGGAATCTGGGACATCTGGACCGGCTGCTGGAGGCGCTGCCGGGGGGCCCCATCCCGCTGAGTCGGGCGGCCTATCGCCAGATGCTGGTGATCCGCGAGGTCTATCGGCAACAACAGACCATGTACGATCAGCGGAGTCACCGGATAAGCGGCCGCATTGTCAGTGTGAGTCAACCCCATGTGCGGCCGATGGTCCGGGGCAAGGCGGGTGCCGCCACCGAATTTGGGGCGAAACTGTCGGTCAGCCTGGTGCATGGCCTGGCGTATCTGGATCGCATCCGGTGGGACGCTTTCAACGAAAGTCAGGATCTGCCGGCCCAGGTGGAACAGTTCCGGGAGCGGTTTGGGCACTATCCGGCCGTGGTCATCGCGGACGGCATCTATGGGACGCGCGCCAACCGGCAGTATCTGAAAGCCCGGCGGATCCGGTTTTCCGGGAAGCCGTTGGGGCGGCCGCCGACCGATGCCCCGACGCGGAAGGCGGCCCGGGAGCAGCGTCGACAGGAAGCCAACCAACGCAACCAGATTGAAGGGAAGTTTGGGGAAGGCAAACGCAAATATCAGTTGGATTGTGTGCGAACCAAACGGCAAGATACCAGTGAGCATTGGATTGCCATGACCTTTTTCGCCATGAATATCGCGGCGGTCCTCCGGCGATATTTTTTGCTTTGGTTTTTCTGGAGCCTCAGCCGGTGTGTGGCGGTTCAAATTGCGGTCGTATATGGCTTCACCCGGAATCAACAACAGAGGCGAAGACTTTTTCAGTAAGCCCTAATTACATTAATTAGCACGAATGAAAAAAGTATGGTCTAATACTACCTGAGTCTTGGACAACAGATGGAGCCGTGAAGATATTCTCCTCCTTACGAAGTGGGGGAAGAAAAGAGGGGGTTTTTTCCGGCATAGGCACTCCTGAGTGGCCATTTGGAATAGATCGCCCCGGTGAATTGGAGAAATAACCCCGGATGAACAGAAAGAAAATAAGGCCGATGTAATGCACAGCATAGCGGAGGACGTGTGGGGCGGGACCGCATTGACGCCTTCACGCATCAACGCTTCTACACATACATTTCACACAGAAGACACGGAAACAAGGGGCAATCGTCCGGATTCCGATGAGTTTGGCCAAGCGCGTTGTAGTTATAGCCCAGCCCTTCAGGGGCTGGGTTTGCGGAGCTCATGACCTCACCGGGGCATTTATGCTCCAATCACATGCTTTGCCATAAATGACAAAACGAGAGAGGGGCGCGTTGGAACCCCGCTCTGAAGAGTGGGGCCAGATTCTTGTCCTACTCCATCTGCACCCCGATGGTGAACCGGTGTACGGCGCCGAAGTATTTACCGAACTCGGTGTAGGCGTAGTCCGCCCGCAGGTGCAACCCCGGGAGGGGCACGGCGACGCCCACCCCGGCGGTGAGGCCGGACAGGTCCGCGCCCAGGCGATAGCCGCCCCGGAGGAACACCAGTTGCCGGAAGCCGTATTCGGCGCCCAGATGCTGGACCGGTGTAGTCTTTGGATCCTGTATCCAATCGACGGCCGCGGTCAGGTGATGGGCCGGGGTGGCCGTCACCAGCGAAAGGAGATCCAGGGCGACGCCGAGATCCGTCCGCAGAGCGCCGGGAGCCGCGTCCGGGATCCCGGGGGTCCGGGCCAGATTGGTGGCCGCCAGGCCCACCCGCAGGTCGTGCCAGCCGGGGGTATAGATGGTCCCGACATCCCCCAGGAGCACAGTCCGCCCGGCACTGCCCGACTCAAGGCCGCCGGCGGGCAGCCGTTGCCCGACCACCTTCACCTGGCCGCCCACGAACCATTGCGGGGTCACCGGCCGGGCATAGGCCAGGCCCACCGCATACTCCGCCACCGAAAAGGTCC
>Ga0209918_1001600_pt1 | contig 11850 bp, 13 predicted proteins | sample SalPonD_shore_MG_FD_185712 | JGI IMG/M metagenome (GOLD analysis project Ga0209918, IMG submission 185712) | Salt pond soil microbial communities from South San Francisco under conditions of wetland restoration - Salt Pond MetaG... | ecosystem: Environmental > Aquatic > Marine > Intertidal zone...
TCCATCCGCGACGTCATCGCCTTCCCCAAGACCCAGACCGCCAGCTGTCCCCTGACCTCGGCACCTTCCGCCGCCGGCGAGCAGCAGCTGAAGGAACTGGGCATCCGGTTGGCCAAACATAAAAAAAGTGAATCGTGAATAGTGAGTAGTAATTAGTAACGGCACGCCGCCGGATTGTTTTTTCTATTTACTATTCACTACTTACTATTCACTTGTTAAAACCCTGCTTGAATTAGTGTAAGTTATACACTATATTTAGTGTGTAATGTACACTTATGCCCACCCCCATCCTGCCATCACCACGGACGTGGTGCTGTTTACCATCCGGGACGAGCAGCTCCAGGTGCTGCTGATCCGGCGCGCCAATCCGCCCTTCCAGGGCTGCTGGAGCCTGCCCGGGGGATTCGTGAACATCGACGAGGATCTGGAGACCGCGGCCCTGCGCGAGCTGCACGAGGAAACCGGGGTGAGCGGCATTTATCTCGAACAGCTGTACACCTTCGGCAAGCCGGATCGGGACCCGCGCGAGCGGATCATCACCGTGGCCTACTATGCCCTGGCGCCCGCGGACCGGCTCGAAGTGCGGGCCGCCAGCGATGCCGGGGCGGCGCAGTGGTTTGCCGTGAACGCACTGCCGGAGCCGGCTTTTGATCATCGCCAGATCATCCGCCTGGCGCAGCGGCGCCTGGCCTCGAAGCTGCAGTATTCCACCATCGCCATGCAGTTCATGCCGGAAACCTTCACCCTGGGCGAACTGCAACGGGTCTACGAGGTCATCCTGGATGAGGCCCTGGACAAGCGTAATTTCCGCAAGCGCATACTGGCCTACGGCTGCCTGGCGGAGACCGGCACAATGCGCCGCGACGGCCGGCACCGCCCGGCACGCCTGTACACCTTGAAATTCCCCGGCAAGGTGGAGATTATCAAGTAACGGGGAAGGAGAAAGTTCATGAACGCTGTCGATGCCACAATCGAACTCGAGGATCGCCGCCTGCCGCCCTCGGCGGTACCGGAAACGGTGGTCGAGACCCTGGAACCGGAAGAGCGGGAATCGCTCATGGCCCGGATCCGGGAACTGCTGCACGAGCAGGACGCCGTCCTGGTGGCCCATTACTATACCGACGCCGCGCTGCAGCTGCTGGCCGACGCGACCGGCGGCCATGTTTCCGATTCCCTGGACATGGCCCGCTTCGGCCATGAGGCGCCGCAGCAGACCCTGGTGGTATGCGGAGTGCGTTTCATGGGCGAGACCGCCAAGATCCTGAACCCGGAAAAAAAGGTCATCATGCCGGACCTGGACGCGGAATGTTCCCTGGACCTGGGCTGCCCGGCGGATGAATTCACCCGTTTCTGCGACGCCCACCCGGATCGCACCGTGGTGGTCTATGCCAATACCAGCGCCGCGGTGAAGGCGCGGGCGGACTGGATGGTGACCTCCGGCAGTGCCGTGGACGTGATCCGGCACCTGAAGGAGAAGGGCGAGAAGATCATCTGGGCCCCGGACAAGTACCTGGGCGAATACGTGCAGGAACAAACCGGCGCCGACATGCTCATCTGGCAGGGCGCCTGCGTGGTGCACGAGGAATTCAAGGGCATAGAGCTGGAGCTCCTGCGCCGCGAACATCCCGACGCGAAGGTGCTGGTGCATCCCGAATCCCCCGAATCCGTCATCCGCCAGGCGGACGTGGTCGCCTCCACCACCGGCATCATCCGGGCGGCGCGGGAAATGGAGGCGAAAGAGTTCATCGTCGCCACCGACAAGGGCATCTTCCACAAGATGCAGGAAGCAGCGCCGGACAAGCACATCATCGAGGCGCCCACCGCCGGCCGCAGCGCCACTTGCAAGAGCTGCGCCCACTGCCCGTGGATGGCCATGAACACCCTGCGCAAACTGCTGGCCGTGCTGGAATCGGGCGGCAACGAGATCCGGGTCGACGCGGACACGGGAGAGAAGGCCCGGCGCTGCATCAAGCGCCTGCTGGACTTCACCCGGGATCAGAAGAAGCTCGCCGGGGACGCTTGACGGCAGCGGCAAGTCTGTTCTGGATTAACCACGGAGGACACGGAGATCACGGAGAAAACAATGACAGTGAATGGTAAATAGTGAATCGTGAATAGTAAAATCGGAAATACTATTCGTATGGTGGATAAGACTATTCACTACTTACCATTCACAACTTACTGTGCTTTACTCCGTGTCCTCCGCGCTCTCCGTGGTTCAATAAAAGTTAACGCGTATCGACGAACCACCCGAGCCACGAAAAATGATAATCCATTCCCCAGCTAACCCCCGTGGCCACTGAAACCATCGTCCTGGTTCACGGCCTGTGGATGAACGGTCTGGACATGCTGGTCATGCGCCAGCGCCTGGCCCGGGCCGGTTACCGCACGCGCCAGTTCAGCTACCACACCCTGCGCGATTCCCCCCTGGAAAGTGCCCTGCTGCTGCATCACTTCGCTGCCGATCAGGACGCGCCGGCGCTGCACTTCGTCTGCCACAGTCTGGGCGGGCTCATTATCCGCCACCTGTTTCATGAATTCCCGCAGCAGCCACCCGGCCGCGTGGTCACCCTCGGCACACCGCACCAGCCCAGCAGCGCCGCGCGGCAGCTGGCCCATGCCGCGCCGGGCCGCGCCCTGCTGGGGCGCAGTACCGAGCAGGGCCTCCTGGGCGAGGTCCCGCCCTGGCACAGCGACCACGAGCTGGGCAGTATCGCCGGCGACCTGCGCCTGGGTTTCGGCCTGCTCGTCCCCGGCATACCCCGGCCCAACGACGGCACCGTCGCCGTGGAAGAAACCCGCCTGCAAGGCATGACCGATCACGCCGTCGTCCACGCCTCCCATTTCGGCATGCTGTTCTCGAGGGAAACGGTGCGGCTGGTAGATCGGTTTCTGAAAACGGGGAACTTCTGAAAGCGGTGAATCGTGAACTGAAAAATATTCGTAACGTCATCCCGGAAACGCCGAAGGCGTTATCCGGGATCCAGGTTTCGATAAACAACGGCGTGGATGCCGGATAACCGCTACGCGGTTTCCGGCATGACGGTCCTGTTTTTCTTGTAGCTTATAGCTTGTGGCTTGTAGCTGCCGTTATTCATCGCGTTCGTGAACAACCAGCTCCCGCCGGCCAGCGCGGCGCCGCAGCCAGTTCACCGAACGCCACAGCGGCTCCCACTTGATCAGGCGCCGTTCCAGGCGGTACTTGCCGGGGAAGTTCAGCAGGATCAGGCCGATCAATATGGTCAACAGGCCCTGGCCGGGCAGCACCAGCATGGCGAGGCCCATGCACAGCAGCAACAGACCCAGAAGATTTTTTGCCAGCAATGCCGTCCAGCGCAGTACGGGATGTCGATGTGCCCAGACGGTGAGGTGGCGCTTTTCCGGATCAAAATAATCATGGGGAATGCGGACGACCAGCCACGGGACGACAATAAGACTGGCGAGAAAGGTAACCACGGAGACAGCGCCGAGCAGGATCAGCAATCCCTCGTGGCCGCGGAGGAAACCGGCAAAGGGAAGATTCAGCATAACAGCGCCGGCGCAATGGACTTGCACCTATTGTAACCCATGACGGAGTCAGCGCGTGAAGGTGCGAAGGATGCCCGGCGTGCGTGCGGATCGGACGGGATGGCGCAGGTTGGAGCCTATGAGGCGGTTGCAGATCAGGTTACAGCCGGAATTGCCGGAGCAGCGGCGCACCGCCTCCCGGTCCAGCCGCTTGAGGATTTCCGAAAGCGACATCTGCAGCAGGTTGCCCGCCTGCCCCTGGGCCTGACACGGGGAGACATTGCCGGAAGCGTCGATGGCGATACTGTAGCGGCCGGCGTCGCAGGGCTCCAGCCTGTCACCCTGCAGCCAGCGGATACTGTCGCGCACGTGACCGCTCAGATAGCCTTCCGGGATCAGGCCGGAAGTCAGGATCTCCCTGAACACGGGAGCCAGGGCGGCCTTCTCGTACTGCAGCCCGGGATCGATCTTGCCGTAGCGGCCCACGTTCCAGTGATAGGGAGTCACCACGGGGGTAAAACCGTGCTCCGTGGCGAAACGCAGAACATCAAAGACCTCGTCCCGGTTTTGCTCACTAACGATACAGGCGAGATAGCGGGGATGCTCGTAGTCCTGCAGGCGGTTAATGGCGGCCAGCACCAGGTTGAGCTGGTCGGCGCCGCGAATACGCTGGTAACGCTGGCGATCCAGGGTATCGAGGCTGACCACCACGTTAACCGGCAGGCCGCGCAGCCGTTCCACGAAGGACTCGGTGATATATGTGCCGTTGCTGACCAGGGTCTGGACGAAACCGATCTCGTGCAGGTCCGACATAATTTCCAGGAGATCGCTGCGCAGGGTCGGTTCGCCGCCCTGCACGAAGACAAAACGCAATCCCTCCTCGTACAGCGAACTGAACACCCGACGGATCTCGTCGCGGCGCATTTCGTAGCGTCCCTGGTTAAGGGGCAGGTTACAGTAACCGCAGCCGGAATTGCAGCGCAGATTGACTTCGAACAGGGCCGCCACGGGTCTGCCGGAAAGGAGATTGACGAGGGGCTGAACGGAACGGGATACGGGCATCATGAGCGCCGCACCCCCGCGCCCGGCGCCCGCGGCGGACACCGGAATATGGGAATATCGCCGGAAGCAACCCTGTGCTTCCAACCGCAAGCACCGCTTGACCTGGTTGTCATTGACAGCAACCCTGCCTCTTCCTGTGTTCCTAATCCCGTAACTTCCGACAGGGCCGCCGGCTTCACCTGAACGCGCGGCGGCAACGATATTCCATCTGTATTATTAGTCTTGAATCCGGGCGGTGACGCGTTCCACCCGTCCCTGATCTGCCTAGGTCATGCAGGCGAGAACAAATCATCGATCGGCTTTCCCCGTATTTCAAGCATTTTTTCCCGTCCCGGGATGATACCGGGCGGTCCGATACACCGGGCGGCCCGATTTATAAGCTCCCGGCGCAGTGGTAAAATTCGCCTCCTGTTCTATCAATACAAGCACGAGGTCCTATGGCAGGCCACAGCAAGTGGGCGAATATCCAGCACCGCAAGAACCGGCAGGATGCACGGCGGGGCAAGCTGTTCACCAAACTCATCCGCGAAATCACCGTCGCCGCCCGCCTCGGCGGGCCCGACGCCGACGCCAACCCGCGCCTGCGCGCGGCCATCGACAACGCCCTGTCCAGCAACATGCCCAAGGACACCATCGAGCGGGCGGTCAGCCGCGGCGCCGGCGGAGACGAGGGCGCGCAGGTCGAGGAAGTCCGCTACGAGGGCTACGGTCCCGGCGGCGTGGCCGTCATGGTCGACTGCATGACCGACAACCGCAACCGGACCGTGGCGGACGTGCGCCATGCCTTCAGCAAGTTCGGCGGCAACCTGGGCACCGACGGGTCCGTCACCTATCTGTTCGATCATGTGGGACTCATTTCCTACCCGTCCGGCACCGGCGAGGAGGCGCTCATGGAGGCGGCCCTGGAAGCCGGCGCCGAAGATATCGTCAGCAACGACGACGGCTCCTTCGACGTCCTCACTTCCCCGGATGAACTGGTCACCGTCAAGGAAGCCCTCATCGCCGCCGGCCAGACGCCGGAGGCGGCGGAAGTGACCATGCGCGCCAAGGTCAATGCCCCGGTGGACGCGGACGACGCCGACACCCTGCTGCGCCTGCTCGAGGCCCTGGAGGATCTGGACGACGTGCAGAATGTCTACTCGAACGCCGACATCCCGGAGGCTATACTGGCGGAAATGAGCTGACAGGTATCCGTGCCGTGAACGCCGATCCTGAAACGACCGCCTCACTGAAAGCCCGCCGTTCCAGCCACGAGCCACGAGCCACGAGCCACGCATGATCCGCATCATCGGCATCGATCCGGGCTCCATCAACAGCGGCTACGGTATTATCGACATGGACGGCAACCACGCCGTGCACGTCACCCACGGCACCCTGCGCGTGCGCGGTGATTCCCTGGCCGGGAAACTGGACCTCATCTTCGCGGAGTTGAGCGCCGTCATCACCGAGTTCGAACCCGCGGAGGCCGCCGTCGAACGAATCTTCATGCATCGCAACGCCGATTCGGCCCTGAAGCTGGGGCAGGCCCGGGGCGCCGCCATCACCGCCTGCGCCCGCCACGGCCTGGCCGTGTCCGAGTACACCCCCAACCAGATCAAGCAGGCCACCGTGGGACGCGGCCACGCCGCCAAGCAACAGGTACAGCACATGATCAAGGTCTTGCTGTGCCTGCGCGAGGCGCCCCAGAGCGATGCCGCCGACGCCCTGGCCGTGGCCCTGTGTCACGGCCATTCCCGGGCGGGCCGGGAACGCATGGGCGGCGTCGCCGGGATCCGCGGGGGGCGCCTGCAATGATCGGCCACATCCACGGCAGGCTGGTGCAGAAACAGCCGCCGCTGCTGCTCATCGACGTGGGCGGTGTCGGTTACGAAATCGAGGCGCCCATGACCACCATCTACCGGCTGCCGGAACTGGGCGGGGACATACATTTATATACCCACCTGGTGGTGCGCGAGGACGCGCACCTGCTGTTCGGCTTCGCCACCACGGAAGAACGCCGCCTGTTCCGCACCCTCATCAAGGTCAACGGCGTCGGCGCGCGCATGGCCCTGACCATACTTTCGGGGATCGAGGCCGACGAATTCGCCCAGTGCATCCAGGACGGCGACGCCGCGAGGCTGGTGCGCCTGCCCGGCATCGGCCGCAAGACCGCGGACCGGCTGATCGTGGAAATGCGCGACCGGCTGTCCGACTGGGAGCCGGCGGCCGGATCGGGCACGGCCGCCGCCGGGACGCAGGAGGATCCCGCCGCCGAAGCGGTCAGCGCCCTCATCGCCCTGGGTTACAAGCCCCAGGAGGCCAGCCGCTTCGTGCACGCCGTGGCGGAAGCGGGCATGAGCAGTGAGGCCATCATCCGCGAGGCCCTGAAGACATCGGTACGCAAATAGACAGCGGCCGGACCCCGTGCCGCCACATCGCCATGCCGCCGTCACAGCCCTGCCACATTCGGCTGTTGCAATGACCGGGCCATTGGCATCCCGGCGCGATACAGGGGAAAATACGTCCCATGCCTGATCACAACCCGGTCATTTCAACCGCGGGCACGGCGGAAGACGCCGTCCTGGAAACCAGCCTGCGGCCGCATAACCTCGGTGATTACCAGGGCCAGCCGGCGGTGCATGAGCAGATGGAGATCTTCATCAGCGCCGCCCGCGGCCGGGGCGAATCCCTGGATCATGTCCTCATTTTCGGTCCCCCGGGCCTGGGCAAGACTACCCTGGCCCATATCATCGCCAACGAAATGCGGGTCAACCTCAGACAGACCTCGGGCCCGGTGCTGGAGCGCCCCGGCGATCTGGCGGCGCTGCTCACCAACCTGGAGCCGCGCGACGTCCTCTTCATCGACGAGATCCACCGTCTCAGCCCGGTGGTGGAGGAAATCCTCTACCCGGCCATGGAGGACTACCAAATCGACATCATGATCGGCGAGGGCCCGGCGGCGCGCGCCATCAAGCTGGACGTGCCGCCGTTCACCCTGGTCGGCGCCACCACCCGCGCCGGCCTCCTGACCTCGCCGCTCCGGGACCGTTTCGGCATCGTGCAGCGGCTGGAGTTCTACAGCGCCGAGGATCTGGCGCATATCATCGTACGCTCGGCGGGCATTCTCGACGTGGGCATCGACACCGGCGGCGCCGCGGAAATCGCGGCGCGCTCGCGCGGCACGCCGCGCATCGCCAACCGCCTGCTGCGGCGCGTGCGCGACTTCGCCCAGGTACGCGGCGGCGGCCACATCGACGCCGCAGTCTCGAAAAGCGCCCTGGATCTCCTCGACGTGGACGAACACGGTTTCGACATGATGGATCGCAAGCTGCTGCTGGCCATTATCCAGAAATTCGGCGGCGGGCCGGTGGGCCTGGACAGTCTCGCCGCCGCCATCGGCGAGGAACGTGATACCATCGAGGACGTGATCGAGCCGTTTCTGATCCAGCAGGGCTTCATGATGCGCACGCCGCGCGGCCGCGTCGCCACCCGCAACGCCTGGCTGCATTTCGGCATGGACGCTCCCGGCCGGACACCCGCGGAGGCGGATCTGTTTGATAATGGCGACTGAGTCACGGCCGGGGAAGCCCCGGGCGAACGTGCAGGAATTCCAGTGGCCGGTACGGGTCTATTACGAGGATACCGACGCGGCCGGCGTCGTGTATCACAGCAATTACCTGAAATTCATGGAACGCGCCCGCACGGAATGGCTGCGGGCCCTGGGATTTTCCCAGCAGCGCCTGCGCGAAGAGGAAGGGATCCTGTTCGTGGTCACGGACATGACCGTCAGCTTTCAGCGCCCCGCGCGCTTCGACGATCAACTCGATGTTACAACAAGAATTCACAACATGAATGCCGCAAGCCTGATATTTTCCCAAGCCATCATCAACGCCGCCGGCAAACCCGTGTGCGCGGCCGACGTCACCGTTGCCTGCCTGGACGCGGCCGGCATGAAACCGCGCCGCATCCCCGCCGCAGTCAGGAAGGAGTTCGGTCATGACGGCTGAGTATTCCTTCATCGACATGGTGGTCAACGCCAGCCTGCTGGTGCAGTTCGTGCTGCTGGTCCTGCTGCTCGCCTCGATCCTGTCCTGGGCCATGATCTTCAGCCGGCGGGTGGTACTGAACCAGGCACGCCGCGAGGCGGATCAGTTCGAGGAACGTTTCTGGTCCATGGAGGATCTGACGCCGCTGTACCAGCGCGTCAGCAAAAAGAACTATGAGGCGCGCGGCATGGAACGCATGTTCGAGTCAGGCTTCAGGGAATTCGCGCGCTTGAAGAAACAGGAAGGCATACACCCGGACGCCGTCATGGAAGGTGCGCAGCGGGCCATGCGCGTAACCCTGAACAAGGAAGTGGAAAAGCTGGAAACCAACCTGGCCTTTCTCGCCACCGTGGGATCCACCAGTCCCTACATCGGCCTGTTCGGCACGGTCTGGGGCATCATGAACAGCTTCCGTTCCCTGGGCAACGTGCAGCAGGCCACCATCTCCATGGTGGCACCGGGTATTTCCGAGGCCCTGGTCGCTACGGCCATGGGCCTGTTCGCCGCCATCCCGGCGGTCATCGCCTACAACCGTTATTCCAACGAGGTGGAGCGGCTCATCAACCGGTATGACACGTTCATGGAGGAATTCTCCTCCATCCTGCACCGCCACGCCCACAGCGCGCTGGCCACAGAGGTCTGAAACTTGCGCCAGCGAACCCGCAGACGCCCCATGTCCGAGATCAACGTCGTACCCTATATCGACGTCATGCTGGTACTGTTGGTGATCTTCATGATCACGGCGCCGCTGCTGAGCCAGGGCGTCAAGGTGCAGCTGCCGCAGGTGCCGTCGAAAACGCTGCCGCCGAACAAAGAGGAGCCGGTCATCGTCAGCGTCGACCAGCACGGCAATTTCTACATCAATTACGGGGCCAACCAGGACAAGCCGGTGGACCCCCAGACCCTGGTCAACCGCGTCGGTGCCCTGCGCAAGTACCAGCCGGACCTGCCGTTCTTCGTCAAGGGCGACAACAGCGTCTCCTACGGCCGGGTAGTACAGGCCATGGCCCTGCTGCAGGCGGCCGGCGTCAAGGGCATCGGCCTGGTCACCAAGCCGCCCGAAAAATAATGCCGCGGAAGCCGGAACCGTCATGTCGTTGCGCCATATTCTGTATTCCCTGCTGCTGCACCTGGCCGCCGCCGGGCTGCTGATCGTCAGCTTCAGCATCAGCCCCACGGTGATCACGCCGCCGCCGCAGCCCAGCGGCAGCATCGTCAACGCCGTGACCGTGGACAGCAAGCAGGTACAGGCGGAACTGGATCGCCTGAAACAGCAGGAGAAACAAAAGCGCGAGCAGGAACGCAAGCACCAGCAGAAACTCAAGGCGCAGGCGGAAGCGGCGGAGAAAAAACGCAAGGCCGAGGAACATCGGCTGGCGGAGCTGAAGAAACAGCAGGAGCAGGAGAAGAAACAGAGCAAGGCCGAACAACAGCACCTGGCGGAACTGAAGAAACAACAGCAGCAGGCGGAGGAAAAACGCAAGGCCGAGGAGGAGAAACAGCGCCAGGCCGAGGCGGCCCGGCACAAAGCCGAGCAGGAAAAACAGAAGGCCGAGGAAGCCAGAAAGAAAGCCGAAGCGGAACAGAAACGCCTGGCCGAGCAAAAGCGCAAGGCCGAGGAGGAGAAAAAACGCAAGGCGGCGGAGGCAGCGCTGCAGAAACAGCTGGCCGAGGAACAGAAACAGCGCGACGCTGAACAGGCGCGCCGGGACATGAGTGTCATCAACCAGTACGGCGAGCGTATCAAGCACGCCATACGCCAGGAATTCAATACCGTGGGGCTGCCCAAGGGCCTGTCCTGCGTGTTCGTGATCCGGATGATCCCCGGCGGCCAGGTGGTGGAGGAACATATCGTCAAATCCAGCGGCAACGACATTTTCGACCGCCGTGCCGAGACCGCGCTGAGCAAGGCTTCGCCGCTGCCGGTGCCGGATGATCCGCGCCTGTTTGAAAAGATGCGTGAAATTCGCTTAACGTTCGAACCGAAGAGCTGACCGAGAGCCCCGTAACCTATGCTGAAAAGAACCCTCGTCATCCTGTGCCTGCTGCTGAGCGGGCCGGCTCATGCCGTTCTCAACATCAAGATTACCCAGGGTATGGAAGAAGCCCTGCCCATAGCCGTCATTCCGTTCGCCTTCGACGGCGATCCGCAGAGCCTGCCCCTGAACATGCACATCACCATCGCCAACGATCTCGCCCGCAGCGGCCGCTTCAAGCCCATGGACGTTTCCGATATGCCGCAGAAACCCTCTGACTTCCAGGACGTGAACTTCAGTGACTGGCGGCTGCTGGGCATGGAGAACCTGGTCATCGGCAGCATCAAGTCCCGGGACGACGGCAGTTACGAGATCAGTTTCCGCCTCCTCGACGTCTACCAGGGCAAGCAGATCGCCGGCTTCCGCATAACCACCACCCGGAGCACGTTCCGGCGCACCGCCCACCGCATCAGTGACGTCATTTTCAAGAAACTCACCGGCATACGCGGCGCCTTCAACACGCGCATCGCCTATGTCACCGTGAAAAAACAGCCGGACGGCAGCAAGCAGTACGCCCTGCAGATCGCCGACGCCGACGGCTTCAACCCCAAGGTGCTGCTGAAGTCGCCGCAGCCGCTGATGTCGCCGGCCTGGGCGCCGGACGGCAGCAAGATCGCCTACGTGTCCTTCGAGGGCAATAATTCCAGTATCTACATTCAGAACATCAGCACCGGCCAACGCCGCCAGGTCGCCGCCCACCGGGGCATCAACAGCGCGCCCTCTTTCTCGCCGGACGGCAACCGCCTGGCCATGACCCTGTCCAAGGACGGCAACCCGGAGATTTACGTCATGTACCTGGCCGACGGCACCCTGCGGCGCATTACCCACAATCCCGCCATCGATACCGAACCGGACTGGGCGCCGGACGGCAACAGCCTGGCCTTCACCTCCGACCGCGGCGGCTCGCCGCAGATCTACCGGGTCAACCTGGACAGCGACAGGGTCAAACGCATCACCTTCGACGGCTCCTACAACGCGCGGCCGCGCTTTTCCCCGGACGGCAAGCTGATCACCATGGTGCACGGCGAAAACGGCAATTTCCGTATCGCCGTCAAGAACCTGGAGCAGGGGTACCTGGACGTACTGACACGGGCGAGCCTGGACGAATCCCCCAGCTTCGCCCCCAACGGCAGCATGATTATCTACGCCACCGCCGGGCCCCGGGGCTCGGAACTGGCCGCGGTCTCCGCCGACGGGCGCGTGCACCAGCGCCTGGCCCT
>Ga0209918_1001603_pt1 | contig 11828 bp, 12 predicted proteins | sample SalPonD_shore_MG_FD_185712 | JGI IMG/M metagenome (GOLD analysis project Ga0209918, IMG submission 185712) | Salt pond soil microbial communities from South San Francisco under conditions of wetland restoration - Salt Pond MetaG... | ecosystem: Environmental > Aquatic > Marine > Intertidal zone...
CCCAGCTGATCGTCGAGTCGCTGAATCTCGAGACCGCCGCGTCCGAGATCGATCCGGAGGCGCCGCTGTTCAATGCCGGGCTCGGGCTCGACTCGATCGACGCCCTGGAGCTCGCGGTCGAGGTGTCGCGGCGGTACGGGTTTCAACTCCGCTCCGACGATCCCGACAACACGCGGATCTTCGCGTCGCTGCGGTCGCTTGCGGCGCACGTGGACGCGTCCCGCTCACTCTGACTCCCCCCCGATGCGCCGGCTGGCCGCTGTCATACCGCTGCTGGCGTATCCGGCCTGGTCGCATGTCGCGATCTCGTTCGGGCACGCCGACTGGAGCCTGCCTGGACTCGTCGTCCTGGTGGTCTGTGCACTCGTGATCCGCGCACCACGGCGTCCATTCTCGCGCGGTTCCGCACTCTTCCTGCTCGCACTCGCTGCAACGGCCGCGTGGGACCTCGCCACACCGACTCCGGTGGCAGTGTACCTTCCGCCGATACTCATCCCCGCCAGCCTCGCGTGGCTGTTCGGACGTACGCTGAGACCCGGGCACACCGCACTGATCACGCGCTTCGCCCAGCAGATCATGAACGAGGACACGGCGGCGGTCGCGCGCTACACGCGCGGTGTGACGTGGTACTGGACCCTCCTCTTCGTCGCCCTGGCCCTCGAAGCGGCAGTGCTCGCGATCCACGCCACGGCCGATACCTGGTCCCTGTTCGCCAACGGCATCAATTACGCGCTCATCGCTGCCGGCTTCCTCGTCGAGCTCATCGTGCGACGCCTGCGCTTCGGTCGCCAGCACAATCTGCGCGAATTCTTCGCACGCCTGGTCCAGACGGACCTGCGGCGGCTCGGCTGACGCGCCATGGAGAGCGGCGACCATGCCTTCATGCCGCTGCACGGCCCGGACTCGGCGGTCGGGCTGCGCAACGCGACGGTCCTCACCGCATCCGATCTCGAACGGCAGGCCGGAGCCCTCGCGTCGCGGATGCAGACGTCCTCGGCGCTGCTCTGCCTGTGCGGCGACCGTTTCCATATCGCGGTGACGCTGCTCGCGGCGCTCCACCTGGATCGTCCGTGCGTGATGCCGCACGATCATTCGTCGGAGACCCTGCGCCGCCTGCGCGCCCGCTATCCGGGGGCCGCGGCCGTGGCGGATCGCTCGCGCGCAGCCGAACTCGACGCGCTCGCGGTGGATGATCCAGCTGCGGGCAACGAACCCGAGGCAGCCGCACATGCGGCGACATTCTCCGGCGATCGCCGTGCGGCCCACGTGTTCACCTCCGGTTCCACCGGCGAGCCGCGCGTGCACGAGAAGCCCTGGGCTGCGATGGCCGGCAGTGGACGTGACCTCGCCCGGCGCTTCGATATCGTGCCCGGCACCTCGGTCGTCGCAACCGTGCCCGGCCAGCACGTCTTCGGCCTGGAGGCATCGCTCATGCTGCCGCTTGCCAGCGGCAGCGCACTGTACGCGGGTCAGCCACTGCTCCCGGCGGACATCGCCGACGCGCTCGCGCGCGTGCCGCGGCCGCGAATCCTCGTCTCGACGCCGCTCCAGTTGAGCCGGCTGCTCGCATCGACGATCGCGGTGCCGGAGATCGACCGCATCATCTCGGCGACAGCGCCGCTCAGCACATCGCTCGCGCAGCAGCTGGAGAGCCGTACCGGTGCGCCGGTCTTCGAGATGTACGGCAGTACCGAAACCGGCGTCGTTGCCACACGGCGGACCGTGCAGACCGAACGGTGGCACGCGATGGACACGGTCACCGTTCGACCCGTGAACGCCGGCTGCCGAGTCGTTTCCCGCTACCTCCCCACGCCGGTCGATCTCGAGGACCGGATCGAGCCCGGACCCGATGACACGTTCCGCCTCATCGGCCGCGGCGAGGATCTCGTGAAGATCGCCGGCAAGCGCGGCTCCCTCGCGGACATCACCGCCAAGTTGCTCGCCGTTGCCGGGGTCGAGGACGCCGCGGTGTATGCGCCGCCGGGCGACGCGAATACGGTCCGCCGGTTGGCCGCATTCGTCGTCGCGCCCGGTGTCTCGGCGGATGCGATCCGCGCGCCACTGCGCGAGCGCGTGGATCCGGCGTTCCTGCCCCGCCCGATCGTGCACGTCGAGGCGCTGCCGCGCGGATCCACGGGCAAGCTTCCGCGGGCCGAGCTCCAGCGCCTGTACGAGACGTGGCTCGCGCAACGTGCGGAGGTCTCGCGATGACCGCGGCGCCCGGACAGTTCGTTCCTGAGGATCATCCGGCATTCCCGGGCCACTTTCCCGGACACCCGGTCGTGCCCGCCGTGCTCATCCTCGAGGCCGTCATCGAAGTCGCCCCCGTCGAGGTTACCGGCGTGCATAGCGCCAAGTTCCTTCGACCGCTTGCCCCGGGCACGCCCTTTCACATCGACGGCGAGCAGACGCCGGGGGGTCGCTGGCGGTTCCGGGTGCGCGACGACAACGGCGAGGAGTTCGCGCGCGGCGAACTGGAGTGCACCGCGCCGTGAGTGCTCACTGGACGACCGACCGCGGTCGGGGCAGTGAGTGCATGATCCGGCTGATCCTGTTCCTCGCGCGCCGGCTAGGCCGTCGTGCGGTGTTGCCGTTGCTGCACCCGATTGCCCTGTACTTCGTGATTTTTTCCGCGCGCGCACGGCGGGCATCGCGGCGATACCTCGCGCGCGCCCTCGACCGCCCGGCGGGCTGGATCGACGTCTACCGCCACTACCGGACGTTTGCGGTCACGCTGCTCGATCGCGTCTATCTGCGCGCCGGCGACACCGACATGCTCCACCTTCGGCTCGAGGCCGATGCACGTGCGCGCACCCTGATCGATTCCGGTCCCTGCGTGCTGCTCGGGGCGCACCTGGGGAGTTTCGAGGCCGCGCGCCACCTCGCCGACGGCATCCCGGGACTGCGAGTGCGTCCGCTCATGTATCGCGCACAGGGACAGACCCTGGAGCGGGTGCTGGCCGAGCTCGATCCCGAGGCCACGGACGAGGTCATCGAGCTGGGCGAACCGCACAGCCTGCTGCGGGCCGCCGGCGCCGTGCAGGAGGGTGCCAGCGTCGCCCTGCTCGCCGATCGCCGGCTCGGTCATGACCGCGTCCACCGCTGTCGTTTCCTCGGAGGCGATATCCTGCTGCCCGAGGGGCCGTTCCGCCTCGCGCACGCGCTGCAGGTACCGGTGTTGCTGTGTTTCGGCCTCTATCGTGGCCATGGTGCCTACGAGATTCGGCTCGAGTGTTTCACCGAACGGCTTGCGCTCGCCCCGCGGACACGCGGAGCCGATCTCCAGAGCTGGGGACAGCGCTTCGCCGACCGCCTCGCCGCGCTCTGTCGGGAGGCACCGTACAACTGGTACAACTTCTTCGATGTCTGGGAGGAAGCCCATGAAGCGGAGCCGCTGGGCGCTGGCCGCCGTGGCCGCGTGGACCCTGGCGGCGGCCGCTGACCCTGCCGCGTTCACGCTGCAGCACGTGCTCGAGCGAATTCGCCCGGCCGACGGCCACTTCGCATCGGCCTATCGCCAGACCCGTGCCTCGACGCTGCTGACGAACCCCGTCACGACCCACGGCCGTATCGCGTTCACCGCACCCGACCGGTTGCGCAAGGTCGAGATCGCGGCGGACGGTTCGCGCCGCGTCGTCACGATCGACAACAACACCGTCACAGTGCGGAGCAACGACGGCAACGACGCCTTCCCGCTCGCGCGCGCACCGATGCTGGCCTTCATGGTACGAACGCTGACTTCCCTGGCGGCGGCCGATGGACGGACGCTGCGCGACCGTTATGACGCCCGCCTCGAGGGGGACTGGGCCCACTGGCAGATCAAGCTCGACACGGGCAGTCCCGACTCATCCGGAAAACCCGGCACGATCGCGGGGCAAGCCACCCATGCGTCCCTCGATCTCGCCGGCCACGCCGGTCGCGTCGATGCCATAGAGCTCGATTCCGCCGCGACGGGGCGCATCCGGATTCGCCTGCTGGACCGGGACGCAGGCAAGTGAGTCGGCGAATGCTCGCGCTCGCGGCCTGGGCTGGGCTCATGGTCGCCGCGGCCTGGCTCGTGGCCGGCGGCCGCCTTGGCGGCACCCTCTCCGGTTTCCTGCCGCGCGGCGCCACGACCGACCAGCGGTTGGTCACGCATGAACTGCGTGACGGCATCAGCGCACGATTGCTTCTGATCGCGCTGCACGGACCGAGCCACCAGGCGGCAGCCGCCGCAGCCAGTCGCCTGCGCGGCAGTCTGGCCGATTCCGACCAATTCCGGCTGGTCGCGGACCGGCCGGATCCCGCGCTGCTGCCGGCCCGTTCCACCGTATTCCGGTATCGCTACCTCCTGAGCGACCGCGTGACGCCCGGCGCCTTCGACGTGGCAGCGCTGCGCTCGTCGTTCCGCGATCTGGTCCGGCGCCTCCGAAGCCCGGACGCTCGCGTGGACGAGCGCATCGCCGCGGCGGACCCCACCGGCGAGACGCGGCACGTGATCGCGGGCCTGTTCGGAGGCATGGGCGCACGCGCGTCGAACGCCGCCTGGCGCACGGCCGACGGCTGGCCCGTGCTCGTGGCGCTGCCACGTGCGCACGCATACGACCTCGATGCTGCCTCGCGCATGATCAGTCGCATACACGCAGCAGCCGCCGCACTCGGGCCCGGATTCGAGGCCGTGGTGAGCGGCGCTCCGGCAATCGCGGTTGCCACGCGGGCGCAGGTGCGCCACGAGGCGTTACGCGTCACTGCCCTGGCGAGCCTGGCCATCCTGCTGATTGTCGGCTGGGCCCTGCGCTCGGTCGCCGGTGTCATCGCCTGTGCCGTGCCCGTCGCATCCGGGCTGCTGGTCGGTACCGGGACGGTCATCGCCGTGCTCGGCAGTGTGCACGGCATCACGCTCGCGTTCGCCGCCACATTGCTCGGCGTGACCGTCGACTATCCTCTTCACCTGCTCTGGAACGGCGCGCACCATCGCCGCGCCGCGTTGCTGCGCCCCCTGTTGATGGGCGCAGCATCCACCGCCATCGCGTTCGCGGCGATGGGCGTGAGCGGGTTCCCCGGCCTGCAGCAACTGGCGCTGCTCGCGGCCACGGGGGTCGTGACGGCCGTTTCGGTCACGCTCTGGGTCCTGCCGCATCTGCCACTGCATGTGCACGCCCCGGCGCGTTCACACGACAGTGCCGGACGGCCGGTCACCATCCGACCGCCCGTCCTCACGCTTGCTCTGGTCCTGATCGCCGCCGGCGCGGCGTGGGCCATTGGCGGCCTCCACCTGAATACCGATCTGTCCACACTCTCGCCCGTGCCGCAGGCCCTGCGTACACGCGACGGAGCGCTGCGTGCGGCGACCGGTGTCGACTCCCCCCGTTACGTGGTGCGTGTCTCCGCACCGGGTCGCCAGGCAGCGCTGCGCCGCACGGAGCGGGCCGTCCAACGCCTGCAGCCGCCCCTCCGGAACAAGGCAGTCGATCGCGTCACGGCGGTCACCGCGCTCGTGCCGAGCGCGGCAACACAGCGCGATCGCCGGTCCGCGCTACCCCCGCGGTCCGAACTGCGGGCCAGGCTCCGGCGAGCGATCAAGGGCCTGCCACTGCGCAGGGACGCCTTCGCGCCCTTCCTGTCCGCCGTCGCCGCCAGTCGCGACCTGGCGCCGCTTCGGCCGGACGACCTGCCCCCCGGATTCCTGCACACGTGGGTCGATGATCACCTGTTCCGATTCGACGGCCGCTGGACCTCGCTCGTCGGACTGGGCGGCATGCACGACCCCGCCACGGTCGCGACGGCGCTGCGCGGCCTGCCGGACAGCGGACTGGTCGATATCGCCGCAACCACCGACACCCTGGTCACGCATTACCAGCACGCCGCGCTGGTGCGTGCCGGCGCGGGCTTCCTCGGCATCGCGCTGCTGCTGCTCGTGGGGCTGGGCGCACCGCGCCGCGCCGCGGCGGTCCTGGCGACGGTCGGCGGGGCCGTCGCCGGGGCGCTCGCCGTGCCCGCGCTCCTGGGCCACGCGCTGAACGTGTTCGAGGTCGTGAGTCTGCTGCTGGTCGCGGGCCTCGGGCTGGACTATGCGCTGTTCACAACGGAGTCGAACGACGGACGGGGTTCCGTTACCGTATGCGCCGTTTCCACTGTCGTGGCGTTTGCCGTGCTGGCGACGGCGGACATCCCCGTCCTGCGCGATATCGGGGCCACGGTCGCCGTCGGCACGACACTGGCATGGTTGCTGGCGCTGGGCATCGCCCAGCCCACGAAGAACAATTGGGGGGAATGACGCGTTGACTCGATCCTACCGGGTCGCCGGGCACGGCCTGGTCACGGCACTGGGGGCCGGACGCGAGGCCACGCTGGCGGCACTGCTCGGATGCCGGGGCGGACTCGCAGCCGGCGATCGGCTGGCGCCGGAGATGTACGTGGGCCGCGTGGCGCCGGAACTGGAGCAGCCCGTGCCGGAAGGGCTGGGCAACTGCGACTGCCGCAACCATCGACTGGCCGAGGCCGCGCTGCGCACGGACGGGTTCGCGCAACGCGTCGAGGCCGCCGTGCGCCGGTACGGCGCCGATCGCATCGCGGTCTTCGTCGGAACCAGCACCTCGGGCATCCGCGAGACGGAACAGGCCTACGCGGCCCGCGCCGGATCCAACGAGGCGCTGCCGGCGGATTTCCCGATCCGGACCACACACCGCATCTCCGCACTCGCCGACTACGTTGCACAGAGCCTCGGGCTCACCGGCACGCGCGCGGCGACGGGGACGGCATGCTCTTCCAGCGCCAAGGTATTCGCGCAGGCCGCGCGCGCTCTGGATGCCGACTTGTGCGATGCCGTCGTCGTCGGTGGCGTGGACACGCTGTGCATGACCACCCTGCACGGCTTCCGCTCGCTCGAGCTCACGGCCGCTGCGCACTGCCGCCCGTTCGACGCAGACCGGGACGGCATGGCAATCGGCGAAGCCGCCGCCTTTGCGCTGCTCGAGCGCGGGTCGCACTCCGGCGATGCCGCGCTGCTCGGGTATGGCGAGAGCAGCGATGCACACCACATGTCCACGCCGCACCCGGAGGCGCGCGGCGCGCGCCTGGCGCTGCGCCGCGCCCTCACGCAGGCAGGCATTGCACCCCGCTCGGTCGATTACGTGAACGCGCACGGCACGGCCACACGCTTGAACGACCGCGCCGAGGATCTCGCCATCGCCGGCGAGATCGGGACCGACGTGCCCGTGGGGGCCACCAAGGGCTGGACCGGCCATACGCTGGGGGCCGCCGGGGCCGTGGAATCGGTGCTGTCCGTTCTGGCGCTCGAGGAGGGGCTCGCCTTCGGCACACTGCACACGCAGCGGGTGGATCCGGAGGTGCAGAGCCGCATCCTGACCGACACCGAAGCGCGGCCGCTGCGACACGTCGTCAGCAACTCGTTCGGCTTCGGCGGCAACAACTGCGCTCTCGTCTTCGGGTGGGACGCATGATGCAGGCCCATGTTCGTGCAATCGGTATTGTCGGGCCCGGGCTGCCCGACTGGGAACGCGCACGTCCCCGCCTTGCCGGTGCCGAGGCGTACGAGGCCGAGCCGCTGCCGCGCCTGCGCAGCCCCCTGCTGCCATCGGCCGAAGCGCGGCGCGCCACGGCGCTGGTGCATCTCGCCCTGTGCCCCAGCGGGCAGGTGCTGACCGATGCCGCAAGCGTCGCTGCAGATCTGCCCTCGGTCTTCGCCTCCGCCGATGGCGATCTCGGCATCCTGGAACGGACCTGCGTCAGCCTCACCGAGGCCGAACCCTGGATCTCGCCGCACAGCTTCCACAACTCGGTGCACAACGCGCCATCGGGCTACTGGTCGATCGCGGCCGCCTGCACCGGGCCCTCGACCACGCTGTCTGCCGGTAACGACTCGTTTGCGGTGGGCTTGCTCGAGGCCGTCCTGCTGACCAACAGCGACCCGGCCGGGGCATGCCTGCTGGTCGCGTACGACCAGGCGTCACCCGCCAGCCTCGCGGCAGCGCGCCCCGTCGAGCACGGTTTCGCCTGCGCCCTGCTGCTGGAGCGAGCACCGTCCGGTGCCGGTCTGGACGTGCGACCGGGACCGCCGGCGGCCTCCTCTGGCTGCGACACTCCCGCGCTCGAGTCGCTGCGCATGGGCAATCCGGCCGCGCGCGCGCTGCCGCTGCTGGAGGCTCTCGCGCGCGGCGAGTCGCGGACACTCCACTTCGCCTACCCGACCGGCACACTGCAGGTGGACCTAAAGAAGCCCGCATGACCAACGACGTGTACGGTCGCGCCTTCATCGAATCCGTGCTCCCGCACGGCCCGTCGATGTGCCTGCTGGATGCCGTGGAGTGGGCCACCCCGGCGTCCATCCGCTGCCGCGGCCTGGCGACGGACGAGCCGAAGCACCCATTGGCGCACAATGGAACGCTCGCCGCCGTGCACGCGGTGGAATACGCGGCGCAGGCCGCCGCCGTGCACGGCGCAATCCGACGTGGCGGCACCCCGACCGGGCCGGGCGCGATCGCGAGCGTCCGCAAGGTCGACTGGAACGCGGCGGTGCTGGAACCGGGTCCGCTGTGGGTCGAGTGCGAGCTGCGTACGGGCGACACACGTCACTGCAGCTATGCGTTTTCTGCGACCGGGATCGGGGACACACGGGTGTCGGGCGAGCTCATGGTCGTGTTCCGCGCGGAGCACACGGCATGACCCGCGCGCTGGTCACCGGCGCCAGCGGTGTCCTCGGGGCCGCAATCGCTCACCGGCTGGCCGGTGACGGCCACGCAGTGATCTGTCACGGCAACCGCAATGGCGAGCTTGTCGCGGCCCTCGCCTCCGAGCTCGATTCCGTGCACGGCGCGGGCACGGCGAGCGTGATCGCATTCGACGTGACCGATGCCGACGCCACGGCCGAGGCGCTGCAGGGAATCCTCGCCGACGGCCCGATCGACATCGTGGTCAGCAACGCGGGCATACACGACGATGCGCCGATGGCGGGCATGACCGCGCAACAATGGCGCCAGGTCGTCGACGTCTCGCTGAACGGCTTCTTCCATGTCGTTCAGCCGCTGCTGATCGACATGATGCGGGGCCGCTGGGGACGTGTCATCGCGATCTCCTCGGTCGCCGCGACGCTCGGCAACCGCGGCCAGACGAACTACGCCGCGGCCAAGTCCGGGTTGCACGGGGCCGCGAAGTCGCTGGCGCGCGAGGTCGGGTCGCGCGGCATCACGGTCAACGTCGTCGCCCCCGGGATCATCGAGTCCGACATGGTCGGCGACCGCTTCGATGCCGACGCCGTACGCGCCCTCGTTCCCGCCGGGCGCATGGGCCGGCCCGAGGAGGTTGCCGCCCTGGTCGGATTTCTGGCCTCGCGTGAGGCAGACTACGTCTCGGGACAGGTCATCGGCGTCGACGGGGCGATGACATGACTCCGAATCGAGACCTCGCGGTCGCCGTACTGCCGGCCTACAACGAAGCCGGCACGATCCGGCGCGTGGTCGATGCGGTCACGCCACACGTGGGCCGCGTCATCGTGGTCGACGACGGCTCGACCGACGGCACGGCGGCTGCGCTTTGCGGCACCCCCGCCGAGTGCCTGCGCGACGAGCACAACCAGGGCAAGGGTCACGCCCTGCGCCACGGCTTCCGGCGCGCGCTCGAGCTCGGCGCCAACACCATCATCACTCTCGACGGCGACGGGCAGCATCCGCCCGAGCGCGTGCCCGCCCTGCTCGCCGAACACGAGCTCGACCCCGGCGCGATCGTGATCGCCGCACGCCGGCAGCGCAGGGCCGACGCGCCCGCACTGCGCCGCGCCGCGAACCGCGTGGCCGACTTCTTCATCTCCTGGGCGGCCGGTGCCTGCCTCCTCGATACGCAGAGCGGGTTCCGCCTGTACCCGCGCGCCGTCGCGGAAGCGGGGCTCGCGTGCACGGCGGAGGGCTTCGTATTCGAATGCGGAATCCTGATTGCCGCAGTGACGCAAGGATGCCCGGTCCGCTACGTCGCGATCCCCGCGCTCTACCCGGACACCGCACGCGCCAGCCATTACCGCCCGATCGCGGACACACTGCGCATCACGCGCCATGTCGGGCGCCGCATCCTGCGCAGCGGCGCGTCGCCACGCCGCCTGGCCCGATCGCTCCATACCTCCCGGCAGCACGGTTGAACCCGATCGACGCGTGGCGATCCGCCGGCGGGCCGATCGCCGCCCGATGCGCCGTCATCGCCCTGCTTGCGATCGTCACGGCGCCGTCCGCCGCGCGCAGCACGTCCGGTGCGGGCGAACCCACCGGGAACGGCGCCTCCCTGCCGTCCGGATGGTCGTCCCACTACGTCGACGAGCCTGTATTCCACGAACGTCTGTTCGTGGTGGAGGCCGGAGACCCGGCGAATCCGCCGGTGCTCCTGGTCCACGGCCTGGGACAGTCGGCGTCGCACGACTGGTGGAGCACGATCGCGACACTACAGGACGACTACCACGTGATCGCCCCGGACCTGCCCGGCTTCGGCCATTCCGGCGATCCGGGCACCGCGGCGCTGTCGCCCGCGAACTACGCACGGCTGCTGCACTGGCTGATCGACCACAAGGGCATCGCCCCCGTGCACCTCGTGGGACACTCCATGGGCGGCACCATCGCCCTGTTCCTGGCGAGCGAATGGCCTTCGGATGTGCGCGATCTCGTGGTCGCCGACGTGCCCGGCGTCCTGCACCGGGCCGCGTTCGTCCGCACCCTCATCCACCCCGAAATCGACCTGTCGGCCCTCCCGAATGACATCCGGTTGCACGCCGAGCGCATGCTCGACGCGGGCGAGCGCGTGGTCGAGCGGCTCGCGACCGGGCCCGATATCACCGCGTACCTGCGCCGGGAGAACGGCGGCTGGAACCGGCTGTTGTCCGGCCGGCCGAACACCAATGCCGCACTCTCGCTGGTCGAGACGAGCTTCGCGGGTCGCCTGCAGGATCTCGACCGCCCCGTCACGATCGTCTGGGGGTCGGACGACTCGATCGCGCCGATCCGCACGGGCCACCTGCTCGAGGGCCGACTGCCGGACGCCGTTCTGCAGGTCATCGACGGTTCCGGCCACGTGCCCATGCGCGACCGCCCGGCCGCCTTCCAGCGAATCCTGAGGCACGCACTCGCAACGCCTCTCCGACGTTCAGGCCACACGCGGCCAGACACACCGGGGACCCGGGACCTGCGCTGCCAGGACGAGGCCGGCCGGACCTTCTCGGGACGCTATGACCGGATCGTGCTCGACGGCTGCGTCAACGTGCGACTCCGTGACGTCGCGGCGCAGCGGGTGGACATCGTGAACTCGCTCGTACGAATGACACACGTGCGGATCATTCGCCAGCGATCGGGGCCGGCGTTGCGCGTGCGCGAGTCGGCCGTTCAGGCGACGGACGTCACGCTCGACGGCGACCCGGCCCTGCAGGTCGACGGCTCACGCCTCGATCTGGCCGGCGTCTCGCTGCACGCGCCCGGCGCCGCGATCCGTGTCGGGCGCGACTCGCGCTTCATCTTCTCCGTGAGCGATGTGCGCAGCGACGTGTACCGGGGCTGCCTGCACGGCATGGCCAGGGCCGCCCGGCGCGACCTGGAAGGCCTGTCGGCACTACACCCCACCGATGGGCACTGCCCACATTGAACGCCCCGTGCGGCTTCCGGCGGCCCGGAGGACGACGCTCGGCCCGTCAAGGCCCGTGCTATCCTGCGGCGCTGTAAACGTCGGCATCCAAGGCCGCGAGGGGGCCCAATGAAATTCGAGACGCTAGCGATTCACGCGGGGTACACGCCCGATCCGACCACGCACGCCGTGGCCGTGCCGATCTACCAGACCACCTCCTACGCCTTCGACGACACCCA
>Ga0209918_1001605_pt1 | contig 11823 bp, 9 predicted proteins | sample SalPonD_shore_MG_FD_185712 | JGI IMG/M metagenome (GOLD analysis project Ga0209918, IMG submission 185712) | Salt pond soil microbial communities from South San Francisco under conditions of wetland restoration - Salt Pond MetaG... | ecosystem: Environmental > Aquatic > Marine > Intertidal zone >...
GTGAGATTTGGATTTAAGAGAGGTCAATTTTGCGATATCTCCAGCACTAATTTTTTTTCTTTTAATTAAATCCATGCGAGCTTTAAATTGGTCGACCATATTAATCGGTGTTAGGATTACATTAATAGCTTTTGATATAGCATTCATTATTATCTTAAGTTTTTTTTCCATTATGATGTGAGAAGAATATTTATTTCGTAAAAAACTTTCAATTTTTTGGAGGATTTCCTCCTTATTTTTATATTTAATTAATTCTTTTTTACTCAATACATCCCTTAGAAACTCGCAGACTTCCTCTATAATTGATGGATTTATATTATATTTTACCATTTTTTTTTGTAATTTCGAGATAAATTGTCGCTTGAGGAACTGCTTATATTTAATAATTATCGCTTCATTTTCCCTTATATCGGAGCATATTTCAACTACATCCCCTTTTGGAGTGGTATAAGTAAATCCATGGCCTTGCGGGCCTAATCCACCCAATAAAACCATGGATAAGCTATAGAACTTATATTCATCCAGAGATAAGATAGAGTCAAGGTTGTCTAATATGTTTTCTGGAGATACTAAGTGCCGTTTTACCACTCTTTCTACCCTTCCTTGTAGCGTTCCGTAATAGCTGATTCTATATACATATTCTGTGTTGAATTCAAAAAATTTATCATCCTCATTATATATCATGGAATCTTTTTTGGAGGCGTTTTTGCCTCTTTTTTCCCATTCCGTTTTAAATTTGTTAATAAATTTTTCAAGAGACCCTAATTTTCTTACGCTTAACCCATAAATGGAGTAACTGTTAAAAAATGAATTTTTTATATAATAAATTAATTGATCTATATCGGTATAAAAGCTATATGCATTAGGAGAACTTACGAAAAATTTATAAAGTTTTTTAGGAAGTACTTTATAGATAAAATATAATAAATAATTATTAACCTGCCCAAAGAGATCTTTTAAATTACTTATAAGAATCTTATCTTTCCAGAAACTCCTCAATTCTTCCAAATCTTTATCGCTTAAATCCCTCTGTAATAGGTTATTTTCATTGAAGAACTTGATGATTTCGATCACCTTTCCTAATGAGGAAGTCTGATATCCTACCGCGACATCTTCAATACAATTTATTACCAGTTTTACAACGATTTTTAGACGATTTGGTATTTTTCTAACATCAATAAAAATATCAAGCATATCTGAATGTTCTAATATTTGTCTGAAATGATCAAATTTCTTTTTATTGAGATCTTTAGATAAAACTTTGTAAAATGTTGCTTCAATTTTTTTCTTATATTCTGGATTTGAAAGGATTTCTGATAGATTTATTTTGTGTTTTTGATTAATTAAATGTTCTATAGAATAATTTATTTTTTGGAAATCTCCCGAATTTAGTGATTTAATAATAGTTTGAACTATAATAGATTGAATATCCTTTTTGTTTTTTGGAATTTTTTGATTTGATATATTATTCTCCTCCAAAATATTATAAAACAGAATAACTAACTTCAGATTAGCCTTCTCAAGAAAATAATTAAAGCAATCTAAAAAGATGCTACTTAAGAATGCTTTTGAATTCTCATAGGGAGTTTTCTTTTTTTTAAGATTTTGAAGATAAGGTCTTTCCGTCCAAAATTGTAAATAAATAAGGAATTTCAGTAAATATTTCGATTTATAAATGACTTGAACATTCCTTTGACAATTATTACAAAAATGTATTATACGATTCTCATTAAAAGCATAATGACTCTCTGAAATTTGATTTGATTTACATTCGCTGCATATTTTTTCAAAAAGAAGTTTATTTACTAATGCTCTTAGAATAGTATAAATATTTGACTTGTCTAACAAATTCCCTTGTTTTACATTTCGCTTCTTTATAGAGATAATCTCTTCTGCTATTTTTTTAAATAGATCTCTGAAAAAGTCACTTTTTTTATCATTGGTAAGCTGTTTAAATTTATGATATAATTTTTGGAGTTTCTCCGAGCGTTTGATATCCTGACTAGCAATAAACTTTCTTATTTCTTTGATATCAAATGTATTTTTTTTAATTTTTTTAAGAAGTAGAGATTGTAATTCTTTAAAAAATTTCTCAGAGAGAATAGACATTATTGTTTCCTATAAAAATAAAACAAATAAGATAATAAAATTATTTATAAAAATCTATAGCAAGAGGATTTATTAATTAAATCATTCAACTTAATCTAGTATTTCTGCTATCTTCTTCGTAACACTCTCAATATTTAAAAAAACCATGCCTAATGAAGGATTGGGGGCCGTTAAAGTGGCAAGAATAGCATTTTGACCTGCTTGCGAGAGGATGATCAATCCATCAATGCCTTCTATTAATATTCTTTTTAACTCTCCGCGAGCAAGCTCCTGAACGGCACGTTCAGATACAGAAAGTATAGCCGCTGACATTGCGGATACGATACCATCATTTACGTTTTTAGAAAGAGCAGAACATATTGGTAAGCCTTGAATTGAAACGATCGCACTCCCCTGAATATCTGAATTGACAGCTTCTAAATTTCTAAGTATTTCGGTTAATTCGCTTATGTTCTCAGTAATTTTCGATCGACCGATTTAATTTAATTATTAGTATAAAAAATATAATTATAAAAATTTCAATTTATAATAATATGTAATATAATAATTCTTAATAGGTTATAAATTAATTAATTTTATTATTTTTTATATTTTTTGTTTTTATTAAATTTTCATTTATAAAAAAAGCTACTAACTAAATAAAATTTCCAATAAATTTCACTTTTAAAAATTTAAGCACGTTCGAAAATTTTATCATTTTTTTCTTAACAAGCTCATTGAACGTGTTTTAAATATGTAAAAAAAATTATTATTCAGTTTTCATTAATAATTACTATGAATGAGAAACAACCCTCAAAAAATGAGACGAGGAAAGAAACAGAACAATTAGATAATAATATTGATGAAGAAAAAAAGAAATTAGAGTCTCTACGGAAAGCGGGCGATATTGCAAAAAAGGTTAAGAAATATATTAAGCCCAAAATAAAAGTTGGAAGTACTGCTCTCGAAATAATCTCAGATGCAGAAAAAAAGATTGAAGAATTAGGAGGACTTTGTGCGTTTCCTGTAAATTTAAGTATAAATAATATTGCTGCTCATTACACTTCACCAATAAAAGATGATGGACTAAAAATAAAAGAAAATGATATCATTAAATTGGATCTAGGGGTGCATATTGAGGGATATATCGTTGATACTGCTTTTACTATAAATTTCAATAAAAGTAAAGAGTTAGAAAATATTATAACTGCTACTGATACGGCATTAGAAGCAGCAAAAATGATGGTAAAACCGGGAGTTAATACGAGAGAAATAGGAAAAAAAATTGAGAGTATTATAAAAGGTTTTAATTTTAGACCAATAAAGGAATTAGGTGGACATCAAATTGAGAGATGGCTTCTTCATGGGACAAAAAAAGTGCCAGAATTAGGATCCCAAGGAGGCGATGAAATGGAAGAAGGTGATGTGTTTGCTATTGAAATCTTCTCATCAACAGGTATAGGATCCGTTCACAGCACTAATAGTTGTTATATATATAGTCTCAACCCATTTGCAGGACGTGTTCCATTACGTAGAAAAAGTTCAAAAAGAATATTAGGCTTTATTAATAGAAATTACAAAAGCTTACCGTTTGCAGAAAGATGGTTAGCAGATGAATTCCAAATAGGTGTAGCATTTGGTCTCCAAGAATTGATTAAGCAAGGAAAAATTGAGACACATTATGTTCTATCTGAAGAATCTAATGCTTTTGTTGCTCAATCAGAACAAACTTTTCTAGTAACTGAAAACGGATATGAACAATTAACTTAACCAGATTATTTACAAATTATATTAAAGCTCTTAGCAAAAAAAAGTATGAAAATTTGTTTAATTTCTATAAAAATAGCGCCAGATTGCGAGCGCACTGGTTTTGAAGGAATTTATGATTATTTAATAAATAAAGGATATGATGTTAAACTATTAACTGGAAAATGGAATTATGAACTTGCTGATCCAAATATTATTCAATATCATATCCCACGAAATCGCTATTTATGGGCACCAGAATTTATTTTAAGGGTGGTGAAATATCTTAACTCTCACCATTTTGATATAATTCATGGAAATAAACCAAAAAGTTGTTTACCCATTTTATTTTCGAATAAAAAACGATTTATCTCTACAATTCATGATCTTGGTCCCTTTGAAGCATATTATACTGTAGCTTCCCTCCAAAAAATACTAATTTCTCAAATTGTAAAAAAATCAACGTTTATTACTGTACCATCATATCACACAAAAACAGGCTTAAAAAAAGTTATGCCCAGTATCTCTTCAAGTAAAATCGAAGTAACTTACAATGGGATCGATCAAAAATTCCACCCATATCCAATGGAGGCTAGAAAACTTAAAAAAAAATTAAATATTCAAGCCCCCATAATATTATATTTGGGGAGAATTGCTAAATATAAAGGAGTGAATGATATCATTAAAGCGTACAAAATTACTAAGAAAAAATTAACTGATATTAATTTAATTATTGCTGGAGAACCGGACTTCGAGATGGAAAATATATATGAAACATGGAAACAAAAATTTAAAGATATTTACTTTACAGGATTTATTTCCGATAATTTAGTACCCATTTACTATTCAATGGCTGATATTCTCATTGCATATTCCTCTGGTGGAGAGGGATTTGGAAATACGCCTTTAGAAGCGCTGGCATGTAACACTGCTGTAATATGCTCCGAACTTGATGTATATAAGGAAATATTAGATGATAGTGCTATTTATGTTCCTCCTAAAAGACCAGATCTTCTTTCTAAACAAATTATCTCTCTCTTAGAAAAGGTCGATCTTAAAAAAAAAAAAATTCAAAAGGGCCAACAATTGTTAAAAAAATATACTTGGCAAGCAGTAGGGAAAAGATTAGAAAAAATCTATAATAATTTTTATAATGGAAATTAATTAAATGATTTCATGAATAGGAGTAGAAAATTTACTTAAAAATTATCCTATAGATAATTCAAGTATTATTCCATCCAGAATATCCAAAAAGCATGATACGATAAAGTTTTACCCTATTTTCATCATTCCAGAAACATCTGTAGCATTCTTTAATATTTCTTCTAGAATTTATTAATAAACTCCTGAAATTTTGGTACTTCTCACCGTTCCAGATTTCCATAAAAGAAGATTCATTTATATTTCCCATTACATATTTCTCATTTGTCAAATAGCAACAAGGAAGTACTTTTCCAGTAGCAGTTATATAGGTTGAAATCCAAGGAGTCAAGCAGGGAGCTTCCATCCTCAAATCTCTTCTGTTATATAATTCTATCAATTTATTTTTCCATTTATTTAAAAAAGTTCTTTTTTCTTCATCGTTTATACTTTTCAATTCTGAATTTAATTTTATTAATACTTCTTTTATTTTACTTTTAGAAGGAACAACGTTATATGTTGGGACAAAATCAAATACGGGTTCTAGTCTAAATGAATTTAATAAATTCCAATTTTTAAGATAAGTAAACATAGCATTATACTCCTCTAAATTTTCTGATTGAAGTACACATAAAACTCGAATATCTATTTTATTTCTCTCTATTTTTGAGAGTAATTTCTCAAAATTTTCTATACATAGTTTAAAGCTTGAAGATTGGGTTATTTTATTAAATATTGAAGGTTTTGTTCCATGTAAAGAAAAAGTCAATATGGAGGGCGGATTTTTAATTAATTTTTTCATATTTTTTTCATTCATAAGAGACATATTTGTAGGCATAGAAGTCGTGATCTTCTTTTTATTGCATAATCTTAAAAATTTATATAATTCTTTATTAAGCAGTGGCTCGCCTAAGCCATTAAGAGTTACATATAAAGGTCTTATTTGTTCTATTAGCTCCTTAAATTTGCTATAATGAATCTCATTATTTAGGGTTCTTATTTTTCTAAGATTATGACGATCGCACATAATGCAGTCGAAATTGCATTTATCTGTTATTTCAATTTGCATTCTTATTGGACCATATTCTGAGGCTTTCTTGCTAGCGAGAATCGAATAAAAAAGAACGCTGAATGCTTTTTTAAAATAAAAAGGTGAAATTAGTTTGTAATTTTTACCTAATATAATCGAAAAATCTTGTAATTTCTCTTTTATTTCCATAATTTCTATAAAAAACTAAATATTCTATTTCGTTGTATAATTAATAAATAAAATATTTAATTATTATATTAGCTAGTATGCTAATATAAAGGAAATAGGAATTATTTTTTAAAAAAGTGCTTTTTATTATACCTAAGAATTTTTTAAGCTCAAAATATTCATTTATTTATATTAAATTAATGCATATCATATTAGATTAAGATATATGTCAAGAAGATCACGCCGAAGCAAAAGGCGTTCTGGAAGCGCACCAATGCCATCATCAGGAGCGGGACTTATTCGATTTTTCGAAGACTCTTCTATTGGTGTAAAAATATCCCCTGTAGCTGCTGTTATTTTCGCTGCCGCACTAATTTTAATCGTATTATTAGCTCATTTTGGTATTTTTGGGTTTATATTTTCACCAGCGGGATAAAAAACCATGAAGATTAAAGAATTTCAAAAATTAATGTATGATCTCTATTTTCATCAAGATAATAAAAGGGGTATTAATAAAACGTTTATGTGGTTGGTAGAAGAAGTAGGAGAATTATCTAGAGCTTTAAAACAAGAAACGTTAGATAAAAAAAATATATCTGAAGAAATCGCAGATATTATAGCATGGGTTTGCTCATTATCAAATTTATTAAATATAGACATTGAAAAAGCTCTATACAATAAATATCCAAATAAATGCCCGAAATGTGGGCATAATCCTTGTCAATGTGGTTAATTTTGCTTTTCACACAATTTATATTTTTACAAAATTTTAATAAATTATTTTAATTAAATTAAGATAAATTTTAGAGTGGTTAAAGAATTTTATGTCAAGAAAAAGAAAATATCATCTATTCTTAACCCTTCTATTTATGATCTTAATTATTAGTTTTACAATTCCTCTTATAAATCATAATCTTTTTCATTTTACAAATACCAATGACCACTCCAATAAAAATCCTTTTTATATAACTACTCCCTCATTATATAGCAATTCTAATGACATTCAAACCTCTTCAATCTCTTTAGAGGGGATAGATAATATAAAAATTACTCAATTGACCCGAAATATCAATATGAAGGGAACAGGCTTACTCTCTGTTGAAGATGTATTAACTATAAAAAATGAAAATAATTTTTCAGTATCTTCCATACTTATGGGAATTCCATCCAATAATTCAGATAATTTAATTTTTTATCAAGCTAGAACTGGAATAATACCGCATTCTTTAAAAAAAACAGATTTTGTAATAAAAGAAAATTTTCAAACAGTCTTAATTAATTTATTTACTCCAATTCAATCAGCTCAAACAATTTCAATAAAAATTATTCAATATTATAAAGATAATATCGATTTTGAATCTATTGGGACAACATTAAATCCTGATGAAAAACTTACTTTCACTGGGTACGTATTTCCCATTTTACCTTATGAAGTAGAAGGTGAGATTTCCACAGAGTTCATATTACCCGAAAAACAACATGAAATTATCGATGTTGATTGGGGTACTGAAATAGGAGGTAATAAAATAGAATTTGAATGGACTCAAGGTTATTTAGAACCTTTCTTAGAAAATATGGGAACTAAAAAAATTATTTCTGTTTCAGTAAAGGACAGCTCTACTACTAATTTAGAAGTAAATCAACTCTTTAGAACAATAACAATATCTCCTTGGGGAATTGCAAAGGTAAAGGAAAATTATTTTATTAAAAATAATGGAACAATCCCTCTAGAGGAATTTGAAATAAATATTCCGGAAGCGGTAGTAAATCTCGAAGTCTATGATTTTTTGGGGGATATAAGTATCGGAGAAACAGAAATTACTCAACAGCAAGATATTTCTGGTATTTATTTTACTCCTAATCCATATATCCCCGGTTTTCAAAAAGGTACATTCCGTATATCACAATATAGAGGAAAAATTCAACCAGGATCAACTTATCAATTTACATTAGAATATCAATTAAATTTATATAATTATATTTCTTTCAGCTGGCTTCAACAATCTTTCCAAATGAATCTATTTCCTTCTTATTTTGAATATTTAGGAAGAAATCAAATAACAAAAATTATGATTGATGGAGCTTCCGGCATTAATTCAATCTCAAAATCACCTGATGGAATAATTAATTCTCGGGGAGAAATTACTCTAACTTATTTTGAAAAATATATAGTTCCCGCAGAAATGCCACTACAAATAGTAGCATTTACTTATAATTTAGATGTGTTTAAGCTTCTTTCATGGCCACTCCTTTATATAGTTGTTATTGCGAGCTTATGCTCAATTTTTATTATTATCATTAAAAAGAGAAAAGTAACTGAAATTGGTCCTGAGATTGAAAAAGAAGAACTACCAGTAAAAGAAATACGTGAATTCTGCTCGCTATATGCCGAAAAGCATGCATTAATGTTAGAAATATCAAAAGCAGAAGAAGATTTGAAAAATAAAAAGCTGCCCAAGAAAAAATATCGAGTAATTACTAAAAGAAATGAGACCAAAATAAAATCTATTGAAGATGAAATAGAGCCCTTCAAGGAGACTCTAATGGAAACAAATGAAACCTTCAATAATATTATAAATACAATAGATCTCTTAGAAACAGAAAGACAGACTATTGAGGATGGGTTAAAATTATTAGAAGCAAGATATAAAAGAGGAAAAATACCTAGTCGTTCTGCATATGCTTCCTTATCGAATGATTTCATTAAACGCCTTAATAAAGTGGAGAAATCAATAGATAAATCCATACAACAACTTAGAAGCTATACATTATAATTTTTCTATACCTTCTAATAAAATTGTTTTTTTCTCAAATCTTAAATTTTTAAGAGATATTAAATCCAAGCAAAAAGCACTGAAAGAAAGTTTCAACTCTTAATACATTAAATTTTAAATTGCTATTAATTATTTTAAATATTTAAACAACTAATAAAAAACCTTAAAAAAATATAAAAATGAAACTCTGGCTTTTCGATATCTTAGCATGTCCTATTTGCAAGCATTTTCCTTTAAAATTGTTCATCTTTTCCTATGAAAATAAAGAGGAACTATTTGAAAATTATATTAGCTCCTATAATAATAAAAGGATTGAGTATCATAAAAAGGAGCAGATACCTGAGATTATAAAGGGTGAAAAAATAAAGGTAAAGGATAATATTGTTATAAAAGAAACTCCAATAAAGGAATATTATGAAAAATTAATTTCAAGCATAGAGGAATTAAATCAAATTATAGATAAAACACCATATAAAGCTAGTAAAAGGTGTTTGAATTTAATAAAAGGTACTGTAAAAGAAAAGATCCAAAACTTTAGAGAAAGCTCTAAAAATAAAAATATCGAGGATTTATTGCCGGAATTAAATCTGATAAATAAAATAAAAGTTGAAATTGAGGTTGAAACTGGTTTACTTTTCTGCAATGAATGTAATAGGTGGTATCCTATCATTGACAGTATTCCTCGGATGCTTCCCGATGAATACCGTGAAAAAGATGAAGAACTTCAATTTCTCAGTAATAATGAAAAATTTCTCGATAAAGAATTCCTGAGTAAAGACCTTAAACCTTTTAATTTAACTTAAGAATAAGAAGCTTCTTGTTTTTCAAAGAGTTTATATCATTTTTTAGGTGAGCTTTTTCTTAATATTTATTCTATTTTAAATGAGTACTTTATAGATTAATGTTTCAACATCTTAAGAAATTTCTTAACTTTTTAAAAGAGAAAAATAGATAGCCCAGAACGGATTCGAACCGTTGTCACGGGGTTCAAGGCCCCAGATGCTTGGCCGCTACACCACTGGGCTTTATATTAATGTTCCAAAGTATTTATTGTAATCTTCGAAATTTAAAAAACTTTGTTCATTACTTCCCATTCTAAGATTTTCTAAAAAATTAATTATGTATTTTAATTTAATTAGTATAATAAAAAATTATAAGATCATATAATTAAAAGCAAAAAAAAATTATGAAGATCTGGATTGATATAGAACAGCCTAAAACTGCCGTCTTGTTTCAATCATTAATAAGGAAATTTGATAAGGAAAGGTTCGAATTATTAATTACTGCCAGAGATTATGGTCCTACTTATAAGATTCTTGATAATGCTGAATTACCTATAGATTATCATAAGGTTGGAAAACATGGTGGAGCAAAATTAACCGATAAATTAAAAACTCATATAGATAGATTAAAAGATTTATTTCCACTAGTAAATGAATTTTCTCCAGATTATTTTGTGAATTTTATCTCGGTAGAAGGGATCCGAATTGCTTATGGACTGCAAATACCTTCTATTGGATATAATGACGAACCCCGAAATATACCTGTATGCAAATTAATATTCCCATTAATTGATAAAATAATTACTCCTCGATGCATTCCTAAAGAATCTTATGTTCAGCTTTATGCAGATCCAAAAAAAATCATCCGTTATAATGGAATTGATGAAATTGGCTGGCTTTCGGAATTTGAACCAAATCCAGAAATATTAAATTCTTATGACTTAGAAAAAGGGAACTATGTAATAATGAGAAGCGAACCAACAGCAGCTTGCTATTTCATTAATGAACTTAAGCCAAATGAGACCCTGCTAAGTAAGATATTTCCTCCAATATTTAAAGAATTTCCCAATCATAAGTATCTCATAATCGTTAGAAATCAATTACAAGAGCATTATTTAGAACAAAAGTTAAAAAAATATTTAGCAAATAAAAATCTAATCATAACTCAATACTTACCGAATTTGGATGATCTCTGTTTTTATAGCAGCTTAGTAGTTAGCGGAGGTGGAACAATTGTCCGCGAAAGTTCTTTATTAAATGTGCCCAGTATTGAATTTTTTCCAGGAGAAACTGCCCCTCAGGAGCATTTTCTTAAAAATAATGATTTTCCCTTAGAGCATTTCAGAAAACTTGATCAAATAGTAAAATCTTCTATTAAAATTCTTGAAAAAGAGCCCTCTAAAGGAAGATTTTCAAATAATTATAAAGAAAAAATTAAACAATTCGAAAATCCTAATGAAATCTGTTTTAACTATGTGACTCTTTCATAATTCTAAATTTTAATATCTAATAATACATAAAAATTAAATAAAAAGCAATTATACTAATATATCTTATAAATGCATTCCATAACGGGGTTAAATTGGGGGATATTTGAAATTCTTTTTATTATTTTAGCGGGAGGAATTGGATTTATCATTACGTATTTGATAATGCCGATCATTATTACACATATGAAAAAAAAGGGGCATGTTGGGATAGATATTCACAAAAATGCCAAACCAGAGGTCGCTGAATCAGGAGGATTAGGAATGGTTCTTGGGTGGGTAATTGCTTTAATTTTTTTATTACCCTTTTTTCCGATATTTCTTAATGAAATAATAGTAATCATTTTAACAATCTTATTAGCTACTTTAATTGGTTATATTGATGATAGAATAAAATTACGTTCCAGATACAAAATTTTATTAACTATTCTTATTGGATTATTTATCTTTATTGCTAATTATTTTGATTATATAAACATAAGAGATCCTATATTACCTATTCTTGGGCAATTGCGATTAACACTTATTTTTCCCATATTAATCCCAATAATCATTACTATTTTTGCAAATACAGTAAATATGTTAGAGGGTTATAATGGGGAAGGTTC
>Ga0209918_1001607_pt1 | contig 11796 bp, 7 predicted proteins | sample SalPonD_shore_MG_FD_185712 | JGI IMG/M metagenome (GOLD analysis project Ga0209918, IMG submission 185712) | Salt pond soil microbial communities from South San Francisco under conditions of wetland restoration - Salt Pond MetaG... | ecosystem: Environmental > Aquatic > Marine > Intertidal zone >...
CTCATGACATACGCGATACCCCTCTTTTACCGAAAGATCTGCGGGCACACGGAGATGAAAATCCATAAGTATGTCAAACCAAGTTTACGTAGGCCAACTTTTTCTATGCTTCTCACTTCGGGAGGCGCCAGGGCTATTCTTCCCACCTCTTCAAACATTTTGGGATAGGGTTGTTATTAGAATTTGAGAGATTTATTATATCTCAGGCAAAAATTTTGGCTTTTTTTCATAAAAGAAAAAAAATTTCTTTTTTAAGACAGGTCATTATCTAGTTTTTGTAAAAAAATTTTAGCAACTTTTGCCTAAGAAGAATTCCGGGAAGGGTGAAAAATTTCTTATTGAAAGGATTCGAGAGGGTGAAGAACATGCTTTTGAGATTGCCTTCCTTAAATATTTTAATCCTTTAACTAAATATATTTGGAAATTTGTTAGATCCGAAGATCTTGCAAAAGAAATTGTACAAGAGGTTTTTACTGAAATTTGGGAATGTCGAAGAAGTTTAAAACCATCGGGACATTTGCGGGGTTATCTGTTTGAGGTCGCTCGGAATAAAGCTCTAGATTATATTAAGCACAAGAAAATAGTAGATCAGTATATTTCAGAAAGTAAGCGTCAAAAAAGAGATAATCTTAATAAAAAAGCCTATTCATATGATGCTGATTATAGTGGTTTGATTAAAGAAGCGGATAAAGCAATTAATGACTTGCCACCCAAAGCTCGTAAGATTTACAAGTTAAATAGGAATGAAGGTCTTACTTATAAAGAGATATCAGAGTATCTGGATATTTCTATAAAAACTGTGGAGACTCACATGAGACGAGTCCTTAAAAAACTAAGAAATCGATTATCACATTTTGTTCCCTTGTATCTGCTACTCACTGGAATGTTTTTTATAAGTTTCTTTTAGTGTCTGGCGAATACTTTTATGACGTAGCTTAAATTTAAGAGCGATTAAAGGCCTGCAAATTATTTGCAGGCCTTTTTAATTGGCGGAATTTTTTTTCAAAAAAATGTAAGGGTAATCATTTTTTCAATCGTAATCCCTACCAAGTCAAGGTTAGATTAATTTATGAACTGGGAAATACTACATAAATATATTGAAGGAATATGTGATGAAGAAGAACTTCATCGGTTAGGAGAATGGTTGCGAGAAGACCCTGCTAACGAAGATTTTTTTAAATTATTTGTTGAAGAATGGTCTGATGAAGAAGGACTTGATATCGAATCAGATGCACGTGCGGCTTGGAGAGAATTCAGAGAAAGAAATTCGATATCGGATAGCGAGCCTGCATTAAATGTAGTAAAAAATTGGACTGAAAAATCATACTTCCTTGATAGAAAAAATCGCAAGCGAAGTATCACCTCATGGTCGTACTCAATAGCGGCTATTGTATTGACAGCTATCAGCTTATTATTCATAAATAAGTATATAAATAACCGAAAAAATAATAATCTGGATAAGGATAAAATTGCATTTCAGGAAATTAGTACCACCCCAGGTCAACGTATTAAGCTCCGGTTAAGTGATAGCACAAAGGTAATACTCAATTCGAATAGTAGGCTACAAATACCGGAAGAATATGGTCGTAAAACCCGCACAGTTCGTTTAGAAGGTGAGGCCTTTTTTGAAGTGAAGCACAACAAGGATTTGCCCTTCGTAGTCATTTCTAATCAAAATTATGCTAAAGATCTTGGTACGAAATTTAATATCTCTGCATATGATAGCAGCGGTATTGAAGTAGCAGTGAAAGAAGGATTGGTTTCCTTGGGGAAAATTAAGGGGGGTAATCCAGATAAGGAATTAGTAAAGCTTCAACCTAATAAAGTTGGGATACTTAGAAATATTGGAGGACTTAGGGTTTCTGACATTAAAGACATGGATGAGTTTACGGGGTGGTCAGAGGGCAAGCTAGTTTTCAAAAGTACTCCTTTCCCCAAAGTAGTAGATCGTTTGGAGAAGTGGTTTGATATAAAGTGTAAGATAAAAAACACTGACCCCGAAGAACGTACCCTAACAGCAACCTATGATAATTTACCTTTAAATGAGGTTCTCAAAGTTATTTCAGCAACGATGAATATTTCATATACCAGAGAGGGACGCAATATCATTTTCAGGAAAGGGACTAATTAATCGAAACAGTCAAATTAATTTAATTATGACAACCAACGATATGATAGAAAGGATTGGGATATTGCAGGCTCGGTCAGCAAGATTTATATGGACGCTGATATTTCTTCTGTGTTTATTGGCAAACAGTAGTGCTGGGTTCGCTCAAAATAAAAAAGTTTCTTCGTTTAATGCCTTTAAGCATAAGTTATTAAGTATGAAGTTACAGAATTCATCTGAAGCAAAATTAAATAGACGAATTCAGCTTAAAGATGGTCAGTATACACTTAAAGAAATTGTGAATGAGATTGCAAATAAGGCTGGCCTAAAGTTTTCTTACAGTAAGCAGTTAATTCCAGTAAACAAAAAAGTCAATGTTAGTGAAGAAACGCTTATGACAAAGGAAGCCCTTTGGAAAGTTTTAAAGGGTACATCGCTACGTTTTGGGGTTTCTGGAAGTGGTCAACTGTTCTTGTTCAAAAGGAATGAGACTAAAAAGGAACAAGATTTAAATGAGGCTGTCACGGGTATTGTTACTGATGCAAGTTCTGGTCAGACTCTGCCGGGTGTCAATATTTTGGTTAAAGGAACCAGTAGAGGTGCTTCTACTGATAGTAAAGGACACTATGAAGTAAGTGTACCTTCATTGAAGGATACACTGGTATTTTCATTTATCGGATATAAAAAACAGGAAGTACCTATTGACGGGCGAACAGAGATTAATATTCAGTTACAAGCCCAAGCAATCTCAGGTGAAGAAATGGTTGTAACCGGTTATTCCAATCCCATAAATAGACGAGAAGTAACAGGGGCTGTAGGAACTGTTAGTACGGAGGATTTGGATAAACGTAAAGTTTCGAATGTTTCGAAGGCATTGGAAGGACAAGTAGCAGGAGTGCAGGTAACCCAAAGTACTGGAGCTCCGGGAGATGCAGTTCAAATTAGAATTCGAGGGGAAGGGACGATTGGAAATAATAATCCCCTGTTTGTAATCGATGGTATTCCTTCAAGAGATATTTCATTTTTGAATCCGTCCGATATAAAATCTTTGGATGTTCTCAAAGACGCATCCGCAGCAGCAATGTATGGATCAAGAGCATCAAACGGCGTTATAATTATTGAGACAAAAAAGGGATCGGCCCAGAAATCATCACTTAATGTGGATTACTATTCTGGGTTAAGTCATGTTACTAATTTGCCTAATATGCTGAATGCACAACAGTATATGAATACCCTCGAAACGGCTTGGGATAATTCAGGTTATGCTGGTACTAATCCCTATACAAAGGATAAAGGGCGTAGCGATTTTGCTAATACGGATTGGCTGGCTGCCACATTTGGCCCCGGTTATACTCACGATATTGATTTTTCTACAAGTGGTGGCGGCGATAAGACTAATTATTACTTATCCTCCCGTTATTACTCAGAGGATGGTGTCGTAGTGTATAGTAATGATAAAATTGACAAGATAAATTTCAGAGGTAACATAAGTTCTGATATTACCAATCGATTTAAAATTGGAACGAATACACAATTATCATACTCCAAGGAAGATAATCTAAATTCCAGGGGTGATACACCCGGTATTATAAGACATGCTATGTTGAGGCCTCCTGTTATTCCTGTTAAAAAAGATCCAAGCAATCCCTACTATTCTAAGAATGATCCATTTACTGATTTACCATTTTATAATGGTCCAAATGACTATGAGTCCTCTAAATATGAACTGACCCAAAATCCAGTGGCTTTGGCCTATTATTCTGATGATGTAATTAAAAATTACAGGCTATTTGGAAATGCATATGGGGAATATCGTTTCCTGAAAAATAAAAATTTAAAATTTAAAACTAATTTGGGAGTAGATTTAAATTTTTATCACCATAAAGTATTTAATAAAAATTTTGGTGATGATGATGGGAATGGTTTGCCAATGGACAGTGGATTAGGAAGAGAAAATCGTCCGAATTCGATATCAGAAAATCGTCAGCAGACTGTAAATATTACATGGAGTAATACGATTAATTACGAAAAACAAATTGGTAAGCATAATATCAAAGGGTTATTAGGCACTGAGTTTGTATCAAACAGAGTCAGTAATTTATCTGCTTCTAGACAGAGATTTGATTTTACATCAGATAATTTCAGATATATAGATTTTGGTAATACTGATTTGGGATTAACGAATGGAGGAACCGGCTCTGAGTGGGCTTTATTCTCATATTTTGGTTCGATTTCCTATAATTATAATAAAAAGTATATGGTGAAAGCGAACTTAAGAGCTGATGCTTCTTCCAGGTTCGCTGAAAATTACAAGTGGGGATATTTCCCTTCCTTTTCAGCAGGTTGGATGATTTCCGAAGAAAAATTTATGCAGGGTATTGATTGGCTTTCACAACTGAAATTAAGAGCGAGTTGGGGAGAATTGGGAAATCAAGAAATCCCTAATTATGCCTATCTAACATTGCTCCATAGAAATTTAGCGGGCCAATATCAGGTATCCAGATATGGCAATCCCAATTTGAGGTGGGAAACAACAACGCAAAAAAATATTGGTATTGATGTTCTTATTGCTGATAAAGTGAGCCTTACGGCTGAATATTATAACATGCTTACTTCAGATATTCTGTTACCAATTACACTTCCGGAAGTGGTGGGAGAGGTTTCGCCAACTTATGTAAACTCTGGAGAAGTTAGAAATAAAGGGCTAGAATTTGATCTCGGTTACGAGAATCATATAAACGATTTTCACTTTAAGATTAATGCCAATTTAGCAACTTTAAAAAATGAAGTTGAAAAACTTCATCCCAATCTTCCTGCTATTATTGGAGAAGTAACACGTACAGAACCTGGCCATCCGATAAATGCATATTATGGATATGTCATGGAAGGTATCTATCAAAATCAAGCAGAAATAAATTCCCACCTACATGGTGAATCAAATCCATCAGCAGTGCCAGGAGATATTAAGTTTAAAGATCTGGATGGCAATGGCATTATTAATAGTAATGATAGAACGTTTATTGGGGACCCACATCCTAACCTTACGTATGGTTTCAATTTTTCTGGTGAATATAAGGGTTTTGATTTTTCCATATTCTTCCAAGGGGTGCAAGGAATTGACAGATATAATGATGGTAAGAAAATCGTGGATTATGATACCCGACCTTTTAACTATACTACCCGGGTATTGAACAGCTGGCATGGAGAGGGAACAAGTAATACTATTCCCAGAGTGAGTTTTACTGATAATGGCGGTAGCCGAGTATCTAGTATCTACGTCGAGGATGCTTCTTATTTGAGGTTAAAAAATGTTCAGATTGGTTATTCCTTAAAATCACTTATAAATAATCAATTATCTCCTTTAAATGATGTGAAGATATATGTATCAGGCCAGAACTTGTATACATTTACTAATTATACCGGTCTGGATCCAGCAATAAGTGAGTTAAAGGATTATGGCACCTATCCACAGTCTAGATCGTTTATTGTTGGAATTAATGCTTCATTCTAAATAACACACAATTTTATTATGAAATTTAGTAGAAAGATATTTACAGTTCTGTTTGTTTTTTGCATAGGCTGCAATTCTCAATTGGATCAATCACCAATAGGACAAATTACACCGGGTCAAATAGATAGCAGTCCTTCGGCTCAAACTATAGAATCCAGTGTAAACTCTTCATATCAGTTATTATCAAATACACTGAATATTATTGGGAATTGGAATTGGTCGGAGGGAAAAGTCATGAGAAATGATTTTATCCTGCAGGATATTGCCGGAGGAGACATGAATAAAAAATGGCAACCGGATGGAGATCAAGCATGGATGGATCGCGTAGCCAGTTTTAATTTTACTTCAACCAATCAAGCCTTTCAAGGTATGTGGAGTTATGATTATGAAGGGATCTCCCGAACTAACAGGGCGATTAGCGATCTTACGGATCAAGATATTATGAGTAAGGTTAATATGGATGCCGCTTTAAAAGATCGATTGTTAGGAGAGGCGTATTTTTTAAGAGCATTCTACTATTTTGATTTGGTTACAAATTTTGGTGATGTGCCAATGATTTTGGAACCATTGCAGAATTTTAATAATGCATTTGCAAAAACTTCAAGAGTAGCCGAGGCAAAGGTATGGGATCAAATCCGAAGTGATTTGTCAGATGCAGAAGGGTTGCTTCCAGACCAGAAATATTCGAGCCAAAGTGAGCCTTGGAGAGTATCCGAAGGGGCTGCAATGGCGATGCTAGCAAAAGTAGCTTTATTCAATAAAAATTGGCAAAAAGTTATAGATAAGGTTAATGAACTTGAAAATACTGGATATTATGCTTTAGATAGTAATTATTTTTCAAATTTTAGCGTTGATAAGGAGTATAACGAAAGTGAAGTAATATTTTCATACAATCACGAATCAGGCAAAACACCAAGTAAAGGGAATGGTTTAGGAGCTTTAATGGGCTGGGGTTTTATTGCTCCTACTCAAGACTTTATCAATGAATTCGAAGATGATGATCCACGATTAAATTATACAGTAAATGTAGATCAGAAAGTTATCTACAAACTACTGGGATCTACAACTGATAAATATAAAGGGAATGCGGATTCACCTGGTAATAAGATATACATTCGATGGGCTGATGTCTTGTTATGGAAATCGGAAGCTTTGATTCAAACGGGTGATTATCCGCAGGCAATAGCTATTATTAATAAAATTCGCGAGAGAGCACGAACAACACCCACTATAGATGGAGGCCAGCCACCTTCAGGAACTTTGCCCGATCGAAATCCGAATTCTACTGATAAAGCTCAGATAATGGGATGGTTGAGGCATGAAAGACGTGTTGAGTTAGGATTTGAATGCCATAGGCTGAATGATTTAAAGAGATGGGGGGTCGCACAAGACGTTCTCACTTCAATGGGAAAAAGTTTCAAGAGTTATAATAAGCTATATCCGATTCCTCAGTCCGAAATTGACAAGTCCGGAGGTGAGATGAAACAGAATCCCGGTTATTAAAAAATGCACATCAATATAAACTAATAATCTGTATTATATTAAATATCAGGCTGGGATAAGTATGAGGCAAAATATCTTAAAAAGAATTATCGCACTCGGATTGGTTTTAATATCAAGTACCACTATAGGGTTTGGCCAAACACCAGATTGGGCTTTCGGCCCTTTCAAACGACCTCAGGATGTAAATCCGATTATTACACCAAAGGCGTCTTCTACATTTTATTGCCCTATGCGCGATACGGTTGTGCATTGGGAGGCCATGTCAACTTTTAATCCTGCAGCTGTGGTAAGAGACGGTAAGATGTATGTGCTATACCGCGCAGAAGACAAGTTGGGTAAAATGGAGATTGGGGGTCATACATCCCGAATTGGGATGGCGACAGCTGATGATGGTTTACATTTTCACCGTCGGAAGACTCCGGTTTTATATCCCAAAAACGATGATCAAAAAAAGTATGACTGGCCGGGCGGCTGCGAAGATCCACGTATTGTGGAAGCCAAAGATGGACGTTATGTCATGACATACACAGAGTGGAATCATGATACCCCACGGTTGGCTATAGCAACCTCAGAAAATCTGAAAGACTGGATTAAACATGGTCCGGCATTTGAGCAAGCTTATAGTGGGAAGTATAATACTATGGATACAAAATCCGGGGCCATCCTCACACGAAGAGAAGGTAACCATCTTGTAGCCACAAAACTTGACGGGAAATATTGGATGTATTGGGGGGTTCCTAAAATCCATTTGGCTACCTCCGAAGATTTAATAAACTGGAAACCGGTAGAGAACGGAAATGGGAAGTTAAAAAATGTGTTAACTCCCCGGAAAGGTCATTTTGATTCTTGGCTAGTAGAGGCAGGTCCCCCGGCTTTGATAACAAAGAATGGAATATTGGTGATTTATAACGCTGGTAATAGCGGTAAGGTTGGGGATCCCAATATCCCTGATAGCGTCTATACTGGGGGACAAGCACTGTTTGATGCCAAGCACCCCGACCGGTTGCTTAAGCGATTGGATAAGCCATTCATTCAGCCTGAAAAAGGATATGAAAAATCCGGGCAGTATAAAAATGGAACGACTTTTTTGGAAGGGTTGGCCCATTTTAGAGAGCGTTGGTTTATCTATTATGGGACAGCAGATACTCGCGTTGGTGTAGTTAATTGGAGTCCAACAAATTAAGTAAAAGGTCACAAAAAATTATGAACTCAACGCAGTCAGCAGTGGAGCGAAATATTAATTCTAAATTTTATTTACTATCGAGTACTATTGTCGCTGCTTTAGGAGGCCTTCTATTTGGCTTTGATACGGCGGTGATATCAGGGACGACTAATCAACTACAGCATGTCTTTTCTCTTAATGAATTTTGGCTTGGATTTACTGTAGCTATTGCTCTGATTGGTACTATTGTTGGATCAATTTCGTCGGGTAAGCCGGGAGAAAAATATGGCAGACGAAATGTAATGATAGTGCTTGCCTTATTATTTGCCATCTCTGCTTTGGGAAGTGGGTTGACTCACAATTGGTATCTCTTTTTAATTTATCGTTTTATTGGGGGATTGGGTGTAGGGGGAGCATCGGTAATCTCACCAATGTACATAGCAGAAATTGCTCCAGCACGGTTGAGGGGGCGTTTGGTGGCCGTTCAGCAGTTTAATATAGTATTGGGAATATTAGTTGCTTTCTTCTCAAATTATTTTATTTCAAAATTAATTGCTGATTCTCTTGCCTGGCGTTGGATGTTTGCTGTGGAAACTGTTCCTGCCGTTTTATTCATGATACTACTCTTTTTTATTCCTGAAAGTCCTCGCTGGTTAATAAAATATGGTCGTATGGATGAGGCAAGAGATATTCTTTACAAGACCGGTGAACAGGAGGTTGATCGACAAGTGGATGAAATAATCGAATCTTTGGAGACGCCACAAAAACAGCAAGAAGAAAAATTCTTTAGCAGTAAATATAAGGTGCCAATCATAACTGCGATGGCTATTGCAATATTTAATCAGCTAACTGGAATCAATGCTATATTATATTATGCACCAAGGATTTTTCAAATGACCGGATTGTCTATGGATGCCTCATTATTGCAAACTATTGCAGTTGGGATTACCAATATGATCTTTACTGTCATAGCAATGACCATTATTGATAGAATAGGTCGTAAGAAGTTACTTTTGATTGGCTCAGTGGGAATGTTCATAACGTTAGGTTTGGTTGCTCAATCTTTTTATTTTCAGAATTTTGACGGATATAGTGTAATGCTGTATTTAATTGGATTTATAGCTTTCTTTGCTGTATCACAGGGGGCTGTCATCTGGGTATATATTTCTGAGATATTTCCCAATATGGTGCGTTCAGAGGGACAGTCACTAGGTACGTTTACACATTGGGTCATGAATGCTGTTGTCGCATGGTCTTTTCCTGTCATGGCAAGCAGCTTGGGAGGAGGGAATTCTTTTATGTTTTTTAGTCTGATGATGGTTTTGCAATTCTTTTTTGTCTTTAAATTTGTACCGGAAACGAAAGGCAAATCATTAGAGCAAATTCAAAAAGATTTGAATATTCAATAGATCTAGCATTCTCGAATTATCTTCTACAGTAACACAGGAAACAATATATTGTTAAAGAACACCGAAATAAGTAGGTAAATGAGACAAGATTTTCTTTGGGGTATTGATTTAGGAGGAACCAAGATAGAAGGAGTAGTTTTAAAACAAACGGATGACACTGAAGTAATATTCAGAAGCCGTGTGCCTACTGAGGCTGACAAGGGATATACCTCAGTTGTCGACCAAATAAAAAAGCTTGTTAATAGAATGGAAAATGAGGTTGGTCAATCCCCTTGTGCTTTAGGTATTGGTTCTCCTGGAATTATAGATCCATTAAGTGGCAAACTAAAAAATAGTACGAATGCCACATGTTTAAATAATAAACCTATTCAGAAAGATCTTGAAATATACTTAGGAGTGCCGATAAAAATGGCAAATGATGCCAATTGTTTTGCAATTGCTGAAGCTCGTCATGGTGCTGTGAAGCATAATTATCCTGATGCTTCCGTAGTATTTGGTGTTATTATAGGCACAGGCGTTGGAGGGGGTGTTGTTGTAAATAATTCACTAATTAATGGCAGGCATGGGATTGGTGGAGAATGGGGACATAATTTTTTGGACGATTCCGGATATCAGTGCCATTGTGGAAAAAAGGGATGTGTTGAATCTGTAATCTCAGGCAGGGCTTTGGAATATTATTACAGGAAGGAATCGGGAATTGAATTAGATCTCGAAAATATTGTCAGTAGAGCGGAAAATAGTACTGATGAAGTAGCCCAGAAAACAATGACACGGTTATTTCATTATTTTGGTAAGGCTATTGCAGTGGTTGTAAATATTTTAGATCCGGATGTAATTGTAATAGGAGGAGGTGTAAGCAACATAGATTCAATGTATACGAAAGGACGAGCAGAGATTCAGTCACATATTTTTAATAATCGATTTGATACCCCCATTATACGCCCAATGCTTGGAGATGCATCTGGTGTTATCGGTGCTGCCTATTTAACTATTTGAGGGGATAGCAAGAAATACTAAGGGATATTCAAGTGCTGACTTTTGATCTAAACCTCATGGCTATACATCCCGAAATCTTTTTACAATCTTAAGAGTGCTAAGCTGCTGAGAGTGATAAATCCTCCACAAAAGCTCTGGAAATGCTACAAAAAAATGGACATTAAGTTAAGCCAGATCATGCAGCCAGTAGATTGTATGGCCCGTGCTTTCTTGTGTTTTAATTGGTAAGCCCTGATTTTTTTGAATATTACTTTGAGATCGACTTCTTCAATAATTTTATCAACCAGATTGTCTCGAACTTTTGGCAGGGCAATTTTATCGCACGGATTACTCGCCAGGTATCCTTCCTCCACCACCCAGTTAAAAAAACGTTTTCAAATGTTTCAGATAATTCTTTTTGGAAGTATTGGCCAAATCATCTCGGAGGCAAAAATCACGGATATCATCTACTGTGATTTTTAGTTGCGGTCATAGTAGGCTCAACCTGGTCCATAAACATTTTGATAATGTATTTGTAAGTCCTCTTGGTTTTCTGCTTTAGGAATTGCTTTTGCAGATGAAGCATAATCGGACTAGTAATGGAAGTGCCTCCAGCTCCTGGCTTTTCTCATACTCTTTCAGGTTCCAGTCATCTGAAAAAGGACTGATCTCTCCGGCATCATACAACTTTTCGTATTCCAGTTTCTTTTGCTCTGCTATTTTTTAAAACGGGTGCCTAGCGCATAAGTCTTGAAAATTTGCTTATCCTCATTTCTCGTTTTGAAAAAGATATAGTAGTGGTTACTTCTTTTTTTCAAACTGGCCATAAATAGTAAATGAGTTGCTTAGGAATGCAATAGAAATGTACTTCCATTTGTACTACCAATCCAGTAAAAAATGCTTAATTTGTGAAAAGTTTTAACTGGGAATGAGGATAAAGGAAGGCTATATAAACTAAAAAACCCCACTTATAACGAAATAAGCGGGGTTTTTGATGAGTACGCCCGGAAGGACTCGAACCCACAACCTTCTGGTCCGAAGCCAGACGCTCTATCCAGTTGAGCTACGGGCGCAAATGTGAGCCTAAATATCAGGCTTCAAACAACAAATAACAAGCCAAAACCTTTTC
>Ga0209918_1001608_pt1 | contig 11794 bp, 17 predicted proteins | sample SalPonD_shore_MG_FD_185712 | JGI IMG/M metagenome (GOLD analysis project Ga0209918, IMG submission 185712) | Salt pond soil microbial communities from South San Francisco under conditions of wetland restoration - Salt Pond MetaG... | ecosystem: Environmental > Aquatic > Marine > Intertidal zone...
AATTAATCGATGGATCACGGAAATTTGAGATAGTAGCCGCGTGGCAAGTGCAAACTAACGGCCAACAGGATTTACGGAAATCCACCGTGGCGGGTATCGATATCAACCCCGAGGATAACGTTATGGGGAAATCGATTGAGGCAAGAAAAGAAATTCAACTTAATCAGGGATTCAAAGACGAAAAAACGCTTTCCCTGAAAATTGTAGCTAACTCATTATACGGGTGTAGCGCCGAAAGAATCGTTAAGGAAATAGACGGGGATAAACATGATATTGCCTCTAAATCCGGCTTCTATAACCCCCATGTAGCCGCTACAATCACGGCCGGCGGCCGCTTGATGATAGCCTTAGGGGAATCACGCGCCAAATCCTACGGTAGTGAAATGGTGTATTGTGATACTGATAGCCTAATCCTACCCGCAAAGATAGCGGATAAGGTGATCAATGACTTTTCAAATCTTAACCCATATGACGGAAAAGCGGGAACCTTACCCGTATTGGAAAAAGAGAAAGATGAACCCGGTAAGTTGTATGCTGTTGGTACAAAAAAATATATCTTCTTTAGCGATTCCGGCAAGCCATTAGAGGTAAAAGAACATGGTTTAGGGAATTACGAAAACCTCAGGAATCAAGAGACTATTCAACGGCTATGGGCTACAATCCTGTATTATGATACCGGCGAAAACCCGCTTGATATCCCGGTATTGTATGATGGAAAACTGAATGAGCCGGTTATGTGGTCATTTACGGCAAGTACCCGGTCCATGCGAAAACTCATTAACGATTTGACCGATGATTACGTGAGATATGGTGACTGGATTCAAAGCACAATATCGTATGATAATACTATTCGGTACATGGCGCTAAATCTGAAAGATAAGGTGGATACCGATACGGTGGCAAAGGTGGTTATGGATCATGAAACACCGACGCGCGCCAATCCCGTTACCTACAAAGAAATGTCTCAGGATAAGCGTATCAAAACCGTGAGAGACGTGGTTTATAAATTCGTTGAAGATAGTGCCACCCCCGATACCCGGCCAACAGTAAACGTAACTGAATTGAAAGCCGTGACGAAAGAAGCTACTAACCGCAAAGATATCTTTACGGCAAACTTAGAAAAGCAATTCATGGAAAACATGATCCACCTCAGTACCGTGTTACCGGATACGCAAGCGGAAGCCGATTGAATCGAAAGCCTTTTACTATCGTAACCCTATATTCATAGCGGCAAACCTCTATTCCAAAGATTTATATATGATTCCGTATATCCGGCGTTAGAAAAGTCTGAATGGTTTAGTACGTGTTACCGCTAAAGTCGCTTAGACGGCAAACTGAGGCGATTTCAGCCATACCGAAAAACCGGCCGATTGGGGGAAACGGCCGGTAGTGTGTGGCGCGGCCAGTCGGTACGGGTGGCTATCAACACCCGCATTTGATGATCACGCGCGCGGCCGACTTGAACCTGCCGGCCGCCGGCCGCCGGCCGCTACGTGGCTCATTCCGCCGGCCTATGCTCAGGGGCTACCCGGCGCGGCGTGGCGGTACGGTATTGCTATTGTGTGGGTAGGCGTCGGGATACCTGAAAGGCTATCATATACATAACTAAGGATTTGATCATAACCAAACCATTCAGTAGGCGGGTATCCAGAAAAACACGTTTCATTTCAAACGCTTGTATTTGGCTTGTATTGGGAACCGTGGTAATGTGCATTGAATGGTTAACCGCATAGCCTGTTAGCACTAAGTCAATAACGACAAAACACGTAATTACGATTATATCCGCGTTACGTTCAATGGCTTCTTGAATATCGTTTTCTTGCATTTATCGCAAGCCACCCGCCACGTTAGTATCCGAACGTGACGGCGTATCCCGTAGCATATAGCCGGCAAACATCCCATAGAATACCGCCACTAAAGCAAGCCCTAATGAGACGGTTCCATACGCCCAAAAAATGATTATCAGGAATGTAATAATACCTAACCCGAGGTATTCATTTCGCGCTATCCACGATGCCATACTACCGATTAATATGGCGAGTAATACCCATTGAATTTCACCGCCAATACCGTAAGCGGCTTGATCCTCATCGGCGCCGATGAACGTGGCGGGGTATTGCTCAGGTGGCATAATTTCTATATTGTCTATGGTTCGATTAGCCACCGTAACGTTTTCCCACGTACTATGAGTACCATAATCAGCCGTGATATTCACCCTCTCATTAATCGATTTGTCGGAAGTGGCAATTAACTTATGGGTACTATCATCAACCGTGATCACGGTTGTATTGGTTGACGTTACCGTACTGTTTTCGGTAACGATTTGCTCACCGGAATTATTAGTAACCGCTATCACACTATACTTTTGTGTTGAACCGTGAGGCATCCAGTTTGATACTTCTAACCGTATGCTTAAGACGGTAAATCCATCATTAAGCGGCTCACCCGGAAATTGTGGCTCTGACGGTGATCCTAAACCATATAACCCGGCGTCAATACTTCCGCTCCCGTCATTACGGCTATGCAATACGTTAAAGTAATCGTATGATACTGAGGCGTTAAATTCACCCGTTTCACTTTCGATAAGGTTGGTTCTTTCCTTATCGGTATAGAATTTCAACGTAAATTCATCCCCGGATTTCACCATTGTACCGTAATAACGTTGATCAACCCCTATGGTTTGATCGGTATTTGATCTATTCGTACCGTGAATAATGCGTAAATCCCCACCAGCCACGCTAAAGCCTAATCGCTCTTCCGTATCATCATCTAATGAACTAAATTCATTTTGTGACCATACCATACCGGTTTGCGCACCGCTAATACTTGAATAATAGATTGAGAAATTCAATTGTATGTCTCCCGTACCCGGCCCACTTTGATTAAAGACGTAATCCGTTGAGCCGTCAGATATTGATTTAAAGCTTACCCAGTTTCGAGTAGTTTCAATATCCCGATTACTATTAATCGTATGTTTAGTAAGATTTTGATATTGTACCGGTGGCGCGTCGGCTTCAACGTTTGTTTTCAATTGACCGATTAATCCGGTAGCGGTTTCCCCATCGGAATTCGCACGTGACGCTAAGGCTTTCAGTACCGGATAGGTTTCACCGGCCGGGAAATACGCCTTAACGTCAAATATTGCATTACTCTTAGCTGAATCATTGTATACCCTGAGCATGATAGTAGAATTATGGTAATACAGGTATTGAGTGACGTAATAAATTTCCCCCGTATTGATTGAGCCAATAGCGGTTTCATCTAACCACGCGCCAAGTGCGTTACCACCATCAGAAGTACGGATTTTCGAGCCGGTATAACCCGGTCCATTAATATTATCCGTACCTGATTTAGCCCACCCCATACCTACCGGATATTGCGTATCAGATTCAATAAGCAATAATTGATATTCTAACTTTTTCGGCTTTTCATTTTCATCTATTGACCGATATACGGCGTGGTTTTGATCGTCGGGTGCTCCGGTGAATCCAATCCAGTTTTTCGTAACGTTAATATCGTTAGTATCATCAATTTCCGTGTAATCATGGAAATTTTCACCGGTATTAGTGACGCCGGTTTTTGTAACTTCCCAATTGTCAATATATCCAGACACGGTACCACCTGAGCCACTTCCCCGGCTAATAAACGGGGTGATCGTCCAATTATTAGCGGCTGGATAGTGATAGCTGGTTGAATCACCGTCAACTGTAACCGTCATTAATGCGTTTTCGTAATTGTATTCAATCGTAACGGGTACCTCATTGTTTGTACCTATATCAGTTAATTCTTCCCGCTCCCCATCACCGGTAATAACACCAATTTCACCGCCATTACCTGAGCCGTCCCCCGGCGTGATTCCCCAAACGTTATTGTAGGCGTCACCACCAAACGGCGCGCTATCGGCGTGTAAGCCAATCGCAAACCGTGATCCACCGCTATTTTCCGTTATATTCAAATCAAATGATAAGGTGATACTTTCTTCATATACCCCGTAATCTTGCCTCTCATAAACAGCCGCAAAGTCGGTATCTTCATGCTGATCAAAGGATATTTTCGATGGATTATCAACGTTAACTGTAGCGTCTAACGATACTTGTGTATATGTCGTTAAATCGCTAATTCCCTGTTGAGCCGCTACCGGCGCCGTGGCGACTAATAGCGTTACAACCAATACCGTTATCAGGTTTATGGGATTGTGTTTCATGGTTCTAAAACACCGGGATTTGTTCCCGTATGATTATGATTATCTTACCAAATTCAAACGACCAAACCAAAGACGGTAACGTTAGGAATACTTGCACATAACTGGTTGGCGCGGCCGATACCACGCTTGCATACCGAACGATAAACCACCAGCCGATACCCGTAAAGAAGGTAACGATATTATACACAACCACCCCCACGTTTCGAGCCGTTACGCCGATATTGAGAAAGACGCCTATGATGATATTGCCTATCCACGTGATCACGGCGCCAATCCCACCAATCACCTTAGCCACGGCTTCTAATCCACCGCCAATAATCGGAATTCCCGAAACGAAAGACGCGCCACCGGGTGTTTCCTCAACTTCCCAATCAGCGGTCATGGTCATATTGGCTTGCCCCACGTTTTCATACGTTACATTTGTGAAACTGATTACGTATCCGTTAAGGCTTAGGCTATCAAATTCAGTTGTATTTTCCATTTCAGTTGAAGCCGATTGATTGAATGAGCCGCCACTATACTCATTCAAGAAAAGACTTGCCGCCGGATCATTGATTGATCCGTTATTCGTAAGCGTAACCTCAAATCCATCATTGGAATTTCCTTCTAACCATATGCGTCTATTGTCCTGATATACGTCTTGATTATCCACGTATCTTAACGTTCCTTCGGTGGGTCTATTAACGTCTAATGGCTCGCCAATTTGGACAAAATCAAGCGTTCCCTGAGTTACGTTAAATTCGGGTATATCGGTTGTATTCACGTCGGCGTTAGAAAAGCCTACGGCCGGGAAAACAAAACTGATTAGCATGAGCAATAACGTCATGCTAAGAAAGATTTTCAAATCCCATTTGGTAAATTCCATTGTTATGCCTCACCCCTATCCCCGGCGTCTAAATACCCACTAACCACAAATGAGGAAACCCATAGTAACACTATGAATAAGACCAGATAAAGGATAGCGTTAAAGATGAAAATATCCGTGTTAATCACTATGTAAACGTAAACCAGTAAACCACCATAAGCACTAATAGATAGCTTACGGGAAAACGCGCCAAATCCCGCGCCTATGCCTATCATGAAGAGCAAAAAAATATTTATATCTGATAGCATATCAACCACAAATGATTGTAGGATCACGGGTTGAATCATAGTTTGCCGTTTCACGCCGGTAGGTCTTAATCCTTTGCGTACTATTGACGCGCGGCCGCGCGCGTGTAGGCTATGGCCGCCAGCGTCAATATGAAGGATTCCGCTATCACGGTAAGCCAAAACCATATTAGTTGAAGGTTAGTGAATAGACTCAGCATTAACGCTACAATCATTAACATCCAGCCAAAAATACCAAACAATGACCGTAAGCGTAACGCGGTATATATCATGATCACGAATAACCCAACCAACAGCATAGATAATTCTTGCGTGAGAAATTCCGGCGAAACAAGCGCGTCAAAACTGGTTTGTAGGGGTATCATGTATTTTCCTCCGGCTCAATAAGTATAAATATCATGTATAGGAATAACACCAATATGATAACCGCTATCACGCCCACAAATGCTATGGTTGTGTTATCCCATTCATAGAAAATTGGATATTCATAGCGGATTACGGCTTCATTGTTATTAATGGCTTCAACGTATCGAACCGTTACCGTATTTCCACGAATAGTTAAATCGATTTCATCACCTTCATCTAATTCACCCGTTACCGCTAAATCACCCGTTTCCGTATCAATCAGGGATACGTTTACCCGGCCGGGGTTTTGATCCACGGTGATCACCGTGGCTTCTAATGGCGCTTTCAGGATCACCGCTTGCCCCTCTTCTTGATGGAATGATTCAACTTCCGTGCCCTGCGTATTATCAAAAATCGCCGGAATGAAGCCGCCTAAAATGACTAAGAAAATCATCAACGCCGCAAGCGTCGGCAAAGAGGGGCGCGTTATGGTTGGCATATCCTGAGTGGGCGCGCGCGTGTTAAAAAGATACCGGCGGCTGATAGGGGTGAGAAAGCATTTTGACCGGTTCTATGCTCCGATTGTGACCGTTGAAACGGTCACTTGGCGTACTTCCTGTAAAACAGGTAAAGTACGCCAATAAGCGCCATGACCGGAATCACCGGCCAAAGGCTTGCGGCGCCATCCCCCCACCCCGACGTACTGGCGTTAAACCAGTCGTCAAAGGCAATCGGAAGCAAAATGCTTCCGAGGAAAATGGCAAGCATGATCTGAATGACCATGTCCACGCCCTCATTATCAGCCATTGTTGTTTTCACCTCCGTTCATAGACGCGCCTATACCCGGCGCCGATATAAAGCCATACGATACTTAACCGGGGGTTGGAAATCGCGCGATTTTCGCTTTCGTATAGTTTTATATGGGTGGCGCGTGGTAATAGTAATTGAGTATCAATGACAGATTCAACCGTGGAAAATTCGGCTGAGTCAACCCCCGATGATAACACCAACCCGCTAACAAATTTGGCGGCTGTTTCGGCGCCGTGGCGCCACCGCGTTCATGCGTGGATCAATAGACGTTTTGGCCGAAAGCCGGCGTACCTGATTACCAAACACGGAATTGAAACGCATTGGTTTGATTTTTCGGAAACGGGAAACTTACCGTTTGACCGTGATACCTATCGGAATACTCAGTTATTTATTGGCAATTGGGCTAATCCGTGGAAAGTAAATATTGAAAGCATTAAAGAAGCCTACCCGGATTTTACTGAGCAAAATATTACAACTATTGAGGGTGTCTTTACAGATAAACACGTGTACCCGTCTCAACGGTGGAAATTGCTGGCAAATCAAAGCGTTTTGCGTGATATGTTCGTGGCGGGTGGGTTCGATGAACAAAGGATCATGAGACTGCTATATGCGGCTTGCGCCGGTATCGGATTTATCGCTATTTTGCTCTTATTCGGGGGTTCCTAAATGTCTGAATCTAATGCGGATTTGGCGGATAAATTAGACGTGGATCAAGAGCAAATAGAAAAATTTGCGGAATTTATGAAGTATTTAGACGGTGGGGATTGGGCTATGGACCCTCGGGTTGAAAATGAGTTAGAAAACGTACTTTCGGAAGAGGGCGTAATCGGTATGTATTCCGGTAAGGAAAGTGGGGAAGAGCGTATCCCGTTGATTGAGAAATTTAGCCCTGATGAATCTGAATGGGGTGGTAAAACAATCTTTGAGGCAAGCCAACCCCGTAATGTTACGCTTGCTGATAATCTACCGCTTGCGTTCCCGGTTCTAAAGCCGACTGAAAACTTTATTCATGAATTTATTGAAGATTATGAAATGCGGCTTACGTCGGTTGAGGGCGTTAGTCGTGATCAACTTATGCGGATTTTCATGGCTATGTTTGGCTCAAATCCGGGTGAAGAGGGTAGCGCGCCAAACGCCTTAGAAATCGCCCTTTCGGCCGGCCCTGAGGATAAGGATTAACCATGTATGTGTATTATCTAATCGGGTATTTTGTTATGGTTTTGATCACCGGTTTAATCAGCATGATACGCATGGCTGGTAATTACGAAAAGTACGATATTGACGGTGAATCATATGAAATAGCGGGTGAGACTATTCCCTTAGAGCCATTGTTTTACAGTACGCTTATGGGAATCTTTTGGCCGTTATTTTGGTTGATTTACGTTTATGTTAAGGGTAGGAGTTTGATAGCATGACAATAAGCGATATCGCAAAAACCGATAGCGGAAAACAGTTTGTAGCCACCGGCAAACGGAATCAACTTAATGCGTATTACGTCCCTGATTTACAACATACCGTCTTAGGAAAATTCATTATTTACCGCCTTAAAGAAGATAGGGACGTTAAGATATTGATAACCGGAAAAGGCAAAACTACCGGTACGGGGAAAACCACTTTAGCAATTCATTTAGCGTATTTTGTTAACCGGGTGAGAAATCATCTATTTGATATTGAATCTGATTGGTCAACCCGTGAATATTCTTTCATGAACGTATGGGATTACCTCAAAAGTTACCGTGATTCCGAACCCGGTTCCCCACTTATCACCGATGAATTAGAGTATATGGCTGATAGGCGTGATCACCAAACGCATGAAAACAAGAAATTTTCGCAAGCGTGGAGTGTGCTACGGTGGAAAAACGTGGTTACGATAGGGACGGCGCCGGGGCTTTCAGACTTAGAAAAACGGATACCTGAGGGCGCCGACGTATGGCTTAACGTGGTTCACAAAGGGCGAGCTAATTCCTATTATCTAACCATGCACGATTTTGATATGAGCCGTATCTTTAAGCGTATGCGATTGGGTAAATATCGTGAATCTATCTGTTGGAACCCGATAGAAGATAGTGATGATTATCAATGGCTTAAAGAGACAAAACAAGATATTGGCGTTCCCGGTATTGACGATTCACCGGAAAAGCAAATCGATGAAAAGGATTTGAATGAATTAGAGCGTAATATCCGTAACCAGTACGTTCGGGATACCGTCAATATGCTAAAGGAACGTGGCGTATTGGATCACGTTTCACAAGAAGCCATAGCGGAAGCCGCACAAGTATCACAAGCGCAAGTGAGTAAAATCATGCGCACGATGAAAAAAGAGGGTGAAATATGAAATTTTGGGCTTCTGAACATACCCGTGATTTACTGATATTCAGTTATATCTTCGTGCTGATTTGGCCGCTTTACACGGGTAGCGGCACCTTTCAAACTGAATATTTCTATCCTAAAATTAGCATACTGGAATGGATAACATTTGAAATTGGTTTTACTATCCTATGCTATATCGCCTACGTGCATGGTAAAAACTTCAATTCGGAGGTTACACAATGGCGGTAATCGATATTGTCCTTTCCAATATAATTGTGTTACTGATAGCGTATGGCTTATATCGTAACTATTCAAATGACGGTCCAGTAAAGGAATTTATTGATGGATTTACCCGGTGGATTGAAACCGGCAAGTTGAAATGAGCTATTAAGTAAACCCTAAGCGGATAATCCAACCATGACCATGCAAATAGACGTGGCAATACCGACGTATGGCGGGGAATCAACCATTGAAGATTGTTTGACGCATTTGGTTGAGGCAATTCAGCCGTCTCAATTCCAAATCAATCGGTTACTTATCGATTGGAAACCAGCCGATAATCTGGATTCTACCGGCCGGAATGTATCGGATTTTTGCATGAATAGAAATATCTCTCACGTAATCCATAAAAATGATCATAATTTACCGGAATCCCGGCAATTCCTGATTGAGCAAATTCAAACGGAATGGTTCTTATTCTTAGATGATGACGTATTGCTTTCTCCCGACGCCATGACGGCCGGCTATGCGGCTATCTCACCGGCTGTTGGCGGGATTCAAAGCCGACGCGCTACCGATACGCATACGCCGGCTGAATGGTCAAGGTGGCGGCCGGTTCGGGGTACGCTCTTTGCCTCATTGATACGTATGCAAGCCTTAGAAGATATTGAAATTCCCTCAGATATCACCGTGTTAGAAGATGAATATATCCGTGAGCATATCGATAATGAGGGGTATCTATGGCTGTTTGATCATCAATTTCAATTCCTACATAAGAGCCAACACCGCCATGAAATAGATTTCAATGAGGGACGTATAGCCGGTAAATACGGGTTATTACCAATTTGGTATGTCTTTGGAAACGTGGCATATAACCCGGTTGATCCAAAGCATTACAAGCGCGCTATTGGGTACGTTAAGGGTCGGTGGTTATGATGTATGACCGGCTCATGACCAAAGCGACAAAAACAATAGGGGCAAGTCTCACCAAACCACTTTTTAATTTGAAATATCAGCCAAACCGGGTTGATATTCTTGCGGAAGATTGGGGTTTACTGATTGTATTAGACGCTTGCCGGTATGATATGTTTGAAGAGTTAAATACTATCGATGGATCACTATCTAAGCGAATTTCCAAAGCGCCAAATACAAAATTATGGCTTCAATCTAACTTTGCCAATCGGGATTTATCGGGGATTACATACATTACGGCTAACCCGATGTATCGAAAGGCAAAGGGTAGTTATGATTTTACTAAAATCGTTGATATGTGGACACACAAATGGCGTAATGATACTGTTTGGCCGACTGATATGGTTGATGAAATCGGTAAGCAATTCAACCAGCGTATTATTTGCCATTTGATTCAACCACACTTGCCATTTATTTCCGATTATGCTAAATCTCACGGATTAAATTCACCGAATATATGGGGTGAATTACGGGATGGAAACGTAAGTTTTGAAGAGGTAAAACAAGCGTATTATGCTAATCTTCAATTGGCATTAGACGCTTTAGAACCGACTATTTACCATTATGATAACGTGGTAATTACAAGTGATCATGGTAATTGTTACGGCCGTAAATTCCTATGGGGTGAATTGTATGGACACCCACCGTTACACGTTCCTGAGTTAGTTACAATCCCGTGGCTTGAGGTGGATCATGAGGGTTGAAATTGGCGCCGGCAAGAATCGCCGGCCGGATACGGATTTGGCTATTGATCAACAGCCATTTGACGGTATCGATATCGTTACTGATTTGGAAACCGGTATCCCTCTCAAAGATAATTCGGCTTCTAAAGTGTATGCAATTCATGTTTTAGAGCATATCCGTAATTTACCTGAGTTAATGGCTGAAATCCATCGGATTCTAAAGCCTAACGGTATTCTCACGGGGAAAGTACCGCATTATAAAGATACACAAGCGTTTGTTGATCCTACCCACAAACGATTTTTCGCTATTGGATCATGGGATTATTGGGATAGGACTACTGTTTACGGGAATTTTGGATACTTTGACGTGAGATTTAGAGTTAATTACTCAAAGCGCGTTAGACGTATCCAGTTTTGGAAACCCCGACCAATCAGGTTTGAATTAGAGGCAATTAAAAATTAATAGCATAAATTTATGGTGGGTGTTAATCTCTTTCTCAAGTGCCGGTATAGCGGTTATACTATACGTGATTTTTATTTTCTGGATATCGAGTAAGCGGGAAGATTGATACCGGAATACTTATTACAATGGCAGTCTAAGAGTAGGTATGGCACAAGATACCGACGCCATGACCGAGGTTAACACGGTTGACCGTATCACCGTTCGACCGTCAACGGCTCAGGGTAGTGATCATGCTATTGTGGAAATGAATGGCATTAGGATCATAGCCGAACGCGCCGACTTAGACGGTAGTGATAATCTAACGTTTTACCGGGATAACGTTAGTATTGCTCACGTCAAAGTTTGTGGCGTACCGCTTGAAGTCCCTAACCTAATTCGGCGCGCTATCAAATTCGGTGAAACGGGTGAGTGGTGTTAGATCATGAATCCTATTAGAATCTTAGAAGCCGTCCAACAGGCTCAGGGTGTTAAAGATGCACGAATTGATAAAAACAATAGAATAGTAGTCACTTTTTATATGGAAAAGCATCATAGTTGTATTGATACAGTAAAAGATTACATGGATTCAAAGGATTATATTGTATCGGAAGAAATAGGATATAAAGTCAAATTTAGTAGTTTATAAGTATCATATTTTTTTCGATCCTACTTATCAATTTACAGTAAACAATTCATGAC
>Ga0209918_1001609_pt1 | contig 11790 bp, 14 predicted proteins | sample SalPonD_shore_MG_FD_185712 | JGI IMG/M metagenome (GOLD analysis project Ga0209918, IMG submission 185712) | Salt pond soil microbial communities from South San Francisco under conditions of wetland restoration - Salt Pond MetaG... | ecosystem: Environmental > Aquatic > Marine > Intertidal zone...
AGGAACGCGAAATGTTAAAAAGGCAGGGAAGCGGACGTTAAAAAAGCACTGGTGCAGATTCGTAGCCAAGTTAGAAGCACTCATTCAAAAAAGCATGAAGTTGGACCTTTCCATGGGACCAAACAGAAGCGGTCGTTCAGCAGCGGCCGGAAACCGTACTTTGCTAAAAGCCAGTGTTACAGCAAAAATTGTTGCGCAACCTTTAACGACAAAATGAAATGGCCTTAGCCGCGCAGCCTAACGACCTTGCGCATAAGCTGCAGGCGCCAAAGTGGTGAAGTTATTTACAAATGACAGGTTAACTAATAAATCTGAAGCGGGCAAGACCAGGCGAGGCCTGTCCGCTTAATGCGCTGGTTAGCAGTTTTTAAAAGTGGCTTACTTATTAGAAATTACTTTTTTTTGAGATATTTCTTTTAATTCCTTCGCAGTCATAAAATCAAGGGCTCTATCAAATTTGTTTTCGCTTTCACTCGTAAAATCTGTAAAGCCTACTTCATTTAAGTTTACTGTATATCTAAATTTTTTTCGCCCTTGAGTCTTTTTCATTAGTTGAGTTTTGTTTATCCAAATTTCGATGCTCTGATTAGGTTCAACTGTAAGATTTTTTTTCGATATTTTAAGCATACCAATGGGGTTTTTACGATATTCATATATATAAATACTTATATTTAATTCTTGTATTATTTTTTTAAATAAAGATTTAAATTTTAAAATATATTCACTCTCAAAAGTTGGTTTTGCATCTTCATTATATTTTATAATTGCTTTATAAGAGTTTTTGTAGGATCTAAATTCATCAATTTCCTTTTTAACATGGTTTAACAGTTCGACAACCTCTGTTGCATTTTTACCCTTCAAATAGGTATCAAATTTATTGAAATAGATTTCTTTTGTAAGAAGAGTTTTAACTTCTTTCCGCTTCTTAGGACCAAATTTTTCTTCAATTGCTTGGTAAATATCAGAAGAGTCAGATGGGCTATTAAATTTTTTCGCGGTAAATAAATTCCATTGTGCATGAATTTGAGGTGGAAAAAGAATTGAAAGTGAAATCGTAATAAATATGGAATACGTAATCTTCATAAATCTTTCTTTTTTAATTCTGTCCTTTTAATAAGTTTAGCTATTAACTTTATTTTATTGCTCTTAATTAAGAATAAGTCGTTATCTATTAGCACTCTAATACTTTGAGAATTTGCAATCCGTATTAATTTATCTTTTGGAATAATAATTGCTAAATCTTCAATTTTATCACCATCTTCTACTTTAGTTTGAATTTCCTGAATATGAAACAATAAAGTTTCAGAATCTAGGATAAAACGCAATTCAGCTGTATTTTTCCATTGCCAATTTTGACTAGCAGAGAGAACTCTAAATGCAAAAATTGTTCTGTGCTGTTGGATTATTGACATTGCTTCCCAAGCAAGTGCTTCAATGTCATTGGTTTTAATTATAAAATTGGATATTCCAGTAGTACATTTAATTATTCCTCCATTTCTTGGGGAGCAATTTATTTCTTGTGCAATGGTAGTAGTGGAAAAAAAGACAAGAAAAATTATTAAAGAAAAATATTTTTTTAAGTTCATAATTGTAAAACTGCTAACGACATTGCGCATAAGCTGCACGCAAAAGAATGTTGAGTTGTTAAATAACGAACGGAGAGCTAAAAAGCCAGAAATCTGGCAAGCTTGGGCGAGGCGTGTCCGCTTAATGCGCGGGTTATAGGGCGCTATGAATTTTGAAAATGGCTAAACGTGTAATTAAAATGGCTTTACGTTTTTATTAATCATTTTACACGGTTCACTTGGGTTACCAATAGTTTCTACCTTTTCTTTATTTCTCCACTTATAGTAATAATCAAAGTATGAATCAGAATTGAGGAAATGGAAAGATCTTTTGGCAAAGGGAATATCCTCGCTATCTATATCTTCAATTGTGGATGGGATATTTTCTGCATTGTACTTTGTGTTTACAAAGAAAACATCAAAATTATTTGAATTCCTTTTATTGGAATTTGGGAATAAAATTACTAGTTGAAGATTTGTTTTTTTTAAGTCATAGTTATTTTTCGTCAAAAATTCTTTTGTTTTCAGCTCATTTTTGTCATTATCATGTATAATTTGCACACATGCATTTCTATGATTATTACCTAAAAAAATAAGCCTATCATCTAAATAGCTTAACAAGTCGAAAAAACTATGAAAAATACCGATGTGAAATTTATCACACATATTTTGTAGTTGTTGAATACAGGTCATTGAAGTGTTGATTGACAATACTTTTTACATTCGCATTGTTCATTAGTATCTCATATTTCATTTTTATTTCATCTATGTCTCCCTTTTTGAAACTCTTTGGAAACAATTCCAAGAGTGTTTCATTAAATGCTTCGAACATATAGCCCGTTGTTTCTTGATCAACGTAACCTATTTCGTTTTTAACCTGTAAACTATTTACCGCAGCAGTAAATATAGCTTCCCTGACCATCTCACCATAAGTAATTGAGCCACCGTTTTGTTTATATCTCGCTATTAAATGCTCTTGGAGTTCTTTTTTTGCAGATGCAGTTATTTCTTTCTTACCCATTTGAATAATTCTTTTCTTCGATTAAGAATATTTAACTTCCTTAAATTTTTTTAAACTATTTAGGATACCATCTATCATTTTTAACTCATCCGACCAATTTGAATTGGTTGAAGGAATAGAAATAAAAGAGTTTTTCCCAGATTTTTTGTCCTCCACCATAGCCGAGAAATATTTTATCTGAGAATTTAAGAGTTTTTGTCCCCCTCGTTCTGCAGACATAGCTGCCATTGGATCACCACCAGGGAAGGCACGTTCAGTTCCCCCAAATAATTCTATTTTTAATTTTTCTAAGTTGCAGAGTGTAGTAGAATAAACTTGTGTTAGCCGAATTTTTCCCATCGGATCATCAGTACTACTCTTTACTTTAGCTGTAGATATATACTCTACAGCATCATTTAAATAATCCATCTGCTTAAATAAGAATCTTTTTTTTACATGCTCGTTTGGATTAGATATTATTGATTCTTGCGATTTTGTAATAACAGAATGGACAAGTTTTACATGACTTTCTTGCTCTTGACGTTCTTTCCAAGAAAGATTATTTGGCATTAATTCCAAATTACCAACAAATTCATCACACATTTCAATTAGTTGCCTTTCAACTTTATTCAGCTGTTCAATTTCTTCACTCTCCAGAGTTGATCGATATTCATAAAGCTCCTTGATATTATAATACTGCCATTGTATTAGGGTAACCATTTCAGGAAATGAATACTCTTGTTTCCCGCTTTGGAGAATTTGTTCTGCTTCTTTTCTTACTATTTGTTCTTTATTGTCCATTTCTCAGGTGTTTATTCACGGTCTTATGGTAAATACTCAATATCTATATTACGATCATGCCAATGCATGACACATTTTTCTATTCTGCCATTTGAGTGATAAATACTTAATCCGTAATCTTTAAATGAATGGCCAAACGCTCCGCTACCAAAACCAGTTAAAATAATTTTATCGTCCTCATAAGAAACTAACTTCATTTGTTTAGGTGCTAATTGTATTTTGGCTTGGTCGCCATCAGTTGTTAAAACAGTTACGGTATAACCCTTGCCACCTGTTATATTTTTTTGTACTTGAACAGCTCTTGGAGCACCACCGTGGGGTCCTGAAATATGTTCTCCATTTTCATGACGTAAATGATCTGAGGAATGAAAAACAAAGTCTAATTCTAATTCTTCTTGATTTATTTCAAGCTTTTTTGCGAAAAGAATCGTTTTTCCCTCCATAAATACTGCATCTTTAGAGTGGTCAATTTTAAACGATCTATTATGATTTGCTTGCATGAAATCTAATGGAGACTGATCGTTCCGCTCCACACCAATACCCACTAGAATATCTTCTGTCAGATGAAAACATGATAATGCGTATGGTACACCCATTTCTTCGCATTCTTTTAATGAGGGGCCATAAATAGCAAAGTTGAATTCTTTGCCTTTAAATTTTTTGTCTACCCATTCATCTGGAATAGGAACATCTTTGATAAACATCATAATTCAATCGAAGTCGTTTTGTTAAACCTATTTATCCAAAATTTCAATTATTTTTTTAAAATCACTTTCCCAAATCTCTTTTTCGTTATCCTTATATGTTATTATGTATTTGCCACCCACAAAGTTTGTATTCCAAATAGCATTTGAGTCATCAGAGTTTTCACTGTATATACCTGCGTTTGGTGCCAAAACGATTTTATGAGTTTCTTCATTGATTCCTTTTGAATAAGCAGAAATATTACTCAAACTATCTAGATTAATTAAATGATTACCAGTATCAGTCTTAATATGTATCCATTTACTATTTAGCATCTCAAACTTAGTTTGATCATTCATGTCGCATCGAATTATTTAAAAGTTACAGATTGTGAATTTGTATAAGCCCTATAACGACCTTGCGCATAACCTGCGTGGTTACGATTTAAGAACAAGTTAAAAACTAAAGCTGAAAACACAAGCAGAAGGGAGTGATCGGAAAAAGCCGCGGCCGCGACCATTTGAAGAATCCAGCAGAAAATTTGGGAGAGAAACTACATGTTGGCACCGATTTTTTGAAAAGCAGTTGCCCAATAAAAAGTAGCTTAGAGCGACCATTTGAGGAAAAGCCCCGGCGAGCCACGTCCGCGTTAATGCGCCTGGTTAGGCTTGGAGGTGCGGGCGGAGGCAACGAAAACCAAGACACCGGAAAGAAGCACTAGTTTGGGAACCGAAGCTAGCGGCGCCAGCGCCAAACTGGAAGGTGGGAGACCGTCAACGCCACGAGCATCGGAAAGAGTTGCTAGAAAAGCAGAAATACGAAATGTCGAAAAGGGCAGGGACGCAAGCCCGAAAGAAGCACTGGTGCAGATTCGTAGCTTTTTTAAAAGCACTCGTTAAAAAAAGCAGGAAACCGTAACCGAATTTTTTGGCTCAACAGAAGCAACCGTTCAACAGCGAATGAAAACCGTACTCTGTTAAAAGCCGATTTACAGCAAAAACCCACTGATGCTTTAATGACAAAATGAGTTGGCCTTAGCCGCGCAGCCTAACGACCTAGCGCATAACTGGCTGAACTATAATTTAAACTAAACGAAAGGATGATGAGCGATAATACAAGCACAAGTGAGCCTAAATATGAAGCATATTTTGATAGCGATCCTGATGATCCAATACAAATATTCGGATGGTATCCTATACCGATGGAAAAAATTAAAGACCCTGAAAGGATTGACGAATATATTGAACAAGGACTGTTACGTGAAATTGATAAAACGAACGATAGCGGAAAGGCTAAGGCGAGTGAAGTCCGAGTTGATGCGCTGGTTAGTGACAACACGGGCGGCTTATGGGCAGATATTTCTGATTTGAGACGGAAAATTAGAGAAGAGTTTAATTCTATGCCGAAAGATGAACGTGTAATTGCAGCAAAGAGCGGGACCGTTGATTGTATACGTGATCTTTTAATGATGCAAGAACGGATTAATAAGACTATAAAAAAGCGACTAAGTGAACATTTAGAATATCTTAAAAAAGAAAAGTAGCCCGTGTTGCACTAACGACCTTGCGCTTAACCGGCGTGGTTACGATTTAAAAACAAGTTAACAACTATCGGCCCAAACACAAGCAGAAGGGAGTGACCAAAAAGCTACGTCCGTGACCATTTAAAGAATCCAGCAGAAAATTTTGGAAGAGAGACTATATGTTGCCACCGAATTTTTGGATAATGATTTGAAAGTGGAAATTTGCAACACAGAGCGACTATTTGAGGGAAGGCCCGGGCGAGTCACGTCCGAGTTGAAGCGCTGGTTATGCTGGGGCGATAAAATAAGAACACAGCAATGCCAGTGATAGAAGCAGGAAAAACAAAAGCCACTGACTGCCGAAATAGCCGCGGCGGCCAGGACAGGACGAAGATGGGTTTTTGGAAAAAGGCAAGAGCACCGGAACCATTTTTGAGAAAAGCAGGAATACGAAACTGATCACGAGGGCCGGCCCAGTGGAATGTCACTTCGTGACCCCGCTGTGCGGGATTCCACGGGGCAGGGAAACGGAACTTTAAAATAGCACTGGTGTAGATTAGAAGCCCGAAAAAAGCACACCACAAACAAAGCCCGAAAAGTTGAGCTGTTACCAGCCAAAAAAGAAGCAAAACCTTGCGCCAAACCATGTAGACAAACCGGGAAGGCCGACCGCGCAGTATAACGACACTGCGCATAAGGTGCAGGCGCCAAAGCGTTGAAATTGTTTACAAATGAAAGGTTAACTAATTAATGGCAGGCGGGCAAGAATAGGCGAGGCCTGTCCCCTTAATGCGCGGGTTAGGTGGCTATTTTAATTAGTTCTTTAGCTTGATCAATTGTTAAAGGTACCTCTTTTAAATGTATAACTGAATGGCAATTTGGACAAACAGGTCGTAAGTCTTCAATTGGATCAAGTTTATATTCTTTGCCTATGGAAGAAATTGGTTTCAAATGGTGGACATGAATAAAACCTTTAGCAATTGGACCATATTTTTTTTCTAAATTAATACCACATACTGAGCAGTTCGTCCCATATTCTTCGATACAAATTTTGCGTGCCTCAGTGTTTCTTTCATAAACATTAACAGATATTTTTTGCTTGCTACCTTCAAAAATATCTTTAGATTCTGGGATTTCCTCAGCGATATATTTTCTCTTTTGTATATCCTTTGAAGTTGAAGAATCAGTTGATCTGACACTTCTTTCCTTAACTTCATAGCCTCTAAGATCAATAATTTGATGATTATCAATCTCTGACAATTTATTATTGTAGAATTCTTTGAATTCTTTTTCCCATTCTTTTGAAAAACTTGTGTGTCTCTGTCTCTTTATTTTAAGACCACTTTCAGTTTTAGAACTGTGTAAATCAGGTAGATTCCATCCTTCAAATGCTACTAAAGATGGGGAGTGGGTTTGTTTAATTGTTGTTGACTTCCTTTTTCTCGTAAAGCTAGCAAATATAGCATTTTTATACTGTGCAAATTTATTACTCCATATCTTAAGATCTCGTACTTCAAACTTTTTGTACCCTCCACCTAAATCAGGTATTAAATATATCGTTGCTTTGCCTTCAAATGATACTTCAAATTGCTTCATATCTTTCCATTTGGATTGTACCTTTACTGATTAAGTACACTGAGAAGAAATAGGACAAAAAATGTTAATTATAATTATTGCTTATCTGCTTATTTTGTATCTCAATTAATTTATTAAGCAATATTGATAGATTATTTAAATCCTGACCTGATATTTTAGTCTCTTCATTAAAATTTTCATAGTAGAACCTGAATCTTATTTCATCTGCCGTGAGGAAGCTATTAAACAAGTCATTAGGTACAATACTTATGTCTAATTTTCTATCCAGTTTTAAAGCACAGATACTATGACAGATATGTGATCCAGATTTTAATTTAATTTTTATCGGTTCTTTTTCATCGATTTTAATGTAAAAGTCTTTTAGATCTTCAACCGGATTAAAAAGTGGATTGCTTGATGTCTCATACCAAGAGTTCCCATTTTTATATTTTAATACCAATGAGTTTGACCAGCCCATAAACTTATCCTTTAGGATATTAGCTTCTATATTAGCATCAATAGTAAATGAGTAATCTTTTGTTTGGAATTCTATCAAATTATTAAAGTTTACCTCAATTTTGTCTTTCCAAGTGTCAATGTTGGTATTTATTTGTGAATAAGATGTATTGCTAAGGATGAGCAATAGAAAAATCGTTATGTATTTTCTCTCAATATTTTTCATGGATGAAAATTTATATGTTTCTGTAATTCCGCCAAATCATTAGCAGAGTTATAGGTAAAATTTAGTCCAAAAATCAGTCGTTATATTTACTCGTTATTATTTCTCCGATACCATTATAGTATTTGACAACAATTATATAAGTTAAATCTATACTATTGTCACGTATCATATATTGGGCCCAACTCTCTCGACCGCCTTCTTCTGATTTCCATTCCCGAATTACAAATACATCATTATGTTGGGCTGCAAAAGAATTAAACCTACTTTGAAATAAGGATTTAGTAATATCTTGATTCAATTTTATAACTATGTTATATGATTCTCCTAACTTCTTTGCAGTTCTGGATTCGGTATCAATAATTGGAACAACATTTTGTGACTTTATATAGCTAATATCACTTACTAAATCTTTATAAATACCATTTCCTATTCTTTTTGTTGACTCATCAACAATAGCTTCTTGACATATGCCAGAAATTGTTACTAGAAAATTAAATAAGATGAAGCATGTTATTTTTTTCATAACTCCCAAGGTTTAAATAGTAAAATTTTGTTGTTAGCTATACTTTATTATCAATTCTTTGTTTTAAAATATGGTAAGCCTCGTTGATGTTATCTGCCCTTAACCAACCTTCTTTGTCCTGCCCATTACTACACTTCAGTTCCAAAATTTCTTCACCTTGATTTACACTATAATCGATTTTGAAATTGTAACCTTTGTAGGGAGAGATAAAATCTGCTAAGTGGTAATCAATTTCTTCCTTAATTTTATCTAAATATTTATTTTCAATTTCTGCTCCAAAATCGGCACTTGTTGGTTTTAAGGAAAATTTCTTTACTCTTTTTCTCATCTCATTAATTGACAATACTTCAATAGTGTCATCATGGTTAGAAATTTCAAATTCTTTTCCTCCAATTTTTTGCCAAATCCTTTTTTCAATATCCATTCTCTTAAGTTTGTAAGTTAATGTTTAGGATAGGTATGACAAATGTGAATTACTAGCCACCTAACCTATAATTATAACAATTCCCCGAAGGCGTAACATGTTATCTTACGGGGCTTTAGTTTGCAGAATTAATTTCTAAACATCAAGAATGATATTATGACCGGATATTATGTAACACCCTGTGATATAACATTGCAGCATAATATACGGCCATGGTGCACGGCAGTATATATGGATATCTGTCAGGGTTGATTTGATTGGCATGGTTGCATTTCCTCTGCTGATTGTACTCTCTGATCAAATAAATGATTATCTTTTAGTAAAGTATAACTAAAGAGAGAGAATATGAAGGAAATTAGCCTATCGATTATTTTTCTATTTGTAGTGGTAAACTTTGCCAGTGCCCAGTGGAATGTCGCTGTCAGGGGTGGCGGCGAGATCATCCCCATCAGCAGTAATGATCGCACGCATGATGGCAATTTGCCCCTGGGGCTTCATGCTGGATTTTTGGGGAGATTCCCACTGTTTGAGAATTTCAAACTTCAGCCGGAGATGCAATTTGTCTGGATGGCTTACAAGGAACATACTGCGGTGCCCGAAAATGATTTTGTCAACGGCATCGCCGAACAGTATCAAGTTTCGCCTAATCAGGCTCGCCAGATGATTACTTCTTACTGGCAGAAAACGCGCACGAACACTTCGTATTTTTATTTCCCATTATTAGTTCGTTACGAATATACTCAAGGATTTACAATGCTTTTTGGCCCGGCCATAGGATTGATCTATCGTAACAAAGACGATAACCATTTGTCAGCCAACTTTAATGGACAGCAAATCGATGATCATACCATTGAACGCGGACTGGTTGGCATTCGCGAGACTAATGTCACTTTCTCGTTTGGCGCCGAATGGAAAGTATCGCAATTTGGCGCTGTAGAATTTCGCTATTCCCGTAGCCTTAATGCCCTTGAAAGCGGTCATTCTTATACTAATTCATATTATAATTTTGTGCAGCTTTCATATATTTACCGCTTATTTTCATTTTAGTAACAAAGGTAGCACTGCAAGTTTTTTTTTATGGTTATTAATCTGATATACCACACAAGCATTCTTACAATTCTAATCTTGTGGTACTTTAACTTGATTCAGGATCTGCTGCACGACGTGGGAGAGATGGCAGACAAAACTGTCAATTCTATAGCGGAGTAAAAGCTTTTGATCTCACATTTAGGCCGAAGCAATCGCATCATCTTTGAAACGTTTTGCACCGGATATCGGATCGGAATCTGGGATGACAAAAAGCCAATATTATCAATTGCAAGCTACCTGCCGGTGATACCGCATTAGATTCCCACTTAAGGTAAGAGTATTAAGGATATCACGTAAGCAGATTATAACAAATAAAAAAGCCAACAGTATTCCTTTTACCGGGATAAACCGGTTCAAGTTCTAGAGGTATAATCTCAGTTTCGAACTTAATCGAAACACCCTCAACTGTTGGCTTTTAATGCCATGCACCCTTTTAGAGTGCCGGCTAAATTTTCAACAATTCTCTCTCTTTATAAAAAGACCGTTGCACACTTCCTGATTCTCCCTAGTTGGGTAGATATCTAGGAAGAAACCCACGGTCATTTATTTTAGGCTTATCTCTGGTTGTACCGTAGTACCCTGGAGACTGTGCAATTATCAAAATGTCAATCTCTCTCTTGAATCCACTTTTAATATAGTACCCAGAATAAGGCGCGTCTGTAGGCGATCACAGGAAGCTATTGTAGAATTTTCACCTACAGCTTGTCGGGCATATACATACTTTCTAAGATGATTTTGTGGGGCTTTCCCCGATCTCTAGTACCCGTAACAGGGCCGGCAGTAAGAGAAGGGCCGCAAATAAAGATAAACCAATTCCCAGTACGGCAATTTCGCCAATCGAGCGCATACCCGGGTGTATGGTGAACAGTAAGCCGCCAAAACCAAACATAGTCGTGAGGGCACTCATCGATATATGTTCTCCGGTGGATCGCAGTACACGCCCGATAGAACCTTTGCCTTCTTCGAGGTACCGATGCACGATATGGATGCCGCTGTCGTCACCGATCCCCAGTACGGTAGGCAAGACGACCAGGTTATAAAAGTTGAGTTTCCATCCGAAGATTTCCATAAAGCCAAACATCCACATAAAACTGGCCAGCAGCGGTAGTAGGGCCAGAACCATCCACTTAAAGCCCCGCAGCACAATCAGTTTAAAGATGATGATAAATAGGATTGTCAGGGCAACCATCAGGGGCGTTTCCTCGATCATCAGGCGCAGCATGTCGGAGGCCACGATAGAGGTAGATCCCGCGTAAAAAGTTTTGCCGCCGGCAGTGGTTACTTTGCCAACATCATCGGCAAATAGCATAGAATTGCGACCGTCGGCCAGTCCTACCGATGGGTAAACGATTACCAGGTTGCCAACTTCGCCGGTCTTGGAGGTAAAAGGGGCCTTGATAAAAGTTGGTACCTGGCTTAGCGGGATAGGTGAACGAGTTGATGCGGCATCCCTAAGTCGCCTCATCTGGGGATCATCTGACGATTTTAGAAACGGATCTTCAAGCAGCTTTCGAATTTCAGCAATGCGATCCAATTTATGCCGAACGGAAGTCGAGTCGGATGGATAGCGATCTTGGAAGATCTCCACATCCCGTATAGTGGGCGATTTGGTATCGTTTTCCATACGCTCTCGTAACACATTGGCAACCGATATCGCTTGCTGGGCGTTATCAACGATAATATAAGCCGCATTTCGTGTGCCGCGATCGCTATATACCTTGTTCATTTCCTGATTCAGCCGGATATAAGCTTCGTATTTGGGTTCCAGCTTCCCAAAGTCGTATTCAAACTTTAAGTTGGGCAGCTCCACAATGGTAATGCCCGTGATGATGATAGCTATCCCGATAATTCCGTACGACATCCACAGTCCTTTCCTGGTAGGTTGCTTATTTTCCGTTTCCGGCTCAGTGGTTATTTTCTGGGGA
>Ga0209918_1001611_pt1 | contig 11781 bp, 9 predicted proteins | sample SalPonD_shore_MG_FD_185712 | JGI IMG/M metagenome (GOLD analysis project Ga0209918, IMG submission 185712) | Salt pond soil microbial communities from South San Francisco under conditions of wetland restoration - Salt Pond MetaG... | ecosystem: Environmental > Aquatic > Marine > Intertidal zone >...
CCATGAAGAAACCGGCCGAGACCAGGGCCAACGAGACCACCAGGGGTATGGAGAGGGCGTAACCCGGAGCCGACGTATCGATCAGCATGATGGAGCCGGCCACAAACGCGATCACGCCGCCGATTCCCAGCGCCCCAAAGCTGGGAACAAATATCTCGCCGATCATGAAGGCGATCCCCAGGATGATGAGCCCCAGTCCGGCATAGTTGATCGGCATGACCTGAAAGGCGAAGAGCGCCAGCAACAGGGAGATGGCGCCAATGACACCGGGCAGGATGAAGCCAGGATTAGCCAGCTCGAAGAAGAGACCGTAGATGCCCAACAGCATAAGGATATAGGCGACGTTCGGATCGGTGATGACGGAGAGAATCTGGTTCCGCCAGTCCGGTTTCATGTACTCGAACTGCGCACCGTCGGTATGCAACGTCTTCACACCCGATGAAGTCGATACCTTGCGGCCGTCGATCCGGTGAAGCAGGTCGGCGATATCCGGTGCGACCAGGTCCACAACATGCTTCTCCAGCGCCTGCGATGCCGAAAGGCTGGCGGCCTCGCGCACCGCCCTGGCCGCCCACTCGGCATTGCGCCCGCGCAGCTGTGCAAGGCTCTGAATATAAGCGACGGCGTCATTCACCATCTTCCGGTGCATGGCACTACCGGAAGAGTCGGACTGCTTGTCATCGCCCGCCATCCCCGGCTTCTTCGCACCGCCAGGCGCCGCAGGGGACAATCCGCCGACCTGTACGGGCGTCGCCGCACCTAGGTTGGTCGCCGGTGCCATCGCGGCGACGTGTGAGGCATAGAGGATATAGGTGCCGGCACTGGCAGCGCGAGCGCCGTTGGGCGCCACGTAGGCCGCCACGGGCACCGGCGAAGCGAGGATATCGCGGATGATCCTGCGCATGGCCAGATCGAGCCCGCCCGGCGTATCCATGCGCAGCACCACGCACGCAGCGCCTCTGGTATCGGCGCGTTCCAGACCGCGGTGGACATAATCCGCCGTCGCCGGCCCGATGGGACCGTCGATATCCAGTACCAACACCCGCTGCCCCTCCCCGGCATGGGCGGGCACGCCGGGTAAAAGCCACAGCAACACACCCAGCGCGAGTGTCCAGCGCCACCATCCCTTTTTCTGCGCTTTCGTGAATAACATCATTTATGCTGGCTGAACGCCCCCCAGCGGGCATACGCCTCAACGCCGTCGAACTGCATCCCCTGCATATGGACCAGTTCCCGATGGTTTCCGGCCTCGAAGTAGATATCCGGTTCCTTGACCAGGCTCTCGTCCATCACCGTCTCGATATGGTAGGCGGCTCCGATCGGCGGTACGGCACCCGGATCGCAATCCTCGAATAGGCGGGAGAGTTCGCCCTCCGGAGCCAGATCCAGATGGCGATGCAGCCAGCCGTTCAGGCGCTCCACATCGACATCATGCGTGGCCGGCAACACGGCCATCAGATACCCCCTGTCGTCCTTCAGCACGATCGCCTTGGCGACCGCATCCCCCGACACATGCGCGGCATGTGCCGTCTCCATGCTCGATGCCGTATACGGATGCGTGAGCACCTCGTAGCTCACACCCTGAGACTGCAAATAACGTTCGACCCTGCTGGCAATTGCCATCATATACCTCCTTGCATGGCAAGCATCCGGACGGAATCCATACCGCCATGCACCCCACGCCGGTCACCCGCAAACCGGCAACCGCAGGGGCCAATCAAACAACGCCCGTATCAGGAATATAGATCATCCCGATGCTGGCCGAGTTGGCGGCACGAATCGCGCTGCCGCCAGATCGTCGTTTTGTCATGCCCCGGCCACCGGAAATACCTTCGCAGCCCTCCCTTCGCATTGCTACACTTGGCGCCATGCCGATACTGACGCTGAACCACATTCACAAGGCCTTCGGACCGCAGGTCCTGCTCGACGACGTCTCGCTGACGGTCAAACGCGGGGCGCGCATCGGCCTGATCGGGCGCAACGGCGAAGGCAAATCGACCCTGCTGAAGATCATCGCCGGTCTCTATCAGGCCGATGACGGCGAGATCACGCTGCGCCGTGGCGCCAGCGTCGCCTACCTGCCGCAGGACCCGCACTTCCCGGCCGGCAAGAGCGTCTACGCCGTCGTCTCCGAGGGGCTGGGCGAGCAGGCTGCAGCGCTGAACGCCTATGACGAGGCGCTTCAGGCCGTGGCCGCAGGCGAACCGGGTGCCGAGGAGTCCGCCGCCCGGTTGCAGGAGGAGCTGGAGCGCACCGGCGCCTGGCACTACCGCACGCGCATCGAGACGGCCATCTCCAAACTCGGGCTGGAGACGCATTTCGATGTCGGCGAGCTCTCCGGCGGCTGGCTGAGGCGCGTCGCTCTGGCCCGCGCCATCGTCGAGTCGCCCGATATCCTTCTGCTGGACGAGCCGACCAACCATCTCGACGTCGCCTCCATCGAATGGCTGGAGGACTTCATCGCCGATTTCCCCGGCGCCATCCTCTTCATCACGCATGACCGCTACTTCCTGGATGCGGTGGCCGAGGAGATCGTCGAGCTTGATCGCGGACGGCTCACGCACTTCCCCTGCTCCTACTCCGAATATCTGGAGAAGAAGGCGGAGCTGCTGGCGCAGGAGGCACGGAAGGCGGCCAAGTTCGACAAATTGCTCTCCGAGGAGGAGCGCTGGATCCGCCGCGGCATCCCGGCCCGCCGCTCGCGCGACGAGGGGCGCGTGCGCCGGCTGGAGGATCTGCGCCGGCAGCGCTCCGAACGCCGCATGCGCAGCGGCGATATCGAGCTGCGCGTGGCAAGCGGTATCAAGCCCGGCAAGATGCTGATCGAGGCGGTCGATATCTCGCACGCGTTCGACGACAAGGTGATCGCGCGCGATATAAGCCTAAAGATCATGGCCGGCGAGCGCATCGGGCTGGTCGGCCCCAACGGCATCGGCAAGAGCACGCTGCTCAACATCCTGCTGGGCCATCTGAAGCCGGATCACGGCCGCGTGCGCCACGGCGCCCGGCTGGTGCCCGCCTTTCTGACTCAGATGCGCCAGCTCGATCCGGAGATGCGCGTCAGGGATGTGCTGCTGCCGCAGGGCGGCAACTACGTCTATGTGGCCGGCGTGCATCCGCGCCATGTCGTCGGCTATCTGGAGGATTTCCTCTTCGACCGCGAGCGGTTGCGCATGAAGGTCTCGGCGCTGTCCGGCGGCGAGCGTGGGCGGCTGATGCTGGCCAAATTGCTGCTGGAACCCGCCAATCTGCTGGTGCTCGACGAGCCGACCAACGATCTGGATATCGGCACGCTGGCTGTATTGGAACAAGCCCTAGCGCAGTACGACGGCACCGTGCTTTTGGTCAGCCACGACCGCGCCTTCATGGATCGCGTCGTCGGCCGCGTGCTCGCCTTCGAGGGGGACGGCGCCATCATCCCCGTCGAGGGCGGCTACTCGAACTACGCCGCCTGGAAGGAAAAGCAGGGCAAACAGAAGCCGAAACCCACCTCCAAACCGACCGCGGCCAGGACAGAGAAGCCGAAAAGGCAGAACAAGCTCTCCTACAAGGAGCAGCGAGAGCTCAACGGCCTGCCGCAGCGAATCGAGGAGCTGGAGACGCAGAAGGCGGAGATCGAGGAACGCTTCTGCGACCCGGACTACTTCCAGCGCGATGCCGAGGGCTACCGGAAGGATCAGGACAGGCTGACCGCGCTCACCGCTGAGCTGGAGAACGTATATTCACGCTGGCAGGAGTTGGAGGAAAAACAGGAGGCTTTGGCCATCTGATTCCTCGCTCGTTAATCTGGACGAAGAAGAAAAGGATAGTGCCCTTTTTCATGCGTAAAATGGTTAGGTCGAATCGTGGCAAATAATTGGAACATCCCTACCTGGTTAGAGAGGGAAGTCAGGGAGAGAGATAAGGTATGTGTCTATTTTGGCATTGAGTTTAGGCTCACCAAAACCTCTAGGAAATCTGCAGCTAGTTGGGAACACATCATTAACAACGCAACAATTATCACTAGAGAAAATATTGTTCTTTGTTGTTGCGGGTGCAATGCCAGTAAAGGACAAAAGAAGCTTTCTGTATGGCTGCAATCTAAATACTGCAAAGATCGCGGCATCACCCCTGATTCAGTTGCACCAATAATCAAACAGGCAATTGCAAATGGCGAGTAACACACCATCCCCAGTCACCTGATGGATTATTCCCTCAAATCCAGCCGTCGATCTGGGCGGCGGCAATGTCGGCCAGGGCCTCGATGTGGTCGGCGCGGTCGTTAAGTGCCGGGATGTAGCGGTAGCGGCCACCGCCGGACTCCTCGAAGAGCTCGCGGTTGGTGATGGCGATCTCCTCCAAGGTCTCCAGGCAGTCGGCCGAGAAGCCGGGGCAGACGACGTCGACGGATGCGAGCCCCTCCTTTCCCCACGCCTCGAGCGTCTTGTCCGTATAGGGCTGTAGCCACGGCTCGCGACCAAAACGGGACTGGAAGGTGAGCTGCCAGCGCTCGTCGGGCAGGCCCAGCTGTTCGGCCAGCGCCCTGGCCGTCTCGTGGCACTCGTCGGGATAGGGGTCGCCAAGATCGGCGTAGCGCTGCGGGATGCCGTGGAAGGAGATCAGCAGCTTCTCGGGCTCGCCCTCCTTGTCCCAATACTCGCGGATGCTGTTCACCAGCGACCCGACATAACCGGGGTGGACATGGTAATCGCGCACGAAGCGCAGCTCCGGAAGATCGCGCCACTTCTCGAAGACTTGGGCCACGGCATCGAAGGTCGAGGCGGTGGTGGCGGCGGCATACTGCGGATAGAGCGGCAACACCAGCAGGCGCTCGCACCCCTTCTCACGCAGCGCTTCAAGACCGCGGGCGATGGAGGGATTGCCGTAGCGCATGGAGAGCTCGACTTCGACCTGCAGGCCGCGCTGATGCAGCGCCTGCCGCACCCCCTCGGCCTGTCGCCGGCCGATGGCCAGCAGCGGCGAGCCCTCCTCCGTCCAGATCGTCTGGTAGAGCTTGGCCGAGCGCGGCGGGCGGATATTGAGAATCACGCCGTTCAGGATCAGCCACCACAACGGGCGCGGGAAATCGACCACGCGCGGATCCCAGAGGAACTCCTTCAGGTAGCGGCGCAGCGCCGCCGATGTCGGCGCATCGGGGGTACCCAGGTTGGCCAGCAGGATGCCGGTGGCGGAATGGCTCATGGGTCAGGGATTCTTGCTCATGCCGATCAGGTTGAACAGCTCCAGCCGGGACGACGGATTCTTCAGGAAGGCACCGGTCAGCTTGGAGGTGGTCGTCCAGGAGTCGGGCTTTTTGACGCCACGGTGGCACATGCAGTAGTGACGGCACTGGACGATGACGGCCACGCCCGCCGGACGCAGCACCTCCTCGATGACGTCGGCGATCTGCATGGTCATCTTCTCCTGCACCTGCAGCCGCTTGGCGAAGACATCGACAACGCGGGCCAGCTTGGAGAGCCCGACGACGCGGCCGTTGGGGATGTAGGCGACATGGGCCCGGCCGACGAAGGGAGCCAGGTGATGCTCGCAGTGGCTGAAGACATCGATATCGGAGACCAGCACCATCTCGTCGTAGCCCTCGACCTCCTCGAAGGTCTTCTCGAGATGCTCGCGCGGATCCTCGCGGTAGCCGTTGAAATATTCGCCGAAGGCGCGCACGACGCGCTCCGGCGTGTCTTGCAGGCCCTCCCGCTCAGGATTGTCGCCGATATACTCCAGCAGCGCACGTACATGCGTCATCGCATCAATATGTTTCGGATCGTTGAGATCAAACTCTTGCATGGTGCCCCCGGCCCGGCATGATCGTGCACAAGTTAGCGCATTTATGCATGCTGAAAAACCCTGCATGAGGAGTTCCTAATGCCCACCACCATCGTCGATCTCCTGCGTCATGGCGAACTGGAAGGCGGCGTGCGCTACCGCGGCAACATCGAGGCGACACTGACCGAAGCCGGCCGCGCCCACATGGATGCCGTCTGGCGGCATCTGGCCGACCATGCAGCCGTGATCATCACCTCGCCGCTCGGCCGCTGCCGCGAGCCGGCCGAGGCCTGGGCGGACGAGGCAGGCATCCCCTGCCATATCGAACCGCGCCTGCGCGAGATGGAGTACGGCGCCTGGGAGGGGCTGACCAAGCCCGAGATCGAGGAACGCTTCCCCGGCTGGCTGACGCGCTGGCGGGAGAACCCGGTCGGCATGGAGATTCCCCGCGCGGAGCGGGTCGAGTCCTTCGCGGCGCGCGTTATCGAGGGGTGGGAATCGCTGCTTCGCGAATATGCCGGAAGACGGACCCTGCTGGTCGGACACTCCGGCACCCTGCGCATCATCCTGTCGCATGTCACTGGAGCGCCGCTGCCGTCGATGCGACGTTTCATCATGCCGTACGGTTCATGGAGCCGCGTGCTGCACGACGGCAACCACGCCTATCTGGAGTATCTCAACCGCCAGCCGTAAAAAGTTGTTCTGATACCGGATCCCGTTTGTGGCTGTGCCGGGGCGAGGGCCTGATCAGCGGAGCTTTGCGCAACAGTCGTGTTTATTGTTGCGCCCGCTGGGCCGGCCTCCGGACCGGGAGTTCACAGACATCCACGGGTGCCCTGACGGGCTCCCTCGCCTGCGCATCCAGAACCGGTCGCGACTTCGCTGCTCTTTTCCGGTTTTGGATGCTTGTTTCGGCAGTCTGCTAACGGGAATGAAGAAGCCGTTTTAATCGTGAAGCAATCGCTCCGCCGTCTCGGCCACATGCGCGCCGTAGGCGCGCGCCGCGGTCAGCTGCGCATCGGTGATACCGGTCGGCATTCCCTCGTAGTTGGCACTGCGGGCATAGGGCCCCCACTGCAGTCCGCCGTCGGCGTAGCCGGTCTGGTCCTTGGGAAAGCCGACGACGACCATGCCGTGTTCGAGGAAGTTCGAGTAGAGAGAGGCCAGCGTCAGCTCCACCCCACCACCGGCACCGCCGAAGCCGCCGCCGGTCGCGAACACCGCGCCGACCTTGCCGGCGAGCGCATTCTCCATCCAGAGCTTGGCGGCCTCGTCGATCAGTTTTTTGACCTGCCAGGCCATCGATCCCATGTGGACCGGCGTACCGAAGAAGATCACGTCGGCGGCGACAAGATCATCCAGCGTCGTCTCCGACACCTGTTTCCGAACCACCGACGCCTCGGGCCGGGCCGCATTCACGCCGGCCGCCACCGCCTGGGACATCCGTTCCGTACTGCCGTAATCGGAGTGATAGGCGATCAATACCTGCATCACTTTCCCCTTTCCGTCTTCGTATCAGGCGTGGCCGACCTGGCTGGAGAGCTGCGCCCTGTCGACCCCCATGCTCTGTGCACCCAGCATCCAGCGCGATTCCGCCGGTACATGAAACAGCAGGTCGTGGCTTGCCGGGGCCACCAGCCAGTCGTTGCGCTGGATCTCCTCCTCCAGTTGGCCGGCATCCCAGCCGGCGTAACCGAGGATCAGCATGAAATGCTCCGGGCCGGCATCATAGGCGATCTCCTCCAGAATATCCTTGGAGGTGGTCAGATGCAGCTCGGGCGTCACGACCAGAGTGGAGTCGTACACCTGCCAGCCATCGTGCAGCACGAAGCCTCGGAACGGCTCCACCGGACCGCCCTCGAACACGACCTGTTCCGAATCGTGCTTTTCGGTCAGTTGCATATCCTCGAGCACCGAACCGACGGTGATATCCTGCGGCCGGTTGACGAGCAGCCCCATGCTCCCGTGCTCGTCGTGGTGGCACAGCAGCACGACCCCGTCGCTGAAGTTGGGATCATGCATGGAGGGCGTGGCCAGCAACAACCGGCCGGTCAGTTCACTGAAGTTCACGTTCGACCTCCTGTCGCATGGCCGAAGCCAGATTGATCGCCGTGATCAGACTGCTGTAGGACACATCACTGCCACCGGCCCGATCCAGGGCTGTGCCGTGATCGACACTGGTCCGGATGAACGGCAGCCCCAGCGTCACATTGACGGCATCGCCGAAACTGAGCGCCTTGATCGGGATCAGGGCCTGATCGTGGTAACAGCAGACGATCGTGTCGAACTGCTTGCGCAAGCCGGCCGAAAAAAGCGTATCGGCCGGCAGCGGTCCGCGGATATCGACCCCTTCACGATGCGCCTGCGCCACCGCCGGCGTCAAGATATCGAGCTCCTCGCGGCCGAAATGGCCCGCCTCGCCGGCATGCGGATTGAGCCCGCACAACCCCAACCTCGGCCGTTCGATGCCGAAGCAGCGCTGCAGATCGCTGTTGACGATGCGGATGCTCGCCAGCGTATCCTCTACCGTCAGCGCATCCGGCACCGCCCTCAGGGCCATGTGCGTGGTCAGAAGCGCAACGCGCAACGGCGCTGCGGCGAGCATCATCACCACACGGGGCACGCCGGCCAGATGGGCCAGGAACTCGGTATGACCGGGGAAATCGAAACCGACATCGCGCAACACCGCCTTCTCGATCGGTCCTGTCACCATGCCAGCGGCGCGGCCGTCGAGACAGGCATCGGCCGCAGCCTCGATACAACGGATCACGGCATGCGCCGTCTCCGCCCTCGGGCGGCCCGCCTCGACCGCGTAGGAGGAGGGCTCCAGACCCGGAGTCCAACAGCAGAGTCCCTCGCAGAAGGCGGCCTCTTTCAGGCTGGCGACCTCGGAAATGGCGACATGCATGCCGATCATGGCTGCCCGCGCCTCAATCCATGCCTTCGGCGCCACGATGACGACACGATCGAAACGGGCGGGTTCGGCCCTGAAGGCACGCAGAATACAGTCCGGCCCGATGCCGGCCGGTTCGCCCGGCGTCAGCAGCAGCGGACTCACTTCATATCCGGACAGCTTTTCCGTTGAATGGTGGCCTCGGCCTTGAGACTGGCGATCCAGCGCGGCAGCTGATCCTGCATCTCGGCATTGAGCAGGATGTTCTCGATCTTGTCGCGGTTCGCCTCGAACGAATTGGGATCGACATGCCGGTGGGCGATGACGTGGATGATATGCAACCCGAACCGGGTCTTGACGACACCGCTGGTCTGACCCGGCTTCAGTGCGAAGGCCACCTTCTCGAAGGCCGGGATCATCTGGCCGCGCTTGAACCAGCCGAGGTCACCACCCTTGGCGGCACTCGGCCCCTGGGATACCTCCTTGGCACGCACGGCAAACTGCTTCTCCGTGGCGCCCTGCAGCTCGTCCGCGACCTTTTCGGCACGCTTGTGAATCTTGGCTCGCGTCTTCTCATCGGCACCGGAGGGAACCTTGATCAGGATATGCTGGGCATGCACCTCATCGTAACTCTTGCCCCGCCCCTCCTGCTGGTGCCAGCGCTCGCCCGTCACCATCAGCAGATGGAACCCCGACATCGAACGCAACGGCTGCGTAACCTGCCCCACGGGGAGATCCAGTACAGGCGCCAGATAGGGCGGCAGCGCGCCCGGCATGAACCAGCCCATATCCCCGCCCTTCCCGGTATCGGGGGCGTCCGAATAGAGGGTGGCGAGATGGCCGAAATCGGCACCGCCGAGGATCTTCTGGCGCAGTGACTCGGCCTTGGCATGCGCCGCGGCTACCTCTTTCGGCGTCGGTTCCGAGGGCAGAGCGATGAAGATCTGCGCCACGTGCACCTCGCGGATCGGTCCGGGATGCTCGATATATTTACGGTAATACTCATGCATGGACTCTTCGCTGACCCGCAGCTTGGAGCGCACGGCCACGTTATCGAGCTTGCTGAGCAGCAGACGGTCGCGCAGCCTCTTCTTGTACTGTTTGAAATCGATCCCCTGCGACTTGAGAATCTCGGGAAGCTGGCCGGCCGGAATGTTGTTGTTCGACTCGACGTTGGCGATGGCCTGCTTCACCTCGTCATCACCGACATGCAGATCGAGCTTGGCCGCCTTCTGAAGCTGGAGTGTCTTGACGATGCGGGCATCCATCGCGCGATCCTCGACCTGTTGTGAAGAGGGCAGGCGTTTCATGCCCGACTGCTTGAGCTGCTGCATCATCGATTTGGCATCCTGCCTGACCTGATAGCAGGTGATCGCCTCACCATTGACGACCGCTGCAATACTATCGAACACCTCCGCATGCGCCGGCGAGGCATGCAGGAACACCATCAGTATCAGTACCGCCCATATTCGCATGATATTTATACTTCCTCCGGGGAACGCCCTTGAATCCGACGGATCATATCTCAAAGGCAGTGCGGGAACGAGGTCTTACCCGTGCGCACCGACGCTACCGACCCCCTCGAACCCGATCAAGAAACGTACGCCGGTGTCGGGCACCGAGGACGTACCGGTCGGCCGAACGATTTTATAGGCCTCCACCTTCAGGCTCCAGCAGGGATGCTCATAATTGAAGCCCCAACTAAACTGGGCCGAGCGCTTCCGGTTTATATCGTAATACCATGTCCCCAGGATATGCCAGTAGTCTGCCACCCTCGCCTTCGCCGAGCTGCGCACAAGTTGGGCCCGTGTCGAATAGCGCGCATCGGTATAGAGATAGGCGATATGCAGCTCATGGCCGAGATCGGAGGTCCAGTTCACACCGGCATGCGCCGTATCGAAGAAACGGCGGCTTGAATCGTACTGACCGTCCGCCGAGAAACTGAGTCCAGGCAGCGGATTGACCGACAAATCACCGACGATATTCGAGAACGGCGGGGTGTTCAGCGGCTGACCCGTGACGCTGTTGCGCCGGCGCAGGTCGTAGGAGAGCCCGACATGCGCCAGCAGCAGCGTCTCGGCCGAGGCCTTAGCATCCTCCTTGGATTGCAGCCGGCTGCCGAGCAGGAAGCTGACGCGGTTGGTACTCTGCACGATATCGTGCCCGGAGTAGCGGTTGCCGGTGAGCAGGTTGCTCATGGAGAGGCGCCCGAATGCGGAGTCAAAATTGGGCAACTGCGACTGGTCGCTGACGTTGATGATATCGTAGCGCAGGGTCGGCTCGATGGTGTGGCGCAAGAGGTGGGTGTCGCTGACCCGCTCGAATACAGAGTGCACCTCCGCGCTGAACTCGCCGCTGTTCCGGACCGGCTTCCTCGACAGGGCGTAATCCTTGAGCCAGTACCGGGTCTGCTCCCCGCCTGCGTGCAGCGTGCCCGACACCCCGCCGGCAGCCAGGCTGAAGGGGACCTCCAGATAGGGGTGGAGATAGGTGCGCCAGCCGTTCACCCCCCTGCGCCGGTCGAAGCGGGTCGTCTGCTGGTCGAAGTGCACGGTCGCAAAGCGATCCAGCACCGGCACCGCCAGGTTGCTCTGGAAACGCGGCAGGATCTGCAGCGTGGCGTCATTGCTTTGCCTCAGTAGGTCGCGCTGATGCTGGGCGAACAGCTGCCAGCCGCCGTATTCGCCGGCCCATGAGAGGGTACCGATGGAGGAGACGTAACGCTTCGTGGCATTCTTGACGTCGTGGGAGAAGTCGGCCAGGTAATCGTTATCGCTGAGGTGATTGGCCTTGACATCGAGGTGCATATTGGCCGGCAGCGACCACGACGCCTTCCCCTTGAGCTGGCTGCGCATCCGTCCGAGCTTCTTGTCATTGATCCGGGTCACGTAGACCTTCTCCTTGCCCACGGTCGACACATGACGCACCTCGAGCTCGCCCATCAACCCGCGGGCGGTCATCAGGTGCGGCGTGATGGTGGCATCCCAGTTGGGCGCGGGGGCCAGATAGAGCGGCAGGGCCCACTCCGTACCTCGCCGCTTGCCGAAGCTGAAAAAGGGCAGAAGCAGACCCGACTTTCGCCGCGTGGCCTGCTGCCAGTAGGGGGTATAGAGAAGCGGCACGCCGCC
>Ga0209918_1001612_pt1 | contig 11777 bp, 5 predicted proteins | sample SalPonD_shore_MG_FD_185712 | JGI IMG/M metagenome (GOLD analysis project Ga0209918, IMG submission 185712) | Salt pond soil microbial communities from South San Francisco under conditions of wetland restoration - Salt Pond MetaG... | ecosystem: Environmental > Aquatic > Marine > Intertidal zone >...
TGTTTGGGGCAGGGACGGGTCCGGGTCCGTGCTCCGTTCTCCCGGTTTTTCCGCGCCCTTTGTGTGAAATGTAATAATACCGGAGTTTATTCCAGGAGATATCCCCGGGCCAGGTTCGAGTACTCCTCCACCTGCTGTTTCTTCCAGGAGCGGCCCTCGCCCAGTTCCCGCGCCATGAGGTCGGCCACTTTGGTGGCCATCTCGACGCTGCGCCGGGCGTCCAGCAGCAGCATCCGGGTGCGCCGGGCCAGGAAATCCTCCACCGTCCGGGCCATTTCATGCCGCACCGCCCACACTACTTGCGCCGCCAGGATGGAGGAGTCCGGGTGAATGAGGTCTTCCAGCTGGTGGTCTTCGGCAATGAGATCCCGAATAGCCACGGCGTCGGCGCCGTAGGGTGCCAAATCGCCGAACTGCTCCGCCTGCTGATGGTAGCCGTGAATCTGCAGCGTCCGGGTGACACTCTCTTTTTCGGGGAGGCCTCCCAGGGTGGCCGCCTGGTCCACGGTATCCTCCGCCATTTTGCGATACGTGGTCCATTTGCCGCCGGCAATGGTGACCAGTCCGGCCCGGGAGATGTGGATGGTGTGATCTCTGGAAATGGCGGCGGTGTCTTGTTCGCCTTCCGGGCTCACCAGGGGCCGGATGCCGGCAAACGCGCTCAGGACGTCCGATTCCACCGGGTCCTGGGTAAGATACCGGGCGGCATGTTCCAACAGAAAATCCAATTCTTCCTTTAAAGGCCTGGGTTCCAGAGATGTCTCTTCGATGGGGGTGTCGGTGGTGCCGACCACCACCCGATCATGCCATGGGATGGCGAACAACACCCGGCCGTCGGCGGTGTGAGGGACCATAATGGCGCTGTCCCCCGGGAGAAAGGCACGATCCAGGACGATATGCACACCCTGACTGGGCTTGATCATCCGGGCGTCGCCTGGGTTATCCATTTTGCGGATGTCATCCGCGAACGGACCGGTGGCGTTCACCACCACTCTTCCAAAGAGGTCGTAGGGCTGACCGGTTTCCTCGTCCACGGCAGTTACCCCTTTGACCATCCCGTTGACTTTTTGGAGATCGGTGACTTGCAGATAATTCAGGACGGTGGCCCCCTGGTCGGCCGCTGTTTGCGCCATATTTACAGCCAGCCGGGCGTCGTCGAACTGGCCGTCGTGATAGACGACCCCGCCCCGGAGTCCGTCGGTTTCCACGGTCGGAATGTGGTCCAGGGTCTCTTCCTTGGTAAGCCGGCGGGAGTTTCCGAAACCCTGGCGTCCGGCCAGCATGTCGTACAGTTTCAACCCCACCCCGTAGAAGGGACCTTCCCACCAGTCGTAATTCGGCACCACGAACTTGAGGTTGGACACCAGGTGAGGCGCGTTCTGGTGCAGCAGGCCGCGTTCCTTCAGGGCTTCCAGCACCAGGGAGACGTTCCCCTGCTGCAGGTACCGCACACCGCCGTGTACCAGTTTGGTACTCCGGCTGGAGGTGCCCTTGGCGAAATCGCTCTGTTCCAACAGGAGAGTCCGGTATCCCCGGGAGGCCGCTTCGATGGCGACCCCCAGCCCGGTCGCCCCGCCTCCGATCACGATGAAATCCCATCCCTCCTGATCGGTCTGGATTCGTCGCAGCATGTCGTCACGCTTCATAGCCGGCTCCTTCTCTGGAAAGATTGGTGGTTCCAAAGAGTCTGTTCAGTGTAATTCAATGTGTTTCGGTGTTTGATTTCAACCAATTGACAATCGTATCGGCATAGCGCAGAGTGCAAAGCGCATGGCGTAACCTGTGGGTTCCGTCGCCTCTTTTGTCCTCTTCTCACTACCAACTTTGTCCCTCTCTGCTCTCTTACACTCTTTTCTTGTCTTTTTCATTCGTGAAGATTAGTGCAATTAGTGGTTTCAATCATTCTGTGAAAATCTATGAAATCTGTGGACGATCTTTTCCGATGATCACTCCTCCGGATCCTCCCAACCCTTCGCCCGGTCCAGCGCTTTCCGCCAATTTTGCCGGAGGGTCCGGATACGTCCTTCCTCCATGGACGGTTCAAATTGCCTATCGACCGTCCAGTGGGCGGCAATATCCGCTTGATCTTTCCAGTACCCCACGGCCAGGCCCGCCAGAAATGCGGCGCCCAGGGCGGTGGTTTCGAACACCTCCGGCCGAATGACCGGCACCCGCAGGATATCGGACTGAAACTGCATCAGCAGGTTATTCACGGACGCCCCGCCATCCACCCGCAATTCCGGGATGGCGAGGCCCGAATCCGCCTGCATGGCCTCCACCACGTCCGCCACCTGGTAGGCAATCCCTTCCAGGGCCGCCCGGGCCAGGTGGCCTGCCGTCACGCCCCGGGTGAGCCCGACGATGGTCCCCCGGGCGTATTGATCCCAGTGCGGCGCCCCCAGGCCCACGAAGGCCGGGACCAGGTACACGCCGCCGTTATCCTCCACGCCGGCGGCGAGGGACTCGATCCCGGACGAGGATTCGATCAAGTGCAGACCGTCCCGCAGCCACTGCACCACCGCTCCGGCAATAAAAATGCTGCCTTCAAGCGCATACTGCAGGGAATCACCGACCTGCCAGGCGACGGTGGTAATCAAATTATTCTGAGAAGTGACGGCTTCCGATCCGGTGTTCATCAGGATAAAACTCCCGGTCCCATAGGAAGACTTCACCATCCCCTTTTCGATGCACTGTTGCCCGAACAGGGCCGCCTGCTGGTCCCCGGCGATGCCGGCGATGGGCAGCGGCCGGTCAAATACGTCGCCGGACGTCTCGCCGTAGATCTCGCTGGACGAGCACACCTCCGGCAGGATCGCCGCCGGAATCTTCAGCAACTCCAGCAGGTCCGGATCCCATTCGCCGGTATGAATATTATAGAGCATGGTCCGGGAAGCGTTCGTCACGTCGGTGAGGTGCCATTTGCCACCGGTGAGATTCCACACCAGCCAGGAGTCCACCGTCCCGAAGGCCAGTTCGCCGGCCTCGGCTTTTTCTCTGGCACCTTCGACGTGCTCCAGGATCCACTGGATCTTGGTGCCGCAAAAATAGGCGTCGATGACCAGGCCGGTTTTCTCCCGGATCAGCGATGCGTGGCCGGCCTCCCGCAGCGTGTCACAGATGCCAGCCGTCCGCCGGTCCTGCCACACGATGGCATTGTACACCGGTTCGCCGGTGTCCCGGTCCCAGAGAATGGTGGTCTCCCGCTGGTTGGTGATGCCCAGGGCGGCAATATCTTTGGGAGAAAGATTCGCCCGGGTGAGAGCCTCCGTCATGACAGCCCGCTGGGAAGTCCAGATATCATCGGGATCGTGTTCCACCCATCCCGGCTGCGGAAAGATCTGCTCGAATTCCTGCTGGGCAATCGCCTTGATCCCCCCGTCATGATCGAACACGATGGCCCGGGAGCTGGTGGTTCCCTGGTCCAGCGCCAAAATATATTGCATCCATGCCTCCCTTCAGCGTTCGCGGTGACGGTATGTTTTAAAAGTGATCCGGATCCGGGTGCAACGGATGGATCCGATTTGACCTATAAAGTGCAGAAAATTTCCCCGGGAAACCATGTCTTTTTCCCAGGTTACCCAGAACCTCGCCAGAGATGCAACCGGAGGAGTTCTCGCGGATCGTACCGGGGGCTGTAGCGCGAGATGATATCTCGCTGGGGGGGGAAGCAGTAACGCCGGTGAAGAAAACAAATCCTCCCGCTGTTCGTTGGTCGTGAGCCCTTCAGGGCTCATTAATGATGATCCTCTCCTCTTGCCCTGTGAACCCTGAAGGGTTCACTACCAACGGCTGGTGCGCTGTCTGCGGTGACTGCTCCGGCCGCCTGTTCAGTGCTCCCAGCGCTGACAGCCCTGCCAGGGACTGTCAGCGCAAGGAACGGATGCGTGCAGAGGTATGCAACAACAACTTTCTCCTCTTTGACTCCCCCCTCTTTTATTAGAAAAAGGGGAGAACACGATAAAATCGTTTGGATTTACACTGGCCTTTGCAAGTGGCGAGTCCCCCTTCCAAGGGGGAGCGCGTTGGGAGAGACACGCGGACGTCTCCAAAATCTCCCTCTCCGGTAAGTCCCGATTCCTGGGCTTCAATTAATACACCTCCACACACGGTTGTTTAAACGGCCTCGCGCAGGCTTTCGTCTCAGCGGCCCGTGAGTGGAGCGGCCAAATTTTCGAATGTCTGAGCCCGGCGGGAGCCGGGTGAGTTCTCCCGATAACGAATTGGTGACAAAATCAGAGATTTTGACCAATTCGAATCGGGACAGGCTAAGATTTAGCGCAGCAAACGGCAGCCGATGCCGAAAGGATGCGCGCAGCCGGTGGTTTTTGGTACTTTTTAGCGTCCAAGTGTTCCGCACAAGCGCCGGTAAAAAGTACGAAGAGGAGGAAGAGCAGGAACCGCAGCTGCACTGGCGGATGACCGGCAGGTTAACAGAACTGTTATTTTTCCTCTACCTAATTTCAAGAGTAGTCATGAAACCGGGTTACCCCGATACCTTGGGCAAATGAACCATTGAAAAAGTTCAACGTAGGTATTGGCTTCACCTAATACTATAAGTGCTATTAAAATTATAAAGAAAAAAACACCATGGTTCCGAGAGCCTGCCAATCACGTGGATTGGTGCCAACGTGTGTTGCTCTTCCTTATACTCCTACTTTTAATGGCCCTAAAAGTAGGCAAAAGGGCTCGGCGCGAAGCACATTTCGAAAGTGGCGACGGCTTCCTCACTAAATCATCGGAACTCACCCCGTGGAATAGTCACTCAAAAAACTACCTAGTATAAACAAAATGAAATTATTTCCCGTAAAGGTATTATCTCTTTTTTTGGCATTCCACGGGGCTCAGACAGCCGATGATTTTTCACGCTCGGTTCGCCGGCCACTGCCCGAAATGGGCTTCGAGGCCGTTTAATAAAACAGTGTTTTTTTACATCTATGGCGGTTGCCTTATGCCGTCTGCCGTGATGGGGAGACTGGAGAGGGTGCGTTGGAGTAATCACAAATTCCGGTTGCCTTCCAACCGGATTCATCCCACATTAAGATGTTTCCTTCAGGGAGTCATCAACGAGCAGTTGAACTCCCCACGCGCCACAACAATTAGAATCGAGGTGAACGTATGCAGCGACGTGACTTTCTACGAGTGACCGGACTGGCCACCGGCGCGTTCCTGACCGCCGGTTTCGGACTGTTCTCCTGTCTTGAGCGGCGGCCGCCCAACATCGTGTTCATCATGGCGGACGACCTGGGCTGGCGAGAGCTGGGCTGTTACGGCCAGGAGAAGATCCAAACGCCGCACATCGACCGGCTGGCGGCCCAGGGGATGAAGTTCACCCAATTTTACAGCGGATCGGCAGTGTGCGCCCCGGCCCGGTGCACCCTGATGACCGGCATGCACGGCGGCCATGCCTACATACGGAGCAACTTCGAAGTACCGGATCCCGAACCCGGTGTGTTCGGCGGGCAGAAACCTTTACCGGCGGAAACCCTCACCGTTGCGGAAACTTTGAAACAGCAGGGATACACCACCGGCGCATTCGGGAAGTGGGGCCTGGGGGGAGTCGGATCGTCCGGCGACCCGCTTTCGCAGGGCTTCGACCGGTTTTACGGCTACAACTGCCAGCGGCATGCCCACAACCTGTATCCCAACTACCTGGTTAGCGACGAGAAAAACGTCCCCCTGGAGGGCAACACCCGGGGACTCACCGGGCAGCAGTACGGTCCCCAGCGCATCGCCGACGAAATGCTGCAGTTCGTCCGCGACAACCGGGATCGTCCCTTCTTCCTGTATTATCCCACGGTGATTCCCCATTTGGCGCTCCAGGTGCCGGAGGAATACCTGGACCGGTACAGGGGCCGGTGGCCGGAAACCCCCTACACCGGCAATAGCTATCTCCCGCATCCTACTCCGCGAGCGGCCTATGCTGCCATGATCTCCTTCCTGGATGACCAGGTGGGCCGCCTGATGGATCTCCTGGGGGAACTGGGCCTGGACGAGAACACCATCGTGTTCTTCACCTCGGATAACGGCACCACCCATCTGAAGGCACAGGTGGACTACGAATTCTTCGACAGCGTGGGACCGCTCTGGGGCCTGAAGGGGTCTCTGTACGAAGGCGGTATCCGGGAGCCACTAATTGTCCGGTGGCCCGGACGTATCCCTGCCGGCACCACCAGCGACCTCATCGCCGCCCATTACGACACGCCGGCCACCCTGGCGGCCCTCGCCAGAACCGATTTTTCGGAGCACTCCGACGGAATCAGCATCCTTCCCACCCTGCTGGACCGGGAGCAAACCCAGGCACGCCACGAGTACCTGCTCTGGGATTTCGCCGGGTACGGCGGCCAGCTGGCCGTCCGCATGGGGAAATGGAAGGGCGTGAAGCAAGGTTTGCAGAGAAATCCCGACGCTCCTTTGGAACTCTACAACCTGGAGGAGGATATCGGCGAGCAGCAGAACGTGGCGAACCAATATCCGGAAGTCGCCGCCCGCATCGAGCAAATCATGCTGGAGGCGCGGACGGTTCCGGAGGTGGAGGAGTTCCGGTTCGGACGGTATCTCTAATACACAAAAGCAACCACTCATGACACAGCCGGCCCCGACCCGTCGGGGCCGGCTGTGTAATTTCCCGACGAATCCCCGACGGATCAGGACCAGTGGGACCAGCAGTGGTTACAATTTTTTTGTACGGGGCGGCGCGGGAAATCTCTGTGCCCTCTGTGGCGAATTTCTTTATCTTATTTTTTTCGGGATTAACTTTCTGGTATTCGGCACGATTGGTTTATATTAAGGTACATTTAGCCAACTCCAACCGATGAGGACGTCCCCATGAATGTACGGAACCTGGCACGGCTACTTACCCTTGCACTCTTGCTGCCCGCTCTGCCACTGTCCGCCCAACCGGCCAACACCCTGACCTTTCAGGACTGCCGGATCGCGCTCCAGGACGGGGTACTCACCCTGGAAAACAGCCACATTCGCCGCACTTTCCAATGGAAAAACAACCGGCTCACGGCGCTGGCCATCGAGGATAAAGCCATTCATCATACCTGGAACGTCAGCCCCGATGCGCCGGACGGGACCTTTCCCGGAATCGACGAAACACCGACCCAAGGCGACATTTCTATTTCAAAATACGACCAAACGCCCATCAAAAGGGCGCATCTCATCGCCGAGGTCACCTATCAGGTGGGCACTCTGGAAGTCAAACGCGTGTTCCATGTGTATCCGGAAACGCCGGCCATGAACTCGGAATATTACCTCCGGGGCAGTGCCCCGTCCGGCTGGGCCGCCGCGGCAACGAGTCCGGCGGATGTCCGGACCTTCAACTCCCTGAATCACGGCGACGTACAGGCCCCGGTACTGGAGCGGCTGCACCTGAACGGCCAGCACTGGCGGCTGTCCACGGTGTCGTTCAACGACGTCACCGACCGGCACAATAATTTGGTCCACCGGCGGGACGACCTCCTGTACAGCCGCATCGGCCAGTATTTCAAAGGCAATGTCTTTTTTATTCAGGATCCCTTCGCCGATCAGGGGTTGTTTCTGGTGAAGGCAGCCCCGCTGTCCTACGCTCAACTGGGTTATCCCGGCTGCGATTTCGCCGTCCGGCACAACACCGTCCGGGTGGTGGGTATCGGCATCGCCCCGGACGAAGTGCAGGGTGACAAGTGGATCCGCTGTTACGGCGAGGCCACCGGCGTGACCCACGGCGGCGAATTCGGACGCCTGCAGGCGCTGCGGGCATACGAGAATACCGTCCGCCGGCGGCTGCCGGATCGGGACGAGATGATCCTCCTGAATACCTGGGGTGACCGCAGCCAGGGGACCAAGCTGGGCGAATCCTTCGCCATTGCCGAACTCAAGGCCGGCGCCCGCCTGGGCATCACCCACTTTCAACTGGATGCCGGCTGGCAGCTCTCCATCGATCTGGCCAGTGACAGCCTGTTTAAAACCGACTCCCAAAAATTCCCCGGGGGATTACAACCGGTGGTGGACGAGGGCAAATCGCTGGGCATCACGGTGGGGCTGTGGACCGATCCCGGCCGCGATTACGATTACAATCACTGGGAAAATTTTCCCAAAGCCCTGCTGGCACATTACCGGCGGACCGGGATCCGGAATTTCAAATTCGACGGCGTGAACATCACCCACAAAGAGGGGGAAGTCCGGATCCGGAAGATGCTGGATACCGTCATGGAAGGCACCGGCGACCAGGCGGTGTTCAACCTGGATATCACCAACCACCCCCGGTACGGGTATTTTTACTTCGGGGAGTACGGCAATTACTTCCTGGAGAACCGGTACACCGACTGGGTCAACTATTATCCCCACTTCACCCTGCGGAACCTGTGGATGCTCTCGAAATACGTGCCGGCCCAGAAACTCCAGATCGAATTCCTGAACAAGTGGCGGAATGCGGATCTGTATGCAGCGGACGATCCCCTGGCGCCGTCCAGGGTGCCCTTCGACTACATCTTCGCCATCACCATGATGGGTCAGCCCCTGGCGTGGTTCGAGGCCACCGGCTTGCCCCAACAGGCCTTCGATATCGCACCTCTCGTCAAAACCTATCAAAAAAAGTACATGTGGGATATTCACCAGGGACTCATTCTGCCGGTGGGGGAAGAACCCAGCGGCACCGGCTGGACCGGGTTCCAGTCGTTGCATGAGGACGAGGGCTATCTCCTTGTGTTCCGGGAGTGGAACCAGCAGCCGGAGCACACCGTCCATCTCTGGGATATGGCCGATAAAACCGTCACCTGTACAGCCCTCCTGGGACACGGCAAGGATTTCACTGCGCAGACCGATGCGGACGGGGCGGTCACCTTTCAGCTTCCTGGGCCCTATACCTGGGCGTTGTATAAATACACGGTGACGGGGAAATAATGAGCCACAGAGGACACAGAGAGGCCCGGAGCCTCCCCCTTTTAGCACACGGATGACGCAGAAAAAAAACCGATAAACGCAGAAAAAAAAGGGGGCATAGGCAGGCACGGCCTAACCGATGCGTTCAAGGATCGGCTTTTAACAACAAGAGGGTGGCTTTGCGACTTTTGGGTGTATTGGTCATTGTTCTTTTTTTCTGCCATGGCGGGCTTTGCGTGGAATTTTAGGTTTTATTCGTGTGAATTCCCCGACGGGTCGGGGCAGGCCCCGACGGGTCGGGGCAGGCTCTGAAATTCGTGGTTACAGTTGTTTGGGGAGAGGCTCGGCGTTCTCGGCGACTTTGCGATGAAGGTTGTTCACAGAGTTTTTCATTGTTTTCAAGCCGGGGAATGCTCACATTTGAACTACCGGAAATACCACGTCACACCGAACATTCGTTTGACCACATACATTACGGAGGGATTTCATGAACGGCACCCTTGCTGTCCGAAAGATCTATCGCGTACTAACTGTCGCTCTGTTGACGTCCTTGGCAGGTCTTCCGGCTTTCCTGTCCGCCCAGGCGCCCCCGGAAACCCACCCCGACACCTCGGGGCCGGGCTGGGTCGACCTGTTCAAGCCGGACCTGTCCAACGCCATCCGGCCTGGCGACATCTGGAGTTTTCAGGACGGGGTCCTGACCGCCACCGAAGATCAGGCGCTCTGGAGCCGGCAGGCCTACGATGATTTCATCCTGGACCTGGAGTTCAAAACCGCCCCGGGGACCAACAGCGGCGTGATCATCCACGCCAGCGATATGGAGAACTGGATTCCCAATTCGGTGGAGATCCAAATCGCCGACGATTTCAGTCCCAAATGGGCGGATTCCCCGGCGAACTGGCACTGCGGGGCGGTGTTCGGCCACCTGGCTCCCACGAAAAGTATGGTGAAGAAACCGGGCGAATGGAATCGTTTTACCATCACGGCCATCGGGAAAAAGATCTACGTTCTCCTGAATGGTACCCAGGTGATCGACATGGATATGAACCGGTGGACCTCGGCCAAAACGAATCCCGACGGCTCGGAAATCCCCTCCTGGTTAAGCAAGCCGGTGGCGGACCTGCCGCTCCACGGCCACATCGGATTCCAGGGCAAGCACGCCGGCGCGCCTATCTGGTTCCGGAATATCAGGATTAAGGTGTTGGACTAATGGGAACCACTAATTACACGAATTTGCACGAATTATAAAAAGAAAAAGAGCAAAGAGTATAAGAAAAAAGAGAAAAACCGGGAAAGATCAAGATGTAAAGTGAGATGCTATCTCATCGGAACGAGATGTTGAAAAAAGCAGGCAGAGAAGGCTAAAATCACTGAGGTTTGTCGGTTGTCAGTGGTCAATTGTAATCCGCTTTCTTCGTCCCGGCGAAAGAATGAGTTGTCAAACGTGAATGGTCATTCTACCACTTTACGCTTTCATCTTGGAATTATAAACCCGGAACCGTTATCATACTCACTTTTAATGTTTCACCTCTTTTCCGCTTACACTCTTTTCTTTAGTTTTTCATTCGTGTCAATTCCCCGACGGGTCGGGGCAGGCTATGAAATTAGTGGTTGTAGTTTTTAGGGAGACGGGGCATCGCGGGGTTTATCTGTATTCTGTGTGTCAAAAAGATAAATCTATCATAGAAAAAGGAGGGACCCATGTCCGAACAGCATCCCATGACCCGGAGGCAATTCCTCACCGTAGCGTCTTCTGCCGCTGCCTTCGCGGTGATACCGAAACACGTACTGGGCGGTCCGCAGACTGTGCCGCCCAGCGATAAAATCCGGATCGGCTTTATCGGCACCGGCACCCAGGGCATCCGGCAGATGATGCAAGCGCTGCCCAACGAGCAGATCCATATCGATGCCGTCTGTGACGTGAACCGGAGCAGCCAGGATTACCTGGCGTGGAGCAAAAACGAGCTGCGCAACAAGATCCGGCGGTTTCTGAACAAGCCCAACTGGGGTGCAAACAACACCGGATGCCGGGCCGGCCGGGAGGTGGGCCGGGAAATCGTGGAAACCTATTACGGCCAGCGGACCACCTCCGGCAACTACTCCGGCTGCACGGAATACAACGACTTCCGGGAATTGCTGGACCAGGAAAAAGATCTGGACGCTCTCTACATCATGACACCCGAACACCTCCACGCCACCGTCGCTATCGCCGCCATGAAGCAGGGCAAGCACGTCATCAATCACAAACCCATGTCCAACGTGCTGTACGAAGTCCGGAAGGCCACCCAGGTCGCCCGGGACACCGGTTTGGCCACCCACATGTTCTGCTCGTCCGACAGCCAGACCACCCCGCTGCTGACCGAATGGATCCGGGACGGCGCCATCGGTCCGGTCCGGGAGGTGCACAACTGGTCCACCCGGCCGTTCTGGCCCCAGGGGATGCCCAACTACCCCACCGAATCCGTACCCGTGCCCGACGGCTTCGACTGGGATCTGTGGCTGGGCCCGGTCCCCCACCGGCCTTATCACCCCTCTTACACCCATGGCGTCTTCCGCGGCTGGTACGATTTCGGGACCGGGGCCCTGGGCGACATGGGGCACTACAGCTTCTACCAGATTTTTAAAATACTGAACCTCGCCGCCCCGGTCAGCGTGGAATCCAGCCGGAGCCAGTACTGGACCATAGATCCCGGCTACTGGACGGTGATCGAAAATAACGTCTCCTATCCCGAAGTCTCCCGGATCCAGTTCGATTTTCCTCCCAGAGATGGGATGCCGCCGGTGACACTGTACTGGTACGACGGCAACATTAAGCCGCCCACCCCGAAGGAACTCGTTGCTGACGGCCGGGAGATGCCCGACGAAGGCATGCTGCTGGTGGGGGACGAAGGCAAGATCCTGGCCGGCTTTTC
>Ga0209918_1001615_pt1 | contig 11753 bp, 14 predicted proteins | sample SalPonD_shore_MG_FD_185712 | JGI IMG/M metagenome (GOLD analysis project Ga0209918, IMG submission 185712) | Salt pond soil microbial communities from South San Francisco under conditions of wetland restoration - Salt Pond MetaG... | ecosystem: Environmental > Aquatic > Marine > Intertidal zone...
CGTCGGTGACCTCGAGGGCGAGCACGGCGCCGAGGCCGTCGTCGGCCCCGAGGATGCCGTAGCGTCGCAGGCGGTCGAGGAACGGCTGCGCCTCGCCGCCCTCGCCGGAGAACTGGGCCAGCAAGCTCCGCGCCTCGCGGCGGTAGGAGCGGAGCTCGGACTGGGCGCGCCAGAGCTCCTCCTTGTTCTTCAGGCCGTACCGGCCGAGGAGGTCGCGCTCCTCGGCGATGCGGCCGCCCTGGAACGGGTGGTTCGGCGTCTCGTAGAACTTGGTGTTCGAGCCGAGCGCCATCTTACTCGCCCGCCTCCTCGGCGGCCTCCTCGCGGATACGTTCGACGTTGACGCCGACCGTGCCCTCGCTCCGACCCGTGGACTTCGTCCGCTGCCCGCGGACCTTCTGGCCGCGGCGGTGGCGGAGGCCCTTGTACGAGCCGATCTTCTGCATCCGGTTGACGTCCTGCTGGCGGACCAGCTCGACGTCGTTGCCGGTCAGGTGGACCGTCTCGCCGGTGAAGTAGTCCTTGCGCCGGTTGGCGAGCCAGTCGGGGATGGTGTCGGCGTAGCCTTCGACCTCGGCGACGATGGCCTCGATGACATCGTCGTCCAGCGCGCCGAAGGTGGCCTGGCGGTCCACGCCGACCGTCTGCGCGATGACGCGCGCGCTCCGGCGGCCGATACCGTCCAGGCCGGCCAGCGCTCGTTCGACGCTCGCCGTCCCGTCGAGGTCGGTCTGCCCGATGCGGACGAAGTATCGGAGGTCCTCGTCTTGGGGTTCGTCTTCTTCCGTGCTCATGGGTGTGCGTTCGGGTTCGGCCGCCCCCGCCGCGTGGGTGCGAGACGTCGAGGCGGGGATTCGAACCCCGGAGGCGGTGACGCCACAGAGTTAGCAACCCTGCGCCTTGGGCCAGACTTGGCTACCTCGACTCGCGTGTCTCGTCGCCCGCGTGTCGCGCCATCGCGTCACGCTCCGGCGCCGCGGTCGCGCCGCCGGATTCGCGGACTCGGGGGGCCGCGCCCCTGCAGTGGTATTGCGACCGTGAGTACCGGAGGCGCTTACTTAAGCGCAACGAAACGTCGGAGCCGGCGAGCGGGCGCGCTGGCCGGTCTACTCCTCGAACAGCCCGGCGTTCTCGGCGGCGCAGCCGGCCGAGCAGAAGTAGAGGATGGTCACGGCCCCCGGCACCGGCTCCACGTACCGATAGTGGGCGTCGGCCGTCGTCTCGATGCGGCGGCCGCAGTTGAGGCACGGGGTCTCGGCCATGGTCGGCGGGCTCGGGGGAGAGCTACGCCCCGAACGAGCTTAGGACTTGGCTCGGTCGGGGGGTCCCCCGGCCGACCGGTGAGCCGCGTAGACCCCGACGCGGAGCAGCCCGACGAGGAGTCGGTCGAGGCCGTACGCGAGCAAGCCGACCCCGACCAGGAAGGAGACGATGGTCAGGGCGGTCGCGACGGTCACGGTCGAGAGCACGGCCAGGTCGAACCAGGCGCCGACGAACCAGCTGAACGCCGCCGGGAAGGCCGGCCAGGCGACGGCGACGAGGGCGCCGCCGACGGCGGCCAGCGTCAGGTCGAAGACGAGCCGCCAGACGGACGGGCGGCGGTCGTCGAGGAACCCGACGAGCGAGGCCTCGTCGTCGAACGACCGGGGGTTCGACCGGAACTGCCGGTCCGTCTCCGTGTAGACGTTGAGCCCGAGGACGAGCCAGAGGAGGGCGGCGAGCGCCGTGGTGAACGGGTCCGGCACGAACCCGGGGAACAGGGGCTGGAGGCCCGCCGTCAACGGCTCGGTCGCCAGGTCGACGAGCAGGTAGAACATGACGAAGCCGATGGCCGCCTGGATGGGACCGTACTCCGGGAGCGTGACGCGGTACGGTCCGACGTCTTCCGAGGTCAGTTCGTCCACCTCGTCCGACCGCTCCTCGACGTCGACGTCCACCTGGATGAACGTGGGAGGCCCCGCGGACCGACCTTCCTCGATACCGACGTCGACCCCGGCGATGGGCGGGGGGTCGTCCCCCACGACGGTCGGGGTGTCTCCTCCCACGACGGCCGGGGTATCGTCCCCCGCGGGAGTGGGGGTGTCGTCCTCGGTCACGGGTGCGCAACTCACCCGAAGGGAGGCGGTCGGGGCGCAAAAGCGGGTCAACGATTCCCGCCGCTCGGGAAGTCTCGCCCGACGGCGCCTTGACCGGGGGCGCTCAGTCGGACAGCGCCTCGGCCGAGGCCTCGTCGTCCTCGGCGACCCAGTCGGGCGCCTCGCGGGAGTACTCGTAGGGGGTGCGGTCGCCGTGGACGTCCTGGTAGGCCTCGTTGAGAACCCACTCGCCCTCGTCGTTCCGCTGCAGGTACTCGCCGTAATACGGGACCCGCTCGGCCACCGTCGCCCGGAGGGCCTGTCGCATCTCCGCCTTCGTCCGCCCGCCCAGCGACTTGAGGTCGTCGTTGCGGTTGAGGCAGCCCTTCAGGTAGCCGTCGTGCGTCACCCGGACCCGGTGGCAGTTGGCGCAGAAGCTCGCGTTGCCGACGGGGTCGACGACCTCGACCATCCCGCCGTCGATGTAGTACCGTCGTCGGTGGTGCATCTCTCGGTGCTCGACCCGGTCGGCCTGCTCGGCGAGCCAGCCGTGGACGCGGTCGATGTCGATGGCCCACTCGGGGTGGCCGGCCAGCTCCGGCATGTACTCGATGAGCTGGAGCTGCAGGCCGTCGTTCTCGGCGACGTGCGCCACCATCTGGGGCACGTAGCCCGCCGTCGGCTCGAACACGACCATGTTGAGCTTCACCGGGTTGAGGCCGGCGTCGAGGGCCGCCTCGACGCCCTCGAGGACGCGGTCGTAGGCGCCGCTCTTCGTCAGCTTCGCGAAGGCTCGCGGGTCCATCGCGTCCTGCGAGACGTTCACCCGGTGGAGGCCCGCCGCCGCGAGCGCCTCAGCCCGCCCCGGCAGGAAGGTCCCGTTGGTCGTCAGCGACGGCTCGATGCTCGCCGGCGTCCGGGCGATGATCTCCTCGAGGTCCTGGCGGAGCATCGGCTCGCCCCCGGTGAACTTCGCCGCGGTGACCCCGAACTCGGCGGCGACCTCCAGGAACCGGACGACCTCGTCGGTCGTCAGCTCCGACTCGGCGGGCTCCATCGGGCCCCGCGTGTCACCGAGCCCCTCGTTGTGGCAGTAGACGCAGTCGAAGTTGCACCGGTTGGTCAGGGAGATCCTGACCCCGGTGAGCTCGCGGCCGAAGTCGTCTGCCAGCATCGTTGCCTCCTAACGGGGGCACCCTGTTAAAGCTGTCACCTCGTGCTAGCCACATCTGGTTAACCCCGCGGCCCCCATCCGCCGGTCGAGCGTCAGTCCAGCAGCTGGGTCACCACCCCACCGTCCGCCGTGATGCCGAGCGCGACGGGCGCGGTGAGGCGTCGACCGTCGAGGTGGTCGCTCAGGTGGACGTGCAGGTACGCGGCGAGCTCCGGGTCGCTGAACGTGACCTTGACCCCCGCCTCGTCGCCGGCCGTGTAGATGGCCTCGACGAGGTCCCGGAGGTGGGACCCGGTCGCCGCTTCGACCCAGTGGTCGGTCTCGAGGTGCGCCGCCAGGTCGACGGTCCGCCGGGCGCGCTCGACGTTGTCCCGGGCGGCCCGCTCGATGGAGCTGATGTTCGGGACCGTGGTCTCCAGCCGCTCGGCGATCGCTCGCTGCGTGAGCCCCTCGTGACGGAGCGAGAGGATCTCCACCTGGCGCTCGGTCAGGAACGTGGCGTCGGGCTCGGGCGCGGGGTCGGTCACCGCCAGCTTAAACGGAGCCGTTTAACATAATGGTTGGCCCGCCGACCGGACGCGTCGGCTCGTCGAACGCCAACCGACCCGGTCGCGGCGCCCGGCGGATCCGCGACCGGGCAGCACAACCCTTATTCGCGATTCACGAGTACCGCGAGCATGGACGCGAACGAGGTCCGCGAGCGCCTCCGGGCGGTCGAGGACCCGGCGCTCGGCGGCGACATCGTCTCGCTCGGACTGGTCAACGACGTGGCCGTCGAGGGCGACGTGGCCCACGTCTCGCTGGCGCTCGGCGCCCCCTACTCACCCGCCGAGACGGCCCTCGCGGGCGAGGTCCGGTCCGTCCTGGCCGACGCCGGGCTCGAGGCCGACCTCACGGCGGACGTCGAGCGACCCGAGCCGGCCGGCGATTCGCTGCTCCCCGGGGTCGAGAACGTGATCGTCGTCGCCTCGGGCAAGGGCGGCGTCGGCAAGAGCACCGTCGCGGTCAACCTCGCGGCGGGCCTGGCCGACCGCGGCGCCCGCGTCGGGCTGTTCGACGCGGACATCTACGGGCCGAACGTGCCCCGGATGGTCGCCGCGACGGACGGCCCGAAGGCCACGAGCGAGGGCCACATCATCCCCCCGGAGCGATTCGGCGTCGCCCTGATGAGCATGGCCTTCCTCGTGGGCCCGGACGACCCCGTCATCTGGCGCGGGCCGATGGTACACAAGGTGCTCACCCAGCTCGTCGAGGAGGTGGAGTGGGGGCCGCTCGACTACCTGGTCGTCGACCTGCCGCCCGGGACCGGCGACACCCAACTCACCGTCCTCCAGACGCTGCCCATCACGGGCGCGGTCGTCGTGACGACGCCCCAGGGCGTCGCCGTGGACGACGCGCGCAAGGCCCTCGAGATGTTCAAGCGCCACGAGACGACGGTGCTCGGCATCGTCGAGAACATGAGCACGTTCGTCTGCCCCGACTGCGGCCACGAGCACGACATCTTCGGCCGGGGTGGGGGCGAGGCCTTCGCCGACGAGGTCGAACTGCCGTTCCTGGGCCGGCTCCCGCTCGACCCCCGCATCCGGTCGGGGAGCGACGAGGGGTCGCCGGTGGTGCTCGAGGACGACGACCAGCCCGCCGGCGCCGCGTTCCGCGAGCTGACGGGGGCCGTGGCGGACAACGTGGGCGTCGTGGCCCGGAAGCGCCATTCGGTGGCCGCGTCGACGGCCGAGACGCCGTGAGGTCGCCGAACCCGCCATCGACGTCGACGAGTTGGCGAAGGTGCTCGAACTGGCTACCGGGGAGGCTGACGCCGACGAGGAGGCCGTCGCGGCGCTCGACGCGGTGACGGCCGACACCCTCGCCGCCGCGGCGCGGGCCGAGTGACGAGGTCGACGCCCGACGGGGGACGAGTGACGAGGTTGACGCCCGACGGGGGACGACGTCGGCGACGCCGCCGAGTCCCAGCGGGGCTGCTGCGGGACCATCGCATCGGGTAGGGCCAACCCACGAAGTCTCAAATGGGTGTGGTGATCGACGGTCGTTGGGACACGTAGGTTCGGTGAACCGACTGTGTTCCGTGGCCCTCGACCCCCCGCACCCCACGCCTGACGGGCCCGCCGGGGGCTGGTCCTACACAATAAATGCATGTCAATCTATAGCAAAGAATTAGTCCCTCCAGTCCCAAATTTCGCTCACCCAGGCCCGCTGGGCCGTGACCTTCCATGACTGACGAGCTCATCTGGCGAATCGCCGGTGGTTCCGGGGACGGGATCGACTCGACGAGCCAGAACTTCGCGAAGGCCCTCATGCGTTCGGGCCTCCACATCTTCACGCATCGCCACTACCCCTCGCGCATCCGCGGGGGCCACACCTACGCTCAGATCCGGGCGAGCGCCGAGCCGGTGACCTCTCGCGGCGACGGCTACAACTTCCTGCTCGCGCTCGGCGACTCGTTCGGCCGGAGCCAGACGGGCGAGTACGCCGTCTACGGCAACGAGGAGCTCAAGCCGCTGACCGAGAACCTCCACGACCTCCGTGAGGGCGGTGTCATCGTCTACGACTCGGGCCTCATCGACATCGACGACGTGCCCGACTTCGACGAGCAGGTCGAGGCCAACGGCTGGCACGTCTACCCGCTCGACCTCCGGGCGCTGGCCCGGGACGTCGGCCGCGAGGTGATGCGGAACACGGCCGGGGTCGGCGCGACGGCGGCGCTGACCGGCATCGACCTATCGTACATCGAGGACCTGATGTCGGACACGATGCACGGCGACACGCTCGAGCAGAACCTCGAGATCCTCGAGACCGCCTACGAGTCGGTCCTGGCGGACTACGACGTGGAGGCCAACGGCCTCGAGGTGCCGACCGGCACCCACGAGCGCGACCAGGTGCTCGTCTCCGGGAGCCACGCCATCGCCTACGGCGCCATCGACGAGGGCTGCCGGTTCATCTCCGGCTACCCGATGACGCCGTGGACCGACGTCTTCACCATCATGAGCCAGCTGCTCCCGGACATCGGGGGCATCTCGGAGCAGGTCGAGGACGAGATCGCCGCGGCGGCGCTGGCCATCGGCGCCTCCCACGCCGGGGCGAAGGCGATGTCGGGGTCGTCGGGCGGGGGCTTCGCCCTCATGTCCGAGCCCCTGGGGCTCGCCGAGATGGTCGAGGAGCCCGTCGTGCTGGTCGAGGCCATGCGGGCCGGCCCCTCGACGGGCATGCCGACCAAGACCGAGCAGGGCGACCTCGAGCACGTCCTCTACACGAGCCAGGGCGACTCCACCCGGGTCGTCTTCGCCCCCGGGACGCCCGAGGAGGCCTACGAGCAGACCCGGCTGGCGTTCCAGGTCGCCTACGACTACAACGTGCCGACCATCGTCATCTACGACCAGAAGCTCGGCGGCGAGTACCGGACGATGGACGCCGCGGTCTTCGACCGCGACCCCAACCCGTCTATGGGCGGGACGCTGGCCGAGAGCGACCTCGAGGACGCGCCCCACCACGCCAGCGGGAAGTTCGAGCGGTTCCGCTACGACGCGGCCGACGGGGTCAGCCCACGCTCCCTCCCCGGCCAGGCCGGGGGCCGGTTCCTCGCGACCGGGAACGAGCACTGGCCGGCCGGCCACATCGCCGAGGACCCGGCGAACCGGGTCAAGCAGATGGAGCGCCGGCTGTCGAAGTACGACGCCATCCGCCGGTTCCTCGACGGCCGCGACGGATCGAACCAGACCGCCTACGGCCCGGCCGACGCGGCCTACGGCATCCTGACCTGGGGGTCGAACCAGGGCACGGTCGAGGAGGCGGTCGACCGCCTCAACGCGGACGGCGACCGGGTCAAGGCCCTCGGCGTGAGCGACCTCCGGCCGTTCCCCGTGGCGGCGGTCACGGCGTTCCTCGAGAGCGTCGACGAGGCGCTCGTGGTCGAGATGAACGCGACCGGCCAGTTCCGCGGGCTCGTGCAGCGCGAGCTCGGTCGGCACGGCGACAAGCTCTACAGCCTCCTCAAGTACGACGGGGAGCCCTTCGAGCCGGCGGAGATCGTCGACGCCTTCGAGACCCGCGTCGACGGCGGCGTCGAGACGGAACCACGATACAACACGCGGGTGGTCCCCGCGGCAGGTGACCTGCAATGAGTGCCTTCAGCGCCATCGGCGCACACGGCGACGTGGAGAGTACCGACTTCACCCCGGGCATCGAGCCCCAGCCCACCTGGTGTCCGGGCTGTGGCGACTTCGGGGTCCTCAAGGCCCTGAAGCAGGCCATGCCCGAGGTCGGCCGGAGCCCGGACGAGGTGCTCCTCGTGACGGGCATCGGCTGCTCGGGGAAGCTCAACAGCTACTTCGAGAGCTACGGCTTCCACACCATCCACGGCCGCTCGCTGCCCGTGGCCCGGGCCGCGAAGCTGGCCAACCCCGGCCTGGAGGTCATCGCCGCCGGCGGCGACGGCGACGGCTACGGCATCGGCGGGAACCACTTCATGCACACCGCCCGGGAGAACCACGACCTCACCTACATCGTCTTCAACAACGAGGTGTTCGGCCTGACGAAGGGCCAGACCTCGCCGACGAGCCCCAAGGGCCACAAGTCGAAGACCCAGCCCCACGGGAGCGCGAAGGACCCGGTCAGACCGCTCTCGCTCTCGCTCGCCTCCGGGTCGTCCTACATCGCCCGGACGGCGGCGGTCAACCCGCGACAGGCCAAGGACATCCTCGTGGAGGCCATGCAGCACGACGGCTTCGCCCACGTGGACTTCCTGACGCAGTGTCCCACCTGGAACAAGGACGCGAAGCAGTACGTCCCGTACACGGACGTCAACGAGTCCGACGACTACGACTGGGACGAGACCGACCGCGAGGAGGCCGGCCACATGATGTACGAGGTCGAGTCCGCGCTGTACGAGGGCGAGGTCCTCACGGGCCGGTTCTACCACGACCCCGACCGGCCGTCGTACCAGGCGGAGAAGCAGCGCATCGGCGAGATGCCGACGACGCCCCTGGCGGAGCGCTACGCCGACCCCGACGCGACCTGGGAGCGCTCCTTCGACCTCCTGGACGTCCACCGGTAGCGGCGAGCTCCAGCGGCGGTCCGCCACCCATCGGGACGTGGCCCGACCGCCGAGTACCGCTCCGAGTCGACGGCCCCCTTTCCGGTTCGCAAGATTTTATTGTCGCAGGACCAACGTCGAACCGTGAGTCACGCGGACATCGAGACGCGCATCCTCCACCTGCTCGAGTCCGACGCGAAGGCCTCCATCGCGGAGCTGGCCGACCGGGCGGGCGTGTCGAAGCCCACCGTCCGGAAGTACATCAACAAGCTCGAGGAGGACGGCGTCGTGGTGGGCTACGCCGCGGAGGTCGACCCGAAGAAGCTCTCCGGACAGACCATCGCCCTCGTCGGGATGGACGTCGCCTCCGAGCGGTACGTCGAGGCCACCCGGGCGCTCCAGCGGGTCGACGCCATCGAGTCGCTGTTCACCTCCAGCGGCGGCCACATGCTGATGGCCGAGGTGCGGGCCCCGAACGGCGACGCCCTGGGCGACGTCATCAGCGACGAGCTCCTGGCCATCGAGGGCGTCACGGCCGTCCACCCCGCCATCCTCCAGGAGCGTCTGAAGTAGCCATGGCCGACGACCGGGCCGACGACGACGACCGAGCGGTCGCGACCGAGGACCGGGCCGAGCTCCTCGAGCGGGCCCGCGAGGCCCGCTCACTGGCCATCGCCCCGTACTCCGCGTTCCCGGTCGGCGCGGCCGTCCGGACGGCCGACGGCGAGGTCTACGAGGGAGCGAACCTCGAGGTGGTCAACTTCAGCAACACGCTCCACGCCGAGGAGGTGGCCCTCGCCCGGGCCCTCGTGGCCGGGCACCGCGACTTCGACGCCATCGCCGTCGCGGGCCCGGACGCCGACGGGCTCGCGCCGTGTGGCCGGTGTCGACAGACGCTCGCCGAGTTCTGTCCGGCGGACCTCCCGGTCGTCGTCGACGACGGCGGCGAACCGCGGACGTACACCCTCGACGAGCTCCTGCCGGACCGCATGTCGGCCGAGCGACTGCGGGACCGCTGACCGGCTGGGTCGGCGGGCACTCAATCCACCTCGTGTTCAGGCGACTCAGCCGGTTCCTGCAAGCCACCCGGTTATGCGTCCGGAGCCCGAACGCCACCCCATGGCGGTCTACGAACGGTCGACGCGCATCCGCGCCTCGTTCGAGGACGTCTGGGCGTTCCACGAGTCGGTGGCCGGGGTCGTCGCGGTCACGCCCGACTGGTTCCGGCTCCGGGTCGAGTCGGTCGTCGGCCCCGACGGCACCCCCGACCCGGACGTGCTCGAAGTGGGGGCCGAGGTGACGCTCTCCATCCAGCCGTTCGGCCTCGGGCGCCGGCAGCGCTGGACCTCGCGCATCACCGCCCGCGAGCGCGAGGACGGCCACGGCTACTTCCGCGACGAGATGCGCGCCGGCCCGTTCCGCCGGTGGCGACACACCCACCGCTTCTCGGCCGTCCCGGGCGGCACCCGGCTGACGGACCACGTGGAGTACGCCCTCCCGCTCGGGCCGGCGCGCGGGCTGTCCGGGTTCGCCTGGCCGGGGTTCGAGTTCGTGTTCGCCGCCCGTCAGCGGCTGACGAAGCAGCACCTCGAGTGAGGCGACCGAGGTCGGGAGACGGGACGGACTTCCGGCAGGAGCCGCGCCTTTTCGCCCCCTTTTAGGTGCCGGCGCGGTATGACCGCCCATGTCCGACGCAGACGTCATCGTCGTTGGCGGCGGCCCGGCCGGCCTCTCGGCGGGCCTGTTCGCGGCGAAGAACGGCCTCGAGACCATCGTGTTCGACACCGACGAGACCTGGCTCCACCACGCCCACCTGTACAACTACCTCGGGATCCGGAGCATCGACGGGGACGTCTTCATCGAGCGGGCCCGGAACCAGGCGGTCGACGACCACGGGGCCGACTTCCACGAGGACGAGGCGGTGTCCGACGTGGCGGTCACGGACGACGGGTTCACCGTGACGACGGCCGGCGGCGAGTACACCACGAGCTACCTCGTCCTGGCGACCGGGGCGAACCGCGACCTGGCCGAGTCCCTCGGCTGCGACTTCGACGGCGAGGTCGTCTCGGTCGACGTCACGATGGAGACGAGCGTGCCCAACGCGTACGCGACCGGCGCGATGGTGCGCGACGAGGAGTGGCAGGCGGTCATCTCGGCCGGGGACGGCGCGGCCGCCGTGCTCAACGTCCTCACCAAGGAGAAGGGCGAGCACTACCACGACTTCGACACGCCCGACGACGTGGACTGACCGGGGAGCTCCGGAACGGTCCGTCGGGGGCGACGTGACCCGCAACGGGTAACCCGACCCCGGGCCCACGGCCGCCCGTGTTCCGGCTCGACGCGCGCCTCGAGGCCCGGACGCCGCCCGTGGCGGCGCTCGCCGTCGCGGTGCTCGCGGTCAGCACCAGCGCCATCCTCGTGCGGTACAGCGCCGCGCCGAGCCTCGTGAAGGCGTTCTACCGGGTGCTGTTCACCCTCGCCATCCTGGCCCCGGTCGCCCTCCTCCGCTCGCGGTCGAGCCTCCGCGACCTCTCCCGGCGGCAGCTGCTCGCCGCCGGCGCGACGGGCGTCGCGCTGGCCGTGCACTTCGCCACCTGGTTCGAGAGCCTCCGGTGGACGAGCGTCGCCGCGTCGGTGACGCTCGTGCAGGCGCAGCCGCTCTTCGTCGCGCTGGGGGCGTTCTGGCTGCTCGACGAGCGCCTGAGCCGTCGGCTCGCCCTGGGCATCGGAATCGCCCTCGCCGGCATGGTGGTGATGACGCTCTCGGGCGCCGGCGTCGCCGGGTCGGTCACCGGCGCGCGGCCGCTCTACGGAGACGGTTTGGCCGTCGTGGGAGCCCTCATGGCCGCGACCTACGTGCTCGCCGGGCGGTCGCTCCGGCAGCGCATCGCCCTCGTCCCGTACGTCACGGTCGTCTACGCGGCCTGCGCCGCCGCCCTCCTCGCCTTCGCCGTCGCCGGCGGCGAGCGCGTCTGGCTCGGCGCCTACCCGCCCCGGGAGTGGCTGCTGTTCCTGGGGATGGCGGTCGGCCCGGGCCTCCTCGGTCACACGGTCATCAACTGGTCGCTCGAGCACCTCGAGTCGAGCGTCGTCAGCGTGGCGCTGCTGGGAGAGCCCGTCGGGAGCACGGTGCTGGCCGCCCTCCTGCTCGGCGAGACGCCCGGCCTCCCGACCGTGGTCGGCGGCGCGGTCGTCCTCGTCGGCGTCCTCCTGGTGGTCCGGAGCCGGCGCTGAGGCCGACGGGCCGCTCAGTGCAGCTTCAGTTCGACGATGCGGCCGTCCGGGTCGCGGACGTACGCCGACCAGTCCCGGCCGTAGGTCCCCAGGCGCTCGAATGGCTCGTCCGCCAGCACGGGGACGCCGGCCGCGCGGAGCTCGTCGAGCAGGGACTCGATGGCCGTCCGGGTGTCGGTGTCGTCGCACCGCAGCAGGAGGCAGACGTGCTCGGTGCCCGCGTCGA
>Ga0209918_1001617_pt1 | contig 11748 bp, 10 predicted proteins | sample SalPonD_shore_MG_FD_185712 | JGI IMG/M metagenome (GOLD analysis project Ga0209918, IMG submission 185712) | Salt pond soil microbial communities from South San Francisco under conditions of wetland restoration - Salt Pond MetaG... | ecosystem: Environmental > Aquatic > Marine > Intertidal zone...
CCTCCGGGACCGGCGAGGTGCTGATGCTCGCCCACGCGGACGTCGAGGCGCTCGAGCAGACGGTCGCCACCGGCCTCGCGCACTACCACTCGCGGAGCCGCGACGCGCTCTGGCGCAAGGGCGACACGAGCGGGCACCTCCAGCGGGTCTCGGAGGTCCGCGTCGACTGCGACGGCGACGCGCTGCTCTACCTCGTCGACCAGACGGGCGGCGCCTGTCACACCGGCCACCGCTCGTGCTTCTACCGAACGCTCGACGGCGCGGTCGTCGCCGACCCGGTGTTCGACCCCGACGAGGTCTACGACTGACGCCAGGATGGCCGACGCCGCCACCACCGAGTCGACCGACGACCTCGCCGCGGACCTCGAGGCCGCCGCAGCCGACCTCGAGCGGGCCGAGCGGGCGGTCGAGCGGGAGGGCGAGGCCGAACTCCGCGCCCTGGCCGAGACCCACGAGCGGTTCCTGACCTTCATCGACGACTACGACGGTCGGGCCACCGGCTCGGGGCAGGAGGCGTTCCGGAACTACCTCTCGTTCCAGGACGAGCTGGTCCGGCGGGTCGAGCGCCTCCCCGACGACCTCCTCCACCGCGAGGCGTTCGAGCGGGTCGGGGACCTCCTCGACAAGCGTCGGCTCTCGCGCGACGACATGGCGCGGGCCCGCGAGACGCTCGCGCCGGCGGCCGAGACGGCGGCGAAGCTCTCGGCCCGCCGTGACGCCCGCAAGCGCTACCGGCGCGCGCGCAGCGCCGTCGAGCGCCGGCGTCGCGAGGTCGACGCGGCCATCGACGAGCGAGGGGCGCTGCTGGCCTTCGCCGACGTCGACCTCGAGGCGGACCTCGCGCCGCTCCGCGAGCCCGTCGAGGCCTACAACGCGGCCGTGCGGTCGGCCTTCGCCGCCTACTCGCGGGAGGCGCCCGCCGTCGACGTCCTCGACCTGCTCGACGCCGCGGCGGCGTACCCCCTGGTCGACCTCGAGCCCGCGCCGCCCGCCCTCGCCGGCTACCTCCGGGCCGAGGCCGTCGGGGCGGAGCCCATCACGCGGCTGGTCGAGCTGGCGGACTACTCGCCGTCGAAGCTGGCTCACTTCGTCGACGACCCCGGCCGGTTCCGGGCCGTCGTGGCCGCCAACCGGACCTACCTCGACCGGCTCGACGCGACGGCCCTCGAGGTGGCGTGGCCGCCGCCCCCGGCGCCGACGTTCCGATTCCTGGCCCGGGAGCTGGTCGCCGTCGTCGACCGCTTCGCCGACGAGGCGCCGGTGGCCCGGCTCCACGAGCTGCGGTCGCTGACCCGCGACCCCGCCTACGAGCGGCTCCGCGAGTCGGCCGTCGCCCGGGACCGGCTCGACGCCGACGAGCGCGAGCGACTCCGCTCGGGGTCCGTGTCGGCCGAGGTCGACGCGCTGCGCGACGAGCGCGACCGGCTGGACGCGCTGCTCGAGGCCCATCCCGCGTGACGGGCCGCGCCGGTCGATGGCAGACTCAGTCGTCGATCCCGCCCTCCGCGTCGCGCCCCCGAGCTACGCCACCGCGACGGCGTCCTCGAGCGCGGCCCTGAGCTCGTCGGCGAGCGTCCGGGCGCGCTCGGCGTCGCGGGCCTCGGCGTAGATGCGGACGAGGGGCTCCGTCCCGCTCGGCCGGGCCAGCACCCACGCGTCGCCGAAGTCCAGGCGCTCGCCGTCCACGCTCGACCGCTCGGCGTCGGCGTCGCGGGCGAAGGCCGCCACCGCCTCGAGGAGCGCCTCGCGCTCCGCCTCGCCGTCGTAGCGCAGGTTGTACCGGACGTTGTGGTAGTCGGCGTGGGGGGCGACCACCTCGCTCGCCGGCCGGTCCGTGCACAGCTCGAGGAACCGCGCCGCCGTGTAGGCGCCGTCGCGGGCGAGCCGGTGGTCGGGGAAGAGGATGCCGCCGTTGCCCTCCCCCGCGACGGGGACGGTCGCGCCCTCGGCCTGGAGCTCGCGGACCCGGGTCACGATGCGCGTGCTCCCGATGGGCGTCAGCTCGAGCCGGGCCCCGGCGGCGTCGACGACGTCGACCAGCCGCTGGGAGACGTTCACCGCGGCGACGGTGGCGTCCCCCTCGCCCAGACAGTCGGCGGCGAGCGCCGCCAGCGCCGCGTCGCCCTCGATGTACGCCCCGGACTCGTCGACGAAGATGGCGCGGTCGGCGTCGCCGTCGTGGGCCACGCCGACGTCGGCCTCGGCGGCCCGGACCAGCGCCTTGAGGTCGCCCAGGTTCGCCTCCACCGGCTCCGGGTCGCGGCCGGGGAACCGGCCGTCCGGCTCGGCGTGGACGGTGACGACCCGGCAGCCGAGCTCCCGGAAGAGGTCGGGGCTCGTCAGGCCGCCGGCCCCGTGGCCGGGGTCGACGGCGACGGTCAGCCCGGCCGCAGCGATGGCCTCGGCGTCGACCGCCTCGCGCACCCCCGCTCGGTAGCTGGCCCGCGCCCCGTCGACCGGGCGGCTCGACCCGACGGCGTCCCAGCTCGCCCGCTCGAACCGCTCCTCGAGGAGCGCCGTCTCGACGCGTTCCATCGCCGGGATGGTGAGCTCGACGCCGTCGGCGCCGACGAGCTTGATGCCGTTGTACGGCGCGGGGTTGTGCGAGGCCGTCACCATCACCGCCGGGACGCCCTCCTCGGCCGCGTAGGCCTGGAGCGCCGGCGTGGGGAGCACGCCCAGCCGGTCGACGGTCACGCCGACACTCGCGAGACCGCTGGCCGCCGCGTCGGCCAGCATCGACCCCGTCGTCCGGGTGTCCCGCCCGAGCGCGACCCGTTCGGCGCCCCAGGTCGAGCCCGCCGCCATGGCGACGCGGACGGCGAACTCGGGGGTGAGGGTCTCGTTGGCGACCCCCCGCGTGCCGCTGGACCCGAACACCTGCATGGGCGCCCCTTGGCGGGCCGGGGCAAAGGGGTTCCGACGCCTCGACGGCCGCCCGAGCGCCTCCCGTCGGCGCAGCCCGCAACCGCTTTGAGCGTCCGCGGTCGCGGGTGCGACATGACCGACCTCCTGGTCGCGACGGACGCGGGGCTGGTCGTCGTCGACGTCCCCGACGACCTCTCAGGCGACGTCCCCGAGCCCGGGGCCGAGGTGGTACACACGACGGCGGTCCGCGACGTCGCGGTCACCGCGGTTCCAACCCCCGACGCGACGGGTTTGGCCGTCGCGACCGACGAGGACGTCCTCCTCGCCTCGTCGGGGGCCGTCGGGGCTCTGGCGCCCACGGGGTTCGGCCCGGCGACGGCCGTCTCCTTCGACGGTGACCACCTCGTGGCCGGGGGGCCGGACGGCCGGGTCGCCCGCCTCGCGGACGGCGGGGACTGGCAGCCCCTCGGCGCGCTCCCGGGCGCGCCGCGGGCCATCGACGCCGCCCTCGTCGCGACCGAGGACGGCGTCTTCCGGCTGGTCGGGGACGGCCTCCGCTACGCCGGCCTCGAGGCCGCGACCGACGTCGCCCACGCGGCCGGCGTCCCCCTCGCGGCGACGGCGGCCGGCTGCTACGAGCTCGGGAACGGCTGGATGGACGTCCTGTCCGGCGAGGGTCGGCTGGTCGCCGGGAGCTCGGACGGCCGGGCGCTCGCGGCCACGGTCGACCGCGCCGTCGAGCGGGTCGATGGGGTCTGGCGGCCGGTCGACTGGCCCGAACCGGCGTGCGAGACCCCCGTTGCGGCCGCCGCGTTCGGCGACCGCCCCTACGTCGTGACCGGGGCCGGCGACCTGCTCGTCGGCCGCGACGACGGGTGGCGCGTGCTGCCCCTCGGGCTCGAGGGCGTGCGGGCGGTCGTGGCGCCGTAGCGCCGGGGTGTGCTACGCTGTCCCAAAGATTCAACGTCCCGCTCCCCCTAGGGCAACCATGGGCGAGATCACGTGCGCCGACTGTGGTGTCGAGGCCGTCGTGAGCGACGATTCGATGTTCAACGTCATCTACGTCTGCCCCGAGTGCGGGGCGCAGCTGGCCTGCGCCGTGGCCCGGGAGTAGTCGGTCCGGGAGAAGTCGGCCCAACTGGTTGCCGCACAGTCAGGACGGGACGACAGGTCGGCCTCGCTCGTCCGGCGCTTGGCCAGCAACCGCGGAGCGAACGTGGACAGCCTGTCGCGACGCGACGACCATCCGCCACCATATTCGAATACCACCTTACCTCGCTGGGCGTCCTCTGACTAGCCGGGGACGAACCATGACACGAATGCCACAACTCCCGGTCGTGACGGCGGGAGCGCGACGGCGTGGCCGGCGGCGAGGGCGGCGACGTGGACGGCGCCGGGCCCGACGACGGCGTCGATAGGCCCGTGAACAGTCGACTCGGTTGACGGTTTTATCATTCGTCTGAATAATCGCACGGTGACGACCCTGGGGGTCGTCAACGCCCCTCGGACTCCTCAGGCGACGCTCTTCGTCCGCCTGACAAAACGTGCCTTCGACGAATGCGGGTCGACCGGCCACGTTCACGGGGTTCCGCCACACGTCCGGTCTGAGTGGCGCCGGGCCCGCCACGGGGTGCGTTCGCCTGCGTTCTCCTGTCGAAGCCCGCCGGCCTGCCACCAGGGGTTCGTTCGCTCGCGTGCTCCTGACGAAGCCCGCCGGCCTGCCACCGGGGTGAGACCCTCGGCCCGCCATCGGGGGGTTCGAAGGTCTACCTACTCCTGTCGAGGCCCGCCGGCCCGCCATCGCGGATGTTCCCCACGTTCCTTCGTGGAAGCGGGCCGGCCCGCCAACGCGGAGTTTCTTACCCACGTTCCTTCGTCGAAGCCCGCCGGCCCGCCACCGCGGGTTTTTTCGCCCACGTTTTTCGGGCGCGGCGCCCGTGCCGCGCCCTAAAAAGGTGGGACCGAAAAGACGTTTACACCCCTTCCCGTGCGGCCTCGTATGATCGTGAGCGGGTCGGCCTCCCAATCCCTCGCCGCGTCGCTGGCCGCCGAGACGGGCCGGGCGCTCGCGACCGTCGAGGTCGAACGCTTCCCCGACGGCGAGCTGCTGGCGAGCGTGCCGGACTTCGCCGGCGACGAGGCGGTCGTCGTCGCGGCCACCGTCTCCGACGCGGCCCACCTGGAGCTCCTGCAGCTCCAGGACGCGGTGCGCGAGGCGGGCGCGACGACCGTCACCACCGTGCTGCCCTACATGGGCTACGCGCGACAGGACAAGCCGTTCGCGGCGGGCCACCCCGTCTCCGCCCGCGCGATGGCCCGGGCCATCAGCACCGGGGCCGACCGCGTGCTGGTCGTGAACCCACACGCCGCGGTGACCGACTTTTTCGACCCCCCGGCCGTCGCCCTCGACGCGGCGGGTCGGCTGGCCGAGCCGCTGCCGGGCGACCTCGTCGACCCGCTGTTCCTCGCCCCCGACGCCAACGCCCGGCGCATCGCCGAGCCCGTCCGGGACGCCTACGGCGCGGGGGCGGTGGACCACTTCGAGAAGACGCGGCGGTCGAGTACCGAGGTCGAGATCGCGCCCAGCGACGCCGACGTGGCGGGCCGCGACGTCGTCGTCGTCGACGACATCGTCGCCACGGGCGGGACGATGAGCGAGGCTATCGCCGTGCTCGCCGAGCGGGGCGTCGGCCGGGTGTTCGTGGGCTGCGTCCACCCCGTGCTGGCCGCGGGGGCCCGGCTGAAGCTCGCCCGCGCGGGCGTCGAGGCGGTCTTCGGCACGGACACCGTCGAGGGGGCCGTGACCGCCGTCTCGGTCGCGCCGACGGTGGCCGCGGCGCTCTAGCGCGCTCAGTCGGCCGACCCGGTCAGGGGCTCGATGGCGAGGTGCATGGCCACGCCCTCGACCTCCCAGGTCCGCTCGTAGCCGTCCTCGACGGCCCCGAGCTCGGCGGCGCGGACCTCCTCGGCGATGTCGGCCTCGCGGTCGGCGACCAGGCCGGCGACCCGGTCGTCGGCCACGTCGACGTCGAGCCGGATGGGGGCCTCCACCTCGAGGTCGAGCGCCTTGCGCATCTCCTGGACGCGCCGGATGACCTCGCGGGCGAAGCCCTCGCCCTCGAGCTCGTCGGTCAGCGCCGCGTCGACGTAGACGCTGCCGCCCTCGAACGACGCCCCGGCGACGTCGTCGGGGAGCACGGCCCGGAACGTGACCATCTCCTCGTCGAGCTCGACGGGCCTCCCGACGGCGTCGGCGACCGCGGCCTCGAGCTCGGCGAGGTCCGGCGCGTCGACCGTCGCCTCGTTGAGGGCCGTCACGACCGCCCCCGCGTCCTCGCCGAAGGCGGGGCCGACGAGGCGCATGTCGGCGTCGGCGGTGTAGGCCAGCTCGGGCCACGCCACGCCCGGCGGGACGACCTCGACGGCCCGGGCGTTGAGCCGCTCGGCCAGCAGGTCGGCGTGGTCGGCCAGGGCGTCGACGACAGCCGTGTCCTCAGCGGCGACCACCACGCGGGCCACCGGCCACCGGAGCTTCCGGCCGGCGCGCTGGCGGGCGTGGGCGCCGGCCTCCTCGACGGCCCGGACGGTCGCGACGGCGGCCTCCAGGTCGGGCCGGCGGAGCCCGCCGTCCGGCTCGGGCCAGTCGCGCATGTGGACGGTCGGGCGGCCCGCCTCGCCGACCAGGCCGCCGTAGATGGTCTCGGCGACGAAGGGTGCGAACGGGGCCAGCAGCGCGACGACCTCGTGGAGGACGTGGGCCAGCGTGGCGTAGGCCGCCGTCTTCGAGTCGGAGTCGGCCTCGGCCCACATCCGCTCGCGCACGAGCTGGACGTAGTACCGTGAGACGTCGTCCACGACGAACCCGAGGACCGCCTCGAGGGCCCGGTCCTGTCGGTAGGCCTCCCACGCCTCGGTGGCGACCTCGACGGTCGTCTGGAGCCGCGAGAGCACCCACTCGTCCGCGCGCTCGAGGGCGACGTCGCCGACGTCGGCGGTCGCCGGGTCGAACCCGTCGAGGCGCATGTACGGCAGCGGGAACCGGAAGACGTTCCAGAGGATGTTCAGCCGGCGCCCCATCTCGCCGAGCTCGTCCCAGGAGAAGCGCATGTCGTCGCCCTGAGGGTTGACCGAGAGCAGGAACAGCCGCATGACGTCGCGGCCGTGGCGTTCGACCGCCTCGCCGGGCTCGACGATGTTCCCGACGGACTTCGACATCTTCCGCCCCTCGGGGTCGAGCGCCCAGCCGTGCATCAGCACCCGCTCGTAGGGCGTCCGCTCGAGCGCGGCCGTGCCCATGCCGAGCTGGGACCAGAACCAGCCGCGGGTCTGGTCGTGGGCCTCCATGATGAGGTCGGCGGGCCAGAGCTCGTCGAAGACCGCCTGGCTCCCGGGCTCGCCCGGGTAGCCGAGCGTCCCCCACGTCGCCACGGACGAGTCGAGCCAGACGTCGAAGACGTCGGGGACCCGGGTGTAGGTCGTGCCGTCCTCGGTGATGGTCAGCGCGTCCACCGTCGGCTTGTGGAGGTCCATCGTCTCCGGGTCGACGTCCTGGTCGACTCGCTCGGCGAGCTCCTCGCGGGTGCCGACCACGATGGCCTCGGCCATGTCGCCGTTCCAGTCCGGCGGCAGCCAGATGGGCAGCGGGATGCCCCAGTACCGCTGGCGCGACACGTTCCAGTCGGGCGCGTCGGCGACGAAGTCGTGGAACCGGTTGTCCCGGGCCCAGCCCGGGTGCCACTCGGCGTCCTCGAGGTTCGCCAGCAGCTGGTCCTTGATGTCGGTGACCGTGATGAACCACTGGTCGGTGACGATCTGGATGATGTCCGTGCCGCACCGCCAGCACTGGCCGTAGTCGTGGACGACCGTCTCGCTGGCGAACAGCTGGCCCGCCGCCTCGAGGTCCTCGATGATGACCGCGTTGGCGTCGCGGACGAACTGGCCCGCGTACTTGCCGGCCGCGTCGGTGAAGACGCCGTCCTCGCCGACGGGGCAGAAGGGCTCGAAGCCGAGCTCGGTGCCCCGGACGAAGTCCACCTCGCCGTGGCCGGGGGCCGAGTGGACCAGCCCGGTCCGGTCCGCCTCGACGTAGTCGGCGTGGTAGACGCGGAAGGCGTCGTCGCCGGTCACGTGGTCGGGCACCTCGTCGGCCAGCGGGTGCGCGTAGCGCCAGCCGATCAGGTCCGCCCCGGCGAGCGTCTCGAGGACCTCGTAGTCGTCGTAGCGGCCCACCTTGAGCACCTCCTCGACGCACGGCTCGGCGACGTAGAGCACCTCGGACGCGCCGTCCTTCTCGGCCCGGACGCCGACGTACGCGAGGTCCTCGTCCACCGCGACGAACGTGTTGCCGGGGATGGTCCACGGCGTCGTCGTCCAGACGACCAGCGAGCCCTCGCGGTCGACGAGCGGGAACCGGACGTAGACGCTCGGGTCCTCGACCTCGTGGTACTCGACCTCGTTGTTCGCGATGGCGGTCTCGCAGCGCGGGCACTGGCTGATGGAGCGCTTGCCGCGCTCGACGAGGCCGCGCTCGTGCGCCCGCTGGAACGCCCACCAGGCCGCCTCCATGTAGGTCGGGGAGATGGTCTTGTACGGGTCGTCCCAGTCCATCCAGACGCCGAGGTCCATGAAGTCCGCCTGGAGCCCCTCGAGCTGGGCCTCGGCGAAGGTCATGCACTCCTCGATGAACGCCTCGACGCCGAAGGCCTCGATGTCCTTCTTGTTCTCGAAGCCGAGGCGGGCCTCGACCTTCGTCTCGATGGGCAGGCCGTGCATGTCGTAGCCCGGTCGGTCGGCCACGTCGAAGCCGCGCATCCGCTTGTACCGGATGTAGGCGTCCTTCAGGACCTTGTTCCAGGCCGTGCCCATGTGGGCCGCGCCGGAGGTGTACGGCGGTCCGTCGACGAAGAACCAGGGCTCGTCGTCGGCGTGGTGGGCGACGGTGCGCTCGTAGGCGTCGACCTCGTCCCAGTACGCGAAGACCCGCGCCTCGACGGCGTGCGGGTCGTACTGGTCGTCGACCTCGGCGAGGCGTTCCATGGGGGTCCCTGTTACCGGGTCGGCTAAAGGGTGCGTGGTTCCCGCGCGCGGCCCCCGCCCGGGGGCGTCGGGTCCGGCGGGTCGGTCGGTCTGGCGGTCGTCGTGGGGTGGTGCTGCCACCGGTTGGGGGGAGGGGTGGGTGGGTCGCATCCAGCCCGGATGCGGCGGTCGCTCGGATTCGGTCGGTCGTCGTCGGGGCGAGGAGGAGTGGTGGGGCTAGGGGGCCCCGATGGTGGCAGCCGCGACACTCGCGACGGGGCGGGTCCCGACCGCGACGCGTCGACGCATCACTACGTGGTACGACGGCTCGTGGGAAAACGTCTCGGTCCCGTTCAGGCGGACCGAGCCTCGTGTTCGAGCAGCTGGCGCTTCAGCGCCACGCCGCCCTCGGCCGAGTAGCCGCCGAGCCCGCCGTCCGCCCGAACCACCCGGTGACAGGGCACGACGAGGGGGACGGGATTGCGCCCGCAGGCGCCGCCCACGGCCCGCGGCGACGTGCCGAGCGCGGCTGCCAGCTCGCCGTAGGTGCGCGTCTCGCCGTAGGGGATGGCCGCCATCGCCCGCATGACCCGGCCGGTGAACGAGTCGGGGTACGCCACCGCGACGTCGAACGCCCGCCGCTCGCCGGCCGCGTACGCGTCGACCTGGCGCTGGAGCTCGGCGGGGGACGCGTCGAGGAGGCGCTCGTCGACGGCGAGTCGGTCGTCGAGGACCGTGACGTGCATGCCCGACGGTCGTCGTGGGGGGAGAAAACCTTCGAGGTCGGCCGCCCGGCCTACGAGGTCGGCCGCTCGGATGGGCCGGTCAGCCGACGGTAGCTCAGCGCGGCCGAGACGGGGGCCAGCAGGTAGACGAGGTCGTAGACCACCTCGGCCGCGAGGGTGCCGACGCTCGGCCCCACGAGGAGCGTGTTCCCGAGGAAGAAGCCCGTCGCCGCCAGGCCTCCGGCCACGACGAGGCCGACGTTCCGTCGCGTCTCCGTCCACGCGAGGCCGGCGAGGACGAGGCTGGTGACGATGGCGACCGTGGAGACGAAGGCGACCTGTTCGCTCCCGTTGAGCGCGTAGAACGCGCCGACGAGGGCGAAGCTCACGAGCAGGACCAGCGTCACGACCGTCCACCGATTCCGCGGCTCGGACTGCCCCCCGTCCGGCCCGTCGGGTGGGGCCGGTCGGGCGGCACGGACGTCCCTGGTGGGGTCGGTCACCGCCATCGGGATTCGCCGGTCGAGCCATGGGTCGCGAACTACATAACGATTGTTCGTGATGCTACCGGGCCGCCCTCAGAAGAACGCGCACGCCCCGGCCGCGACGGCCTCGGGCGCCTCGTCCACGACGCCCTCCCCGTGGAGCACGGTGAAGAAGGGCGAGTCGCTCCAGTAGTAGGCGTCGAACACGGACCGGGCGACGATCTCGACGACCGGGACCATCGCCGGCTCGTCGCGGACGAGGTGGAGCGCCAGGTTGAACGCGTTCAGGCCGACGTCGCCGTAGTACCGGAGGACGTTCACGAGGCCCGTCGCGAGGGCCTCGACCACCTGGTCGTCGGGACCCGGGACGCCGGGCTCGGCGGCCACGCCGATGACCTGCCGGTGGTGCAGCGGGGCGAAGGGGGCGAGCCAGTCGACGGGCCCGGTCGAGCCGACCCAGCGGTCGCCGTCGCGCTCGGCCTCGCGGAGGTCGTCCCAGTACGTGGCGTCGTGGTCCGCGTGGTACGTCCGGGCGGCCCGCACCAGCTCCGCCCCCCGGTTGGTCCCCCGGTCGTCGACGAGCGTCTGGAGGTGCGGGTGGATGATGGAGCTGCCCGCCGGCCGGAGGAAGTTCATGTTGACCGAGGCGAACCGCGCCGCCTCGTCGTGGGCCTGCACGGCCGCGACGTACTCGAGGGCCGCGGCGAGGCCGTCGCGGAACTGCTCGGGGGCGAACGCGTCGATGGGCGTGAAGTGGGCCTCGGTCAGCGCGACGACGTTCGAGTAGGCGCCGTAGGGGTTGAGGTTGGGGAACGAGGTGGCCTCGCCGACGGAGCCGCGGTCCATCCCGACCCAGTCGGGGTACTCGGGGGTGACCTTCTCGACCGTCCCGGGGCAGAAGAAGCAGCCCTCGGCGTCGCCGACGACGGCCTCGATGTCGGGGTCCTCGGCCATGAGGAACGACTCGGGGACGATGCGGGCCCGCCGGGCCGTCAGCGGGTCGGTCCGGACCTCGACCTCGACGTCGACCGATTCGAAGTCCGCGAGCGGGCTGTAGAACGACGCGGTCTGGGTCGTCCGCTCGAACGCGATGGACATGGCCGTCCGTTCGGTCGTGGCCGGCAAAAGTGTGCCCGGCCGGTCCGGACGACCGGCGGTGGGGCGCGCCTCGGGCGGTCGTCCCGAGCCCCACCGCTTATCCGCGCCCGCGGCGAGCCCGGTCCATGCCCTGCGTCTTCTGCCGCATCGCCGCCGACGAGGCGCCGAGCCGGACGGTCTATCGGGACGGGTCGGTCGTCGCCTTCCTCGACGCCAACCCGCTCGCGCCCGGCCACACACTGGTGGTGCCCGTCGACCACCACGAGCGGCTCGAGGCCCTCTCGGCGGAGCTCGCGGCCGACCTCTTCGGCGCCGTCCACCGGCTCGTGGCGCCGGTCCAGGCCGCCGTCGAGGCCGACGGCTGCACCGTGGCGGTCAACGACGGCCCCGCCGCCGGCCAGGAGGTCCCGCACGTCCACTGCCACCTCGTCCCGCGGTTCGCGGGCGACGGGGGCGGACCCATCCACGCGGCGATGGGCCCTCGACCGCACCTCGACGGGGCGGCGCTCGACGAGATCGCGGCGGCCATCGCCGCGGCCGTCTGAGCCGGCCGGTCT
>Ga0209918_1001619_pt1 | contig 11748 bp, 10 predicted proteins | sample SalPonD_shore_MG_FD_185712 | JGI IMG/M metagenome (GOLD analysis project Ga0209918, IMG submission 185712) | Salt pond soil microbial communities from South San Francisco under conditions of wetland restoration - Salt Pond MetaG... | ecosystem: Environmental > Aquatic > Marine > Intertidal zone...
CCGATAACAGCACCCGCGGTCCCGAGCCGGCGCTCCGCAGAGCGGGCAGAGACTGGCTCGGATCCAGATGGGCTCGCTCCCAGTCCCGCAGGCGCATCTCGGCCCGCCACTGTCCACCGGACTGCTCGGACGTCCGCGAGATGGCTCCTGCCGCCGATGTTCGCGTCCTCTGAGTAAGCACGGAAGCCCTCACGTTTGCCGCCCCCGATCCATCCGCCGCCTCCGCCACCAGCGTGACCGTCGTGAGTGCGTCGACCGTGCTCGACAGCGACTGCACTCCCACCAGGTACCTCTCGGACGACGAGCTCTGGTCGAACTGCAGGCAGAAGTCCGAGGGGTTCGTGATCACCGCCTGCTGCCCCACGCCGAGCGACACCGCGGCCTGCACGGGCTCGAGCGAGCTGCCGAGCTGCGCGGCTCCCCCCGTCGTGGCCACCCGGACCGACACGCTGCGGGCCGGCAGGCAGTCGTAGCTCGGCACGGTGATGCCCATTGATGTGCTGGATGCCGACGTGACCGTGGCGGGCACCCCGTCCACGTAGACCGTGTCCCCGGCCGCGTTCGACGCGAAGTTCTGCCCCGTGATGGTGGCGCTCTGCCCCTCCTGCAGGGGAGACGGACTCACCGACTGGATCTGGGGCGCGGCCAGCGTCGTCACGCGGAGGACGGCTCGGCCCGTGTCCGCGGCCACCGCGGCCGTCACGTCCACTCGTCCGATGGCCCGGGCCGTCACCAGACCGGCGGTGTCGACCGTGGCCACGCTCGTGTCGGACACGCTCCAGGCGAGAGACACGCCGGAAACCGCGTGACCGTTCGCGTCCTCGGGCATGGCCGTGAACCTGGTGGTATCGCCGATCGTCTCGAGGCGTGCGCTGTCCGGGCTCACGCTGACGGAGGCCGTCTTCTGCTGCACCACGAGCTGTGCCGTGTCCGCGTGGCCGTTCGCGCTCGCGACGATCTCGGTCGCGCCGTTGGCCTTCGCCGTCGCGACCCCGCTGGACGACACCGAGGCGACCGACGGATCCGTCGAGCTCCACGAGAAGCTCACGCCCGATACGGCGTTGCCGCTGGCATCCTTCGCGCTGGCCGCGAAGGACACGGTCTCGTCGATGGAGAAGGCGGAGTCCGACGAAGGCGTGACGCTGACGGAGGCCACGGCGTTACCGGTCGAGGTGCCGTTGTCGTTACCGGTGACGGATTTTCCGCCGCCGCAGCCGACGGCGGTGACCGCGAGGACCATGGGCAGACAGATGGCCAAGATCCGTGTCGAGACGAAGCGACTCATGGGAATCCCGGGTCTGGGTTCGAAATCGGAGTAACGATGGCTCCCTATCGTGGACACATTGATCAGCAATCGTGCCTCGAAAGGGCAGAAGCCGAAAGCCCAGTCATATGGGGAAAAGGCTGATCACTCCGGGCCGCGTCCGGAGGACCTGAGCGTCGTGATCCCGCAAAGGAATTGCAGTTTACAAGATGGTGAGGGCAAGACATGCCGTTGCATCATTCGAATCGAAAGTGGTATGAGTGACAAGGAGCAGCCGCCTGGCCGAGGGCACCTTCACCGCCACCTGCAGGTACGCGCTCCTCCACGCCATCGCCGACCTGTGGTTGACGAAGGGGGACGGCTCGGGCGAGGCGCGAGCTCGACGCGCGCCCGGGCCGGGTCGAGGGGTCGGAGGCGTGGCCATCGCTCCTCGGGGACGTCGAGCGCACGGTGCGCCGCAGGCCCCTCGGGAGGCTCCAGACCGTAGGCCGCCGCAAGCTCGGCTTCCTCCACGAGGACTGGGAGAGCGAGAACGCGCGCGAGATCACCCTCCGCCCAGGCGTCGCCTCACCCTTCCACGGGCGATGTGGGCGGCTCAGCCGGAGCCGGGGCGGCCGGGGAGCGTCCCGAGGCTCAGGCCCCGCACGCGGCCGAAAGGCTCCCGGTTGCGGGTGAGGAGGAGGCCGGAGCGAGACAGGCAGATCCCGGCGATCAGGTACTCCGCCATGCCGATCCCCTCTCCCCCGGCCTCGAGCGTCCGCCGCACCTCGGCCGACCTCTCGGCCGCTTCCTCGTCGAAGGGCTGGATCGTCCGGCCGCCCGCGCAGGGCGTCGATCAGCACGTCCGTATCGACGACGATCATCGCCAGCGGTCCCGGAGGCGCTCGGCCGAGTCCAGGAGCGCCTCCGCCTCCTCGTCGTCCAGGGTGCCGAGCACCGAACGCGCCGCCTCCGCCCGCTCCCGCCGGCCCTCCTCGGCCAGGTAGCCCTCCAGCGCCTCCTCGACGAAGCCCGAGAAGCCCCGCTCGCCCCGCCGGGCCGCCATCTCGAGCAGCCTGGCCCCGATCTCGTCCGGAAGCTCCACCGCCGTGCGCATGGTCCGACTCTCCAATACATGCACGTGCATGTCCAGATGGACCCCGGGCCGTGGGGTCGAGCGACGATCAGGGTGTGTACGGAGGACCCCTGGTTCTACTGCGAGGGGAGGCGCCGCGCCGATGCGAGCGCGGTCGGGCGGGCAGGTGTGAGCGAGGAAGGACGAGCTGGTGCCGCTGGGCGAGGGGTGGGAAAGGGTGCTGGCGGGGTGACCCTCCTCACGCCACCGCCGCCGCAAATGCCTGGTACAAGTCCCCCGGCAGCCGGTACTCCAGCTTCCACGTAATCGCCATCGGCTGCTCTCCTTCGTGCCGGACGTACGTCGCCGGCCCGAGGAAATGGAACGCTCGCTCGCTCGTGCTCAGCCGCGCGAACAACAGGACGTGGCTGCCCCGCGCGGCGTGCTCCCGGTACCGCCGGCCCGTCTCGCTGTCCGCCCGTGTTACGGACTGGCTCTCCCAGTGGATGAGGTCGCGGCTGATGGCGTAGTCACGGTAGCGGGTGGTGGGGGAGAACGAGCCGGCGGTCTTGTCCAGCGTGAACGCGAACAGGTCGGCGGGGAGGTCCTCCAGGTACAGGACGCCGGTTTGCCACGGCATCACCTTGGCCCCCCCGCCCTTGTCGCATGCGGCGAGGATCTCGATGCGGGTGTAGCGCCCGTGGACGTGAAGCGGGACGCCGGGAAGGATCTCGAGATCGGGCGTGAGGTGACTCACCCGCTCCTCCAGCACCTCGAACAGCTCGTTCAGCTCGTGGCGGACCTGGGAGTGGGCCCACAGCACGTCGGCACCGTCGCGGAGGCTCATCTCCTTGCCCGGCACCTGGTCAAGCAGCTGGCCCAGGAGCATGCGGAGCAGGCGATCCTCGCGCTCGGAGACGCCCACGTCGGGCGGCGCATCGCGCCGGAGCCAGCGGCGCCAGGCGGCGAGTCGCTCGGGGTCGTCCACATGGAGCAGGCGGCCGCAAGCCCGGCGGAGCGTAGCCTCGTGCTCCCCGGCGGAAGCCGTGGCCAGGCCGGCGCGCTCCCTGAGGTCGGACCAGGCGTAGGTGCCGGCGTAGACGTCCTCGAGCTCGAGGCCGGTGGCGTCCAGGAACTGCTTCAGGGTGACGTCGCCCCCGGGCGCGCCCGCGACCAGCTCGGCCAGCTCCGCGGCGCGCTCGGTGATCGTGCGCGGGAGAGCGTTCTGAATGCTGTCAAGCACCCGCTCGCTGGCCACGCGGTCCAGCTCCATGTGACAGCCGGCGGGGAGGAACGGAAAGCCCTGTTCGATTTGTCGGATCACGTCCGTGCGCGTGCCGCCCAGCAGGGCGCGGAAGCGGCGGTCGTAGCGGAATTCCTTGCGGTGGTGCCCGACGAAGTCGAGGACGGTGCAGACGGCCTTGCCCTCGGCCTTCCGGAGCCCGCGGCCGAGCTGCTGGAGGAAGAGGAGCGGGCTCTCGGTGGGGCGGAGCATCAGCAGCGCGTCCACGGTGGGAACGTCCACGCCCTCGTTGAACAGGTCCACAGCGAAGACGACGCGGACATCGCCCCGCTCCAGGTCCCTGAGCGCCCGCTTGCGCTCGTCGTCGTCCGTCTGGCCGGTGACCGCGACGGCGGGGACACCGTGCTGGTTGAACACACGGGCCATGTAACGGGCGTGGTCCACGCCCACGCAGAAGCCGAGGGCCCGGAACTCGGGCGGGTCGCCGAAGTGCTCGATGACCTGGTGGAGGACGGAGCGGGCCCAGACGTCGGTGCCGGTGATGACGTCGGTGAGGGCTCGCTCGTCGTAACCCCTGCCCCGCCGCCACGGGATGTCCCGGAGGTCCAGGTCATCGGCGATGCCGTAGTAGGCGAAGGGCGTGAGGCGGTGCTGGTCGATGGCGTCCCACAGCCGAAGCTCGGCGGCGATGCGGTCGCCGAACCAGTGCAGGACGGGCAGGCCATCGCTCCGCTCGGGCGTGGCCGTGAGGCCCAGGAGCTCGCGGGGCTCCAGCCGTTCCAGAAGCCGCGTATACGACGCTGCCGCAGCGTGGTGAAATTCGTCCACGATGACCACGTCGAAGTGGTCGGGCGGGATGGCGTCCACGCCGCTGGCGTTCAGGGACTGGATGGAGGCGAACACGTGCTCGTACTCCTCCGGCCGCCGGCCGCCCACCCACAGCTCGCCGAAGCTCGCGTCCCGGAGCGCGTGGCGGAACGTGTTTCGGCTCTGGCGTAGGATCTCCTCGCGATGTGCGACGAAGAGGAGGCGGGCCCGCGGCAGCGCCGACCGCAGCCGCTGGTAGTCCAGCGCGGCCATGACCGTCTTTCCCGTCCCCGTGGCCGACACCAGCAGGTTCCGGTGCCACCCGCGCTCGCGCGAGAGCTGGATCTCCTCCAGGAGCCGCTCCTGGAACGGGTACGGGCGGACCTCGGTGGGGCTTAGGACCAGGCGCTCGGTGTCCGGCCGCTCGCGGTCCACGGCGGCGGCGAAGCGGTCCCGGTCGTACGGTTCGAAATCCGCCTCCTCCCAGTAGCTGTCGAAAACGGCGCCCACCTTCTCGATGATGGAGCGGTTCCGGGCGCCCGAGATGCGGACGTTCCACTCGAGTCCCGTGGCCTGCGCCCACCGGGTCAGGTTGGACGAGCCGACGTAGGCGGTCGAGAAGCCGGACGCCCGGTGGAAGAGCCAGGCCTTGGCGTGAAGGCGCGTGCTCGTGGCGTCGTAGGAGATCCGAACGTCCGCTCCCATCTCCTCCAGCCAGTCCAGCGCCGCCGCCTCCGTCGAGCCGGTGTACGTGGTCGTGAGGACCCGCAGCCGCCCGCCGCGCTCCACGTGCCGCCGCAGCTTGTCCCGAAGCGGACGGATGCCCGAGCGGCGGATGAACGCCATGATCAGATCGATCCGGTCCGCCGACGCGATCTCCGCCGCGATCTGGCGGCCCACGTTCGGCTCGCCGGGGGAGTTCGTCAGCAGGGCGGAGTCCAGGAGCGGGATCAGCGGGGCGTCGATGTCGGCCAGGCTGCCATCGGGGCGTAGTCTGGTCACCGCATGGAGCACGCTCGCCGGCTCGATCGGGCTTTCATCGGCCAGCTCGGCGAGGTCGGTGGCGTCCACGACCCGAGTCACCAGCGAGCGCGCGAGATCGGCTCCGGCCTCGGTTCGCCTGACCTCGGGGAGCATCTCGATGGCGCGCTCCACCACGGAGGCGATGTGCCAGGCGATACGGTCGGCGGCCTCGGCGGTTCGGAGGGATTCTGCCTGTGCGAGACGGTCCTGCGGGAGAGCGTCGAGGCGGGCGGCCAGGGCCTTGGTGATCAGGGACTCGTAGAGGCCGCGGGGGAAGGAGGCGTCAGACATGGCGCCCCTCTGTCCCATCGGGCGCCGGCCGACCTTCACGGACGTGGCGACCTTCCGACGCGATTCTCGTGACTCCTGGGGTTGGTTCTTGCGAACGGGAAGACGCCAAGATCATGGTCGATGGCAACCTAGAGCGGCGCGGATGGACCGGGCAAGACGACTGGCGGTGGACGAATCTCGAATGATCAGCCCACGGCCGCCCTGCCGGACGTCCCCTTGAGCCCGACGTCTCGACCAGCCCACCTTTCTGCCATGCCTTCCGACACCGAGCCGCCCCGCCTCCCGTCAACCCAAGCCCAACTCACCTTCCTCCGCAACCTCCGCCGCCTCTCCGTGCGCCAGCCGGGCGTCTGGCTCCCCGCGGTCATGCCGGGTCGCCGCTCACCAACCTTTACCTTGCTTCGAGCCTGCTCTCTACGGAACGAAGGACCGGATCCCCCGTCTGTGAGATCGGGTAGTGCGGGCACGCTCCGTCCTCGACGTACTCGAGTCGCTTGTGGGGTCCCAGACAACCCGAATTCCCGTCGTAGGAGAGGTACACGAGCCGGTCGCCCTGCCCGCTCCACCCGGTCACCAGATCCACCGCGATGCCCACCACCGCGGATGCGAGCACGCCGTTGGGCCACACGACCTGCGGACGCTCCCCGAGGTCTCCGTACCGCCTTGCCTCTTCGGCCAGGCGCTCCTCGGTAAGGAAGCCGAGACAGAACATGCACGGGCGGCCCGGCATTGAAAGGATCACCTGACCGACCATCCGTGGCGGAGCACCCTCCCGGACGTGCACGTCCATGCCAACGTCGATATACGGCACCAGATAGCGGCGCATGGCCGCTTCCAGCTCTCGCCGCTCAGCGAACGTATCGACGCATCCGACCACGACATCGCAGCCGCGAAGCGGTTCGGGCTCCTCCTGCCAGCGAAGTCGATGAGCATCGATCTCGGCCGCAGGTAGCAATCCGCGAATGACCCGCTCGGCCACCACTGTCTTCGGCGTCTCGTCCTGAGCGTCTCGACGGACGGCGCCGACCAGCCGATTCAGGTTGGTACCGTTACGGTCCACGGTATCGGGGTCGTAGAGCGCGTACCTTTCGAATCCGATGTGCGCGAGTTGCTGCACGACGTGAGATCCGCCCCCACCGAGGCCCACGACGCCCGCTCGCACCCGCCTTATGTTGCGCTGGGCGTCTTCCCCGAGGAACGACTGGCGGGAATAACGCTCACCCATGGCAATGCCCGAACACGAACGACATCGGGTATCCGACGATTGTCACCTTACTCGGCCGCACCGGCGCTCGTGCTTCCGGAAGCCAAACCCAGGCCGTGATGCTATCCTGGCTCAGGAGAACGATGCCGTGCGGCGCCCTTGGGCCGGCGACGCAGAGACTCCTGACAATGCGCGGCAGCTCGTCTCGATCCATCCGGCTGAGTCTGGGCATGCCTCGGCCCGGGTGCATATGGACGTGGAACTCCCCCCGTCCCGTGTCCAGGACTCGCTGGAGCGACCCCTGAATGGCGCGGGAGTCGATGCGGGCCCCCGAGAACGGATCCGGCACGTAGCGCTCGTCGGGAAGAGAGGTGTAGCCGGACAGAAGCACGAGCCTGGAATCGGTGGTGGAGCCCGGGGCAGCCGACAGGAAGCCTACGCGCTCGGCCGCGAACGGGTGTGGCCGTTTCAGATCGGAGCGCACCGATTTATACAGCCTCCGGGGTATGCGTAGAACCGGACTCACCGGAAGGCCTCGAGGTGTGCTCGCACCATCTGCGCCAGCCGAAGACCCTCCCGAATTCGCCACGAGATGGCGAACCAGTTGCGCTCGAGGATGCGGACGTTGGAGGCGTTCCAGTTCCGCGAGGTCGGCGAGCTGATATGCTCCGCGAAGAACAATCGCGACGGATAGCCGTGCGCGTTCGTGGGGCAGAGCAACGCATCGCATCGGCGTGGCGTGCAGCCTTCCGGTAGCTCGAGCTTGGGAAGAAGAAAGTACCTCGTGCCTCCCTCCTCCCCTTCCTGGACCCCGGGAAAACAAGCCACCAACTCCTCGACTTCGGACTTGGAGTGCGACATCACGGGTCAGGCGGAGCCGCCGTCACGGGGATGGCTGATGAAGCGCTCACCCCCTTTGATGGTGACCGAACCATCGTCGGCCAGCTCCGTGAGCCGACCGTCGACGACCTGCTCCAGTACATCGGCCTCGGGGATAGAGCCGAGCTCCTTCAGCTCGGTCACCATGATCCGACCGCGATGCACGGTCTCGTCGTCGTCGTTGATGACGATCTCCACCTCGCTTCGACCGTGACCGTTACCGCCGTGCCCTTCTCGATCGTGCTCTTCGGACTTCATGACCACCTCAGGTCCTGTTTGAGACTCCACCATCTCCGTTCCTGACGCGGGATCCGCCCCGGGCGGAGACAGTCGTCACGTGACCCAGACTGGGAACTTACCCGCGTCTGGCACGTAAGAATGTCTTACGTTGACCTGCACGTAAGAATAGCTTACAATGATGTCAAGGCGGTGAGGCCGGTACGGCGCCGCGACCCAGTCCCCCGAGACCGGAAGAGGCTCCATGGCCCTGGACCGCAATGAGATCGCGGAACGCCTTCGTGCGGCCCGCACAGACCTTGGCTTCACGCAGGCCGAGGTCGCCGAAGCCCTTGGCGTCCATCGGCCGACCATATCCGAGATCGAGGCAGGTCGGCGGGCGGTGACGGGCGAGGAGCTCCACCGGCTCTGCGAGCTCTACGCCCTTCCGGTCAGTCGTCTCCTGTCCACCGATGCCCCCACAGAGCCCGACGTGGAACGAGTCCTGTTTCGGACGGCCACCATGCAGGGTGCCCCTGCCCGCCGGGCGGTTCGGCAGTTCATGGAACGGTGCAGGGCCGAGAAGGAGCTAGAAGAACTACTCCACGTGCCCCATCCCGACGACGCCCGACCGGGGTACCGGGCGGGCCAGCCTGAGGGCAAGCCGCAGGCTATTCGGCAGGGCTATGCAATTGCCGAGCAGGAGCGCAGGCGGCTCGACCTGGGCACTGAACCTCTCCGGAACCCTCTGGAACTCCTGGACAGGCAGGGCGTCCGAATCGGTCCTCTGGAGGGACTCGGGCCCGACGGTCCGGACGGACTCTATTTCGAGACTGTGGAGTTGGGCGCGTGCGTCGCGATCAACCCTGAACGAGACCGATGGACAGGGTTCCGGTCCGCCTTCACGGCGGCGCACGAGTATGCCCACTGGCTGCTCCGCGACACTCAAGTCGAGGAGTACCAGTTCTACTGGGAAGATCGGCCGAAGAGTGATCTGCGGGAGGTTCGAGCCAACGTGTTCGCCGCCGCTTTCCTCATGCCGAGGGAGGGTTTGAGACAGTACTTCGCAGAGGCGGGCCTGCTGGACGACCACGAGATGCTCCCCAGGCTGAGCAAGGGAGATATCGTCCAGGCCATGGACTACTTCGGCGTCTCCAGAACTGCACTGCTCTACCGACTCCAGAACGCCGGGCTCATGGACGAGCGCACAGCCGACGAGCTACGGGACATCCGATTTTCCGTAACCGAGGTAGCCGATACGCTGGGAATCGATTTTCGAGGCTCCGGCCCCTTCGGCACGAAACTTCGGTCCCTGGCCCTCAAGGCGTGGAAGAAGGGACTGATCTCCACGGGACGCGCGGCCGCGCTGTTCGGGCAGAACATCGCGACGTTCCGTGAGCAGATGACCACGATCGGCGAGGAGCAGGAGGAGACGCCCGAGGACCCCGCGCTCGGCGCCGCACGGAAGAGCTAGATGCCAGGACGGCCTCTCGTGTTGGACGCGTGCCTGGTCATCACCTTTGGGGGAGCGGGCCGGCTGGACCTCATTGCCGGAGGAGAGCGACGAGTGGTCATCGCCGCCCGCGCTGGCGAGGAGGTCGTGCGCCCGCCCGCCCGTCCCCGGCTAGAAGAGGCCCTCGACGCTGGTGCGATCGAAGTCGAGAGCATCGATCTCGATGTCGCCGACGAGCAGGACGCCCTCGCTCGCTACGACGCGGACCCGGCCTTCCGCGATCGGGGCGACGCCGAGGTCCTGGCCCTGGCCGCCACGCGGGGCTACACCGTCGGGTCGGATGACCGTGCGATCGGGCGGCGCGTCCGTACGGATCTCGGCCCCGACCGGATCGCCGGAACCCTGGACGTGATCGTTTGGGCCGTGCGCGACGAGCGCATCTCGCTCTCCGACGCGCATGCTTTCCTGGAGAACTGCGACGTGGGACCCGCGCTGCTGCGGCGACTGACGGTGGCTGGCGTCGACCTCGAAGACTTGATCTGACGGGCCGTCCTTCCGCCGGAAGACGCTGCTACCCGCTCCCCCTCCCCCCCTCCAGCACCCAAACACAGAACCGCCGGAAGTCACACTCGGGACACGCCGCCCTATCTGCGGAAACGGCGAAGGCCCCGCCCTGGATCGCCTGGAGACGGGCGGTCGAGTGCTGCCGGACCTTCAGTTGCTCACCTGACAACGGCGCAGCCCTCCCGGCAGCCCGTGGGATCGCTCTCGGTGTTGCCTCGTCCGCCGACGAGGACCTAGAATTCCACATTCTGCGCTGTACGGTTCGCTCATCTCCACCAGCGAGGCCACCATGCGCATCCCCTCCCTTCCCCGCCCCGGACTCCTCCTGTCGCTGGCCGCCCTCGTCACGGCCTGCGCCACCCCGACCACGAAGCAGGTCGAGCTGGCGCCCGACCTGGTGAACCTCGAGAAGGCGCGGCAGCGACAGCTCGCCCTCGAGACCCAGAGCGAGCATCAGAAGCGTCTGAGCGACCTGGCCTATCCGCTCCTCACGGGTGCGGTTCCTCTCTGCCACGACGACGTCGCTCCTCTCCTCGGGATGCAGTACCGCAGCGTCTACTACTGGAAGGACGAGGAGTGGAGAGATGCCGCCCGCGGGGCCCTCGGGGTGGGAGACAGCGTGCAGGTGGTGGACGTCGCGGCCGGATCACCGGCCGCGCGGGCGGGCCTCGAGCCCGGAGACATCCTCATCGACGTCGGGGATCACACCGTGGGCGCCGGAGAGGACGCCCTGAAGGACCTTGCTGAATGGGTCAGAGACTTCCAGGAGAGCGGCGCGGACCATGTCGACGTGACCTACCTTCGAGGCGGAGAAGCGCACACGGTCTCGCTCGCGGGAATCCCTCCGGCGTGCAACTACCCGACCCTGGTCGTCACGGACAACACCCTGAACGCGTTCGCGGACGGCAGCCGGATCTTCGTCACCACGGGGATGATGCGGTTCGCCCGAGACAAGGAGCTCGAGGTCGTGCTCGCCCACGAGCTGGCTCACAACGCCATGGGGCATATCGAGGCCAAGAAGAAGAACGCCCTGCTGGGCGGCATTCTCGGGGCCCTGGCCGACGTCGCCGTCGCCGCATCCGGAGGATACCCCACGAACTACACGGCCGAGGGCATGCAGGCCGGCGCCGAGGCGTTCAGCCAGGACTTCGAGCGCGAAGCCGACTACGTGGGGATGTACGCCATGGCTCTGGCGGGCTACGACTATACGGAAGCCCCCGAATTCTGGCGTCGGATGGCGGCCGCGAATCCGCAGACGATCGCGCTCGCCACGACTCACCCGACGAGCGCCGAGCGGTTCATCAGGCTCGAGTATACGGCCCAGGAGCTGGATGCCAAGGAAGCGGGCGGCCTCGCGCTGAGGCCGGATCTCGCCAGCGACAGCGCGCGGAGCTACCGGGGCCCGGACGGCGAGTCCCTCACCTTCGAGAAGGGGGACTACCGCCATCCGACCAAGCCTCCCAGCGCCTTCGACGACGACAGGCACGCGTGCGCCGAGCACCTGCTCGAGGAGGCGTCGACCGCCGGAGGGCCGGGCGAGCGCGCCCTGACGCCGAAGGCCCTCCACACCTGTCTGACGAAGGAGTACGGTTGGGAGCCGACCCGGCAGGCGGCCCCGGCTCAGCACTCGAAGGCGGGAGGCGCCTGAGTGAGCGGGGCTCGTGGGGACGCGGCATCACCGAATCGGCCGCCGACCGCCCGATCCCAACTCACCTTCCTCCGCGACCTCCGCCGCCTCCTGGACGAGGGC
>Ga0209918_1001623_pt1 | contig 11735 bp, 4 predicted proteins | sample SalPonD_shore_MG_FD_185712 | JGI IMG/M metagenome (GOLD analysis project Ga0209918, IMG submission 185712) | Salt pond soil microbial communities from South San Francisco under conditions of wetland restoration - Salt Pond MetaG... | ecosystem: Environmental > Aquatic > Marine > Intertidal zone >...
GCTGGAAACCGGGGATGGGCAACAGAAAGTGCAAAAATCGAATATTACGAAGCGAACCAATGCAACGTCAGCAATGCCACCCATGGGGGATAATTTAACTCGAACCAAATTAAGAGATTTGGTTCAATTTCTTTATTCGCTTAAATAAATCATGGTTTTAAAAATTTCTAAATTTGCCCGTAATTTAATTAATCGATGTTAGCAAAGTAGTAGTATATAAAGTCAAGGATAAAATTTTTTAATAAATAATATGAACATTAATAAAAAGGATATGATATGTGCTTCAAGAATTTAGTTTTTTTTACAATATGCATTTTATCATTTACTATTGTTTCGTGTAATAGTAAATCAAATGATGAAAAAAAGAATGAAAATACCGATACAAATAATAATTGGACAAAATTATTTAATGGTAATAATTTGGAGGGTTGGGAAGTTCTAGGGGGAGACGGTAACTTTTTTGTTGAGAATAAAGCTATAGTTGGAGAAACAAAAATGGGGGTAAAAAGTAGTTTCCTCGCAACAAAGAAATTGTATGATAATTTTGAATTGGAATTAGAATTTAAAATTGATACAACTCTAAATTCCGGTATTCAGATAAGAAGCAGTAAATATAAAAAAGATACTACAACTAGTTATTTATCAGGTAGTCTTGAAAAAATTACGAGGGATTGGAATCCCGGTCGTGTTCATGGTTATCAAGTAGAAATTGATCCATCTGACAGAGCTTGGACAGGTGGATTTTATGAAGAAGGGGGTAGGGGTTGGTTACAACCACTTACCGATAATAATGCGGCACAAAAAGCATTTAAACAAAATGAATGGAATACTTTCAGAATTATTGCTGATGGTAATCATTTTGAAACTTATCTTAATGGTGTACAGGCAACGAATTACGATGATTCTTTAGCAAGTAAAGGATTTATAGCTCTTCAATTACATGAGATTTATGACGATAAGCAGGCAGGAAAAAGAGTAATGTTCAGGAATATTAAAATCAAAGAATTTAACTAAGATATATGTAAGTTATATATAATGTTGCAGAGCTATGTAATAGTCCAAATTCCATACTTTTTTGTGATTTAAAATTCTCGCGATTTTCTTATTCACTGTGGATTTTAAATGACTCAAGGTTAGATTTTATTCAAAATCACTGGCTTTGCGAAGCCCTCTTATAAAGTAATTAACTTTATTGTATAATATTTATGATCATCAAAACATCAATTTTGACAATTTTTAATGATAAAGTTGTATTTATAAATAGGGTTTGTCTTGTAATATGTAGTCTAATATTTATTTGGGGTTGTAATAATAACAAAAATTATAAATTCAAGTTATTATCCAGTAAAAAAACAAATATAGATTTTGTAAATAAAATTAAAAATACTGAAAATTTAAATATTCAGAATTATGGTTATTTCTATGATGGCGGCGGGGTTTCTGTAGGTGATATTAATAATGATGGATTACCTGATATTTATTTAGTTGGTAATGAAAGTTTAAATCATCTTTATTTAAATGAAGGTAATTTCGAGTTTAAAGATATAACCATTTCGGCAGGTGTGGGAGGGGGAACAAAAGGTTGGTCAACCGGATCAACGATGGCAGATGTGAACGGTGATGGTAACCTGGATATATATGTTTGTCGTGTCAATTATCAGAATAAAAGAGGGGGCAATCAATTGTTCATCAATAACGGGGATAGTACGTTTACGGAAGAAGCGTCAAAATATGGTCTTGATTATAAAGGTTATTCGACGCAAGCAGCATTTTTTGATTATGATAAGGACGGGGATTTAGATATGTATTTATTAAATCACTCTTTTCATAGTGGGAAAACAACTGGAAAAAGAGCTGAGCTATTACGTAATGAAAAAGATTCACTTGCAGGAGATAGGCTTTATAAAAATGATAATAATCATTTTGTTGATGTGACGGAATTTTCCAATATATATAGTAGTGCGATTGGGTTCGGATTAGGAATTGCTATTAGTGATATTAATAAAGACGGATGGCCTGACATATATATAGGAAATGATTATCAGGAAGATGACTATTTTTATATCAATAACAAAGATGGAACATTTTCTGAGGGTTTGGGTGATATGATTCGACATACCAGTAAATCGTCAATGGGTAATGATATTGCAGATATAAATAATGATGGGAATATGGATATTGTTTCAGTAGATATGTTGCCTGATAATGAAGTTGATTATAAAAAGTCATTGGGTCCGGATTCATATATGGTATCTGAACTACATATAAATTCTGGATACAAGCCGCAATACGCTCATAATACATTGCAATTGAATAGGGGTATTGTTAAAGACAAACCTCTATTTAGTGAAATTGGTTTTGCATCAGGTATTGGGGCTACAGATTGGAGTTGGGCACCTTTAATTATGGATCTTGATAACGACGGTTTCAATGATATTTTCGTAACTAATGGTATTATTGGGCGACCAACTGATCTTGATTATAACCGTAAATTAAATAAAAATAAGGGGCATATTTCTATAACAAAATCAAATGAGGGTAATTTTAATTTGATTAAAGATATGCCATCGGTTAAAATTCCTAATTATGTATTTAAGAATAATGGTAATTTAACATTTTCTAATAAAGCAAAAGAATGGGGTTTTGGACAGCCTACTTATTCAAGTGGATTAGCTTATGCTGATTTAGATAATAATGGTACATTAGATATTATTGTTAATAATGTTAACATGCCCACATTTATATACAAAAATAATACTAAAACAGATACTCTATCAAATTTTATAGAAATTAAATTATTAGGTAATAGAAAAAATACATTTGCGATTGGAACTAAGGTTATTTTATATGCAGATAATAAAATCTATTATCAAGAGGAGATGCCTACCCGTGGGTTCCAATCCTCAGTAGATTATAAATTGCATTTTGGTATCGGAAGGAATAAAAAGGTTGATTCTCTCTTGGTGATATGGCCTGATGATTCCTTTCAAAAATTTAGAAATATATCTATAAATCAGACATTTAAAATTGATCAAAAAAACGCTAGTAATAAATTCGATTACCATCAACTACAGAGATCTGATCAACGCATTATAAAAGATGTCACTGATTTAGTGCCTTTAGATTATAGACATCAGGAAGATAGTTATTCGTCATTTGCCCACGAACCATTAGTACCATTTGACTTGTCCAGATTGGGACCTGCAATAGCAAAAGGGGATATAAATAATGATAATCTAGATGATTTTTATGTTGGAGGGGCATATGGGCAACCAGGTAAATTATTTGTGCAAGAAAAAAGAGGATCATTTAGATCAATTATTATAAATGATTTTGAAGTTGATAAATTTTGTGAAGATGTATCGGCTGTTTTTTTTGATTCTAATAATGATGGATTAGTAGATTTATATGTTGTAAGTGGGGGTGATGAGTTTATAAGGGGAGATAAAAAATTACAAGATCGATTATATATTAATCAAGGTAATAATAGATTTGAAAAAGCAATTGGTAAATTACCTGATTTGTATAATAATGGTTCAATTGTAGCAGATGCCGATTTTAATAATGATGGATATCGGGATTTGTTCGTGGGGAGTGTGGCGGTTCCCTGGAGATATGGTGAATTACCCAATAGTTATCTATTAATGAATGATGGGAATGGTAAATTTATTGATGTTACAAAAAAAATAGCACCTGGATTACAACATATTGGTATGGTAACCGATGCTGAGTGGGTTAAAAATAAAACTTCAAAGTATCCTAAGTTATTAATAGCCGGGTTATGGATGCCCATAAGTCTTTTTGACAATAATGGGAAAAAATTATTTCCAATCACTAAAGACGTTGGATTGGATAAATTGCACGGTTTGTGGACCAATTTGCTTACTGATGATTTTAACGGAGATGGTAAATTTGATATAATTGCTGGAAATTTTGGTGAGAATTCACGTTTGAAAGCATCAATAAGTAACCCTTTAAGATTATATACGAATGATTTTAATAAAAGTGGCCAGGTAGTTTCTATTATGGCTACTAAGAAAAATGGACACTTTTATCCGTTGCAGTCACTTGATGAGCTGTTGTTACAATTTAGAAGTCTTAAGAATAATTACGATAGCTATACAGAATATGCTAATAAGAACATGTCAGAAATATTTTCGGATCAAGCTGAAAATGCTCAAATCAAGAAGGTCAATACTTTGAGTACAGTATTATTCAAAAGTCAGGATGATAATCATTTTAAGGTAGAGTCTCTACCGTCTTTGTCAAATATATCTCCAGTTATGGCAATGTATTCGGGGGATTTCAATAATGATGCTAAAAAAGATGTTATAATTTTAGGGAATATAAATGGAGTGAAACCAAGTTTTGGGGGAAGGCAAGATGCAAGTTATGGTTTATTGTTGATGGGAAAGGGAAATGGACAGTTTCAACAAATAATAGATGTTAATAAAAGTGGATTATTTGTGAAAGGGGAGCCACGTGCTATTATACCTATTAAAAAATCTGCTAATGACAGTTTACTGTTAATAGCTAAAAATAATGGAGAAATGAAAATATTGAGATATTGATCATATTTAGTACATATTAGTTTGTATAAAAGCACCATAATTTTTGGATAATTTACATCCTGAATACTTTATGAAAATACTTCATTTTGACCCGCAAATATAATATGCCATGTATGGTGAGTCGAGTTTGATACTTGTATTTATTATATACTTAGAAATTTATTCAAAAAAAAGCGAAAAAAGTTGAAATTGCTCAAAAATAATATTACAATTTATGTGAGAAAAAGGGTTTTTCTATTGATACAATAGGGTCAATTAATAATTTTGTGCCACTCATTAAATAGGGAAGATTCACCTTATTAGCATAAGGTGGTTTTTTAATTAGGGGGTGTCACTTAAGTCCTTAAAAAATCAATCCAAAGTATTCTACGGTATTTGGGCATTAATATTTTATGCCTGATGGTACCGGTATCAAATTTAGATAAGGACTATTTGTTAGTAGTGAATAAAACTGTCCACTTTAACTAAATACTCTAAGGGGGTAAGAATACATAAGTAAATATGGATTTGTCAGATTTCATAAATAGAAAGAGAAATGATAGAACAAATGGGATCAATAAATAAATATGGGAATTATGAATAAATCTACACAAAATAAAAAAGTTAAATGTTTTTTTTGGTTGAAAAGGATGTTCCCGGTAACATTATTTATAATGATATTTGTAGGGGTGTCTTATGGACAAAATTCTTTTACAGTTTCCGGTACTGTAACTGAACAATCAACTAGTAACCCACTACCTGGGGTTAATATTTTGGTAGTTGGTACTACAAATGGTACGGCAACCAACACCGATGGTCAGTATCAGGTAAATGCCAATAGCCCAAACGATTCTCTTCGGTTTTCATATATAGGTTACCAGGAAAAAATTGTACCTATAAACGGAAGACATAATATTAACGTTACTTTGAGTCCTAGTACATTTAGCGGACAGGAAGTAGTAGTTGTGGGTTATAGTTCACAGGAAAGGCAAAATATATCCGGATCAGTTGATATTGTTGATGTTGATAATTTAACTACTGGAACTTCTGGTGATGTATCCAAACAGCTACAGGGAAGGGCTTCCGGCGTAAATGTTATATCATCAGGCCAGCCCGGAGAAGACCCAATGGTAAGGATTCGCGGAATTAATACTTTTGGGAATAACTCTCCTTTATATATTGTTGATGGTGTTCCCACCCAAAGTATTAATAATCTTAATCCTGATGATGTTGAATCCATGCAGGTATTGAAGGATGCGGCAGCTGCTTCGATTTATGGTTCGAGAGCTTCCAATGGGGTAATTATTATTACCACAAAGAATGGTGGAAATGAAGGGGTTAAAGTGGAATATAAAGGTTATGCCAGTTATGATGTTCCAAAAGGAGGTAATGTTTGGAATATATTGAGTCCTCAAGAAATGGCAGATCTTAAATGGCAGGCAATTAGAAATTCAGGTGGAAATCCTGCACCAGACCCTCAATATGGAAGTGGTTCGGAGCCGGTTTTACCTGATTATATTCTCCCTGCTGGTGCGATGGAAGGGGATATCGATCCTAGCAGTTATTATGTTGTTCCAGAATATTCTGATGCACAGCTTGTAAATACATTTCACCAAATAGTACGAGCTAATAAAAGTGGGACCAACTGGTATGATCAAATTTTTTCTCCTGCTTTATCAATGAATCATGAATTGGCTGTAAGCGGCGGTGGTGAGAATGGAAGTTTTCGAGTTTCTTTCAGTCACTTAGATCGACAGGGTACTTTAGATCGTACCTATAATAGAAGGTCAAGCATCAGAGCAAACACGCAATTCAATGTAAATGACAATATTCGAATTGGTGAAAATATGACATTTACTGTTCAGCAAAGTCCACAAGTGAATGCTCTAAGTGAAGGAAGTCCTATCGGGATGGCTTATCGGTCACAACCTATTATTCCGGTTTACGATATAAAAGGTAATTTTGCGGGTTCAGCGGGTCCTCAACTCGGTCAGGCAAGAAATCCAGTTGCTATGCTGTATCGCAGACGTAATAATTCTGCTAAAAATAGCCGTCTTTTTGGAAACGCTTTCGCAGAAGTGGATTTTCTGGATAATTTTACATTTAAAACAAATCTCGGTGGAGAATTATCTTCTGGCACCAATCATTCATTTACTTATCCTGAATATGAAAATGCTGAAAATAATACAGTCAACAGCTTTAATGCAAATTCCAGTTATGGATATAATTGGATTGTTACCAATACGTTAGATTATAAAGAAATGCTTGGTAAAGTACATTCTGTTGAGATTTTACTTGGTACTGAGGCTTATCAAAATAGGGGGCAAGTAGTTGGCGGAAGCACCAATGACTTCTTCTCATTTAATCCATATTATACCAATCTTTCAACAGGATCTGGCAATAAAACCAATTACAGTTATATATATGACCAAAGGCTGTTGTCTTTATTTGGAAGAGTTGATTATAGCTATGACAATAAATATATATTCAGTGCTACACTTAGACGTGATGGGTCTTCAAAATTTGAGAATTATAAATGGGGTATGTTTCCTGCGGGTAGTTTCGCCTGGAGAATATCTCAGGAAAATTTCATGAAAAATGTCAAGTGGATTTCCGATTTACGCATTAGAGTAGGATATGGTATTATGGGTAACCAATTGAATGTTGACCCTAATAATCCATACACTCTTTTTGCTGGTAATCCAGCTTCATCTTATTATCCAAGAACAGGTAGTAATAATAGTGTTCAACTAGGTTTTGAACAAAGCCGTATAGGAAATCCCGATGCGAAGTGGGAAAAAAATAAAAGTGGAAATATTGGTATAGATGCTACTCTTTTCCAGGATAAATTGAATATTACAGCCGAATACTATTGGAAGGATATCCAAGATTTATTATACAATCCTGAATTAATCGGAACTGCCGGAACAGCCAGTCAACCGTATATCAATGTCGGAAATATGAAGAATAAAGGTGTTGATGCAACGATTTCGACAAATGGAACTCTGGGTGGTGCATGGCAGTATAATGCAAGTGTTAATTTCACTTCGTATAATAATAAAATTGCGAGGATTGCAAATAACATTGAATATTTTAACCAGGATAGCAGGCGTTTCAGTGGGTCCTATATTATTAGAAATGAGGTGGGACATGCTGTATCATCTTATTATGGATATAAGATAGATGGTTTCTTTAACAGTCAGTCTGAAATAGATAATTTAAATGCATCATCTCCGAACGGTCTGTATCAGAATGATGCCAGGGTGGGTGTTTATAGATACGCAGATATCAATGGAGATGGTCAAATTACGCCTGATGATAGAACATTTTTAGGTAATCCTAATCCTGACTTCACGTATGGTATTAATTTCGGATTAAACTTTAAGAATTTCGATTTTAGTACATTTATATACGGTTCACAAGGAAACGATATATGGAATCAGGTTAAATGGTGGACTGATTTTTATGCTGATTTTGCTGGAGCTAAAAGTAAAGCGGCACTTTATGATTCTTGGACACCAAATAATCACGATGCTTCCTTACCGATTCAATCAACGGGTGGGGGATTCAGTGTTTCAACTGTGCCTAATTCCTATTTTGTTGAGGATGGATCTTATCTCAGGGTTAAGAATGTAATTCTCGGATTTACCTTGCCAAATAATGTGTTGAGTAAGGTGGGAATATCAAGATTAAGATTATATGCTCAAGTCTCTAATCTCTTCACTATAACAGGTTACAGCGGTTTGGATCCAGAAATTGGGGGGACTTCAACAGACTTTGGAATTGATGAGGGATCTTATGCTAGTTCACGTCAGTTCCTGTTTGGAATTAATCTCTCGCTGTAATAACCATATTTTTCAAATAAAATTATTATTGATATGAGTAAATTAATAAGCACAAAGAAAATATTGTTTATGGTGTTAGCCATAGGGCTGACAATTTATGGATGTGATACATTTCTGAATGCACCTGCTAGAGGTTCCTTGAGTGAAGATGTTCTCTCAAATCAGAAGGGTGTTGAAACATTACTTAATGGTGCATATGGTGCTTTGGATGGTCAAGCTATTGTCTCTGACAGATCCGGCGCTACGGCTCCCAGTAATTGGGTATATGGAAGTATTGCCGGTGGCGATGCACATAAAGGTGAATCTATTGGTAATACGGCGGGGTATGTACTTATTGGTAATATGCAGGCCAATCCAAGCATTAGTTATTTAAATGCTAAATGGAAAGCCTTATATGAGGGAGTTTCCCGGACAAATGCAGTTTTAAAGTTATTGCCAAAAGTCAATGACATGGATGATAACACAAAATCTGAAGTGGCGGCTGAAGCACGATTCCTGAGGGGGCATTATTACTTTGAATTAAAAAAGATGTTTAATATGGTTCCCTGGATTGATGAGAATACCAAGGATCTAAATCAACCTAATGATACTGATATATGGCCTAAGATTGAGGAAGACTTTAAATTTGCCATTGATAATTTGCCTGCTACACAATCCGATAAAGGTCGTGTAAATAAATGGGCTGCAGAAGCATATTTAGCAAAAACTTATGTCTTTCAAAAGAAATGGCAGCCGGCCAAAGATTTATATGATGAAATTATCATGAATGGAGTAACCACCCAGGGAGTACCTTACGGACTGTTTGATAATTTCTGGGATAATTTTAACCCTGCCAAAGAAGATGGGAGTCCCGAAGCCGTATTTTCAATTGAGATGGTTGCAAATGATGGAACGGGTACAACTGCAAATGCTAATTTGGGTATTCGGGTAGCCTTCCCATATAATGGTCCGTTTTCTTGCTGTGGATATTATCAACCTACTCAGGATTTGGTTAATTCATATAGAACTGATTCGAATGGACTTCCGATGCCTGATAATTATGATAGCACTCCGGTCAATAATGATATGCAGGTAGCCGATGATGCACAATTTGATCCATATTCTGGAAGTTTGGATCCCCGATTAGATTGGACCGTTGGACGACGTGGAGTTCCGTATTTAGATTGGGGACCATATCCAGGAACAGCATGGGCGCGTGAACCTAACAACTTTGGGCCATATGGACCTAAGAAAAATGTTTACTGGCATGCTCAACAAGATCAATATGCTGATCTCAATTCGTGGGCACCGGGAACAGCTATTAATTATAATGTCATTCGATTTGCTGATGTTCTGTTAATGGCTGCCGAAACCGAAGCTCAACTAGGGAATCTTGAAGCAGCTCGTAATTATGTTAACAGAGTTCGTAATAGATCTGCAGATACAACAAGTTGGGTAAGAAATGATTTAAATAAAGCTTATGCCGTTGATGTTGTGGATAATGAACAAGATATGCTTAATTCAAATGCTCAGCCAGGTGACTGGGTGGTAAGAACGGATAGGAATTCCACATTTTATCTCTTAAAGGGAGACCCGGGAGATATTAATAATTGGAATGAATATGAAGAACCCAATTATGTAATGAATACTTATCCAGGTCCATGGAGTGATAAAAATACAGCCTTAAAGCGTATATATTTTGAAAGAAAATTGGAATTAGCTATGGAAGGTCATCGATTCTTCGATCTCGTAAGATGGGGCATAGCTGAGGAAACTTTAAATTCATTTTATGATTATGAAGGTCCATTTTTGAATATTTCAACAAGGGATGGACATTTCACTCCAAATCAAGATGAATATTATCCTATTCCACAGAATCAGATAGATTTAAGCGTGGTTGATGGAAAACCTAAATTGAAGCAAAATCCAGGATATAATTAATTAAATAATGGTTTGAAAAAAGGGGGGAGTGATATTCTCCCCTTTTTTTATTATTCTTGTTTAATTAAATAGATATTTAGATAAAAATTTAAAAATGTTAAAAAATATTCTAATATTTGTGATCTATTTTATTTTGGAGAAAAGTAGTTTGTAGTATTGCTGCCATATTTTTTTGGGTATTCCGATTTAAATGCTCAAGGATGTACGATATCAAATTTGATTGACAATTATTTTTTAGGAAGATCTGAATAATAAAGTTTCTTTATAGGCAACTCAAAAATTCCAATTTTATAAAATTGAAAATATTACTGATAATAATTATCTAAGTTGCAATTTAAATTTAAAATAGATTATTAAATTCGGGGATAAAGGGAAGTATGAGGATTGGTATAGATATTGTTTAGATATATCATTTAAAAGAGATCTTAATTTAATCTCTCTGAAATTAAGATCTCGAATTCAGGCAAATAATAACTATATTTTTGTTGTGATTTTTATACTGTACCCCTTCTATATTGCCGACCCAAAATAACAATTAGGTATTTTCTTAAAAAAATCAACTTTTTGCTTCTTTTGAATGGTTTTATCATTTAAATAATGTCTAATTAAATAAATTTCGTTATGGGTTATACATGGAATATATCTCTAATGGAAGCACGGCAATAAATATATTTTTTATCGATGTTAAAAACTGGTTAATGATGATTATTGAAAATAAGTATATTGCTGGAATAGGTCATAGGATATCATTATAAATATTATATTGTATAAAGAGGACTTTGCAAAACCGTGCTTTTGTCCAAATTCTTCCCGAAAGTGTTCGGGAGATTTCAAAATCCTCACGTATTACTAATACGCTGCGGTTTGGAAATCACTCAGGCTTTGACTTTGACCAAAATCCCTGGTTTTGCAAAGCCCTCTATAAAGTATAAAAGGCTTTGATTGAAAAATAGGGGATTTTGTTCAAAATTAAAGCCTTGGTAATTCCGATACCAGAGCTTTTTAGCTATAAATGATGGTTTCTAATATACAAAAATATAAATTCAGGGCAATATATCCTTACTGCCAAGTCTTCTAAAATATGATGGGTTGAAATGTATTCTTTAGATATACATTAAATCATATTTTAATTATCATGTAACGAAAATTATAAAATTGTAATAAAACAACTCTAAAAAAATTGAAAGATAGAATAACCATACGACAAATAGCAAAAGAGCTTGATGTCTCAGCCATGACGGTTTCCCGGGCATTAAATAACCGCGATAATGTGGATGATAATACGCGGAAAAAGGTGCTTGAGAAGGCAAAAGAAATGGGGTATCGGCCAAATCATATAGCCCGTAGTCTTACGCTCAAAAGGACGAATACAATTGGCGTTGTATTGCCGAAGTTATCTTATTCTTTCTTTCCAGATGCT
>Ga0209918_1001625_pt1 | contig 11727 bp, 8 predicted proteins | sample SalPonD_shore_MG_FD_185712 | JGI IMG/M metagenome (GOLD analysis project Ga0209918, IMG submission 185712) | Salt pond soil microbial communities from South San Francisco under conditions of wetland restoration - Salt Pond MetaG... | ecosystem: Environmental > Aquatic > Marine > Intertidal zone >...
AACCTGAGCCGCGGCGTCGAGCCCGGGCCGATGACGGCCTCGGCCCGCTGGAAGAGGGAACGCGACATCCCCGACGAGGTCTTCTTCCGCGCCACCGAGGCGGGCATCGAGGGGGGCGGCGTGTAGGCGGCGGGGCCTGGGGCCGGGAGGGAGCCCGGTCCCCTGCCCCGGGGCCCGCCGCCGGACGTTTCAGCTGACACGTTCGGGGACCGGGAGACGTTCGAAAGAGCGGCGCCCTTCGGGATGGACGGGACGGACCCGGCCGTGGCGACCAGCGCGCCCGGCCACGACGACCTACGGTCGCGACCCCATCGGCCGGCGGACGCCGCCCTGTCGGTCGGGGCGGCCGTCCGGTACGAATGTACCTCGACCATAGAGTCCGCATGGGGGATCGGGAATGAGCGCGAGGGGAACAGCCGCCGTCGGGATCGAACGCGCCGTGCTGGCCGCGCTCCTCGTCGTGGCGGCCCCGGCGGGAGCGCGGGCCCGGACCGCCGCGTCCGCCCCCGCCCCGACCGCCACCGCCCCGCCCGACACCGCCTCCGCCCCGACCGCCGGCGCCCGCGCCGCGGCCTACTGCCGGAGCTTCACGCGGGACACCTCGGGCTTCCGCCCGAAGCGGGAGCCGTCGCTCGAGGTGCACCGGGCCACGGGCCCGATCCGGCTGGACGGGTCGCTGGACGATCCGGGCTGGCGGGACGTGCGGCCGGCCACGGGCTTCACGGAGTTCATCCCGGACCAGGACGTCCCGGCCACGGTCGGCAACCTGGCCTTCGTCACCTACGACGAGGACGACCTGTACGTGGCCCTCGTGGCGTGCGACGACCCCTCCACGCTCCGCGCCACGTTCGCCGACCGGGACCGGATCGAGGGCGACGACATCTTCGGGATCTTCCTGGACACGTACGGGAACGGCGCCTGGGCCTACGAGCTGTTCGCGAACCCGCTGGGGATCCAGGCGGACTGGCGCCGGGTGTCGGGCCAGGGCAAGGACATCACCTTCGACATGGTCTACCACACGGCGGCGAAGGTCACCGACCACGGCTACCAGATCGAGTTCGCGATCCCGTTCGCGAGCCTGCGCTTCCCCGACCGGGCCCGGCAGCGCTGGCGGATCACCTTCCTTCGGCACCGTCCGCGCGGTGCCGAGGAGGAGTTCAGCTGGGCCGCGATCGACCTCAGGGACCCGTGCATCCTGTGCCAGATGGGGACGATGACCGGCGTGCGGGGCGTCCACCCGGGGGGCGCGCTGGAGCTCCTGCCCTCGGTCGTGGCCACGGACGCCTCCAGCCTTCGCGATCCGGACGACCCCGGCTCCGGCTTCCGGGGAACCGGCCTGGACGGCCAGGTCTCGCTCGGCGCCCGCTACGCGTTCGCGACGGGGATCACGGCGGAGGCCACGATCAACCCCGACTTCAGCCAGGTGGAATCGGACGCCGCGCAGGTAGACGTGAACACCACCTTCGCCCTCTTCTTCCCGGAGAAGCGCCCGTTCTTCCAGGAGGGAGGCGACCTGTTGGACACCCCCCTGGAGGCGATCTACACGCGCTCGATCAACGACCCGCGGGGAGCGGTCAAGTTCACGGCGCGCTCGGGGGGCGCGAGCGTGGCCTACCTGGCGGCCCGGGACCAGCACTCGCCCCTCCTCCTCCCGTTCGAGGAGTCGAGCTTCGCGGCCCAGACGGGGAAGAGCCTCACGAACATCCTCCGGGCCCAGGAGGACTTCGCGGAGGACTCGCACCTCGGAGTTACGCTCACGGACCGGCGGCTGGACGGGGGACCGGGCTCCAACACGGTCCTCGGCCCCGATCTCAGGCTCCGCTTCACGCGCCACCTGACGCTCGAGTATCAGCTCCTGGCCAGCCACACGCGCGAGCCCGACGCGGCGGGGCCGACAGCGGGCCTGGCCGGGGCCACCTTCGACCGTGGGGCGCACACGGCGGTGTTCGACGGAGAGTCATACTGGGGCTACGGGCAGCAGGCGGCGCTCTCCCGGGGCGGGCGGTACTGGAACGCCCAGCTCGAGTACAAGGCCCTGAGCCCGACCTTCCGCGCGGAGAACGGCTTCATCACCCAGAACGACGAGCGGTCGGTGGAGGTCTCGGCGAGCGCGAGCGCCTACCCGAGCGGCGCGGCGGTCGTCCGGGCGGGGCCCCAGGTCGAGGCGGTGCGGACGTGGAACTTCGCCGGGCGAAGGAAGCTGGAGGCGGTCTCCGCCGCCCTCACCGCCAGCCTCACCGGCCAGACGGGGATCCAGGTGGGCGGGTACCTGGCCAACGAGCGCTTGCGGGGCGTCGACCTGCGCGGGATCGGTCGGCTGGATTTCTTCGCCAACTCGAACTTCAGCGACGTGCTGAGCCTGGGCGGCGGCGTCAGCGCGGGGGAGTTCATCGCCCGCACGCTGGCGACGCCCGTGGTGGGACAGGGGACGTCGGCCCACGTGTTCGCCGGACTCAAGCCGATCTCCCGCCTCGTGATCGAGCCCGTGCTCACCTACTCCGAGCTCCACCGGAAGGACGGCCGGCCGCTGTTCCACGGCTGGATCGGGCGGGTCCGGACGAACCTGCAGATCACCCGCGAGCTGTTCGCCCGCTTCATCGTCGAGTACGACGAGTTCGGCCACGGCCTGGACGTCGAGCCCCTGGTCACCTACCGCGTGAACCCGTTCACCCTGTTCTACGTGGGCTCGAGCCTGGGCTACCACGACTACGCGCCCGGGGGCCCGGTCGGACCGGGCGAGACGGGGCTCCAGCCCCGGACGCGTCAGTTCTTCGCGAAGTTCCAGTACCTGCTGAGGTTCTGACGGGAGAGCCGCCTCACCTCCACGTCCGCCGCAGCGGGTGCGCCTCCGTGTTGAAGACGACCAGGGTCGTGTCCGCCCCGGCCGGCGAGGTCCTGAGGCCGAGCGCGGAGTCGGGCGAGAACAGGAGCCAGGCGTACTCGAGGGTCTCGGCCAGGAAGTAGGACGGCTGGCGGTCGGCCTTCTGGCCCGTGCGCACGTCCTTCAGGACCGCGAACCCGGCGTCGGTGCGGCAGCGCTCGACGATCGCCCGGAACATGCGCCGCCCCATCTCGCGGTACCGGACGTCCCCGGTGACCCGCCACAGGTAGAACGCCGACTCGAGCGCCTCGGGGCGGAGCTCGTAGCCGGGGCTCACGATCTCCATGTGCCGGTAGTCCATGACCTCCGGCTCGATCCCCCACCGCGTCCACATGGTGTCGACGGAGGCCATGGCCCGCCTCGAACGGTCGAGGAGCGAGTCCGACGGCGGGGGCGGGGTCCTCGACCCGAGCGCCAGCGTCCCGGGCCAGAACGCGTCGAGCGCGCCGAAGTACGTCTTCCCCCTCTCGCCCGAGCGCATGTCGGCGTGGCCGTACCACAGGCTCCCGCGCGCCTCGTCGGAGAGCCAGCGGTCGGCGGCCCGCTCGCTCGAAGCCCACATGTCGTGGAAGTCCGCGTCCCCGAACAGGATCCACGCCTTCAGCAGGTACTCGTAGTACGAGTCGATCCCGCCCGAGACGTGGCTGTCGGTCGACGTCCACTCGCCCGTCCGCACGTCGATCGTGCTCCCCACGAGCCCCAGGTCCGAGCGCCGGTCGTACAGCGCGGTCACGGCGCGCCTGGCGGCGGCGTAGTACGTCGCGTCGCCCGTGAGCTTCGAGAGCGTCCCGAGCTCGAGCACGAGCGACCCGACCTCCGCCGGGTTGCTCACCGGCCCCGACGTCTCCCCGGTCCGCAGGTTCACGAACCGCCAGGGCATCCCGGTGGGCGAGCCGAAGGCGGGGAGGAGCCGGCGGCCGAGGTCGCGCGCCAGGTCGAGGAAGCGCGGGTCGCCGTCGATCTGGTAGGCGGAGAGAAGCCCGCCCAGGAGCCGGATCGTGACCTCGAACAGCTGCACGCGCTGGTCGCGGTCGAAGGAGAGCGAGTCCAGGATCATCGACTTCGCCCGGGCGGCCCGGCCGTCCAGCCCCATCAGCACCAGGGTGTCGAACGCGTCCACGGGGGTCATGAGGAGGGAGCCGCCCTCGTACCAGTCGCGCGAGGCGTCGGACAGCGGCCTGAGGGCGTCGTGCCCGGCCGCGTACCGGACGTAGCCGTCCCACGCGTGGGCCAGCTGCTCGCGAACCTCGGAGGCGAGGGCGGGCCACACGGTGTCGCGGGCGGCGGCGGAATCGGAGGCCGCGGCCGCCGCGGACTCCGGAGACGCGGCCGCCGAGTCGGCCGGGGCGCCCCCGGCCGCCCTGCCGGCCTCCCGCGGCCCGCACGCCGCGAGGGCGATCCCCGCGACCGCGACGAGGAGCGCCAGCGGCATCCATCCGCGGTTCCGCGGAACGCCTCGGGCCGGGGCCATCACCGGCGCGAGCCCGCCCCGCGGGTCGACTCGAGCATCCTCACGTACGCGGTCAGCGGCATGGGCCCAATCTAACGCGGCGTCCGGTGCCGTGAACCTCCCCGCGCCCTCCGTTCGTCGTGGTAAGGGAGTTGTCCGACGAGCCCGGCCCGCGCGAAGTTGTCGGCCGCGCCGGATGCGAGCACGCGAACACGCCACCGAAGAGGACCGAGCCGTGATGACCAGACGGACGTACGCCGCGACCTTCCTCGCCGCCCTTCTCACCGCCGCCGCCCCGCTCACCGCGCGACAGGCCGCCGCCCAGGAGGCCCCGACCTCCGGCGGCCACCTGTACGAGCCCCGGAACGTGAAGGCCGCCTACGCGGCCGGGACGCGCTCGAGGGACGGGATGCCGGGAGCGAAGTACTGGCAGAACAGCGGGCGCTACCGGATCTCGATCACGGCCACCCCGCCCGACCGCACGGTCCGCGGCACCGAGGACGTCGTCTACCGGAACGGGAGCCCCGACACGCTGAAGAACCTCGTCATCAAGCTGTTCATGAACGTGCACGAGCCCGGCGCGCCCCGCTTCCGCGGCGTTCCCTCGGAGGACTTCTTCACCTCCGGCGTCCACGTCGACAGCTTCGCCGTGGACGGGGCCGCCCGGGAGTGGAAGGACGTCCCGTACGCGTTCACCGAGCAGCCCGCGAAGCTCCCCGCCCCGCTCGCGCCCGGCGACTCGGTGCGCCTCCACTTCGCCTGGCACTACGACCTGGCCGAGCGCGCCGGCCGCGAGGGCGTGATCGACTCGACGACCTTCTACGTGGCCTACTTCTATCCGCGCGTGGCCGTGTACGACGACTACCAGGGCTGGGACCGGATGGAGCACACGCCCAGCCACGAGTTCTACTCGGACTTCAACGACTACGACGTCACCGTGAACGTGCCGGCGGGCTACGTGGTGTGGGGCACGGGGACGCTCCAGAACGCGGACCGGCTCCTCGAGCCCGGCCCCCTCGCCCGCTACAGGGCCTCGATGACCTCCGACACCACCCTGCGCGTGGCCTCGCTCGAGGAGATGAGGGCGGGCAAGGTCACGACCGGGAGCGGCACGAACGCCTGGCACTTCACCGCGAGCGGGGTGCCCGACGTGGCCTTCGGGCTCTCGGACCACTACGACTGGGACGCCGGGAGCGTGGTGGTGGACGACGCGGCGGGACGGCGCGCCAGCGTGCAGGCCGCCTACAACGACACCGCGGCCGACTACAGGAGCATGGTCCGCTACGCCGGCCACGCCCTCGACTGGCTCTCGCACGACCTGCCGGGCGTCCCGTATCCCTATCCCAAGATGACCGTGTTCCAGGGCGGCGCGGGGATGGAGTACCCGATGATGGCCAACGACGCCGCCTACCCCGACACCCTGTTCTCGCGGTTCGTGGCCGAGCACGAGATCGCCCACACCTACATGCCGTTCTACATGGGCATCGACGAGACCCGCTACGGCTTCATGGACGAGGGGTGGGCGACCACCTTAGAGTACCTGGTGGGCGTGGCGGACATGGGGAAGGAGAAGGCGACGCAGGCCTTCCGGCAGTTCCGGGTCGACCGCTGGGCGCAGGGCAAGGCGGCCGCCCTCGACCTCCCGATCACCACGCCGGGCGACGTCCTCGGGGGCGCCGCGCTCGGGATCAACGAGTACGGGAAGGCCGCCCTGGGCTACCTGGCCGTGAGGGACCTGCTGGGCGACGCCACCTTCAGGAAGTGCCTCCAGGCCTACATCGCCCGCTGGCACGGCAAGCACCCGAGCCCCTGGGACTTCTTCTACACGTTCGACGACGCCTCCGGGCGCGACCTGGACTGGTTCTGGTCCAACTGGTTCTTCTCGAGCCACTACATCGACCTGGCCGTGGCCGGCGCCCAGAAGTCGGGGGACGGCTACGACGTCACGCTCGACAACATCGGGGGGATGGATGCTCCCGTGGACCTCGTCCTCGGCTTCGCCGACGGGAGCTCACGGACCGTGCACGAGACCCCGGCCATCTGGAAGGACGACGGGAAGCGGGCGCTCGTCCACCTGAAGGCCGACGGGACGCTCACGTCCGTGAAGCTGGGGCACGGCATCTGGGTGGACGCCGACACCTCCAACGACGGGTGGGAGGCGAAGTGAGGGCCTGATGGGAGGGCGGCGAAGGAGGAAGCGATGACGTCCCTGGAGCAGACCCGCGAGGCGTGGGAGAACGGTGCCGACGCGTACGACCGGCTTCTCACGGCCACCGACACGCAGGCGGCCGAGGAGGCGCTGCGGAGGGCCGGCGTCGGGCCCGGGACGCGGCTCCTGGACATCGCGGCCGGCGGCGGCGCGCTCAGCGTCCCGGCCGCACGCCTGGGGGGCGAGGTGCTCGCCGTCGACTTCTCCCGGGCGATGGTGGAGCTCCTCCGGCGCAGGGCGGAGCGCCTGGGCCTCACCAACCTCGACGTGCGCGTCATGGACGGGACGCAGCTCGACCTGCCCGACGCGTCCTTCGACGTGGCGGGCTCGGTCCTGGGCATCATGCTCTTCCCCGACCGCGCCCGCGGCCTGAGCGAGATGGCCAGGGTGCTCAGGAAGGGCGGGACCGGCCTCATGCTCACGCTCGGGCCCCCTCCCGCCGTGGAGCCCTTCGGGCTGTTCCTCGAGGCCCTCCTCGAGGCCGTGCCCGGATTCACGCCGCCCGCCGCATCGCCCCTGTTCTGCCTGGCGGATCCGGAGGTCCTGCGGGCCGAGCTCGAGGCGGCGGGCCTGTCCTCCGTGGAGGCCGAGCCGTTCGCGGCCACCCTCCCCGTCGAGTCGCCCGAAAGCCTGTGGGAGCCGCTGGTGGCGGGCGCGCCGGCCGCCGAGGGCATCCTCGAGGGCCTCCCCGAGGACCGGGTGCGCGCCGCGCGCGAGGTCTTCGAGGGGAAGCTCCGCGGGCGCGCGGGCGGCGACGGCTCCCTCACCCTGACGGTGACGTTCAACATCGGGATCGGGAGGAAGTGAGCCGGGGTGCGCGCCCCGGCGGTCGGGAAGCCCCCTACCCCAGCGATCCCGTCAGGCTCTTCAGGTCCAGCGTCCCCGCCCGCTCCCGTATGGTCTCCTCGACCCTGGGATAGATCGTGGCGGCCTCCCGCCGGAACTCGGCGAACTGGGCCCTGAGGTCCTCGGCGCTCAGCTTCCGGCCCTGCGCGTAGTACCGGTCGGCCACGTGCCCCAGCGCGTACGTGGCCGCGAACGTGATGGCCGCGCCGCCCGCCACCCGCGCCGCCCCGCCGATCAGGCCGCCGAGCAGCCCGCCCGCGACCCCGCCCAGCAGCCCGATCGCCACGCCCTCGACCGCCTGCGCGGCCGCGCCGAGCCCGAGGGTCGCGGCCAGGTCCTTCACCTGGGTCATGCCCAGCTGCTGGCCGTGGCGCTGGCCGATCCGGTACACCATGCGGAGCTGGAGCGGGAGGATGGCGATGTTGGCCAGCCGGTCCGGGAGCACCTCGAGGGCGCCGGTGAGGATGGCCTGGTCGAGGATGAAGTCCTCGAGCTCCGCGTCGGGCCCGCCCTTCCCTTCCAGGGCCGCGGCCGACAGCCCGGCCGCGGTCCGGTCCAGCTCCGCCGCGGCGGCCGCATCCAGCCCGAGCGCCTCCCGGAGGTCGCCCAGAAAACTTCGCTCGTCCGGGTTGGCCGGCCCGTCCGCGTGGCACACGGTCAGCGCCGTCGTGTACGCCGCGCGCCGCGCCTCGTCGTCCGAGAGCCGGCCCGCCAGGTCGGCGACCCGGAGGGTCCCGGCGCCCACCTGCTCGGCGAGCCGGCCGACCTCCGGGCTCTCGATGCGCTCGGCGACCTCGTGGACGGCGGCCTCTTCCTCGGCGTCGGTCTCGCCGTCCGCCCGGGCGGCGAGCATCGCGATGGCGATCAGGGGGGCGTGGTCGGACTCGTTCATGGCAGTCGGCTCCAAACGTGGAAGGTTCCTCAAGATACGTGCGGCGCAGGCTCCGTGGAAATCAGACGTACCCGAAAAGCTTCGCGACGACCGTCACGGTCGGGAAGCCGGAACGGCCATGATGTCGAAACGTACCATGCGCCTGCATGAAGGCTGAGCGAACGCGACTGAACCGTCAGGAGTGGTGGGCCGTCGGCACCTTGAGCGGCGTGTTCTTCCTGCGCATGCTCGGCATCTTCCTGGTGCTGCCGGTGCTGGGCCCCTACGCGAGCGAGCTCCGGGGGGCGACCCCGCTGCTGGTCGGGCTGGCCTACGGCGCGTTCCCCCTGCTGCAGACGGCCTTCCAGGTGCCGTTCGGCTGGATGAGCGACCGCGTCGGACGCAAGCCGATGATCGCCCTGGCGCTGGGCCTGTTCACCGCCGGCAGCATGTGGGCGGCCCTCGCGCACTCCATCTGGATGCTCATCGGCGCCATGGCGCTGCAGGGCTCCGGGGCCGTCGCCGCCGTGATCCTGGCGCTCGTGGCCGACCTGACCAGGCCGGAGGTCCGGACGCGCTCCATGGCCATCATCGGGAGCAGCATCGGGCTCGCCTTCGGCGTGGGCTTCGTGGGCGGTCCGCTCCTGGCCGCCCACCTGGGCGTCGCGTCCATCTTCGAGCTGCTGGCCGTGGTCACGCCCATCGCGCTGCTCGTCGTCCTGTTCGTGGTGCCGACCCCCGACGAGCAGCGGCGCCGCGAGGAGGTCGGGGGCTCGGCCGGCGGGTTCCGGAGCGTGATCACGGACCCCGACCTGCTGCGGATGGACAGCGGGATCTTCATGCTCAACGGCACGCTGCGCGGGCTGTTCCTGGTGGCGCCGTTTCTCCTGTCCACGATGGTCGAGCAGCAGCACGAGTGGCTGGTCTACCTGGGCGCGCTGCTCATCGCCGGCGTCGTGATGGTGCCGGCGATCATCTTCGCCGAGCGCGACGGGTACATGAAAGAGGCGCTGTACTTCTCGCTGCTGTCGCTCGGCGCGGGGCTGCTCCTGTTCACGGGCGGCGGCCGGAGCCTCGCGTGGTTCTTCGCGGCCATCTCGCTCTACTTCATCGGCTTCAGCCTGCTCGAAGCCATCATGCCCTCGCTGCTCACGCGGCTGGCCCCCGACAACGACCGCGGCAAGGCCACCGGCGTGTACAACATGAGCCAGTACCTGGGCTCGTTCGGCGGCGCCCTGCTCGGCGCCGCCTTCCTCAGCGGCGACAGGGCCAGGGACATCGCGGTGGGCTCCCACTACGGGCTCCTGTTCCTGGTGCTGACCGGCGCCGTCGCGATCTGGGCCTGGATCGCGTGGAAGCTTCCTGTGCCCGGGCGCCGGCAGGCCGCCGCCCACGGCCCGGTGGTCGAGGAGGAGATTTAGGGCGCGACGCCGACGTGGGGGGCGCTTCCGGCTGGACCGCACCGACTTCGAGCGCTCTTGACGTAGCACGATATGTGTGATACAGTGATATTATGATCAAGAGCTTCCGTGACGGGGCGACCGAGGACGTCTTCGACGACAGCAACACGAAGCGGGCTCGGAGAGCACTCCCCCGGCAGCTCTGGAGAGTCGCGCAGAGGACGCTCGCCTACATGGACGCAGCAGCGGAGCTCGACGACCTGCGAATACCGCCCGGCAACCGGCTCGAACCCCTGAAAGATGACCGGGCGGGCCAGCACAGCATCCGCATCAACGACCAGTATCGAATCTGTTTCCGGTGGACGGAAGGAGGACCCGAAAGCGTCGAGATCACGGATTACCATTGAGACACCCGGCGACGGCCCAAAACACCCCTGGCCGTCGCACGGGTACGCAGCACGACAGGGGGAAAACTAAAGGGACCACCATGGTCAGACTGCCGAAGAACCGGCCACCGATCCATCCGGGAGAGATCCTCCGCGAGGAGTTTCTCGAGCCCCTCGGACTCACGCAGCGCGACCTCGCAGATCGGATCGATGTCTCCTACCAGCGGGTGAACGAGCTGGTGAACGGCAAGCGCGGCGTCACTGCCGACACGGCTCTGCGTCTGGCCCGTGCCTTCGGCACGAGTCCCGACGTGTGGATCAACCTGCAGGTTCGCGTCGACCTCTGGGAGGCCGAGCACGGCCGCAGCAGCCGAGAAATCCAGGATATTCGGCCCTTCGCTCACGCGTGATCCGCGGGCCCGACTGGAAGGGGCGCCGACCCCAACCGTCGGGTCCACCCCCGGCTGAACACTACGCCGCCTGCGCGGGAGCCGGCGGCTCCCGGGACGCCTTCAGCTCGTAGATCGAGACCCGGCCTCCTCCCGGCCGAACACCGTCCCATGCGGCGCGGCGCTCCCCCGACCCGCTAGAAAGGCGCTGCCTCATGGGTCCCGTCCGGAACCCTGGTACAGCTGCCGCGTCGTGGCGGGGTCGGTATGCACGGCTCCTTCGAGAAGGCGGTAGCCCGGGAGCCTCCACGTCGCCTCCGGTCGGGCGTCCGGCGGCGCGCCGCTAGCCTGGCAGGTGGGCGGCATCCAGCGCGTCTCCCCGTCCTCGTACATGTTCGCGGGGTCTCGGGCGGCACGCTGGCCGCCGCCTCGCTGCATGGCGTGCGGTGAGCGCGCACAGGTTCAGCCGCCGGGACCGGATCCGGACTCGTCTGGCCGCCCTGCGCACGGTTCACTCACCCTCCGCCATGATCCCCATCCATACCACGACGTGAATCTCATCCTCGGTGATGGGGTCGAGCGGCTCGGGGGCCTTCCATGGCTTGAGGCTCAGCTCCCGGACCACTTCGGCGATCTTGCGGGTGCTCTCCGCACCCCGGGCTGTCTCCGGCGTGAACACGTCGCGCAGGCGCTTCTCGATCCGGATCCCCCAGGGCGCCTCGAGTGCTTCCGCCAGTCGGTCACGGTCCTGGAGCGTCAGGCCTTCGGCCGGGTGATGGCGAACATGCTCGGCGGCCGCCCGGAACAGCGGGCGCACCTCGGGCTGCAGGTTCGCCGGATCGGTGGCCGCCTGCCATTCCCCGTGGATGTCTCTTCGGGCACGCACCCACGCGGAGTATGCGCCCTCGGCGAAGGCCTCGTCGAGGACACGCGGCGACGCTTCCTCACAGGACATCAGCCCGAGGCACGTCAATGTGTCCCGCTCCATCTCCGCCTCGAGATTCACGGGAACGAAGCGCATGAAGACCCGGTCGAAGACCCGTGCGCAGAAGACGTAGCCGGTGCGGTCACCCTGGACGATGCCCGAGCCCACGCCCCAGGGCAGGTTTCGGATGCGATCGCCCCACCTCTCGACACCTTTTCGGAGCTCCTGGCGGTACTCCTCGCCTGAGTGGGCGTGGACGTCCTCGCCGCCCCGCTCGAAGAGGGAGGGGTTCTCCCGTCGTAGCTCGTCGATCTCGGCCCGGTCGTCCGCGAAGGTGTGCTCCGTCTTCTCCGCCCCTGGAATGACCACC
>Ga0209918_1001629_pt1 | contig 11714 bp, 15 predicted proteins | sample SalPonD_shore_MG_FD_185712 | JGI IMG/M metagenome (GOLD analysis project Ga0209918, IMG submission 185712) | Salt pond soil microbial communities from South San Francisco under conditions of wetland restoration - Salt Pond MetaG... | ecosystem: Environmental > Aquatic > Marine > Intertidal zone...
CCATCAAGAATATTTATCTCAGCAGTAGAAGCTGTAACTCCGTCAAGGATATTAAGCTCGCTAGTGGAGGCCGTAACACCATCCAACTTATTCAATTCTTCATCAGAAGCCGTGACATTGGCGTCTACGTTAGGAAACCTAGAAGCGTCCAGCTTAGAGTTTACAGCCGTCTGGATATTGTTATATTCCGTGTCCATCTCAGCGCCCTTTACAACTTTATCAGGGTCGCCAGAGGAGAGACTATCTTTAGCTGTGAAGTTTGTGCTTTTGCTGTAATCCGCCACGATTAAACTCTCCCTACCTTAATATATGCGTCTAGTCTGTTAATGGAACACTGTTGTCCATCTATTGGAATTCTGTACTCGAAGGAGATGACCCGTCCATCCCCGGACATAGGCACCCTTACCAAATCTGTAGCAAGACCACCTGAGTACTCTGCGATATTATATTCAGCGATGTTGTACTCTGAGATAGATCCTGCTTTGACAGTACCCTGACCTTGGCCTACAAAATCTCCATAATCCAGCTCCCATCGGATAGTGGCTGTCTGCCCATTAGCCCCGAATATCCAGGTAGCAATCGTCTTCATGATCTTCTGGAAGAACGTACCATTTGGACTACCAGAAGTTCGAGCTGTCCTCATGGAAAGGGTGTAGGAGGAGCCGTCATCTTGGTAGTTCTTATACTCTCCAATAACTCCTGTCTTCCCTATGTATAGCTTCTCGTCCCTTGTCTCGCAGAAAGCAGTGGGTGTGATCGCTGCCCAGGAAGTGATGCGGGGCAATCGGGTTTGAGGAACCCTCTGGACCATATCGAAACAATAGGTCTTGTCTGCAGAGGGAAAGGAGAGGAGATATATACCATCCTTCTCGTACCACACACTTTGCACATCAGCTAAATCAGTTTCAGAAGATACAGAGTTAGAAAGCTCTGTGAATATGTTACGGCTTAGTTGGTCGAAGGGAAGATCGCCCCCCCTGATAGCCCTACCAAAACTACTCACTCCCGAATAAGACAGGAAAAGGATATCATCGCCTGTATTCTGTACAGAATCCCTAGCAATACACCCAATTCCTTTGATTACATCATGCAATGCTAGGCTATTATTAGGGTCTTCTGTTCCTGTATAAATAAGGATCTCTTTCTTACCAAAGATAATAAGGTAGTCTTTGAAGGTTTGGAGGGCGATTATTTCATCAGCTCCAGAGGTCCACACAGAATAGGTGTCGAGGTTTCCGGCAGAGCCATTAACCCAATCATCATGATTGAGAAGATCACACCATTTGATAGTTGTTCCATCACTATCTACTCCCCAGATACGGCCAAAAGCAGAAATGGCTTCATTACCACTAGGGGCTGTACCATCTGTAGCTGAAAAATCGGAGAAGGTGTTACCTGTCCCCGCCCCATCCTTGATAATGGGGGTGTGACTGGCCTGAAACCCTAGAACAACATTCCCACCAGCGGCTGAGGAATTGAGAGTGACAAACTTCCATTTGTTAGCTGTGGGGGTTGTGATAGTTCCAGAAATATCTGTCAGGGTTGAAGTACCCTCATAGATGGTGTTATTACCTGTAGAAATATAGGCTAGAGTGCCGTCATCGTCCAGATATTCAAAAATACGTTCTATGTCAAACGATCCGGCAGCAGTGACTGTAACAGCCTCCCACCCCTTACGGGCAGAGACTACGCCCTTATCGTCTATGATAGCGTTCTCTGCATGAATAGCCCACCGTGGGTCTTGCTCTTGATAGGCGGCTTCTGTATTAAGCCCCCAAGAGCCCGGACCTGAGATGGGTATTGTTTGAAGTCTGTCAGGCATATTAAACCACAGTCCAGACGTTTTCAGAGTCAGCGGAATTCATATTCTCAATAGCGATGGCATCCGCTAGAGCTTCTTGATATTGGGCAATAGCAGAGGCTACAGGGGTACCATTGTCCTCACCACGATCTTGTAGGGCTCTAGCCCAAGCCCCAAGGATTACGGGGTACTCTGGTACAGTGAGAGTGTCACTGTCGCTAGACAGATCGTCTTGTGGGATCACCAGATCGAAGTTGATAGTGTAAGTCCCGTCAGGCGGCGGATATAGGTCCACCTGTGGGTCACCATTATCTTGGCCGTTAATATCAAACCAGATGGGGACATTGTTTGTTAGATTATTGAAATTGAGACGTTGAGTCATCCATCGCATGGAAGGAGCTTTATAAAGAGGTATGTCTTCTGTATCGTTCCAGACAGAAGGACGGCCCATGGAATCCTGCATTAGCTTATAGCGTTTCCCCGCGCCCGTAAGCGTATAGCGAAAGACACCAGAAGAGGTTGTAATCTGGATAGTCTGGCGTAGCTGGAGCCACGGCCAAGTATCCTCCACCTCTCGCTTGGTGTCATTTACAAACTCCTGCAACAGCTTCGTATAGGCGTCTTGGTCTACAGAAGTAGCCTCAGCGAACCTGAGCCGTCTCAGCAAGGAATTGATGATCTGGAGAAAGGTCATTGTTAGTGAGCCCTACTTGCGTTTCTTGCTTGCGTAGTATGCTTTTTCGGCCTTCCTACAGGCTTCTTTTGAGGTGTACTTGCATTTTGAACTTCCGAGTTTGTACTTTCCGTTGGAGCATTTTCTACAGGGCATTTCTCCGGCTCCTCTTCCGTCAACTCTGCGTAGGCTTTTTGGCGGCGGAGCACCTGCCTAGCGTGTTCTTCCGCCACCTCAATAACCCTGCCAGTTTCTTTGTGTTTAAACTTTGGCATACAATCCTCAAAAGTTAGATAACGTCGTAGGGCACTACCTTCACTCGAAGAGTACCACTACCTAGATCTACAGCGCCGCGATCATGAGTTACTGACGCCTGAAAACCTGACATACGAGACATATTATTTCCTCCTTAGAAGGCCGGGGGCCGAAGCCCCCTATTGCCTTTAGCTAGGTACGATGGCAGCAACACCAGCCGTATCACGAAGCTCAGCAACACCGTAGATGGTATCTGCGGTGAACAGATCACCAAGGTACTGCTGGATGTACTGAGTCTGAGTGCGAACGTCTAGCTGAGTAGCCAGTACGAAAGCATCAGAGTGGAACATCAGAGCTACGCGATAGTCGGTGGAGGTGTCGTCGGCAGTTACAGTGTCAGCGTTAGTGGAAACGAAGACATCCACACCGTAGACATTACCTACCCGACCATTACGGATACTGTTGGAGTTGGCAGTCTCACCAACAAAAGCCTGCTCAGTGAACCGACTCAGACCAAGGAGGTTGTTCTTCTCCACCGGAGGAATCACAAGATAGCGATTATCCATTGGAGTGTCCTGGTCATCCAGAGTCTGGATCATCTGACGAATACCATCATCAGTCAGGCTTGCACCGTTACCCGTATTGGTGTTGGCTGAGGGGTCCCAAGTGGTGCTACCATCACTACCGATTACGGCAGTAGAGTAGGCTGAGCCCCCCTGTAGACCACCGCCAAGATCAATGAGATCGGTGTCTACCTGCTTAGCTAGAGCATATCCTGCATCGTCCGTGCTGAATTGACGAAGGCTATCCATTGCCTGGACTTCTACAATATCCTCGAACAGCTTGGAATCAGTACGTATTTCTACGCCTAGACTATCGCTTCTCCCATAGGAGTCTTCTCACTTAGTCGTTGCCGCAACGTGTGGATCAATTTCTCGATCTGGTGCCTTTTCATACGGCTGTGCCGTAGAAGTTTGGGCAAATAACGGAAAACAAATGCAGAATGGCCTTTAGAACATCCTCTGTGCCAGACAGCGTAACCCCTGTTATTTATATGCCAATCTCCCCCAAGAGATTTCTTTAACATATCAAGAGCTATACTGTCTCTGGCTGCTATTTGACTGGAAATAAACATCTGCCATTGATTCCTAGATTTGTAGTATCGACAGGTGTAACATCCGTCTCCATCTAGGAAACCTGACAGCCACCCCCAAGAGGCCCTATTCTTAGGTTTCAGGGGGCCAACATCCTCCCTAGAGAGCTTGGAATACCTTCTTAAGGCTTTTGCTCGGAGATCAGACAAGGACTTTCCTCTGTTCTGCCGCCACCTCTCTAGAAGCCTATTCCAATGCTTCCCTTTTATAATCATATGCTTGATTAGTCTGGGGAGAAGTTGTTCTATATCTGCTCTTTTGGTTAATTGCCAAAGCCAAACTTTTTCTGAAACATAAGGGTAGGTTTTTCCTCCTATCTTATCTAGCAAGGGTTTAAGTCGCATGAACCTATCTTCTTTTTGAGTGAAGACTAGGTGGATTCTTGCAACATTATCCTTACTGATATTCCAGACTAAAGTAGCGTCGGCATCAAAAAGACCAGCCAAATACTTGACTTCAGTTTCCGTTATATTTTTCACCGGCAATCTCCTGAGGGTTTGCCTACGTTTGCGTCGGGTTACTTTCGCTCCCCGTTATTCAGAGAAGATTTCTGAGCATTAAGCCGCTGTGGCTAACTCATAGTGCTTGTTGATGTTGACAGTGATCTCCGGATGAGTCGGAGCCTGTAGCGTAACCTGAGTATTAGCTGCCTTGGAGCTTACAGAGCCTCGGGTGGGCTTGGGAATGTGAATTGTATCCCCTCGCTTACCCTGGTGGTTGATATTGCGTACAAGGTTAGCCATAACAAGGTTGGCCTTGTAGCTTGCGACTACTTCCATTGCTTACCACTCTGGGTTTCCCCAGCCAACCGTTTTAGTTGTTGTGGTCTGGACTATATCTTCACTCTATTTCTAGAGGCTTGGCGTATAGTCTCTGAGGATCGGACCTCTTCCCTCTCTGATTAAGTTCAAACATCCTATCAACAATCTGACGTTCCCTTTGAGAATATTCTGAACGGTGCCACTTTGATAACCTAGAATTGCAAAACTCCATCATCAAATCGGCCTTTTCTTTCTTGTTTCCCTGTAATCCTGGTTTGATAATGGGGAGGATTTTCATAACCCTCCTAAGCCCTGCTACAGCGATATTCCAATGAGGCTTTCTTTTTCCCTTCCCTTTGTAATAAGAGACATAGTAAGGAATACCTAAAGCATCAAAGAAATATTTACACCGCTCAACTAATTCAATCTCAGTGTTACAGACTTGGAGGTGTGGTTTAAATCCTTCGTAGTACTTTTTGTGTTCTTTCCTACGACGGACTGTAATTCCTAGAGAACCCTCTCCGTCGAAAAAACCACAGAACCATCCAAATTCAAAGGGAGACACCTTAGAGGTCGTTTCCTGCTGATTGTCCATTGTACATCCTTCTCTCTGTTACCTAGTTAGTGTAGAAGGCTTTAGGAGTTTCCAGCATACAGCCAAGTTTTAATTTGGCCAATTTTTCCTGCTAAATCAGCAGGTTAGCTCACCAAATTTCCGGAATAAATACCGCGCTGGTCGTAGTGGTCACCTGATTAGTGCCTAGAGCCATGATTAATTACTCCTATTTGATTCTGCCCTCTTGGGCTGCTTGTTTGATTTCAGGAAGGAGAGCATTGTACCTCTCGGGGTTTTTCATCTTCAGATCAATAATATCGGCTCGACGGAAATACTTACCCTTCTTCTTTTTCCCGCCACTGTTACCGCTACGCTCAACCTGTGCTTCTTTCAGAGATTCCCGATCAGACATATCTCTCGCTTCCTCACTCTCTTGCTGCTTAAACTGATTAATCTCCTTAAAAGTGGAAAGAAGTTCATCCGCAGCATCATAATCGTGGTTGTCAGCCTCCAGATAAAGCTGGCGACGCTTAGGAGTAGCATTGACCCATTCCTGGAAATCGCTCCGGGAAACGACTTCCTGAAAATCGGGATGCTTGCTCTGGAAGTTCTGTAACTTCTCCTGGCGCTCATTCTGCGTCAGTTTCTCTTCTAGCTGACTGACTTTCTGGTAGTAGGGGCTCGACTCGATAGCTTTATTAATAGCCTGAGTCGGACTTTCCCAGAAATCGTCATCCGTTACTTGCTTTTCTGCCGATTGGCCCTCGGAATTACCTTGGGATCGTCCCTTTTCGAGATCCAGAAGAGTATCGACTTTGCCGCGTAGTTCCCCAAGTTCGTTGTTCTTCCGACCAAGTTCCCGTTCGAGGTTGCGATAGGCTTCCACAATTTCCTCTGGGTCTTTGCCTCGGAACTTCTCGGGGACTTCAACCCGCTCCTTCTTCTTACCCTCTCCCTCCTCTTCTGATTCCTCTCCCTCATAACTTGAGTCAACAGAAGAAGCGTTCATCGGGTTCGAGAGTTCTAGGTTTTCAAGATCAGCAAACTCAATCTCTTCGTTTTCCGTGTTCTCTACTTCAGGGGTTTTATGATTTGACTGTGGCATACTTCTTATCTCCGCCTTTAAGGTTTAGGAGTTGGATTAATCACGGTCAGATTTTTCTTTCTCTTGCCGTGCCTTCTTATACCGGATTTCTGCCCATTTGCGATAAGCATCTGGAAAACCCGGATCGGTCCCATCCAAACTACTTCTCACCGGGGACGTAACTGTCTTACTCGGTGTTCCACAGGTTGGACATGGTTTGATATCTGAGTAGGATTCTGCCAATTCTTCAAAGTGAGTTGCACAGTTTCCCCTCAGACACTTAAAATCGAAAAGTAGCATAGCTATCCCCCACCTTCCGACTCTTTTAGAGCCTCTTCGTACCCGTTCTCGATACCTTCTCGAAAATTGCAGATAAAGAAGCTCAGAACTTCAAAGGCCCCACGATTTTCAGCCGCTTTTACGGGATCGCGGGTAGTGATGTTTTCGTTCTTTAGTTGTTCTATTTTCTCGCTTGCTTGTTCTACTAAATCTCTCCACCCCTCATGGGAGGTTAGGGAGAACATCATATCATAATAGTTTTGATCTTCTTGATTCAAAGCCATCTACTCAGTTTCTCCATTTTGTTGCTGGGACTGACTACGTTGGCGAATGATTTCTTGGATAATTGCTGTGATGGAATGCTTCTCCTGTTGCTGTTGATTTGCTACAACATCAAGAATTTCCTTCATCACCTCCACGTCCAGTTTATCCTGGGTGATATTGGCTTCTTCCATGGTTTTACGGGCTTCTGCGATGGCCTTGAAGGCATCAGCTCTGTTCTCGGCCACACGGGCCTGGGATTCCTGCACTTTGCCCATTTCCTGAGCCATCTTGATTTGTTGAATCTGTTGTTGCATTGGATCAGGTTGCATCATCTGCTCAACAGACTGGATAAGCTCTTCCTTGTTGCTTAGGCTAGTGTTCTCGTAGATACTCTTGAGAATGACAGCAAAGGCTGAAGATTCCGCCGGAACAGTAGAGAGGAGCTGAATAAGTTGCTGTTGCTCCAGCTCTCTGGCCATAATTCCCAAGGAACCATGAGGTAGGAAGCTCAAGTCCTTCATAGGGAAGTGGCGGGAATCAAACTGCATCCAACGCCAAGCGGATTTCTTCAGAAGTGGTTTTACGAAGTTAGATTCAATATTGGCTAAGGTCCGCTTGGAGCGTTTAATGGCCCCACCCATCATCATGGACATGCCAGAGGCGGTTTCGTTACGCCTGTTGGTGTCCAGCGGGGTGGCTGAGTCCATTGCTCCCGTTGCCATCTGCACCATACGTTCCAGATCAGAAGCATTCTGGAAGGTCTTGGAGTTAATATCACCAAAGTTGAACGGCATGAGACTTTCGCGGGGGTCGCCATTCGTGAAAATGGTCTTGCCGGGACTAACTGTGTAAGAAGTGCCTCTGGGCCTCTTTGTGGCGTCCACAGCGAGCATTGGGTGGACAGAGAGGGCTAGACCGTCCATACGAGCCCTTAACTCGGCATCTAGGGCCTTCTGAGGGTTGTATCCCTTCTCTGCAACACCCCTGCCCCAGAAGGAATCTGGCACTGTGTCGTGCTGATAGGCGATAAAGGGTCTATCTTCCATCAAATAAGGGTTTTTAACGGCCCTGAGAAGGATGGATTCGTTAGCAATCGTTATAATTGCCTCTGTATACCCCTCCTCCTCAGGCTCTTCGTCGTCCTCTACTTCGTCGTCCTCTACAATGAACTCATTGGGGACAAGCCCGCAATATTCGATGATTTCGATAGAATTGGCGTATTCAGGCTCGAAATTTTCGTGTTTCTGGGTCGGAGAGAGGTGGTCTTCCGCACTCATTGACTCCAGATCAACATCATCCTTATAAATACCATCAATTTGCTTCTGTGTTACATCGTGAAGAGGCTTGTGGAACCTATGAGAACACCCAAGAGCTTCTGAAATCGTAGTGGCCGATGGATCAATAGCAAATTGAGAGGGGGAAACCGGGTCTACAAAGACCTGAATAGTCTCTTCTGTTACAACTGTTGGTAGTCCAGACTCTGGGTCCTGGTCAATTCTCTTTTGGGGAACACTTTCTATACAGACTTTGCCAATGCCAGTACCATAGAGTGCGCCATTGATGAAGATTTTGCGAAGGGCTGTTTTAATATCAACCTCTTCATACCGCTCCATCATCAGGTTTTTGAGGTGTTCTACGTCTTCAGTTTTACGTTGACTAGCAGCAGCCTGCAACTGCTGCATAAAAGCCTGCTTTTGCTGCTGTGGAGCGTTTGATTGGGCAATTAGTTGCTGAGCTTGAGCAATCTTGTCCCGCTCTTCTGGACTTTGAAAGTCTGTACGGCGATCAGAGTAGTTATCAATAATGTCAAACCACTTTCCACGGCCAAATACGCCTTCTTCTAACTCTGCGACAGTTGCTTCAATTGCTTGCTGTAACGCCGGAGAGATAAGTTTAGAGCGTTCTGACTGGCGTGTTTTGTCGCTTTGATCCCAGATACCCCGCCATAGACGGTAGTATTCGTCCCAACGCTCCTCATAGTTATCATCTCTGTGGCGTTCCCAATCGTGAACATGCTCCATTACCCACGAAATAAGATCCTCTTCCTTACGAGAGAACTTCTTATCGTGACCTAGAACACGGTCAAAATCTTCTGGGTTGTAAAAATCGTCTGCCATATATTCAGTATCCCGAAGCCTCGTCAAGAGGTTCCCAGCCCTCTTCTATGATGTCGTCCAAGTGATAGGAGATTTCGGCCACTTGGTCTATGTAAGCTAGGGCGTCTAGTAGGTCATCGTGGCTTAGTGGATTGGGGAAATCCAAAAGCTGGTTAACAAAGTGGCGTTGCCACTCTCTGTTATCTTCATCCTGTACGGGAAGAAGCAGTCTTCCGTGCTGTAGTCTGCCCTGAAGTGCCCAGACAATCCTATCAACCTTTCTTTTACCGCCATGGGTAACAGGTTGGATATTGATAAAAGCCCCAATACGCTTTTGTTGGTCATCCAGGTAGGGCATTATGGCGTTCTTGAGAGCACCCTGCTCAATTCCCACAGCCAAGGCTTGATAATCTTTAGCCGCTTTAATAATCTCTACGGAGGTGCGGCGAATATCCCATCTCCCGTGACGGATGTCGCCCACATACCAGCCGAACTCTCCAACCTTCACACAGGCAATGGCCGTTTCGTCCAGCCTTGCTTTGGAACCTCGGGCCTTTTCCACGTTCTCAAAACCAGCCGGGTCTACGGCTATGTACCAACTCCCCTCTGGTGGTTCTTCGTCCGTATATTGAAGATCATCAATGGAAAAGACTCTTCCGCCAGAGGCGTGGAATGAAGCCATGTACTCCTGTCTGATAACCTCTTCGGGAGTACCACGCCTAGCGGCGTTTTGCATTTCCCGTTCAATAGGGATAGTGGGGTTATCTACAGAACGAAACATGAAGGTAGCCCATTCGGGCTCATCAACTCCAGCCTCGTTATCCTCTTCCCTAACCTTCTTAGCGTGGGTGTAGAGATCATAGAAGTGGTTTTTACCATCGGGAGTACCGATGATTAGGGCCTCGCCTACAACATCCGCCAGAGCTGGGGTAATAACCTCGTCCCACACGTCGGGCTTCATCGAGGCGTATTCGTCCAGAACTACAAAAGAGAGCTTGGCACCACGAAGCGTATCAGGCCGATCAGCTCCACAGAGATAGATTCTGCGTCCGTTGACTAACTCAAAAATACCCTGATTCTGATTGATGTTGACTATGACATCACTGCCAAGTTCTTTGAGCTTATTCCAGACAGCCTTCTTGGCCTGCTCAAACGTTGGGGCTACGTAGTAGACGTAGGTGTCGGAGGAACTGACATCGTATCCGTATTTATTCTTATCTTCCAATCCGTGGAGTAGACAAAGAGCAGCAGCAAGCCAAGACTTACCAAATCGACGTCCCGCAACTACGAGCTTAAAACGAGCTGGGTCGTTAAAAACCTCAAACTGTGCTGGGTGTAGGTCAAATTTAAGCTCTTTAGCCACGCTTAGTCGCCTTGGGCGCTTCTCCAACGTTGCATGAATTTCTGCGCTTCCAGGGGCTTTCCGGCTTCAATAAGCTGGCGGCGGTGCTTCAAAGCCCAAGCCATAGAACGCTTATCAAGCGGAATCTGGTCCACTGCGCGAGTTGACCCTGAACCTCCACTATTACCTGTTTGATTAGCCATACTTGCCAGCACTCTCCTTCATCTTGGAGGGTTTGGAACTAGGCATTTCCATCTTACTAGACTTATCGTAGTCAGCTCCAGGAAAATTACCTACATTCTTGTTGGGGCGTGGATGTGGAGACATACTGGCGTTCTTACCACTAATCTTACTTGCGTAGCCTTTGTTACCCTTCGGCATCGTCATCTACCTCTTCTTCGTCGTCTGTTGATTGGTTAATTGTTACAACTTCCTTTTCTTCTCTTCCATCTGTAGAGCCTATATAGATATTGACTCCACCAAAGCCTGCTTTGCCCTCCTCAGCATCTCCTGTAGCTTTTAGTTCAGGAAGAAGTCGGTTGAGGAACAACTTTATCATTGTACGGTCGCCGTCCTTAGCCATTTGAGCCGCCTTTTCGTAGATTTCAGCAGCGTCTCTCCCCAGCCTGTTTACAAGATCGGCCTGGATTGCGGCCTCTATAACCGTCTTGCGGTTTTTAGTCCCCTTAGGGCGACCAGGAGATTTGGGAGGCTTAGAAGGATCACCCTTCTTTAGGGCTGTACCTGGGTCTTTTTTACCAGAAATGAAATTGTCGATTGGGTCTACCATTCTTCTCTAGCTCGTTCTCTAATTTTTTCTTTAGACACAATTCACCCGTAAGGTGTGTTCCTAGAGAAATACTATATATACTTACTCTATTACGTCCTTCGGACTGCGAGAGTCGTATACTCTAGTTCCTCTACTAGAACACCTGGCAACTATCCTTTATCAGAGCACACTGTTTTATCCTTACGGTAAGTCACACCAGTCTGTCTTTATAGTCTGCCTATCCCTTCCTTAGTGATCCACAAGACTTTTACTTCTTATTTCTTCACAACCTTAGTTGCGTTCTCTGAGGTTTCCACCTTAGCTCTGTTTACCTACCTATCCCTTGCCAGTGGGTTCAGGTAGCCTCCGGGTCAGAGGGGAATGAGAATGATTTCTTTTTTCATTCTTCTTAATACAGTTTACCATATTCATATCCAAATGTCAAATACTATCTTATCTTACCCGATAAACGGTAGCTGCTCCTTACAGGACCAGGCTAGTCAACTGCTAGTGCGAGGGTGCCCTCACCCGAGCAATACAATAGTTCCATATCATATTATTATATTCTAGTCAAGGAATATTCTTTTTTCTTCTATATTCAGTTGGTTACTTTTTAACCAGGTCCTTTTCCTTTCCTTTTTATTTTCTTTAGATGTGGTTGTGAGTATGTGCACTCGCAC
>Ga0209918_1001630_pt1 | contig 11707 bp, 21 predicted proteins | sample SalPonD_shore_MG_FD_185712 | JGI IMG/M metagenome (GOLD analysis project Ga0209918, IMG submission 185712) | Salt pond soil microbial communities from South San Francisco under conditions of wetland restoration - Salt Pond MetaG... | ecosystem: Environmental > Aquatic > Marine > Intertidal zone...
TCTGGGTCCCGGGCTTGACGCCGGGGATGAAGCCGCCCTGCTTCTTCAGGTTCTCCGCCAGGTCGATCGGGTTGAAGATGATCGACGTGTAGAAGTAGGTGAAGAAGATGATGAGGATCGAGTAGGTGACGTAGTACCAGGGGGTACCCACCTGGAACGTCTGGCTCAGGTCGTACAGGATCCCCGAGACGCCCGACGTCGCCACCCCCTGCCCGCCGGTGAACGCGTACAGCGTCCCCGGCACGATGATGATCGACTGGGCGAAGATGATCGGCATCACCCCGGCCGAGTTCACGCGGAGCGGGATGAAGGACTTCTGGCCCTCCCTCACGCGCCCGCGGCCCACGACCTTGCGCGGGATCTGCACCGGGATCCGTCGGGCCGCCATCGTCAGCGCCACCACGCCCGCCACGATCGCGATCATGACGGCGCCGAGGGCGATGAGCTTGAACAGACTGATGCCGCCGGCCCGCCACAGCTCCAGCGTGCTGGCCACCGCCCCGGGGAAGCGCTGCAGGATCGAGAAGAATATGAGCAGCGACATCCCGTTCCCGACGCCGCGCTCGGTGATCTGCTCTCCCAGCCACATCACGAAGACGCCGCCGGTCGTGAGCATGATGATCGTCTGGATCCTGAAGCCCCAGCCCGGGTCCAGGACCGCGCCAGGCTGCGACTCGAGGAAGATCGCGTAGCCGTAGGCCTGCATGACGCACAGCACCACGGTCACGTAGCGGGTCCACTGGGTCAGCTTCCGGCGGCCCTCCTCGCCCTCCTTCTGCATCTTCTCGATGGTGGGGAAGACCGCGGCCAGCAGCTGGAACATGATGCTGGCCGAGATATAGGGCATGATGCCCAGCGCGAAGACCGTCGCGCGCTTGAGGCCGCCGCCCGTGAACATGTCGTAGATCCCGAAGAGCGTGCCCTGGAACTGGCCCGCCAGCTGCTCGAGCGCCACCACGTCCACGCCGGGCACGGTGATGTGCGCCCCCAGCCGGTACACGGCCAGGCACAGGAGCGTGAAGAGGATCTTCTCCTTCAGCTCCGGGACCTTGAAGAGGTTGGGGATGGCCTCGGCGGCCTTCAGGCGGGAGGAGGAGGACGCCATGCTACTCGAGCACCTCGGCCGTGCCCCCCGCGGCCTCGATCTTCTCGCGGGCCGATGCGCTGAACGCGTGCGCCCGGATCGTCAGGGCCCGGTCCACGTCGCCCTGGCCCAGGATCTTGATCGGCCCGCGGCCTCCGTCGACCAGCCCCCGCGCCTCGAGCTCCTCGGGCCCGATCGAGGCGCCATCCACGAGGGCGAGGTCCCGCAGGTTGACGATCTGGTTCTCGACCCGGTTCGGGTTGTGGAAGCCGCGCTTGGGGACCCGGCGATAGAGCGGCATCTGACCGCCCTCGAACCAGATTCCGATCTCCTTGCGGCCGCCGCTGCGGGCCTTCTGTCCCTTGTGCCCACGCCCGGCCGTCTTGCCGCGGCCCGAGCCCGGACCCCGCCCGACACGCCGCGACCGCTGCTTCGATCCCGGCGCCGGGCTCAGGTTCTCCAGGCCTGTACGCTTCTCGTCACTCATCGTGGTCCATCTTCACTCGTCGATCTCCTCGACCTCGACCATGTGCGACACCGACCGGAGCATGCCGCGGATGGACGGGCCGTCGTCCTTCACGACCTCGTCCTGGTGGTGCTTGAGCCCCAGGGCCCGGAGCGTCCTGCGCTGCCGGGCCGGGGCGCCGTTCCCGCTCCGGATCTGACGCACGTGCAGCCTCTTAGCCACGCATGGCCTCCCGGATCACCTCGACGTCCACCCCACGCTCCCAGGCCACCTGCTCGGCGGTCACCAGGTCCTGGAGTCCGCTCATCGTGGCGCGCACCATGTTGATCGGGTTGTTGGATCCGAGGCTCTTGGTGAGGATGTCCTGGTAGCCCGCACACTCGAGCACCGCCCGCACCGGCCCGCCCGCGATCACGCCCGTACCGGGGCTGGCGGGCTTCAGGAGCACCCGCCCGGCGCCGAGCTCGCCCACGATCTGGTGCGGGACCGTCCCGTTGACGATCGGCACCTCGACCATGGCCTTGCGGGCCTGGTCGATGGCCTTGCGGATGGCCTCGGCGACCTCGTTGGCCTTGGCCAGCGCGGTGCCCACCCTGCCCTGACCGTCACCGACCGCGACCAGGGCGGTGAAGGAGAACCTGCGTCCTCCCTTGACCACCTTGGAGACGCGATTGATGTCGATCACGTTCTCGCGAAGGTTCTCGCCTTCGTTGCGCCGTCGCTTCGCCACCGTACCTCTACCTTCTCCTGTGCGTCCGCGTCAGAACTCGAGTCCGCCCGCGCGGGCGCCCTCGGCGAAGGCCTTCACCCGACCGTGGTACGGGAACCCCGCCCGGTCGAACACGACCTTCTCGATGCCGGCCTCGCGGGCCCGCCGCGCCACGAGGAGCCCGGCGGCGTGGCTCGCCGGGAAGGGCACGTCCTCCTCGGGCATGACCTCCGCGAGCTCCGGCGAACGCGTCGACGCGCCCGCCAGGGTCACGCCGCGGTCGTCGTCCACCAGCTGCCCCTCGATGTGGCGGTGGCTGCGAGCCACCACCAGGCGCGGCCGCTCGCCCGTCCCGCGGATCTTCTTCTGTATCCGAGCGTGCCGCCGCGCGCGTCGCCGGCGTCGCTCCAGCACCCTGTCGGTCGCCATCGTCCTCGTTCCTCTCCGTGCTGCCTGTCAGCCGCCGTACGGAACCGCGTCAGAGCTGCCCGCCCACGGCCGCCTTCCCGGCCTTTCGCCGGACCTGCTCGCCCACGTACCGGATGCCCTTGCCCTTGTAGGGCTCGGGCGGACGGACGTGCCTGATCTCCGCGGCCACCTCGCCCACGAGCTGCTTGTCGGCGCCGCTCACGTGCAGCAGCGTGGGGTTCTCCACCTCGATCTCGATGCCCTCCGGGACGTCGAACTCGACGGGATGGCTGAACCCTACGTTCAGCACCAGGTTCCGACCGCGCTTCTCCGCACGGTATCCGACGCCCTGGATCTCCAGGGAGCGTCGGAACCCTTCCGTCACGCCCTCGACCATGTTCGCGATCAGGCTTCGGGTCAGTCCGTGGAGGGACCGGTGGCGCACCTGGTTGGTGGGCCGGGTGACACGAACCTCTCCGTCCACGAGCTCGATCCCCATGTCGGGATCGAAGCTCTGCTCCAGGCTCCCCTTCGGCCCCTTCACCGAGACCCGCGACCCGTCGACCCGGACCTCGACCCCTTCGGGGACCGGCACGGGCAGCTTCCCTACTCTCGACATCTCGGCTCCATTCTCATCGTCGGCTTCGCGTTGCTGGGGCGCGTCAGTAGACGTGCGCCAGGACTTCGCCGCCCACGCGCTCGTCCCGTGCCTCCCGATCGGACATCACGCCCCGGGAGGTCGAGAGGATCGCGATCCCCAGGCCCGAGCGGACCTTGGGGACCGAGTCGGCGTCCACGTAGCGGCGCAGGCCGGGCCTGGAGATCCTCTCCAGGGCACGGATCACCGGCCGGTCCTCCTCCGTGTACTTCAGGTACAGCCGGAGAACGCCGTGCCGGCCATCATCCAGGACCTTGAAGTCGTGGATGAAGTGGTTCTCCTCGAGCACGCGGGCGATCTCGATCTTGAGCTTCGAGATCGGCATGTCGACCCGCCGGTGTCCGGCGTGGCAGGCGTTCCGCACCCGCGTCAGCATGTCGGCGATCGGATCGTTGAGGCTCATCTCTTCACCAGCTCGCCTTCTTGACGCCCGGGATCTCGCCGCGCAGCGCCAGCTCGCGGAAGCACAGCCGACACAGGCCGAACTTGCGGATGAACGCCCGCGCTCGCCCGCAGCGGTTGCAGCGGTTCACGCCCCGCGTGCTGAACTTGGGCTCCTTCCTCGACTTCTCGATCAGGGCTTTCCTGGCCATCTCTACCTTCCCGCTCCTCCAGCTCTTCTCTGCGCTCGCGAGCCCGGCTCAGATCACCACCGGGGTCTCGCCCCGGAACGGCATGCCGAGCTCCCGCAGGAGCACGAGAGCCTCGTCGTCCTTGTCCGTCGTCGTCACGAACGTGATGTCCATTCCGAAGACCTCGACCACGTCGTCGACATCGATCTCGGGGAAGATGAGCTGTTCCTTCACGCCCACCGTGTAGTTGCCCCGCCCGTCGAACGACCTGCTCTCGAACCCGCGGAAGTCGCGGATCCTCGGCACGGCCGTGCTGATGAACCGGTCCAGGAACTCGTACATGCGGCCGCGGCGCAACGTGACCTTGAGGCCGACCGGCATGCCCTCGCGCAGGTTGAAGTTCGAGATCGACTTTCTGGCGCGCGTGACGATCGGCCGCTGGCCGGTCACGTGCGCCAGCTCCTCCCGTGCGGCCTCGAGCAGCTTGGGGTTGTCCTTGGCCTCGCCCAGCCCCGTGTTGACCACGATCTTGTCCAGGCGAGGGATCTCGTGCGGGTTCGCGAACCCGAACGTCTCCCCCAGGCGCTCCCGCACCTGCGTCTCGTAATGCTCCTGTAGTCTCGGCTTGCTCATTCCTGTCCGTCGCTCTGTCGTTGCCGGGTCGCCGTCCTGCCTCGCGTCCGCCCTCGGGCCGGTCACGGAGTCGGGATCGGCTCCCCGCACTTCCTGCAGATCCTCTCCACGGTGCCGTCCGGATCCCGCCGGCGGCCCGCCCGGGCCGGCTCGTCGCAGTGCGGGCAGACGAGCATCACGTTGGAGGCGTCGATGGGCGCCTCGAAGGTGACGATCCCGCCCTCCGGGTTCTGGGCCGAGGGACGCTGGTGCCGCTTGCGCATGTTCACCCCGTCGACGACCACGCGACGCTGGCCCGGGATGGCTCGCAGGATCTGACCCCGCGCGCCACGGTAGTTCCCGGCGATCACCTCGACCCGGTCGCCCTTGCGGACGTGCAGCTTCTCTCTTCCCATCGTCGGCCTCAGATCACTTCCGGTGCGAGCGAGACGATCTTCATGAACTTCTTGTCCCGAAGCTCGCGGGCCACGGGCCCGAAGATGCGCGTCGCGCGCGGCTCGCCCGCGTCGTTGATCAGCACGGCCGCGTTCTCGTCGAAGCGGATGTACGTGCCGTCCGGCCGCCGGCTCTCGCGCGCCGTGCGCACGATCACGGCCCGGGCCACCTCACCCTTCTTCACCTGCCCGCCGGGAATGGCGTCCTTGACCGTGACCACGATCACGTCTCCGATGCCGGCGTAGCGCCTCTTCGAGCCGCCCAGGACCCGGATGCACCGGGCCCGTCGCGCCCCCGAGTTGTCCGCGATGCGGACGTCGGTCTCCTGCTGGATCATCGTTCGCCCTCGCTCACTCCGGCCGCTCGAGGAGCTCGACCACCCGCCAGCGCTTCTTCTTCGACAGGGGCCGCGTCTCCTCGATGCGCACCACGTCGCCCGCCCGGAACTCGTTCGCCTCGTCGTGGGCGAAGAACTTCGAGTGACGCGTGATCTGCTTGGTGTACAGCGGGTGCGCGAACTGGCGCTCCACGGACACCACTACCGTCTTGTCCATGCGGTCGCTCACCACGGTGCCGACCCGCACCTTCCGGCGGCCCTTGGTGCCGCTCGCGCTCGTCTTCGGTTCCTCGGTCATCGCGTTCCTCTTCGGGGCCTCGTGCCGGCCGGGCCCTCGTCCCCTCGGGGACGCGCCCGCATCCGGCCTCCGCTCAGTCGCCTGCCTCCACGGCCGCCGTCCGGCGCTCGTGCCGGATCGTCTTCAGCCGGGCGATGTCTCGCCGGAGGTTGCGCAGCAGGGCCGGGTTGTCCAGCTCCTGGTAAGCCTTTCGGAAGCCCAGGCGGAAGAGTTCCTTCCGGGCCTCGTCGATCCTCTCCTGGATCTGGTCGTCCGTAAGCTCTCGGATCTCGTCGGGCGTCATCGCCTCAGCCCTCGCGCTCGGTGAAGCGGGTCCGGATCGGCAGCTTCGCCGCCGCCAGGTCCATGGCCCGCCGCGCCACGTCTGGATCGACGCCCTCCAGCTCGAACAGCACGCGGCCGGGGCGAACCGGGGCGACCCAGATCTCCGGGTTCCCCTTCCCCTTCCCCATGCGCACCTCGGCGGGCTTCTTGGTGAGCGGCTTGTCGGGGAAGATCCGGATCCAGACCTTGCCGCCCCGCTTGATGTGCCGGGTCATGGCCACACGGGCGGCCTCGATCTGGCGGTTGGAGATGCGTCCTGGCTCGAGGGCCTGGAGGCCGTAGTCCCCGAACGCCACGGTGTTCCCCCGCGTGGCCTTCCCCTTGAGGCGACCCTTCTGGACCTTCCGGTATTTGACGCGACTCGGCTGCAGCATGCTTCCCGTCCCCCGTTACCGGCCGCCGCCGGCGGTGTAGGTCTGGCCGCGACGGTCCTCGACCACCTCGCCCTTGAAGATCCAGACCTTCACGCCGATGGTGCCGAACGTCGTCTTCGCCGTCTTCTGTGCGTAGTCGATGTCCGCGCGAATCGTGTGGAGCGGCACGCGGCCCTCGTGGTAGCCCTCGGTGCGGGCGATCTCGGCGCCTCCCAGGCGCCCACCGCACTGGATCTTGATCCCCTCCGCCCCGGCACGCATGGCGTTCTGCACCGCGCGACGCATGGCCCGGCGGAAGCTGATCCGCTGCATGAGCTGGTGGACCACGTTGTCGGCCACCAGGTGCGCGTCGGTCTCGGGCCGCTTGACCTCCTCCACGTTGATCGAGACCTCGGAGTCGGTGATCAGCGAGAGCTCGTCCCGCAGCTTGTCGACCTCCGAGCCGCCCTTCCCGATCACCACCCCGGGACGTCCCGTGTGGATGTTGACCACGATCTTGGAGGGCTTGCGCTCGATCTCCACCGTGGACACGGCAGCATGCCCGAGCCGCGCGTGCAGGTACTTGCGCAGCGTCTCATCCTCGGCCAGCAGCGCCGGGAACTCGTCGCCCTGGGCGAACCAGCGCGACTTCCAGTTCTTGATCTGGCCGAGCCTGAATCCGTAGGGATGCGTCTTTTGACCCACGCTTACTCCTTCGTGTCCACGACGACGGTCACGTGGCTCGAGCGCTTGCGGATCGGCGTGGCCCGACCGAACGCCCGGGCCTTCCACCGCTTCAGGGTGGGGCCCTCGTCCACGTAGGCCTCCCTGACGAACAGCTCGTCCACGTCCAGCACCTCGCCCTCCTCGTCCGCCTTGTAGACGGCGTTGGCTACGGCCGAGCGGAGCACTTTGTCGATGGGCTCGGACGCCGCCTTCTTGGAGAACCTGAGGATGCCGTACGCCTCGTTCACGTCCTTGCCCCGGATCTCATCGATGACCAGCCGCATCTTACGCGGCGACATCCCGATTCCCCGGGCGATGGCTCGTGCCTCCATGACCGTCTGCGCTCTCCCCTCGTATTCCTACAGGACCGCGCGGCGGTCCTTGGCCATCCGGCCGCCGTGCCCCCGGAACAGGCGGGTGGGCGCGAACTCGCCCAGCTTGTGCCCCACCATGTTCTCGGTGATGTAGACCGGGATGAACTTGTTCCCGTTGTGCACGGCGATCGTGTGCCCCACGAACTCCGGGCTGATCGTCGAGGCCCTGGACCAGGTCTTGATCACGCGCTTCTCACCGGACTTGTTCATCCGCTGCACCTTGAGGAGCAGCTTCTCCTCGATGAACGGTCCCTTCTTGACGCTCCTCGGCATGGCTCTCGTCCCCTCCGACTACCTGGTGCTCTTGCCGCGGCGGCGTCCGCGCACGATGTACCGGCTGCTCTTCTTCTTGCGCTTGCGAGTCTTCTTGCCCTCGGGCTCGCCCCAGGGGGTGACCGGCGGCCGGCCGCCCGAGGTGCGGCCCTCGCCGCCTCCCAGGGGGTGGTCGACCGGGTTCATGGCGACCCCGCGCACCTTGGGCCGGCGGCCCATCCACCGCGTGCGGCCCGCCTTCCCCCACACCACGAGCTCGTGGTCCACGTTCCCGACCTGCCCGATCGTGGCGCGGCACTCGCGCCGCACCATCCGGACCTCCGTGCTCGGGAGCTTGAGGGTGACCATGTCGCCCTCCCTGGCCACGACCTGCACGGCCGCGCCGGCCGAGCGCGCCATCTGAGCGCCCTTGCCCGGCACGATCTCCACCGCATGCACGGTGGTCCCCAGCGGCACCTCGGAGAGGGGCAGGTTGTTGCCGAGCTTCACCTCCGAGCCCGGCCCGGAGACGATCTCGTCCCCGACCCGGAGGTCCCTGGGGTGGAGGATGTAGCGCTTGTCTCCGTCCACGTAGTGGATGAGGGCGAGGAGCGCCGAGCGGTTGGGATCGTACTCGATCTCGGCCACCCGACCGGGCACGCCGTCCTTGTCGCGGCGCCGGAAGTCGACCCGCCGGTACCTGCGCTTGTGCCCCCCGCCGCGGCGGCGCATGGTGATGCGCCCGTTGTGGTTGCGGCCCGACTTCTTGCCGCGCCCCTCCGTGAGGGACCGCTCGGGCTCCGTGCGCGTGATCTCCTCGAACGCGGAGACCGACCGGAACCGGCTGCTGGAGGTGACGGGCCTGAACTTCTTGATCGGCATGGCTCCTCAGACTCCCTCGTACACGTCGATCGTCTCGCCCTCGGCCAGCGTCACCACGGCCTTCTTCCAGTGGGGGCGTCGTCCGACCGCGTAGCGCACCCGGCGCTTCTTGCCGGCCATGTTCATGGTCTTCACGTCCACGACCCGGACCTCGAACAGCTCCTCGATCGCGGCGCGGATCTCCGGCTTGGTGGCGTCGTGCACCACCTCGAACGCGTACCGGTTCTCGTCGAACTGGAGACGCGTGCTCTTCTCGGTGATGACCGGTCGGACCACCACGCTCTCCGGCGGCCGGCTCATCGGCTCTCCTCCCGCTCTTCGTCCTCGGAGGTCTCGTCGGCGGCGGGCTCGGACTCCCAGGCGCCCTCCTCGACGATCAGCGCGTCGGCGCGAAGGAGGTCGTAGGCCGACGCCTGACCCCAGGGTCGGACTTCCACGTCCGGAATGTTACGGGCCGAGAGGTGCACGACCTCCTTGAGGCCGTCCGTGAGGATGAGGACGTTCCGCCCGTCGATCCCCATGCCGGCCAGCATGCCCGCGATCGCTCGCGTGCGCGGCTCCTCGAGCTCGATCGGCTCGACCACGAACAGCATGCCCTCGAGCGCGCGGGCGTTCAGGGCCGACTGGATGGCCAGGCGGTTCAGCTTTTTCGGCACCCGCACCCCGTGATCGCGCGGCTGCGGGCCGAACGTCACGACGCCGCCCCTCCAGATGGGGGAGCGGATCGTCCCGTGCCGCGCGCGGCCCGTGCCCTTCTGCCTCCAGGGCTTACGTCCGCCGCCCGAGATGTCGCCGTAGCTCCTGGTCGAGGCCGTTCCCTGCCGGCGGTTGGCGAGCCGCGCGGTCACCACCTGGTGCAGCACGGACTCGTTGACCGTGCCGTCGAACAGGGGCTCCGGCAGCTCGACCGCCGAGGAGCGCTCCTCGCCCGTCGCCTTGTATGCCCTCGCCTTCATGCTCCCGCTTCCTCCCGGACGCGCATCGCGCCGGCCGGGCTCTTCCCATCGCGGCTCATCAGGCGTCCCGGATGAGGACGATGTTGTTCCGCGGCCCGGGGACCGAGCCCCGCACCAGGATCAGGTTCTTCTCTGCGTCGACCTTCTCGACGCGGAGGTTCTGCTCCGTGCGCTGCCTGGCGCCCATCTGGCCCGCCATCTTTCGGCCCTTGATGACCCGCGAGGGGTCGGTTCCCGGACCGATCGAGCCCGGCGCGCGCATGATCGAGGTGCCGCCGTGCGACCCCCGGCCGCCACCGAAGCCGTGACGCTTGACCACGCCGGCGAAGCCGCGGCCCTTGGTGCGGCCGCTCACCTTCACCCGCTGCCCCGGCTCGAACATCTCGACCGTGAGGAGCTGGCCCGTCTCGTACTCCTCGCCCTCCTCGGGCTCGAACTCGGCCAGCACCTCGGGCACGTAATCCAGTCCCGCCCGGGCGGCGTGGCCGGCTTCCGGCCGCTTCACCCGGCGGTCCTTCTTCCTCCCGAAGCCCAGCTGCAGGGAGACATAGCCGTCCCGCTCGGCGGTCTTCACCTGGACGACCGGGCACGGCCCGGCCTCGAGGACCGTGACTCCCACCGCCTCGCCGTCCTCGGTGAAGATCTGGGTCATGCCCACTTTCTTTCCGATGAGTCCAGGCATGGGCCTAACTCTGCACCTTGATTTCCACGTCCACTCCGGCCGCCAGGTCGAGCTTCGTGAGCGCATCGATCGTCTGCGGCCGGGAATCGTGGATGTCGATCAGCCGCTTGTGCGTCTTCAGCTCGAACTGCTCGCGGGCCTTCTTGTCCTTGTGCGGGCTCTTCAGCACCGTGAAGAGCTGCCGCTGCGTGGGCAGCGGGATCGGCCCGCTCACGCTGGCCCCGGTCTTCTCGGCCGTACGCACGATGTCGGCCGCCGTCTGGTCGATGACGGCGGGATCGAACGCCTTGAGCCGGATGCGGATCTTGTCAGCCATGGGTCTTCCGTTCCCTCGGGTGCTCCGCCGCGCCGGTCCGCGTCACTCGATCACCTCCGTGACGACGCCGGCGCCGACCGTGCGGCCGCCCTCGCGGATCGCGAAGCGCAGCTCCTGCTCCATCGCGATCGGGCTGATCAGCTCGACCCGCATGTTCACGTTGTCGCCCGGCATCACCATCTCCACGCCCTCGGGCATGTGCGCCGTCCCCGTCACGTCCGTCGTCCGGAAGTAGAACTGCGGCCGGTAGCCGTCGAAGAAGGGCGTGTGCCGGCCCCCCTCCTCCTTCGTCAGCACGTACACCTCCGCCTTGAACTTCGTGTGCGGCGTGATCGTCCCCGGCTGGGCCACCACCATCCCGCGCTCGACCTGCTCCTTGTCGATCCCCCGCAAGAGCAGCCCCACGTTGTCCCCCGCACGCCCCTCGTCGAGCACCTTGCGGAACATCTCCACCCCCGTGACCACCGTCTTCATCGGCTCGGAGACGATCCCCACCAGCTCCACTTCCTCGCCCGTCTTGATCACGCCCCGCTCGATCCGGCCCGTCACCACCGTCCCACGGCCCGTGATCGTGAACACGTCCTCGATCGGCATCAAAAACGGCTTGTCCGTCTCCCGCTCCGGCTCGGGAATGTACGTGTCCAGCGCCTCGAGCAGCTCGTCCACGCACGCCGTCGCCTCCGAGCCCGGCTCCCCGTCCTGCAGCGCCTTGAGCGCACTGCCCCGCACCACCGGCACGTCGTCCCCCGGAAACTCGTACTCGCTCAAAAGCTCCCGAACCTCCAGCTCCACCAGGTCCAGCAGCTCCGGGTCGTCCACCATGTCCACCTTGTTCAAAAACACCACCACGTACGGCACGTTCACCTGCCGCGCCAGCAGAATGTGCTCGCGCGTCTGCGGCATCGGCCCGTCCGCCGCGCTCACCACCAGAATCGCCCCGTCCATCTGCGCCGCCCCCGTGATCATGTTCTTCACGTAGTCGGCGTGACCCGGACAGTCCACGTGCGCGTAGTGGCGCGCCTCCGTCTCGTACTCCACGTGCGAGGTCGCGATCGTGATCCCTCGCTCGCGCTCCTCCGGCGCCTTGTCGATCTCCTCGAACGGCACGAAGTCCGCCATCCCCTTCGCGTGCTGGACCTCCGTGATCGCCGCCGTCAACGTCGACTTGCCGTGGTCCACGTGCCCGATCGTCCCCACGTTCACGTGCGGCTTCGTCCGCTCGAACTTCTGCTTCGCCATCGG
>Ga0209918_1001632_pt1 | contig 11691 bp, 13 predicted proteins | sample SalPonD_shore_MG_FD_185712 | JGI IMG/M metagenome (GOLD analysis project Ga0209918, IMG submission 185712) | Salt pond soil microbial communities from South San Francisco under conditions of wetland restoration - Salt Pond MetaG... | ecosystem: Environmental > Aquatic > Marine > Intertidal zone...
TCTACCCGTTCTTCTGGGGCCACGCGGGCGAGCGCGGGCAAGGGGCGGGCCTGGGCTACAATCTCAACCTGCCGTTGCCGGTCGGCGCCGGTGACGATGCGTTCCTCGGCGCTCTCGACGCGGCCCTCGTCCGCGTGGCGGCACACGCCCCCGGCGCACTCGTGCTTTCGCTCGGTCTCGATGCCTCGCGGGACGATCCCTTCGGCGGCTTGTGCGTCACGCCGGACGGATTCGCGGCCATCGGTCGACGCATCGGCGCCCTCGAACTGCCGATCGTGCTCGTGCAGGAGGGCGGCTACGTGAGCGACTCGCTGGGCGAGAACCTGTTCCGGTTCCTGACCGGCTTCACGGAGGCACGATGACGCAACGAGCCGACATCCTCGTGCTGGGCGCGGGCATGGCCGGCGCTTCCGCCGCCTGCTTCCTCGCGCAGGCCGGTGCCGATGTGCTGGTTCTCGAGCGCGAGTCGCAGCCCGGCTACCACTCCACCGGCCGCTCGGCGGCCTTGTTCAGCGAAACCTATGGCCCGCGCCTGATTCGCAAGCTCTCGACCGCGAGCCGCCCGTTTCTCGTGGCGCCCCCGGAGGGCTTCACCGAGCACCCCCTCCTGGCACCGCGCGGACTGCTCGAGCTCGCCACCGAGGCCGAGCTCGACCGGGTGGATGCCATGCTGGCGGAAGGCCGCGCGAACGGCGCCGCGGTCGAGCGCCTGGACGCCGCGGCGCTGCGCGATACCGTCCCCATCCTGCGCGACGGCATCTTCGCCGCCGGGGTGTTCGAGCCGGAGGCGATGGACATCGATGTCGCGGCGCTGCACCAGGGCTTTCTGCGCTCGTTCCGCCAGGCGGGCGGTACCGTCGCCACCGATGCCGAGGTCGAGCGCATCGGGCGCGCGACGGATGGCGCCTGGCACGTGCACACGCGCCGTGGCGCCGAGTTCGCGGCACCGGTCCTGGTCAACGCCGCGGGCGCCTGGGCGGACGTGGTGGCGGAGGCCGCGGGCCTGCAGCCGATCGGTCTGATCCCCAAGCGGCGCACCGCCGTCATGATCGACCTGCCCGCCGGCACGGACCCCGCGCGCTGGCCGCTGAGCGGCGACTTCGCCGCCAGCTTCTATTTCAAGCCCGATGCCGGGCGGCTGATGCTCTCGCCGGCGGACGAGACGCCCGTTGCGCCGCAGGACGTCCAGCCGGAGATCGAGGACGTCGCTACTGTCATCGAGCGTTTCATGGAGGTCACGACGGTCGAGGTCGAGCGGCCGGGCGAAACCTGGGCCGGCCTGCGCAGCTTCGTCGCCGATGGAGAGCCCGTCGCCGGCTATGCGCCGGACACGCAGGGCTTTTTCTGGCTGGCCGGACAGGGCGGCTACGGCATCCAGACGGCCGCCGCGATGGGGCGCCTGGCCGCAGAGCTGGTGCAGGGCCGCGACCTGCCGGAGGACATGCGCCGGTTGGGGCTGGCGGCGGCCGAGTTGGCACCCGATCGTCCCACGCTGGCTTCCGGGAGGGACGCGCCTTGAGCACGGACGCCGCCGCCATCCGCGATGCCGTGGCCGCGCTGGAGGACGCCGCGCGCGAGCGTCTGGCGGCGTTGGTGCGGGCCGACAGCCGACTCGGGCAGGAGCAGGCCGCGCAACGCCTCATGGCCGACTGGTTCGGCGAGCTCGGGCTGGATGTCCGGCGCGTTCCCGTGGACATCGAGGCCATCCGCGACCGGCCGGGGTTCTCGCCGCCGCTGATCGACTACGCGGAGCGCGAGAACGTCGTCGGCGTCCACGCGCCGGCCAACCCGCGTGGCCGCTCGCTCATTCTCAACGGCCACATCGACGTCGTGCCGCCCGGACCCGAGCGCCTGTGGACCGACCCGCCGTTCGAGCCGGTCGTGCGCGACGGCCGCATGTACGGCCGCGGCGCGGGTGACATGAAGGCCGGGCTGGTCGCGTACTCCGTCGCTTTTGAGGCATTGCGCAGCCTGGCCGTGGCGCCGGCGGCACCGGTCTACCTGCAGTCGGTGGTGGAGGAGGAGTGCACGGGCAACGGCGCGCTCGCCTGCCTGGCCGCCGACTACACGGCCGACGCCGCCATCATCCCCGAGCCGTTCGCGCAACAGCTCATGGTCGCGCAGGTCGGCGTGATGTGGGCGCGGGTGACCGTGTCCGGGCGTCCGAGCCACGTGCTCGACACCGGTGCCGGCGTGAACGCGATCGACGCCGCACACCGCCTGTGCACGCACCTGCATACGCTCGTTGAGCGCTGGAACGCACCGGATCTGCGCCACCCCGCGTGGCAGGGGCACCCGCATCCCCTGAACTTCAATCTGGGTCGAATCGAGGGCGGCGACTGGACCTCGACCGTGCCGCCGGAGGCCGTGGTGGACGTGCGCGTCGGTTTCTTCCCGGGCATGGAGCTGCACGACGTGCGCCGCGCGATCGAGCAGGCCGTCGACGAGGCGCTCGCCAGCGATCCGGCCCTCGCGGGGGCGCGTGCCGAGGTCGAGTGGCGCGGGTTCCAGGCAGAGGGTGCGGAGATGGACCCGGCCCACCCGATGATGTCGCTGCTATCCGAGATCCACCAGCAGGTGGCCGGCAGCCCGATCGAGCACCTCGCATCGACGGCCACGACCGATGCGCGCTTCTTCCAGCTCTACGGGGACACGCCCGCCACCTGCTACGGGCCCGAGGCCGATGCAATCCACGGCATCGACGAGTCCGTCTCCCTCGCGAGCATGATGCAGGTGGCGACGGTCCTCGCCCTGTTCATGGCCGAATGGTGCGGCCTCGAGCGGGCCGCCTGACCCCGGGGAGGTCTGACTAATCCCTTGCTGCCGGGCAACCCCTTGGGGCCAGGCCGATTCTTGACCCGGGCGATGTTGCGGCACAGGCCCGGTAGCTCGGGCTACCGAACCGTCGCCGCGCCTGCCCGGGCTGCCGGGCCGAATCGATCGCGACAGCAAACGTTTGATCAGACCTTTCACAGACACCGCGGAGAGACCGCAATGGACATCGAGCGTTTCGACACCGGCCAGCGCATGAGCCAGGCCGTGATCCACGGCGAGACCATCTATCTCGCCGGCCAGGTCGGCGAGCCCGGCACGAGCGTCACCGAGCAGACGCGCCAGGCGCTGGCGCGCGTCGACGATCTGTTGTCGCGCTGCGGCAGCAGCCGCCACCGGCTGCTGCAGGTGACGATCTGGCTGGCGGACATGGAGGCCGACTTCGCCGACATGAATGCGGTCTGGGACGAATGGGTGCCGGAGGGCGCCGCGCCGACGCGGGCAGCCGGCGAAGCGAAGCTGGCGCTGCCCGATCTGCGTGTCGAGGTGATTGCGGTCGCGGCGCGCGGCTGACGGGAGCCCCGATGAGCGAAGCGACACCAGCGCAGCCGCAGGATCTCACCGACAGCGCGATCTTCGGGCACTGGACCACGGAGAAGATCCGTTTCCAGGACATCGACCGGCTGGACCACCTGAACAACGTGGCGCTCGCGACGTATGCCGAGAGCGGCCGCGTGGAGTTCCTCGAGGCTGCGGTGCCGGCCACTCTGCAGCGCGGCAACGCGCCGTTCTGGGTGATCGCCCAGCTCGACCTGCATTTCCGCGCGCAGGCGCACTTCCCGGGCACGGTGCGCATCGGGACCTGTGTCACGCGTCTCGGCACCTCATCGGTCACCTTGGGGCAGGGTATGTTCGATGACGGGCGCTGCATCGCCACCGCCGAGTCGGTCGTCGTGCTGGTCGATCCCGCAACCGGACGGGGCGCGCCGCTGCCCGACCGCATGCGTGCCGCGCTCGAGGCGTTCCGGGTGTAGCAACGCGCGGCGCCGTCCGGGGGCGCGCTTGGGACCGTCGCGGCGGACCTTCGGTGCAACGGTTGGTGCAAGAGCGGCCAGCTGTCAGCGGCCAGTAGGGGAGCGGCATTCCGGGAGCCCCTGGCTGTCGGAAGGGACCGATGCTGCCGGATTGCGGTGCCGCCCGATCCGGACACTCATTCGGCGATGTCGAGGCGGTCGGCGCACCGTCCGTTCGGCGGGGGGATCGGTCGCCGCAGCTTGCCACGCGCGGCCACCCGGCTCACGCCATCGCTGATCGCTGACCTGGAGTGATCCGGCGCAAGCCCCGTCGTTCACGGCGGGGTAAGCCGGTTTCGGCGGTTCAACTGCCAAGGTTTTGCGGATTACGATTGCCCCATGCCGCTTCGATACCGCTACAGGCTGTACCCGAACCGCCCGCAGCGCGAAGCGCTCGCACGGGCGTTCGGCTGCGCGCGGGTGGTGTACAACGACGCCGTGGCGGCGCGACGCGAAGCGCATCGGGCCGGGGCGAAGTACCCGTCGTCGACGGCGCTGCAGCGCCGGCTGATCACCGAGGCCAAGCGCACGCCCGAGCGGGCGTGGTTGGCCGAGGTCTCCAACATCGTGCTGCAGCAGGCGGTGCGCGACTGCGACGCCGCCTACGCCCGCTTCTTCGACGCGGTCCAGCGCGAGGGCGGGCGCTATGTTGGCCCACCGCGGTTCAAGTCGCGCAAGGATCGCCGCCAGGCGATCCGCCTGCACCGGGGCGGGTTCGCCGTGCGCGCCGACGGCCGCCTGCGCCTCGCGCGGGTCGGTGACGTGCGCGTCGCCTGGTCGCGCGATCTGCCGTCGGCGCCGTCGTCGGTGACGGTGATCCGCGACGCCGCCGGGCGTTATTTCGCCAGCTTCGTCGTCGAGGCCGAAGAGGCGGCCTTGCCGGCGCAGACGAACGAAGACGGCAGCGAGGCCGAGATCGCGCTCGACCTCGGCCTGTACCACTTCTCGGTCGATCAGCACGGCGTGGCGATCGACAACCCGCGCTGCCTGCGCCGCGCGGAGCGGCGCTTGAAGAAGGCGCAGCGCGCGGTCTCGCGCAAGCAGCGCGGCTCGCGCAACCGGGCGAAGGCGCGCCAGCGCCTGGCGCGGGCGCACGCCCGGGTCGCCGACACGCGGGCGGACTGGCTGCACCAGCACACGACTCGACTCGTTCGCGAGAACCAAGCGATCTACATCGAGGACCTGGCGGTGCAGGGGCTGAGCCGGGGCCGCCTGGCCAAGTCCGTGCACGACGCGGCCTGGGGCCAGTTCCGGCGTCTGCTCGAAGAGAAGGCGCGGCGCTGGGGCCGCACCGTGGTCGCGGTCGACCGCTATGAGCCGACGAGCCGCATGTGCTCGCACTGCGGCCACGTCGACGGCCCGAAGCCGCTGTCGGTGCGCACGTGGACGTGCCCGGCCTGCGCCGCGGTCCACGACCGCGACACCAATGCGGCGAACAACATCCTCGCCCTCGGACGGGGGGAGAGGCGAAACGCCTGTGGAGCCGACGTAGGACCGCCGCGTGCGGCGGCTGTTGGCGGCGAAGCAGGAACCCATCGGCCGGTGTCGGCATGAGCGCCGCCACCGGGCCGGGAATCTCCGTCCTTCAGGGCGGAGAGGACGTCAAGTCGCCACGCACCCTGTCCCCTCCCACGGGGAGACGGGGCCTTTCGTTTGGCAATGTCCGCGTTGTGGCGGCCGGCTCCGTCGGGCATTCTGTCGTGCCGGGTCATCGCCCGGCCTGCCGGAACACCGAGTCGATGGTTACCGTTCGCGCCGACGCCGCCGTCCCCGACGCAGGCTCGCCCGCCGCGGGCATCGCGTTCATGTGCGCGGGCGTCTTCTGCCTCACGGTCAACGATGCGTTCGCCAAGGCGCTGGGGCCGTTCTACCCGGTGCCCGAGATCGTGTTCTTCCGCATGCTGCTCGCGCTGCCGCTGATCGTCGGCGTCGGGCTGGCCGCGGGCGGGACCACCGCGTTCGCGACACAGCGGCTGCGTGCGCACCTCGTGCGCGGTGTGCTGGCCACCTGCGCCTCGTTCGCGTTCTTCCTCTCGCTCACGCTGCTACCGCTGGCGGAGGTGACCGCGATCACGTTCACCGCGCCGCTGTTCGTGACCGTGCTCGCCATCCCGCTGCTGGGCGAGCGCCCGGGCCGCAGGCGCTGGATCATCGTCGGCATCGGCTTCCTCGGTGTGCTACTGATCGTGCGCCCCGGGGGCGTCGCGTTCGGCCCGTCCGCGCTGGTGCCACTCGGTGCCGCCGTGTCCTACGGCCTGCTGATGCTCACCGCGCGACGCCTCGGGCGCGGCGAGACGATCTGGGCCAACATGTTCTACGCGACCATCGTGCCCACCGCGCTCGCCGCCCTCGTGCTGCCGTGGGCGTGGCGCACGCCGAGCCTCGAGCACGTGCCCTGGTTCATCGCCTGCGGTTTCTTCGGCGGCCTCGCGATCACGCTCATCACGCAGGGTTACCGCATCGGCGTCGCCACGATCGTCGCACCGTTCGACTACACCGGCCTGGTCTGGGCCACGCTGTTCGGCTGGATGTTCTGGGGCGAGGTGCCGTCCGCGCTGTCGGCGGCAGGCGGCATCGTGATCGCGGCCTGCGGCATCTACCTGGCCTGGAGCGAGACGCGCAACGGCAGCCGCCGCCGGGCGGCCTTGTCGGCCCGGCCGCCGCGCTGCGAATGACGCCAGCTGCGGCGCAGCATGCGCGTACGGCGAACCCCACCCGGCGCGGTCGCTCCGATCGCCCGTCTCCCGGATTCCGGCTGGCGCCTCCATCCGGGCCGCCGTTGTCGCCTGGCACGAAGGGGACTATCCCTCCAGGTGCTTGACCAGCAGCCAGATGCGCTTGCGCACGTTCTGCACGCGCACGCCCCAGCGGTACTTGCCGCTCGCGGCCGTGTGCGGGTACTTGGCCTGGATGTCCTTGAGCTTGTCGTAGATCGAGCGCACGAGCGCCTCGGTGTCCTTGCTTGCCCTGCCAGCCGGCGAGGTCCGTGGCGTCGAGCGAGGGCATGGCCTGGATCTTCCGGCGCTTGAGGGCGTTGAACGAGTAGCCCTCCTTCAGCAGGCGGTCGAACTCGGCGGTGGAGAGATCGCCGATCACCCGGTTCAGCGGCACGCCGTCGTCCGCGACCAGGTCCAGGTAGCGCAGGTTGTGCTCGATCTCCGCGATCAGCGCGCGGCCGTCGCCGGTGCTCTTGCGGCGCCAGGCGGCCAGGGCCTTGGAAGCCGCGCCCGCCATCGACAGCGAGCGCAGTGCTGCAGGTACGGTAATCTCCACGCGGCCGCCTCCCTTCGCGGCGTCGCCCGGTCCGCGGCCCGGGCCAATCCATGCGGCATGCTACGCGTGGCGGCCGCGTGCCGCGACACATTCACTCCAGGCGCAGCGTCTGCAGCGGCAGTACACGCCCGGCATCGGGCTCGTGCAGGATGATCGACCAGGCACCGTGCCGCCGCAGGCTGATCGCCGACAGCACGTAGTGCCGGCCGGCCTCCAACTGGTAGCCGACGACCTGGGACCCGTCCTGCAGGAAGGTGATCCGGTCGCCGTACTGGCGGGCCTTGATACGGAAGCGGAACCGGTGCCACCCCGGCAACAACTCGAAGGCGCACGCCGACGGGTCGCCCGCCAGGCGCGGGTCACCGTCGACCGCGAGAATAGCGACGGCATTGCCGCAGCGCAGTTCGGTCACCTCCGCCGGTGGCCGCGCCGTGCCGGCGTAGCCGCGCACGACCTCCGCCTTCGGCGTGGCGCATGCCGCCAGCACGAGGGCCGGCAACAGTCCGCCGCCAAGGCGGCGGGCTCGCTGGACGGGGGATCGATGCATCGCTGGACGTTCCCGGGGCGCAGACCGGCCATGGGCCTGGCGCCGTGCAGCATAATCGAAGCTGCGCACCCGTTCACCGGTGCGCGTCCCGCAGCGGCCGGCGTGACCAGCCCCGGTGGCCGTTTCCCGGCGACGGACTACGATTGACGCATGGACCCCAAGACGCCCGCGCGCAGTCGCGGCCGCGTTCTACGCCGAGGTGTTCCGTTTCAGCGAAGCGGTGTCCTTCGTCGTCCCGCGATGATGAAGATGGAGCTCGACATGCTCGAGCGCGCCACGGGGGTCCACCGGCTGACACGCCCGCTCACGGGCAGTGCAGCGCATCTCCGACACGGGAGGTATTCGGATGCGAATCCTGGTCATCGGTGCCAGCGGCACCATCGGTGCGGCCGTCGTCCGCGCCCTGCAGGCCGGCCACGAGATCGTGGCCGCAAGCCACGGCAAGTCGGATCACGCAGTGGATCTCGCGGACCCGGCGTCGATCCGGGGCCTGTACCAGGCCGTCGGCACGGTCGACGCGGTCGTGTGCGCCGCGGGCGTAGCCCAATTCGGGGAGTTGGCCCGGCTGTCCGACGACGACTTCGCCGTGAGCGTCGGCAACAAGCTCATGGGCCAGGTCAACGTCGTGCGCGAGGGCCTGCCGCACGTCGCCGACGGCGGTTCCATCACCCTGACGAGCGGCGGGCTCGCACATCATCCCGTCCCGGGCAGTGCGGCGGTCAGCATGGTCAGCGCCGGCATCGAGGCCTTCGCCCGTGCGGCCGCGCTCGAAGCGCCGCGGGAGATTCGAATCAACGTCGTCAGCCCGCCCTGGGTGCGCGAGACGCTGCAGGCGATGGGACGCGACGGCGCCGACGGGCTGCCAGCGGCCACCGTGGCGCGGGCCTATGTCGACAGCGTCGAGGGTAGCGCGGGCGGTACCGTCCTCGACGCCCGCGACTACGCCTGAACAAGACCCTGCCGACCCCCGGGCCCGGGCGGCGAGCCAGATGATCCCGGCGCCTGCGTTGTCCGTGGGGTCCGCAACCGACCTCAGGGTTCCGGGGTCCCGGTGTCGCGCGCAGCCCGGCGCAATTCCGACCGCGCGGCGCTCGCCAGTGCCTCGTAGCGCCGCCGGAACGCATCGAGCTCGCGTTCTTCCAGCTCTTCGAGGTCGAGCAAGGCATTGTGCGCGCCCTGCGTCGCCCGGATGAGCTCGTCGAGCTTGATCTGTTTCGCCTCGGTGTCGCGGTTCTGGGTGTTCTGGATCAGGAATACCATGAGGAAGGTCACGATGGTCGTGCCGGTGTTGATCACCAGCTGCCACGTATCGCTGAAGCGAAACAGCGGGCCGATCACGATCCAGGCAAAGATCAACAGCAGCGCCAGGACGAACGCCCGCGGGCGGCCGGCGAAATGGGCCGCAACCTTGGCGAATTGGGAATACCAGGTGGTGTGGCGCATGGGGGCTCGCTCCGCGAGCGCGACACGGATTCCGTTCGCCTGAGTCTAGTGCGTATTGACGCGGTTGGCCGTGATCTCGCGGCCGCTCACAGTTCGTCATCGATCAGCGGTTCGTCCGAGGTGTCGAAGACCATGGTGTGACACTCGACCTCGAACCACTCGTCGAAGCGTTTCAGAGTCCGCTTGCTCGGCCAGAGGGCTTCATCCGTATACCACTGCTCGAGTTCGGACTCCCAAAGCGTGCCGAAGTTGTCCTGCACCCAGCGGCGGATATCGACGTCCGTCTGCACGTGAGCATCGCTGACGAGGTAGACCGTTCGCTCCCGGTTCACGTCCTCCAGGGTGAAGGTCATGCCGTCGGGGTCCGGGTCCGCTTCGTTGATCCAGCGGACGGCCGGTTCCCTGTAACGCACAAGAATTGCCGCGCGATTGAGCATGTTCGCCTCCTGCGGACGGTCGCCGCACGGCCCGAGGAACCGTCGGCCGTCCACTTCGAGCGCCTACAGGCGCGCGCGCCCGACCCAGTCGAGCGCGAACTGGCGAGCGACACGACCGCTGCGGGAACCGCGCGCGAGGGCCCATTGCAGGGCGGCTTCGCGGGCGGGCTCGTCGAACGGCACGCTGCCGTCGATACGGCTGAGCCAACCCTCAACGATGGCGAGATAGTCGTCCTGGCGGAACGGGTGAAACGACAGCCAGATGCCGAAACGCTCGGAAAGCGAGACCTTCTCCTCGACCGACTCGCCGGGGTGGATCTCGCCGTCGACGGCCTTCGCTTCCTGGTTCTCGGCCATGAACTCGGGCATCAGATGACGCCGGTTCGAAGTGGCGTAGATGATGACGTTGTCCGGCGCGGCCGCGACCGATCCCTCGAGCACGGCCTTGAGCGCGCGGTAACCGGGATCATCCGCGTTGAAGGCGAGGTCATCGGCGAACACGATGAAGCGCTCCTCCCGACCGGCAAGCGGCTCAACCAGGTCCTGCAAGTCGACGAGGTCGGTGGAGTCGACCTCGATCAGGCGCAGGCCCTGCTCGTGGTAGCGGTGCAGCAGGGCCTTCACGAGCGACGACTTGCCCGTGCCGCGCGCGCCCCAGAGCAGCGCGTTGTTGCACGGCAGGCCGGCGACGAACTGGCGCGTGTTGCGCTCGAGCGCTTCCTTCTGGTCGTCGATGCCGTGGAGTTCGTCGAGCGACTGGGTGGCGGGCCGGTCGACCGCGACGAAGCCGCCGCCGCTGCGGGCGGTCCGGCGCCAGCGCCAGGCGACCGCATTGCCCCGGGGCACGCGCGGCGGGGCCTCGGGCAGGACCTGCTCGATACGGGTGATGAGGTCGTCGGCGTGTTCCATCAGGCGGTGGAAGCGGTCGGTGTTGAAGATCAAGTCACGGTCTCCGCGGGTCGCTGCGGGGGCATGCGAGCGAGCTGCAATGCTAGCATGCACTGTTCGCCCGGAGCCGCGCATGCACGATGCCGCCACCTTTTCCGATCTAGGCCCCGCCGACGTGCTCGACGCCGTCGAGTCGCTAGGCTTCGCCTGCGACGGGCGCCTGCTGCAGCTCAACAGCTTCGAGAACCGGGTGTACCAGGTCGGCGTCGAGGACGACCAGCCCGTCATCGCCAAGTTCTACCGCAACGGCCGCTGGAGCGATGCGCAGATCGACGAGGAGCACCGCCTCGCGCTGGCCTGCGTGGAACACGATCTGCCGCTGGTCGCGCCGCTGTTGATCGACGGCGCGACGCTGCACCGCCATGGCGGGTTTCGCTTCTCGGTGTACCCGCGCCGCGGCGGCCATGCGCCGCCGATGGATGACCCGGATGCACTGCGCGTAATGGGCCGCTTCCTCGCGCGGCTGCACAACGTCGGGGCGGCGGAACGATTCCAGCACCGCCCGAGACTCGACGTCGACACATTCGGGCGCCGTCCGCGCGAATCGGTGCTCGCGGGCAACCTGATCCCGCCCGAGCTGCTGGATGCGTACCGCACGCTGACCGACGACCTGCTCGATCGCATCGATGCGATCTGGCAGGCGACGCCGGCGCGCACCCTGCGGCTGCACGGGGATTTCCACCCCGGCAACATCCTGTGGCGCGATGAGGCGCCGAGCGTGGTGGACCTGGATGACGCGCGCATGGGGCCGGCGGTACAGGACCTGTGGATGTTCCTGCCGGGCGAGCGCGAGGAGCGGGAGTCGTCGCTGCAGGTGCTGCTGGAAGGCTACACGTCGTTCCGTGACTTCGATCCGCTGGAGCTCGGGCTGATCGAGCCGTTGCGGACACTGCGGCTGATCCACTTCGCGGGGTGGCTCGCGGCGCGTGCCGACGAACCCGCCTTCCAGCAGGCCTTCCCCTGGTTCGGCCAGCCGCGCTGGTGGGAAGAGCACATCCTCACACTGCGGGAGCAAATGGCGGCGCTGGACGAACCGGCGTTGAACTGGGTGCCCTGAGGCCGTATCGATCGGCACTACCACGGTCGACGGGAGTCGACCCGCCGACGCACCGCCGTGGCACCCCCGGATGCGGCCCTGTTGCGTCTGGCGATGCAACCGAACGAAGCATGCATGTCGGTTTGCCACCGCAGCGAGCCA
>Ga0209918_1001635_pt1 | contig 11664 bp, 8 predicted proteins | sample SalPonD_shore_MG_FD_185712 | JGI IMG/M metagenome (GOLD analysis project Ga0209918, IMG submission 185712) | Salt pond soil microbial communities from South San Francisco under conditions of wetland restoration - Salt Pond MetaG... | ecosystem: Environmental > Aquatic > Marine > Intertidal zone >...
ATGTGCGATTGATTTACATTGGATTCATAATTCATTTGGTGCCATCCATGTAATAAATGAAGTGAAAAAAGTAAATCCGGATGCAAAAATAGTCTTTGGTGGATATAGTGCATCTTATTACCATACTGAACTTTTAAAATATTATAAAAAGATAGACTGCATAGTGAAAGGTGATGGTGAAGTTCCACTTTTACAATATACTAAAGCAATTAAGAATAATTTTCGATCCTTAGAATCCATACCTAATATAACCTATAGGAATAATCGCAATCATATAAAAGTGAATAAAATTTCTTATACCGCAAAAACTTTAGAAAATTTAAATTTTACAAATATCTCTCTCTTAAAAAATCATCGAAAATATATAGAAGATAGCAGAAAAATTATGGGAATATCATTTAACCTTGGGATTGGGAGGGGGTGCCCATATAATTGTCCTCTATGCGGAGGTGGCCAGCGGGCTCAAGAAAGAATATCAGGGAGAAAAAACGTCATACTCAGAAGTCCTGAAAAGGTAATCATGGATATTAAAATAATATTGGATAATTATAATATTAATAGTTTATTCTTCGGACACGGTAGTTATCCTGCTAATTTATCATATTGGAAGAAATTATTTCAACTTATTAGAAAAGAAAATTTTGATTTAAGCGCAGATTTAGAAATATGGCGTTTACCATTTCCGCGAGATATGTGGTATGAATATTATAAGACATTTAATCGTAGACATTCTTCAATTAGTATTTCTCCTCGAACAACCTCATCTAAGGTGCATCAAAAAATTGCAAAGATTTGTGATCCTACTTTTAGTTTTCCAAAAAATCAAATCCAAGATTTAATAAAAAATGCCAATTTATTCCGAATACCACTACGTATCTGGCTGACGCTTGGTTATCCTTTTCAAACTTATTTAGATGTTCTTAAAGACTTTCAATTCACCTTTAAATGTTTTCTTAAATATGGAACTTCAAAAGTGAGACCAATTACTATCATGAATGAACCTTATTACATTTTTCCTGGGTCGCCCGCCCATGAAAATCCCGAAAATTTTAAAGTGTACTTAAATCATAAGTCACTCTTACAAGTGATTAATAGCTTTAAACAATCAAAAATTTCTTTTTTTTATAATGTAATAAATTATGATAATCAATATTTTTCAGGTAAAACTATTCAGAATCTAAATAAGCTCTTATTTTTATGCGCAGCGCCTATGTTTCTGACGGGGTCTTGATATTTTGTTATACCATCTGTTTATATAATTCATATAATTTAAAAGCAATTTTATTAATATCAAATTGCTTTACGGTCTGTAAACCATTTTCGATTATTCTGTTTTTCTCTTTAGGATTGTCTAATAAATAATAGATATTTTCAATAAATTCTTTATTGTTTCTGGCTTTTAAACAATTTTTACCATCACAATATCTCTTTTCAAAAACAGGTAAGTCACGAATAATAACGGGCAAACCAGAACACATTGCCTCTAGAACTGCAAGACCCTCACCCTCATAATAAGATGGAAAGCAAAAAATGTCTGCTGCAGAATATGCTGTGCGAATATCATTAATATAACCAGGCATAATAAGATTATCTTTATTAATTATATTATTAGGTTGGATTATTGGAAAAATTCGTTTTCCAACCCATAAGTAGATATTCTTTTTATTTTCTTTTGAAATTTTAATAAAATCTATGAATCCTTTCCGAGATGTAGGCATTCCAACAGATAATATTGTGGGTTTATTAATTCCAAATCTTTTCCTAAATTCTTTTCTTTTTTTCTGAGATTTTTTAAAATTTTGAGTATCAACACCATTAGAAATTACCCTTATTTGTTCTGTGACTTCTAATTCTTTTTTTACTAATTTTTTTGAATTTTCTGTGGGACAAATGATGAGATCTGCGAGTTTTAAATATCTAATTATATATTGTTTTACAATTTCATTAATTGATCTTGAAAAAATAAAAGAAATATCTGTATCCATGTTAGTTTGATGAGCAGTTATAATAATTGGAATATCTGATTTACGTGCTTTTCTCATAATTCGGTAAGTATAAAGAAAGTTTCCATGAGAATGAATTAAATCATAGTCCATTTTACTACTATTAATTGAAACACTCACATGTTTTTTCATAGCTTCCGCTTGATTTTGTGCTGCAATCATGGCACCATTAATGTTGATAAATCTCCTAAATCTAATGAAATCCGAGAGAAAATTTACCTTCATGATTACACGTTATCTATCTTCTTCTTCTAACCAAGATTGAATAATTTAAAAAAGTAGTTTGGATAAGAAAAAGTTTAATATAATTTTTGAAATATTGCAAATTTAAATTCATATTACCCAAAAGGTTAAAAATTTTTAATCCAAATTTAGAAAAAATAATGGATTAATTATATTATTTAATTCCAATGTGAGTTGTTAATTTTACTATGAGGAGTATCACAAGCGCTATTATCAAAAATGTGATTAACTCTCCTAATAAAGCACCAATTCAAAATGGTCCTAATGTTATTCCTTATCAATTTATTGCTGCGGTTATCCTAAATTCCACAATTCCCATTAAAAGGTGAGGTTTAAAAACTATACAATTTTAACTTCTTCAATTAAAATATTCATTACAGCGCATTAATCAAACAATTGAAAAAATATAATTATAGTTCCTTGATTTCTAAATGATCCTAATAGTCCTTAAATCAAATAGCGCATTTTATTAATTATAAATCATTCAAGAAGTTTTTTACACGATATAAAGATGAATAAGTATTTTAGAAAAGAAAAAGGTTAATAAAATTTTCTAAATTTTTCATTTTGTCTATGAAAATTTGTTTTATTAATCCCGCCCCTCTATCTTATATTATTGAACGAGGAAATGAAAACACTGGGGCTTATCCTCCATTAGGAATACTTTCCATAATCGCATATCTTAAGCAGAACGGATACGAACACTGCTATTTATTTGATCAACACGCAACAAAAATTCAAACGAAGTATTTACTAGAACTAATTAAAAATATAAACCCTAATGTTATCGGATTTAATTCTTTAACAGATATTAGTATGGCGTTACGTTCTGTATATATTGCCCAAAAGGTTAAAAATTGGAATCAGAATGTTAAAGTAGTATTTGGAAATTATCATGCTACTTTCAATCATCACAGAATTCTTCAAAAATATCCATTTATTGATATATGTGTGAGAGGAGAAGGAGAAAAAACTTTTTTAGAAATTCTCGAAAGATTAGAAAAGGAAAAAGAATTAAATGATATAAAGGGAATCACATATAGAAATAACGATGATAAAATAAGAATAAATGAAGAGAGACCTTTAATTAAAAATCTGGATGAATTACCTTTTCCTGATAGAACAGCCTTAGGAGATGTGAAATATTGTCAGAATTATGGGGGATTAAATGCAAGCTATGGAAAATTTACCACAATACAATCGAGCAGAGGGTGTACTTTTAATTGTTCATTCTGTTCTCAAGCGAAAATTTCACATCAAAAATGGAGAAGTAAATCAATTGATCGTGTAATTGAGGAATTACATTATTTAGAGGAGCTAGGTTATACGTCTCTCTATTGGGTTGATGATAATTTTACTAATAATCCAAAAAGAACAATAGAATTATGTCGATCCATCCGTGAGAATCATCTTGATTTCGTATGGCTTAGCGAACAACGTGTTGATCTCGTGAAACGAAAATTAATTCAAGAAATGCAAAAAGCTGGTTGTCGGACGATCTCTCTAGGGATTGAGAGTGCTAATCAAAGAATTTTAGATTATTTCAACAAAGGAATAACACCTCAAATGTCGAAAGATGCCTGCCGTATTGTCAAAAATGTAGGAATAGATTTTATTATGGGTACATTTATTATTGGAGCCCCTACTGAGACATTAAAAGAAATTAAAACAACTCTTTCTTTTGCATCTCAATTAGATATTGATTTTCCTCAATTTCATGTCTTTGGGGCTATACCTGGAACTGATGTGTGGAATCGATTAGTTGAAAAAGGACAGATTGACCCTGAAAAATATTGGGAAACAGGTGTAAAAACTCTTGAAGTTCCTTTAAATATAGTAGAAAAGGAGACGCGCGAAGCCTACATAAGTTTTTTAACTCGCCCAAGATTTCTTTTAGATCAGTTTCGTCGGACTTTAACAAGTCTGCATCGCTTAAGAATCTTTCTTTCAAATTTGGATATATTTTGGAGTAGAAAAAAAGTTGAGAAATTTTTTAACTTCGCTACAACTACATGGACCCACGGCTTAACACCGGATTCATAATTCTTCAGATTAGAGGTATTAAGAGATTTCTTCAAAATTTTATCAGAAGAAATTTTTAATAATGATGTTTTTACAACTAAAATTTTTTCTAATCAGAATCAATATTCCTGCAAGGAAAATATTTACAAATTCTAGAAAATACAAAATTTTTAAATAAAATCAAATTTTTACACAAAAATATAGTAAAACTAAAAAATTTTAAAGTCTGATACAATCTATGAATCTTCATGTAGCTACAAATTGGGATTCTAACCTTATTAATGAATTAACTAAATATCCTGTTGTTAATTTATATGGCATGGCTGATCATACGCTTGTGGGAGGTGGAAGACCTTCCTTTTTATTAAAAAAAGTTAGCAAAGAGGAAATTGTAGATTATATTAAGAAAGTTCATGATAATAATATGGAATTTAGTTATTTACTAAATGCTCCATGCATGAATAATATGGAATATGATACGAAATTTCATAAAAATCTCATCAAATATATTCAATGGATTAGTGATATAGGAACAGATAGCGTTATTGTTACCATCCCATTTCTTATCCAATTAATCCATGAACAATTCCCAGAATTAAAAATTCGGGTTTCAACAATTGCACAAGTAAATAGTGTTAATCGAGGAAAGTTTTATGAAAAGCTTGGCGCAACTGAAATAACCCCTGATGTAATGATTAATCGTGATTTTAAAACCTTAAAGCATATAGTAGAAGCAATAAGAGGTAAAATAGTTTTACTTCTCACTGATGGATGTTTATTTCAATGTCCTTTCAGGAATTATCATTATAATATATTAGGACATGCATCCCAGACAGTTCAACAATTTAATCGAAATTATATAGATACTTGTATTTTAAATTGTAGTATTATTAAATTTTCTGATCCCACAGAAGTTTTAAAATGTCGATGGGTTCGCCCAGAAGATTTATCGCATTATGAAGAAATAGGTATCCATGATTTTAAAATCGCAGGTCGGAGGATGTCTACGGAATGGATTGTAAGATCTGTGAAAGCTTTTTCCGAAAGAAAATATGAAGGTAATCTTGTAGATATTATTCAGGGATTTTCTATGTCCTATGGAGGGCTTGAAAAGAAAGATCCTAATCTTAAAATTGGGGATACTATTGGAAAAGAATCGAAATCTAAATTATATATTGATAATACGAAACTTGATGGTTTTATAGATTTTTTTAAGAACCAGAATTGTAATGCGATGTGTGATGTGTGTAATTATTGTGAAGAATGGGCTCAAAAGGCAGTAACTTTAGATTCAGAAAGTGCAAGTCGATATGTAGATTCATTAAAAAGCTACCTTAATGATCTTATTACTAGTCGAGAATTTGGAATTGAGACTGTTGTTGAACAATCTGAAGATAGAAAAAAAGATGGTTTACTATGGGATAATGATACAGAAGAACTTTTTAATAAATTAATAAAATTATCACCCCCGCAGTTTCAAGCAATGGCAAAAGTAGCCATAGGAAATCTAGCTGAAGAAAAAGCAAAAAGAAGGGGATCCAAGAAAGTAGAAAACGAAGATATAATTAATGCGTTTATAGAAGGCACTCCAGGACCCTTTCAACAAGATATGCGGGAGGGCTTAAAAAGATATGGTTTAATTTAATATATTTTTACTATTTTATATTGTTATCAATTATATTCTTTTATCTCTGATTTATTAGAATTAGAGAATAAGATTTATGTCCCTTTGCTTTTTTTTTATCAGATTATTGAAAAAATAAAGTATTAAATATATTGGAGACTTTTTTTAATTAATTTGATAAAGTAAGATAATAGAATTAATAATATAAATGATTAGCCATAAAAAATTAAATAAATTAAAGCTAATTCTAGTAATATCCTCGATCTCCTTTTCATTTATATTTATTATTCTCATTATGTTTTTAAAAGATATACCCTTATTGTCTTCACTGATTAAAGAGTATATAGAATCTGGAGATTCCTTTTTTATTCCTTCTATTCCTAACAATAATCTATTAATCAATATAACTGAAAAATTCCCCAATGCCAATTTTACAGTTGGTCATTTGATTGACCTTATAATCATGATTAACTTAGTTTTTTATATTGAATCAAGCATCTATCATTATATAAAGAAAATATTTTTTGCTAATACAAAATCCGGATATTATGAATTTTCTGTTTTTTATAATAAAGGAAATTCTCGGCTAAATCATGATTTTATGGATGAAAAATCAATAGATAAGCTTTTTACAAATAATTTCCCCTATTCATTATTAGACAACACAGAAAATAAACGAATCTTAAAATTTTATAGAATAACTCCCATGAGATTTGACGGTTTAAGAAGGAAAAGAAAAAAACATAATAATAGAAATTACAGACTTAATGTTCTTAGAAAATTGTGTGTATCAAAGAATTCTTATGATTTTTATAACTTTTTCAATCTTTATTCTCTTTCTAACTCTTTATGGGATATTCATTGCGAATATTCTTTCAAACCAACATTTACTAATAAATATTCTAATTATAATTTACTTTTAAAAAAGGAGGTATAACAAATTGAAAAAAAATATTGATAAAATTAGATTTAATAATTTCTATAATTATTATACAAAATATAATTTAGTTTCTGATAAAACTCAAAAAACTCAAATTAAACTATTACTTAAAAAGGAGGTATATTATTATTATTGAAATATTGTTGTTTGAATTAGTATTTCCATTAGTTTTAATTGTATTTCTAATAATTATTATTATTAGCGGACTTTTTAGTAGAAAAAAATTTCAAAAAGAAAGACAAGATATTATGAGTTTAGATGACTTCATAAAAGATTGGTTAAAAGATCATGGACAAGCTCATAAATTGGAAGAACAATTTTCCCAAATGAAAAAAGACCCAGCAGGAGTTTTATATATGCCAATAACTTATAAAGGGGCTAAAATTTTCATAAGATTGGGATTAACTCCAAATAAAGTATCTTTAATTAATTTAATTCTTTCTTTTTTTATTTTTTGGGGCATAATTATGGCAAGTCAAGGTCATACTTTAGCAATTTTTACTCAACAACCATTATATGGCTCTTGGTTTTTTCTCCTAGCCTTTTTAATATTATTTACTGGAATCATTGATGGGATTGATGGTGGAATAGCAAGGATATTAAATATAAAATCCAAAAAGGGAGCATGGTTTGATAATGTGATTGATAGAATTAGCGATATTTTAATGTTAGTAGGATTTATTCCTACTCAGTTATTATATCTCTCAGATTATAATCTTGATTTTACATGGATAGTATGGACAAATATTTTTATAATTTTCATTTATGAATATATGAGAGCGAGACATGAAGGTTTAGGATTACATGAATTAAAACCATACGTAGGGGAACGAATAACACGTATATTAATCCCTTTTTCTTTCTTTATTGCTTATGGAAGTTCAAGTTTTGCAGTTTTAATAACCAACTTGATTAGTCCTGGTGCGGCATCCTCGATTTGGTCATTTACCCATCCAGGAGTGATAAAATGGAGTATGATAATTTTTCAATTCAGCCTTTTGGCCATTATGATAATCTCATCCAGTCAATTGGCACATTACAGTTATAAAAATTTAAAAAAAATGGATAATAAAAATTAAAATTAAAAAAAATTAAAAGCTGAAAAAAAATGAAATTATCAAGAGTTTTGGCATATGGGGTTGTAATTCTTTGCTATTTTGTAGTAATGCACATCTTTTTTCCAATAGAATGGTCCTCTCTTGTAAAAGAAGCAATTGATACATTTTTTACAAATCCTATAAAATATTGGTGGTTCATATTTCCATTGATAGGACTCATTTTTCTATTAGGACTTGATATTTTCTATGGAATTTACTTTCTTGCATCATTTGGTCGTGGATATCGAACTAAAGAACCCTATTATCCTGATATAAGTATAATGATTCCTTCGAAAAACGAAAAAGTGTTGCTTAAAAAAACCTTAGAATCTATTTTGAATTCAAACTACCCTAAAGAACGTATTCAGTTAATTTTAATCACAAGTGAATCCACCGATGGTACAACCGAATTCAGTAGAGAATTTGCTGAAAAATATGGAAACATTATGGATATTAAGACTATCTCGGAAAAGGCTCTCAAACCGGGGAAACCTCCTAAATTGAATCTTGGATTAAAATTTGTGAAGAATGAGATTGTTGTTTTATATGATTGTGGATGTATATTACAACCTGACACTTTAAAACATTTAATCTCCCCATTTCAAAAGAAGAAAAATAATGCTGTGATTGGACCAGTTTTAGTTGAAAACTGGAAAACCAATATTTTAACCAGAGGAATATTATTGGACTATTCTCTTATTTCTGGAGGCGGAATCACTTTCGAAGTGAAAAATAGATTGGGATCATCGGCCTATTCTTATGGTCGCAATTTTGCGGTTAGAACTAAATATCTACGAGATTATGGGGGGTTCAATGAGGATTCCATGACAGAAGATTTATACCTCTCAGTCCTTTTGAATTTAGATGGGGTGCAAATTAGTTACTCTCCAAAAGCAAAAATCTATGAATATGTACCGAGTACTTGGGAGATTTTGGTTAAACAAAGAACAAGATGGTTAGCAGGATATGTGTTTGATATGCCTGAATTAATGGCAATGAAGAAAGAAAATAGAAATGGCCAATCAATTATTATTTCAAGGAATATGACGATGATGTTAATCGGTAATTCAGATACATGGATTCCTATCGTAATGGCTCTTTCATTATTATTTGGATTAATTGGTGAATATTATTTATTAAGTTGGAGTTTATCTTGCTTAATTTTTCAATTTGGGTATATATTTAACGCCATATGGAAGCATGCTGATAAACATTTCAGCCTGTTATTCTTTTGGCCGATTAGTGGCTACATCCATCTTTTCATGTTCCTAAGACAATTTAAGCTACCTGATAATATGAGCTGGGAACAAACTCCAATGCTGTTTGAAAAAGAAGAGCAAGAAATAATAGCCATCTCTAAAAAAATCGAATAAATAATGATCAAAAATGGGGAACAAAGTCATAATATTAGCTGGGGGAAAGGGGAAAAGATTAGGTGAATTGACAGATCAGATCCCCAAACCATTGATGAAAATCGGGGAATATCCCATTATTTGGCATATAATGAAAATCTATGCCTCCTATGGGTTTAAAGAATTCATATTATGCCTTGGATATAAAGCAGATCTTATTAAATCCTATTTTTTTCATTATAATTCACGTAAAAATGATTTTACCATAGATTTAGCAAATTCCAATATTGAATTTCATAATAATATAAGCGAGGATTGGAAAGTTAGCCTAATTGACACGGGACTGAATACTCCTAAAGGAGGCAGAATTAAAAAAATTGAGCCGTATTTAGATTCTGATATCAATATGCTAACTTATGCTGATGGGTTAGCAGATATCAATATTAGAGAGTTATTGGAATTTCATAAGCATCATGGAAAAGCTTTAACAATTACTGGTGTGCCTCACTCATCCAAATTTGGTGAGATCATAGAGAAATCGGGCAAAGTTCTTTCTTTTAAAGAAAAACCGAATGCTTCTCTAATTAATGGGGGCTTTATGGTTTTTAATAACAAATTTTTAGAAAGGTTAAATAATAATTCTAAACTTGAAAAAACCATTCTTAGGGAATTATCGAAGCAGGGAGAAGTAATGGTATATAAACATAAAGGAAATTGGGCTTGTATGGATAACTTTAAAGATTTTCTGCACCTCAACTCCTTATGGGAACAAAATAAGGCATTTTGGAAAAATTGGCAATAATCAATTAAAGACTATTTTTCATTTTTTTCCTTACAAATTTTAATCTTATATAATTCAATGTTTTTATAAAGAATTAAATTACCCGATCACTCTAATTGAAAAGGGAGATAGGAGTATCCTCTTATAGGGATAATCTAAAAAATAATCCAACTATAAGAGGACTCCCCGTGTTTTTGTCGCCTCCTTATTCTCCCCAATATATATATTAAGTTATTTTATTTAAGGATAATTAATTTGCCATACTTAGCAATCTTAACAAAACCTAGAAATAAAAATATTTTCAAATATAAGGAATGAACTATAAATATACTAAATTTTTAGAAAATAAACAAAATATTTAGATATTATAAAATAACCGGATATCCCATATAAAAAATAGTTTAAAAGGTGATTAAATTTGGTTGGATGTCATGATCTACGAAAAGGAGATATTATTTATTGTCCTGATTGCGGAATTGAACTTACAATTATCGCTGAATGTCTTGAATGCAGCGAAAACTCATGCGGATGTGAGCATGATTGTGAATTTTCTTGCTGTGGAGTGCCATTAGTTAAAAAATAAGAAACGAATCCAGTATAATTAATATTAAAAATCTTTTTTCGAATTATTTTTATTTTTAATTTATTCTTTTATCCTTTTCTATTTTTATTTTGAAAAGCTATGAGGAATTTTTGTCGACTAATCCTCTTTTCTTCATAAAAATTTTTATTAAAAATGAAAATAAAAGAATCTTATTTAAAATATTATATTATTTATTAATTTCTTAAGAGTAAACAGCAGTTACTTATGAACTTGGAGAACAACTGTAGAGTCTGAACGGCCTTATTTTAATAAACTTATCGAAATCTTTTTGTACAAGAAAATATTCATGTAATACCTGATCTAAGATATTTTTCATAGTTTTGGTTCCCGCTTTAATACCATCTAAATCTTTTGTTAAAAGGAGCATATACTCTGAAGTAGTTTCTATATAGTAGCAACCCTTTTCTATTGAGAGATCTAGATGTTGTTCAATAATTCTATTCGTTTCCTTTATTGTTTCCAGATCAGTGAAAATTACCAGGAAAAAAGAGTCTGTATATAACTTTTTTAGATAGGTATCTCTTATACCTGGGGCTTGGAGTGTTATCTTCATATAATCTTGGAATAGATATTGAAGTTGATTTATTTCTCTTCTAAATTTTAGTTTATTATGATAAAATTTAAACTCTTCATTTAATTTTAAAGGTTCACCTTCTAAATAATTAAGTTCCTTAGGAGGCTCTTTAAAAGTAAATTCTTTAATATAATCGGACATTTTAAATCATCATTGAAAATAATTTTATAATTATTAACTATTTTAATTAGTTTATTATTGGATTTCAAAAAAAGATTTAACTTATAATTTACAAAAAAAAAATTTTCCAAAAAAAATAAAACTAAATAGGGGGTAGATCTTTTATTTTCGCCAAACCTTCTCGACTTGCTTCGAGAACTCCAAACTCTGTTATTATTCCTGTCAAAAGTCCAGCGGGAGTTACGTCAAAAGCGATATTTTTCGCATTCGCGTCTACTTGTGCGATTCTTATAGTAGTTCTTTC
>Ga0209918_1001640_pt1 | contig 11644 bp, 7 predicted proteins | sample SalPonD_shore_MG_FD_185712 | JGI IMG/M metagenome (GOLD analysis project Ga0209918, IMG submission 185712) | Salt pond soil microbial communities from South San Francisco under conditions of wetland restoration - Salt Pond MetaG... | ecosystem: Environmental > Aquatic > Marine > Intertidal zone >...
CGCCGCCGGGGCGCGCCAATATGCGCCGAACCGCCCCGTCCGCTCAAACGACCCGCGGCCTCCGGGTATTCCGGCGCCGGCCCCGCGGGCGGCCGCCCGCGAAACCGGACGGAGCTCGGGGCCGTAAGCTCGAGCAGGCGGACGTCCGGAGGCGTCCGTTCCACCGAGCCGTGCCGTGAACACCTGGCGGGAGCGGGATGATGAACCCCGTCGATTCCGATGGCGGCCGAATCTCGTTAGACTGAGGGGGTCGACACCGCCACGCTCGGAAACCGAGCGCGGCAGGCTCGTCCGAGCCCGGCTCCCGGTTCCATCCTACGGAGAGGGACTTTCATGCAGGTGCTGCCCATCGATCTCACGGCCGTGATCGCCGTCATCCTCGGCTGCCTGACGATCCTGATCCCGGTGGCCGGACTCACGGCTCGCTTCGCGCTCAAGCCCGTGGTCGAGGCGCTGGGCAGAAACCGCCTGGCCCAGGCCGACCGGGACCAGCTCGAGAGCCTGGCCGGCCGCCTGGAGCTCGTCGAGCAGCAGCTCTCCCGAGTCGAGACCGACGTCGAGCGGATCTCGGACGCCCGGGAGTTCGACGCGCGGCTCTCGGCGGGAGACTAGTCCGGAGGACGAGCGGCCGGCCTCCTCGGGGCCCGCGGCCGCTCGTCCCGTCGGCCCCGGCGGGCGCCCGCCCGGCGCGGACCGCCGCCCGGCCTTCGCGCCTACCCCAGGCGCTCCAGGAAAGCCTCCTCTTCGCCGAGCTGGATCTCCACGTTCGTCCCCTCCCCTGCGGTCATCGCTTCGCCTCGCCCGGCGCGGACCGGATGCCCAGCTGGTAGGCCAGGAACGACCAGATGTCGGCCGTCTGGGCGATCCGCTTGTCGGTGGGCATGTACCCGTGGCTCGTCTCGGTCTCGACCCGGATGAGGATCGGGGCCTCGCAGCCCTGCGCGTGCTGCATGGCGGCCGCGAACTTGTACGAGTGGCTCGGCACGACCCGGTCGTCGTGGTCCGCCGTGGTGATGAGCGTGGGCGGATAGCACGTCCCGGGCTCCACGTTGTGGAGCGGCGAGTAGGCGTAGAGCCAGTGGAACGCCGCGGCCGAGTCCTCCGCCGAGCCGTACTCGGGCACCCACCCGATCCCCGCCGAGAACTTCTGGTAGCGGAGCATGTCCAGCACGCCCGCTCCGGCGTAGGCGGCCCCGAACAGGTCGGGACGCTCGGTGATGCTGGCGCCCACCAGGAGGCCGCCGTTCGAGTAGCCCTCGATGGCCAGGTGGTCCCTGTCCCCGTAGCCCTGGCTCTCCAGGTACTTCGCGGCCCACGCGAAGTCGTCGAACACGTTCTGTTTCTTGCCCAACATCCCCGCCCTGTGCCAGGCCTGCCCGTACTCGCCGCCGCCGCGCAGGGTGGCCACGGCGTACACGCCGCCCAGCTCGAGCCAGGTGGCCGTGGCCGGGCTGAAGGACGGGGTGATGGAGATGTCGAAGCCGCCGTAGCCGTAGAGGACCGTCGGGTTCGTCCCGTCGAGCTGGATCCCCTTCCTGGCCGTGATGAACATCGGGATCTTCGTCCCGTCCTTCGACGTGTAGAAGACCTGCTTCGTCTCGTACTTCGAGGGGTCGAAGGGGACGTCGGGGGCGAAGAAGGTGCTCCGCTCCTTCGTGTCCACGTCGTAGCGATAGATCGTCCTCGGATAGAGGAAGGACGTGAAGGAATAGAACAACTCCGGGCTGTCCTCGTGTCCCACCAGGCCGCCGACGCTCCCGATGCCGGGGAGCGGGAGCTGGCCCTCCGACGAGCCGTCGAGCGCGTACACGTCGACCTGGCTCTTCACGTCCACCAGGTAGCGGGCCAGCACCTTCCCGCCGACGATCGAGCTCCCGGCGATCACGTTCTCGCCCTCGGGCACGACGACCCGCCAGTGCTCGGGCGAGGGGTTCGTGAGCGACGCGGCCACGATCCGGTTCTTGGGCGCGTCCAGGTTCGTCTGCAGGTAGACCGTGTCGCCCACCACGCCGATCGTCCGGTACTCGGCGTCGTTCTTGGTATACAGCGGCCGGACCTTCCCGCCGACGTCCGGATGCCGCGGGTCGCCGAGGTCGATGTAGTAGAGCTCGTTGGCGCTCTCTGTGCCGTGGCTCATGGAGATGAAGGCGTAGTGGCCGTCCTCGCTCACGCCGGCGCCCACGTACCAGTCGGGCCGGTCGGGCCGCTCGAAGATGAGGACGTCCTGGCTCTGCGGGGTCCCGAGCCGGTGGTAGTAGACCTTCTGGTTGGTGACCTGCTGGCTGATGGCCTTGCCCTCGGGCGGCTGGGGGAAGCGGGAGTAGAAGAAGCCGTCGCTGTCCCGGGTCCAGGAGACGCCCGAGAACTTGGCCCAGTGGATGACGTCGGAAAGGTCCTTCCCCGTGGTCACGTCGCGCACGTGGAAGACGCGCCAGTCCGAGCCGCCCTCGGAGGTCGCGTACTCCAGGTAGCGGCCGTCCGGGGAGGGCTCCCACCCGGCCAGCGCGGTGTTCCCCTCGGGCCACCGGGCGTTCGGGTCGAGGAGGATCCGCCCTTCCTGACCCAGCGAATCGGCCACGTACACCACCGACTGGTTCTGGAGGCCGGAGTTCCGGGAGAAGAAGAGCTTTTCGCCCTCCCGGTCGGGGGCCCCGACCTTGGGGTAGTTCCACACCTGCTTCAGCCGCTCCCGGATCCACGGCCTGACCCGGATCTTCTCCAGGTAGGAGAAGGTGAGATCGTTCTCGGCGTCGACCCACTTCTTCACTTCGGGACTGTTGAGGTCCTCCATCCAGCGATAGGGCGCCGGGACCTTCGTGCCGAAGTAGTCCTCGACGAGGCTGTCGCGGCGGGCCTGGGGATAGTCGAGCGACTGGGCCGCCGCGGGGGCCGGGGCGGCCGTGGCCACGATCGCCGCCACGGCCGCGAGGCCGGCGGCGGCCGGGAGCGTCTGTCTGATTCTGCGCATCCTGGGCACCGAGCTCGGAAGGGACGGCTCCGCGCGGCGCGCTCGAGGCGCCGGCGGCACGGAGGACCAAGGATCCGGAGATGGCCGCGTCCGGTCAAGGGCCCCACTTGCGCCCGCGGCCGGCCTCCGCCGACCTTCGGAGGCCGATCCCGGGGCGCGTCCCCGGGGCGATCAACCGGAAGGAGCCGAGCCATGGTCCCGAGCTTTCCCGACCGCCCGACGTCCCCCCCGAGGCGCGCCCCGATCCCCGGAGCCGCCGTCCCGCGGGGGACGCCGGCCCGCAGCCCGCGCGGCGTTCGCCGTCCGCTCCTCACGGCGGTCCTGGCGCTGGCGGGCCTGACGGCGTGCGGACCGCGCGGGGGACCGACCGCCCACACCGACCTCCGCTTCTCGGTCTCCTACCCCGAGGCCGCCGGCGACTCGGCCGTGGACGGCCGCCTCCTGGTCCTCCTCTCGGCCGACACCGCCTCGGAGCCGCGCTTCCGGGTGGACGCCGAGCCCGACCGGAGCGCCCAGGTCTTCGGCCTGGACGTGCGCGGCCTCGCCCCCGGAGGCCGGGCGAGCCTGGGGGACACGGTCACGGGCTACCCCGTCTCCCGCATGGCGGCCCTGCCCCCCGGCGACTACCGGGTGCAGGCGGTCCTCAACCGCTACGAGACCTTCCATCTGGCGAGCGGCGACACCGTGGAGCTCCCGCCCGACCGGGGCGAGGGCCAGCGCTGGAACCGCAAGCCCGGCAACCTCTACAGCGTCCCGACGACCGTGCACGTGGACCCCTCGGAGGGCGGCACCGTGAGCCTCTCCCTGGACAGCGTGATCCCGGAGATCCGGCCGCCCGAGGACACGCACTGGGTGCGGCACCTCCGGATCCGGAGCGACCTCCTCACGGCCTACTGGGGACGGCCGACCTACCTGCAGGCCACCGTGCTCGTGCCGCAGGGCTTCGCCGACCACCCCGGCGCCCGCTTCCCCCTCCTGGTCGAGCAGGGCCACTTCGGGCGCGGGATCCCCGGTTGGCGGCCCGAGCCCCCCGACACGAGCCTTCCCGCGCCCGACACGGCGTGGCTGTACGCCCACTGCCCGACCGGGCGCGAGGCCGGGTGCGAGGAGCACGGGATGCGGCGGGAGCGCCAGCGGCTCGCGCACTCGTTCTACCGGTGGTGGACCGGGCCCGACGCCCCGCGGGCGCTGCTCATGACCATCCAGCACGCCAACCCCTACTACGACGACTCGTACGCGGTGAACTCGGCCAACCTCGGGCCGTACGGCGACGCGATCGCGCGGGAGCTGATCCCGGCCGTCGAGAGGGAGTTCCGGGGCATCGGGGCGGGATGGTCCCGGGTGACCTTCGGAGGATCCACGGGCGGTTGGGAGGCGCTGGGCGTCCAGGTCTTCTACCCGGACACCTACGCCGGCGCGTGGGGCTTCTGCCCCGACCCGCTGGACTTCCACGCCTACCAGGCCGTGGACGTCTACGCCGGCGGGAACGCCTACCGGCGCTCCGGGCCGTTCGGGAGCGTGGCCCTTCCCGGGGCCCGGGACTACACGGGCCGGGTGCGCTACCAGATGGCCGACGAGAACCACATGGAGATGGTCCTGGGGAGCCGCGGCCGCTCGGGCGGGCAGTGGGACATCTGGCAGGCCGTGTTCGGCCCCCGGGGCGAGGACGGCTACCCGCGGCCGATCTGGGACAAGGAGACCGGCGCCATCGACACCGCCGTGGCCGCCTACTGGAGGGAGCACTACGACCTGGCCAACATCGTCCGCCGCGACTGGGACACGCTCGGCCCCAGGCTCCGCGGCAAGCTCCACGTCTACGTGGGGACGATGGACAGCTTCTACCTGAACGACGGCGTGCGCCTCTTCCAGGACGTGGTCGAGGGCCTCACGGACCCGCCGGCCGACGCCACCTTCGAGTACGGGCGGCTGGCCGAGCACTGCTGGACCGGCGACCACGACCACCCGAACTGGGCCGCGAGCCCGACCGTCGTCCCGCGCTTCATGGCGGAGTGGGTGCGCGCGATGGTGTCGAGGGCGCCGCGGGGGGCGGACACCCGGAGCTGGAGGTACTAGGGGAGGGGCGGGCTCCGGCGGGGGCGCGGGCGAGCGGCGACCGGGACCCGGAGCGCCGCCGCCCCCCGGGTCAGGAGAGCCCGAGCCGCTCCACCAGGGAGACGAACCTCGGGTCGTCGCGCAGCGGGTCGAAGAGCGGCTCGGCGCCCAGGAAGCCCATCTGCCAGTTCTTCTCCCGGTAGGCGCGCTCCAGCCACTCCAGCGCCCGGTCCGCCTGGCCGAGGCCGACGTGGATCGCCGCGACGTCGACGGCCGAGGCGCGCCCCGCCTCGTGGCGCTCCTCCAGCCCGGACATGAGCTCGCGCGCCCGCTCCTCGCGGCCGCCGCGCGCCAGGGCGTAGCCCAGGAGGCCCGACACGGCGCTCACCCCCGCGTACCGATCCGCCGCCTCCTCGAGCGTGGCGATCGCCTTCCCGTCCTCGCCCGTCTTGCTGTACGCCAGCCCGAGGTACAGGTAGCTGGTGAGGTCCGGACCCCGGTCCAGGACCGCCCGCAGCTCCCGGATGGCCGTCTCGTAGCGATGGTCGAAGTAGTGGGCTCTCCCCACGTAGGCGGCCGGCAGGAGGGAGAGCGGGTCGAGCTCCGCCGCGCGCCGGGCGTGAGAGAGGGCGGACTCCGTCCGGCCCAGGTTGGTCAGGACTCCCGCGTACCAGTAGTGGGCGGTCGCGTAGTTGGGATCGAGCTCGAGGGCGCGCCGGAACTCGGTCTCCGCCCGATCCCACTCCCAGTAGTAGTCGCTGTAGGTCGCGGCCAGCGACGTGTGCGCCTCGGCCAGGCCGTCGTCCAGCTCCAGGGCGCGGATGGCCGCGGCGTGCGCCTTCGGGAACGAAGCCTCGGGCGACATCATGCCGTAGCTGCCCAGGAGCGTGTACGCGTCGGCCAGCCCCGCCCACGCCTCGGCGAAGGTCGAGTCCATCGACAGCGCCTTCTCGAACAGGTCGAGCGAGCGCCGCATCCCGTCGGGGGTGCGACGGTTCCAGGCGTGCCGCCCCTCCAGGTAGGCGGCGTAGGCGTCCAGGCTCTCGGTCGGCCGATCGGCCAGCCTCCGGTCGAGGTCGGCCCCCACCCTGAGCTCCAGCGCGCCCACCACCGAGCGGGCGATCTCCTCCTGCAGCGCGAAGATGTCCTCGAGCGGCCGCTCCACGGTCGTGGACCAGATCTGGTAGCCGTTCGAGGCGTCGACCAGCTCGGCCGAGATCCGGACCCGCGATCCCGCCTTCCGGACGCTTCCCTCGAGGAACGCGTCCACACCAAGGCTGTCCCCGATCGCCGAGGGGCCCAGGTCCCGGTCGCGGAAGCGGAAGGAGGAGGAGCGGGCGGCCACCCGGAGGTCCGCGACGCGCCGCAGGGCCCCCATGATCTCCTCGGCGATCCCGTCGCTGAACCAGCCCTGGTCCCCCTCCGGGCTGAGGTCCGAGAAGGGGAGGACGGCCACCGAGCCGATGCGGGCGGGCCCGCCGGAGGCCGAGGAGGCATCCGGCGTGACGACCCGGTAGGCGAGCAGGCCGAGGGCCGCCCCGACCACGATGACGGCCAGGAACCGTTTCGCGCCCCGGAACGCGCGCTCCGCGGGGGTGGGCGGCACCGCGGAGCCGCCCGACCGATCGCCGGCCGCTCCCGTCGCGGCTCCGGCCACCTCTCCGCCCGCCGACCCCGCCGCGCGGGTCCTCTCGACGCCCTCCGGCGTCAGCTCGAAGGCCCAGGCGAGGAGGAGCGCGATCGGGAAGCCGAGCAGGACGAACACCACGAACAGGCGGTGCGCCCACGGGGGGAAGAGGAGGGCCTCGAAGACGTAGTCCGTGGCCTGGACGAGCACGAAGGCCACGGCCGCGTAGGCGATCGCGACCCGGAAGACGTTCCTCCGCTTCAGCTCCTCGAGCCAGGAGCGGGGGGGCGGGCGGTCACCGTCCACGGAGCGCCTCCGGCCAGGGGGAAGGGAAAGCGGGCGACCGGTTTCGAACCGGCGACCTCGAGCTTGGAAGGCTCGCGCTCTGCCAGCTGAGCTACGCCCGCGGGTGTGGAACGGCGGTCGTGGAGCGCGGCCCGGAATTCGGGCCGCGCCTTCTCTTACCGCCGCGCGGGAATCTGGGTCCGCGGCCCCGGCGGGTCAACGCGGAGGATCGGCCAGCGCCTCCAGGAAGAGCCGGCCGTAGCGCTCGAGCTTGGTGGGGCCGACGCCGGAGACCTCCAGCATCTCCCCGGGCGTGGAGGGCGAGCGCTCGATCATCCCCCACAGCACCCTGTCGCTGAACACGATGTAGGCGGGGACGCCCCGCTCGTCCGCCAGCCGCTTCCGGATCTCGCGGAGCCGCTCGAAGGTGGCGGCCTGCTCCGGGTCCGCCGTGGCCTTCGAGAGCTCCTCGGTGCCGCCTCCGGCCCAGGAGGCGGCCGAGCCGGACGCGCGGCCCGATCGGCCGCTCCCCGCGCCCGTCCCCGCGGCTCCGCGGGAGCGCGTCCCGCCCGCCCGGCCCGCGGCCCGGCGCGTCGCCCGTACCTCCTCCACCAGGTCGGTGACGCTCGCCCCCGTGCAGGCGTCGCACGCATCCCCGCAGGGCTCGATCTCCTCCCCGAAGTGCGCCAGGATGGCGCGGTGGCGGCAGCCGCCGCGGTCGGCCAGGCGGAAGAGCTCCACGCACGCCTCCCTCTTCCGGCGGCGGAGGGTCGGGTCCTCGACCTCGTCCAGGAAGCGCTCCCTCACCTTGACGTCGGCCCACGAGTAGAACAGGAAGCACTCCGACGGGAGCCCGTCCCGCCCCGCGCGCCCCATCTCCTGGTACCACGACTCGACGTCCCCCGGCATCTCCTTGTGGATGACGAAGCGGACGTTGGACTTGTCGATCCCCATCCCGAAGGCGATGGTGGCGACCACCACGTCCACCTCGTCGCGGGCGAAGGCCTCCTGGGTCGAGGCGCGCTCCCCGTCGGAGAGGCCCGCGTGGTAGGGCGCGGCGCTCACCCCGTGCTTGGCCAGGAAGGCCGCCGTCCTCTCGACCGACTTCCGGGAGAGCGAGTAGATGATCCCGCTCTCGCCCTCGTGGCGGCGGACCAGGGCCAGGATCTCCCGGCGCGTGTTCCCCTCGCCGCGCTTGCGGCAGCGGACGTGGAGGTTGCGGCGGAAGAAGGACCCCTTGTAGCCCTCCGGGTCCCGCATGCCGAGCTGGTTCAGGATGTCGACCGCCACCTGCCGGGTGGCCGTGGCCGTGAGGGCCAGGACCGGCACCCCGCCCAGCTCCTCCTTGAGCCCGCGGAGCCTCCGGTAGGACGGCCTGAAGTCGTGACCCCACTGCGAGATGCAGTGCGCCTCGTCCACGACCAGGAGGGAGAGCGGGCTGTCCTTCAGCCGCGCCCGCATGCTCCGTCCGAGCGCCTCGGGCGCCAGGTAGACCAGCTCGTAGTCGCCGGCGCGGAGGCCCCGCAGCCGCTCCCGGCGCTCCTCGGGCTGGAGCGAGGAGTTGATGGCGGCGGCCCGGAAGCCCAGGGCCCGGAGCGCATCCACCTGGTCCTTCATGAGGCTGATGAGGGGCGAGAGGACCACCACCGTCCCCGGGAGAATCCGCGCCGGGAGCTGGAAGGTGAGCGACTTCCCGGCCCCGGTCGGCATGACGGCGATGCAGTCCCTCCCCGCGAGCACGGCGTCGATGACGTGGCGCTGGCCGGGGCGGAAGGCGTCGTAGCCGAACACCTCGCGGAGGACGGCGAGGGGGTCGGCGGCGGGGTCGCCGGGCGCGCCGGCATGCGGGGCCGCGGCGCGCGGCTCGGCGGAGGTGTCCTGGCTCACGCTGTCGGTCGGGTCACGGGTCTCGTCCTGGGCTGTGCAACTCGTCGGGGGCTCGCCGGAACAACATAAACAACATAAAGGAACGGAGCCGCCGTCACCGGGGGCTCTCCTCGAAGCGGGCGACCGGTCTCGAACCGGCGACCTTCAGCTTGGGAAGCGATTCACCCTCCGCCAGAGTCTTCGGACTCGGCAGGTGCGGCAAGGGCTGCTGTACAAATCTAGCATACCCGCGCCCGGCCCATATTCGGATCTCATAGGGCCAAATGCACACACAAATGCTCATAGGCCCCGGCGCCGTCGAGCGGCACGTCGCTCCGACCGCAGGCGAGCGAGCGGCCACCAGGTGACGCCGAATCGGGGTGATGGCCAACATTGCCATGGATAGAAACCCGAGCCGTCCCATCGCAACGCACCACCGTGTGGAAGCCCTCCGGCCCCGTCTCTCGACGCCCCGGATGGAGGTCATTCGGGACAGGAAGCGCTGGAAAGCAGTGACATCCCTGCCCGAAATGTTCGAAATGGTCGTTGGCACAGGTCGACGTATCGGAGCAGTGTGCTCGCGTCCGATCGGCTCCGAAAGTTGGAGGACGCGGCCGGACTAGAGCCGCAGGACGGGACGCTCTGGCACGCCTACCGGCGGTTGTGGGCGACCGCCCGAAAGAACCTACCCGACGTGGATGTAGCGCAGCCCGGAGGATGGGCCAGCCTCGAAGCGCTCAAGCTCGCGTACCAGCGGCCCGACGATGAAACGATGCTCCGCTTCATGGAGCACCATGCCAGGGTTAGGGAGATCAGGTGACATGTTGCCCAATAGTCTTGGCGGCCGATGTTTCCATCCATTGCCCACCGTTATATGCGAGGTTATATCTTGCGGCGTGTAAAATAACGATATGGCGCTTTGCTTATACGAAGCCGGGCGGCAGAGCAGCTTCCGCTTCTCACCAGAGAGCTGGGAATGGCATCCAGGGGAACGGTCGGCGACCGACAGACGAGCAGACGGGCAGGCACCTACGTTACGCAGACAACAGGGTTTGCGGCGTTCGTGCCAGCAAAATTTCCACCCACCGACATCAAGATTGCGCCGAGTCTGGTTGCCCTCGTCGAGGACGCGACGCTCGCTCTAGGCAAACTCGTGGGCTCCTCGGAAATCCTCCCCGATCCCGATCTCTTCGTCTACATGTACGTACGGCGGGAAGCCGTTCTCTCCAGTCAGATCGAAGGCACAGAAGCCTCCCTGGTAGACCTCCTGGAGTACGAAGCTCAGATGGAAAAGGCCGATCGGCGAGTCGACGTTCGGGAAATCACGAACTACGTAGCAGCCTTACGCTACGGCCTCGACCGTGTGAAGGAGCTGCCTCTCTCGCTCCGTTTGATCCGGGACATTCACGGACGCCTCATGCATGAAGTGAGGGGCGGAGAACCAGCTAAGACGCCGGGCGAGTTTCGACGTACACAGAACTGGGTCGGAGGACCGTCACCGGCGACGGCACGCTACGTCCCCCCGCCGGTCATCGAAATGAAGAGGGCGCTGGATGAGTTCGAGAAATTCCTCCACGCTGAAGACAGTCTGCCATACCTCGTAAAGGTGGGCCTCGCACACGCACAGTTTGAAACCATCCACCCGTTCCTCGACGGAAATGGGAGGATCGGACGGCTCCTCATCATCTTCTTGCTGGCCCACCAGAAGATCCTGGGGGAGCCACTACTCTATCTCTCCATCTTCTTCAAGCGGCACCGACAGGACTACTACGATCGGCTACAGGACGTCCGAGATCACGGAGACTGGGAAGGCTGGCTCACGTTCTTCTTGACCGGAGTCGCCACCGTGTCCCGGGAGGCCACTCAGACCGCCCGCAAGATCGTACAGCTCAGAGAGGAGAAGCGGCAGCAGGTCAACGAAGAGTTGGGCCGACGTGCCGGCACTGGACAAATTCTCCTCGAGAAGCTTTTCCAGCAGCCGTACGTGAACGTGAAGCGGGTCCAAGACATCACAGGTCTTTCTCAGCCAGCGGCCAACACGCTCGCAAACGTGATGGAGGAAATTGGCATCCTGAAGGAGATTACGGGTAAGAAGACGTACCGAATCTTCGCCTTCCATGAGTACATGCAACTCTTCGACGAGCGGGCCAGTCGAGGCTGATCGCCGCGATGGGGCTCTCAGAATTGCCAGGTCGAACAGTGCCCACACGATTCACACACACCCTGCGTTCCACACTCACACACGAAACCCCGAGAGCCCGCGTTTAGCCTGGACTCTCGGGGAAGCGGGCGACCGGTCTCGAACCGGCGACCTTCAGCTTGGGAAACGGGGCACGAACCAGCCGGCTCCACAAACAGCCCCACAACACAAGGGTTCTCGGCCGCGAGCGCCCAAGCTGCACAGGCCGATTTTGGCCAGTTTGGGAGGTTACCTGCACCGGAACCTGCACCGCCGGTCAAGCATCGATGCCGGCGGAGGAATCTACATGACGCGGCACCCGGCGGCGACTTTGTGGCCGCGTTTCAAGGCGCTGCGCGAGGAGCGACGAGGCGTATGAACACGACTGTTCGGGGCAGCCAGCTCTACTGGAGCCTGGTGGAACACATAGACTATCTGTGCGTCGAGATCGCAGAGGTGGACGACTCTCCGGCGGAGTTGCGGCAGGCCGTGCGCGAGTGGCTCGAGGATGAGATAAGGCTCGGCGAGGACAGGCTTGTGCTACGGGTGAGCCGCGAAGAGGCGGAGCCGATCTACCGGTGTGTGCTCGACGAACTCGACGCGGCGGCCGGCGCTCAGCCCAATCTGCAGCCCGGCGACTGGATCGCCATCGATCACCAGATCATTC
>Ga0209918_1001643_pt1 | contig 11632 bp, 12 predicted proteins | sample SalPonD_shore_MG_FD_185712 | JGI IMG/M metagenome (GOLD analysis project Ga0209918, IMG submission 185712) | Salt pond soil microbial communities from South San Francisco under conditions of wetland restoration - Salt Pond MetaG... | ecosystem: Environmental > Aquatic > Marine > Intertidal zone...
GCCCCGGCCGATGAGCTCGACCACGCGCCCCAGGGCGCCGGCCTGCGCCTGGGCCCAGGCGAGGGCGCGCGCGGTGAGCTCGCCGGCGAAGCTCTCGTCGTCGACCAGACGGAAGGCGGCCTCGACCAGGGCGTCCTCGTCGTCGGCGACCAGGACGGCGCCGGCCTCGGCGGCCGCGGCGACGATCGGGTCGTCGCGCCGCGGCCCCACGATGACCGGCGCGCCGGCGAGGATGGGATCGAGCAGGTCCGGCCGGTGGGCGGCCTTCCCGCTGTGGGTGGCGCCGGCGACCACGAAGTCGGCACAGGCGTACATCGCCGCGAGGGTCGTCGGGTCCTCGATGTAATACACGCGGCTCTTGATGGGCACGTAGGACGTGCTCAGGCGGTTGTGGCGATTGGTCGGCAGGTGATACTTGATGGCCTCGCGATAGACCGGCTCATAGCGGGCCGGGTCGTAGGGCGCCAGGACGAGCAGGCCCATCTTGCGCCGCGTGAGCTTGAAGAAGGTGGCGTAGGCCAGTGGTTCTTCGCCCTCGCCGGTCGCGGCGAAATAACCGATCCAGCGCCCGCCCTGGCGGTGGTCGCGAAAGCGCTCGCAGATCGGCGCGTTGGTCACGGCGGCCGGCAGCGTCTCGATGCCGAGCAGGGGATCGCCCGTGAGGTGCACGCCGCCGTCGGTATCACACAGCTCCGGTGTCGAGACCATGCGTACGATCTCCTCGCCGCTGACGCCGCCGGTGGCACCGGCGGGCGTATTGACCCAGAACATCGGACAGTCGACTGCCTGGGCGATCGCCGCGGCGCCCGGCACGTCACCGAGCAGGACCACGCGCGCCGGCGCAATGCGCCGCAGGCTGCGCGACAGGGCGCCGGCCCCGCGCGGCAGGGCCCAACCCTCGGCCGCGGCCGAGGGCGCGCCCCCGAGGCTCACCAGGCGCGTGGGCCCCACGCGCGCCTCCAGCGCCGCGCGCAGGGGTTCGGCCCGTGCGAGTATCCCGGGCTCGCCGATCAACAGCGAGGCGCCGCGCAGCGCGTCGGGAATCTTGTTCAGGCCAAGCATCGCCAGCAAAGACATGGCAGCATCCATCGCCGCAAAAGGCGCTATTATAGCCGGGCCGGTTCAAATGGCCAGGCACCGTTTGCCGCATCCATGATTGTCTATCTGCACGGCTTCAACAGCTCGCCCGAATCCCACAAGGCCGAAGTCCTGCGCCGATACCTGGCGGCGCAGGGCGGCGGCGAGGGTCTGCGCGTGCCGGCCCTGTCGCACTGGCCGCGCGAGGCGATCGCCCAGGCCGGCGCCATTATTGAATCGGGCCTTGCAGGGCAACGGCCCGCGCCGTCCCCCGGGCGGGTCTGTCTGGTCGGCAGTTCCTTGGGCGGTTATTACGCCACGTGGCTGGCCGAGCGCTACGATCTGCCGGCCGTGTTGATCAATCCGACGGTCCGGCCCTTCGCGTTGCTGGCCGATTATCTCGGCCCGCAGCGCAATCCCTACACCGGTGAGGCCTACGAGCTCACCGCCGGGCACATCAGCCAGCTGCGCGCCTTGTACGTCGAGTCCTTGTCCGAGCCGAGCCGCTTTCGGGTTCTGCTGCAAACCGGCGATGAGGTGTTGGACTACCGCCAGGCGTTGGATTACTACGGCGCGGCGCAGTGCCGGGTGACACCGGGGGGCGATCACGCCTATCAGGGATTCGACGCGCGGGTCGAGGAACTGCTGCACTTTTGCGCCGAATACTCGCTGTCGCCTCGGCGTGTCTAGCCCGAAAGGGCGCGCGCGTCAAGGCGTGGTGGCGGTTGCATCGGGGCGCGTCCCAAGGCATGGTATTGGTTACCGGCACGGTAATACAGGTGTACCGGCGGCGCGCAACCCCGGGCCTTCCCGGCGCCGTCCAACCGACCCAGCAAGTCCGATGCGAACATGAGCCATACGATCGCCAAGACCCGTACGCGCAACCCCATGTGGGTGTACGAGCACAACTACGCCTCGTTGGTGCGGTTGGCGCCGTCCTTGCTGGAGGACGTCGAACACCTCACACTGCTCGGCGCGTCTTCCCGGACGCTGTCGTTCAGCGTCATCGAGCGCTGTCGCTACACCCTGGGTATGCGGATGTCCTATGCCGTGCGTCCCGAGCACGCACTCGTGCCCGATGTGCGCATGGAACTGCGCCTGTATCAGGACGCCTGCCTGGCCGAGGTGATGGCCTATCAGGGACACCGGCGCTTCCTGGCCGACTATCCCTATCCGAATTCCAAGATGCTGCACCCCGACGAGAAGCGCCAGTCCAACCTGCTGTTGCACGACGTGCTGTCGCATTTTCGCGCCTGCGATTATCGGGCCTCGGATGCCATGGGAGTGAGCAATGCCTGAACGCCTCGGCCGGCGGCCGGCCGGTGTGGCGATGGGGCTGCTGATCGCGTTGGCGCTGCTCGGCCCCGTCGCCCGGGCCGATACGGATCCCGCCGCCGCCGCGGCCGGCAATGGCGATTACGCCACGGCCGCGCGGCTGTGGATGCAGCGCGCGCAACAGGGCGATGCCGCGGCCGAATACAATCTCGGTGTGTTGTACCGGGCCGGCCACGGCGTGCCGCAGGACATGGCCAAGGCGAGCGCGTGGTTTCGCAAGGCGGCCCGGCAGGGGCTGGTCGATGCCTACAACACCCTCAGCCCGCCCGGCGACAAGCGCCCGGTCAGCGCCGACAAGAGCGCCCGTGCCGTGCTCGATCCGAAGTTGTGGATCGTCCAGCAGAACCCCGACTACTACACGCTGCAGCTGGCCAGCAGCAAGAACCGCGCCCTGATCGAAAAATACATCACCGACAACGATCTGCAGGGCCACGCCGGCTACTACGAGAGCATTCGGGGCGGTCAGGCCTGGTACGCCCTGGTCTACGGCACCTATCCCAACCAGGGCGCGGCCCGGGCCGCCGTCGCCTCCCTGCCCCAGGGCTTGCGCAAGTGGAAGCCCTGGGTGCGCCAATACGCCGATATTCAGCGCATCATGAAGCGCTGAGCGCTCAGCCGCTCGCCGATACCCCGTCGAACGCTTGGGCCAGCGCCGCCAGGCGCCGGCCGGCCTCGGTCTCGGACTTGCCCGCGGCGCGCACGGCCTCGCGGTAGCCGGCGAAGAAGGCGGGCAGGGCCCTGACGGCCATCGCCTTGCGCGCGCGGCTGGCGCCCTGCACGGCCCAGGACACGCGCCAGCCGGCATTGGGCAGGGCATCGCAGATCTTCAGGCTCCAGCTCGGCGAGCCCATCACCCATTCGTGCGGGCGCACCACCAGACGATAGACGTCCTCGGCGCCCTCGACGCCCACGCCCGGACCGACGTATTCCACTTCCAGTGCCGGGGCCAGCTCCTCGAAGGTGCGGTCCAGCTCGCTCAGCGCCGCGTCCAGCTCCGGCGTCACGGCGACGCGCTCGCGTCCGGCCTGTTCGGCCAGCAATTCGATAAACGACATGTCGATGAGTCCCGCTGTGCAAAGGCGCGCCATTATAGCGGCCGCGCGCCCGGCTCTCTACCGGGCGTTCCACCGGCCTCTCAGGACCGCCCGGCCAGCTCGAGCATGGCCTCGATGCGCGCCAGGGGCACCGCCGCGCCGCGGCCGATGCCCTCGCAGAGCGCGGCCTCGGCCCGCCAGGTCCGGGCCGAGGCCACGACCTCGGGCCAGAACGGGTAGCTGCGGCACTGGCCCGGGCGCGCGGCGTAGGCCCGGCAGCGCCCGTCGCGCCCGAGCAGGGAGCAGCGCCCGTCGGCCTCCAGGCGCAGCCCGCGGCGCCCGTCTCCCAGATGCACCAGGTAACGCCGGGCGAACCAGGCCGGGCTCAGGTCGAGGTGGCGGCGCAGGCGCTTGGCCTCGGCCTGGGTCACGGCGACGTAGGCACCGGGCTCGCCGTAGCAGCACAGGCCGCAGCCGGTGCATTCGAATCGCAGCGTGGTGTGGTGATGGTGGGCCATGGCGTTCGCGTTTGGGATCAAGGGCTTGGACGGGTGTCGATAGTAGCAGAGGTGGCGGGTCCCGGGGCAGGGCGGGTGAATTGGGGGTGCGTCCCCGAACAAAAGATGCTATAAAAATACATAATTTAACCGACGGAATAGACAGGGTTTTTTCAACCGGCCTGGGGCATATCACGGCTTGACAGCGCGCCTTGATTTCCCCTATTGTTGACTACAGTAGTCAAGTATTGGCCGCACGCCGCACAGGGTTTTTACCGGCGTACGGTGCGACACCATCAAGCGGAGGTCGATAGCATGAGCACACAGGATCGCGACAACGAACTGGCACGTGAGGCGCAGCGCCGCGCCACCCCGGGCTTCCACAACACCGACGGCCAGGGCGTGGCCGGGCACGGCTCGTTCTTCCAGCAGACCAACCTGTCGGCCGAGGACGCCACGCGCGCGACCGATTGGGTGCGCCAGCACATCGACCGCCGCACCGTCGACCTCGGCGGGCGCATGGACGACATCCGCGAGCACATGTGGGAGCTCGAAAAGGACGGCCAGATCATCGTCCACCGCGTCACCGACGAGCACGAGCCCATCGACGTCCAGACGCTGTTCGGCTGGAACAAGCGCGTGCCGACCAAGCAGCTGTGGCACCACAAGAGCTGCGGCCAGTGCGGCAACATCCCGGGCTACCCGACCTCGCTGATGTGGTTCATGAACAAGTTCGGCTTCGTGCCGGGCAAGGACTACCTGGACGAGACCGACCAGACCTCCTGCACGGCCTGGAACTACCACGGCTCGGGCATCGGCAACGTCGAGTCGCTGGCCGCGGTGTTCCTGCGCAACTTCCACCAGGCCTACATCTCCGGCGTCAAGCACGGCCACGAGGCCGGCCACTTCTTCCCGCTGGTGCACTGCGGCACGTCCTTCGGCAACTACAAGGAGATCCGCAAGTACCTGATCGAGTCAGCCGAGCTGCGCGAGAAGGTCACCAAGATCCTGGGCAAGCTGGGCCGCCTGGTCGACGGCAAGCTGGTCATCCCCGAGGAGGTCATTCACTACTCCGAGTGGGTGCACGTGATGCGCAACCGCATCGCCTCCGAGCTGCAGACCCTGGATATGTCCAACATCCGCGTGGCCAACCACGTCGCCTGCCACTACTACAAGATGGTCCACGAGGACGCCATCTACGACCCGACCGTGCTCGGCGGCAACCGCACGGCCATCGGTACCTCGATCGCCCAGGCCATGGGCGCGCAGGTGGTGGACTATTCCACCTGGTACGACTGCTGCGGTTTCGGCTTCCGGCACATCATCTCCGAGCGCGAGTTCACCCGCTCGTTCACCATGGACCGCAAGATCAAGGTCGCCAAGGAAGAGGCCCAGGCCGACGTGCTGATCGCCAACGACACCGGCTGCATCACGACCATGGACAAGAACCAGTGGATCGGCAAGTCCCACGATCAGAACTCGACCATCCCGGTCATGGCCGACGTGCAGCTGGCCGCCCTGGCCTGCGGCGCCGACCCGTTCAAGATCGTGCAGCTGCAGTGGCACGCCTCGCCCTGCGAGGAGCTGGTCGAGAAGATGGGCATCAGTTGGACCGACTCCAAGAAGGCCTTCGAGGCCTATCTCAAGGAAGTCGAGGCCGGCAACATCGAGTACCTGTACAACCCCGAGCTGGCGGTCGGCGGCCAGCCCTCCATGTAAGGAAGCCGAATATCAGCCCTCCCCCGGGCACGGCCGGGGCCCGCGCCAGCGCGGGTCCCGGTTTTTTTATGTCTTGAATTCAACGAGCTAGAGGCCAGCCGGGCGCCTCCCGGTTCCACTTTCGGGCCGGGTTTGCGATCATGGCCCAGGACTATGGCCTCAATGGCCGAGTGAACGGGCGCCGAGCGGGCGCCTTCCCAGCGAGCGGTCGGCCGCGATGAACTATCCCTATACCCTGTTACCCGACATCTGGCAGTGGGTCCTGTACGGCCTGTACGGGGCGATCATGCTCGCGGTGCTGATCAAGGCGCCCTGGCGGCGCCTGCTCGACAACGAGGCCTCCCACGTCTTTCTCGGCGCCTGCGTCGGGCTGCTGCTGATGTGGCTGATCAAGGCCGACGGCATCCCGGGCATGGACTATCACTACCTGGGCGCCACGCTGCTGACCCTCATGGTCGGCTGGCGCCTGGCCATGGTCGGCATGAGCCTGGTGCTGACCGCCATGGTCTACAACGGCATGACCGACTGGCACAACTTCCCCATCAACGCCCTGCTCATGGGCGTGCTGCCGGTGCTCGTCAGCCAGGCGATCCACTACGGGGTGCAGAAGAAGCTGCCGAACAACTTCTTCGTCTACATCTTTCTGACCGCCTTCTTCGGCGCCGCGATCGCCGTGGCGAGTTCGATCCTCACGGCCTCGGGGCTGCTGCTGGCCAGCGACGTCCACACCCTGCACGCCCTGGCATGGAAGTATCTGCCGTACACGCCCCTGATGATGTTCCCCGAGGCCTTCATCACCGGCATGTTGATCACCCTGTTCGTGGTGCTGCGCCCGAACTGGGTCCTGACCTTCGACGACGAACGCTATATCCGCGGCAAGTGAGCCGCCGCGTGCGGCATCGAAACCGGCGCGCACAACGAAAAGGCCACCCCGCAGGGTGGCCTTTGTTCTCTTGCCGGCGTGTTCCTCAGCCGCGCGGTTGGTTCGCCTTCGGGCCCGACCCGTCGCCGCGGCCCTCGTGGCGCCCATCGTAGTGATGGCCCCCGCGGTGGTGATGGGCGAAGAAGCTATCGAACGTCTGGCGCTGCTCGGCGTTCAGCGCGGCGTAGAGCTTGTGCAGGGCGCCGGAGACGTCCTTCATGTGGGCCAGGCGCTGCTCGGCGAACTTCACCCGCCGATCGAACTTCTCGGGGGCCGGTACCGGCCGGGCCTGGACGTTGGACTTGTCGCGCTGCCAATGCCCGGCGAAGTGCGGGCGCTTGGCGGTGGCATCGGCGAAGGCCTGCCAGGCCGGCTCCTGCGCGGCGGTGAGATTCAGGGCCGACTTGAGGCGGGCCAGACGTTCGGCGCGGCGCTGTTCGAAGTGCTGCAGGCGCTCCTTGTAGCTGGCGCGCTCGCAGCCGTCCTTGCCGGCGTAGCCGCCGTGGGCGAGGGCGCCGGTCGCGCCGGCGAGCAGGCCGCCGAAGGCGAGGGCCAGCAGGGTGTTTCGGGTCAGGGTCTTCATGAATCGATCTCCTCGATATCGTACTCGGCGTGGACCGACGCTCGGTCCAGGTCACGCGCCCAGTAGATACCCCCCATGTAAGGGGCATGTGTCCGGGGCGAGCCGATTTGTAAAATAGAACGCACCAGCGGGCCCCTCGACACACTCGGTTACAATTCGCCGCGACAGCGTCCTCGGCGCCAGGGTATAAAGCAGGCATGAAGGACAGCGATCACATCCTCGTCATCGACGACGACCCCGAAATCCGCAGCCTGCTCAGTTCCTATCTGCAGGACAGCGGCTATCGCGTGACCAGCGCGGCCGACGGCAAGGGCATGTGGAAGGCGCTGGCCGCGGGCCAGCCCGACCTCATCGTCCTGGACCTGATGCTCCCCGACGAGGACGGCCTGGCCCTGTGCCGCTCGCTGCGCGCCGGCGAGCACGCCGAGCTGCCCGTGATCATGCTCACCGCCCGCGGCGAGGACGTCGACCGCATCCTCGGCCTGGAGATGGGCGCCGACGACTACCTGCCCAAGCCGTTCAACCCTCGCGAACTGCTGGCGCGCATCAAGGGCGTGCTGCGCCGGGTGCGTGCCCTGCCGTCCAACCTGCGCGAGGAAGCGCCCAGGCGCCGGCTGCATTTCGCCGGCTGGACGCTGGACACCGTGGCGCGCGAGCTGCTCTCGCCCGAGGGCGTGGTAGTGCCGCTGAGCGGGGCCGAGTACCGCCTGCTGCAGGTCTTCGTGCAGCACCCGAACAAGGTCCTGTCGCGCGATCAGCTCATGGACCTGACGCGCGGGCGCGAGGCCATGCCTTTCGATCGCAGCATCGACGTGCAGGTCAGCCGCCTGCGCAACTGCCTGCACGACGATGCGCGCGAGCCGGCCATCATCAAGACCGTGCGCAGCGAGGGCTACGTCCTGGCCGTGCCCGTGGAGGGCGAATGAGCCGCTGGATGCCCCGCTGGCCGATGCCGCGCTCGCTGTTCGGGCGCCTGGTGCTGGTGCTCACGCTCGGGCTCATCGTCGCCCAGAGCCTGAGCGCCACCTTGAGCTTCCTGGAGCGCGACCGCGCGATCGCGGACATCATCAGCCGCCGCCTGGCCCAGCGCGTCGCCGACGACGTGCGGGTGCTGGACTCCATCCGCCCCGCCCAGCGCCCGCGCGTGGCGGCGATCCTCTCCGGCAGGCGCTGGCGCATCCAGACCGGGGTCGCGCCGCCGTCGCCGGATTCGGCCGGCCGGGCGCCGTCGGCGCTGGCGCCCGACTCGCCGCTGGCCGCGTTCGCCGGGCATCTGCGCGCGCGCCTCGGGGCCGATACGCCGATCCATGTGGCCGCGGGTCCGGCACCGCCCCGGCCGGCCTGGTGGACGCGGGTCTTGTGGCACCGCCACCCGCATTATCCGCCCGTGACCATCGACCTGCGCCTGGCCGACGGCCATTGGGTGCGCGTGGAGAGCCGTTTCCCGCGCCGTGAGCCGCCCTGGCCCTCGCGGTTGCTCATCCAGCTCGGGGTCCTGCTGGTCGCGGTGCTGCTGCTGGCGATGGTCGCGGTGACCTGGGTCACCCGCCCGCTGTCACTGCTGGCCAAGGCCGCGCGCGACCTGGGCCGCGACATCCACCGCCCGCCGCTGCCCGAGTCCGGCCCCAGCGAGGTGCGCCGCGCCGCGCAGGCCTTCAATGCCATGCAGGGGCGCCTGGTGCAGTACATCGACAGCCGCACCCAGTTGTTCACGGCCATCTCCCACGACCTGAAGACGCCGCTGACGCGCCTGCGCCTGCGCGCCGAGATGCTCGACGACCCCGAGCTGCAGGAGAAGATCGTGCGCGACCTGGGCGAGATGGAGTCCATGGTGAGCGCCTCGCTGGATTTTCTGCGCGGGCTGAACTCCCAGGAGGCCCCGCGCCCGCTCGACATCAATGCCCTGCTCGGCAGCCTGGCCGACGATGCCGTCGAGCTCGGCCAGGATGTGAGCGTCAGCGGCCGCGCGCACGGGCCCTATCCGGCGCGGGCCCAGGCCCTGAAACGCTGCCTGGCCAATCTCATCGACAACGCCCTGCGCTACGGCGGCGCGGCGCGCATCGCGGTGGAGGACAGCGCCGAGGCGCTGGTGCTGCGCATCGCCGACGATGGACCGGGCATCCCCGAGGCCGAGCTCGGCCGCGTGTTCGACCCCTTCTACCGGGTCGAGGGCTCGCGCAACCGGGCCAGCGGCGGCACCGGCCTGGGCCTGGCGATCGCGCGCGGCATCGTCGAGGCCCACGGCGGGCGGTTGGTGCTCGCCAACCGCGAGGGCGGCGGCCTGGTGGCCACGCTCACCCTGCCGCGCCGCGACTGAACCGCGCGGCGCGGACCCGCCGCCGGGCGAGGGGTTCCATGCGGGTTTCTGATCCCGGTCATGGTTTTGTCTTCCCCGTTGCTTCAATCTGTATCGATGCGGCGTCAACCGATCGCCGCGTCGTGCGTTGCTGAATAAACAGGGCGGGGCCGCGGCAGGCGGCTGGACACATTTCGTTACGAACCCTTACAAAGCGCCCAACGACGCGGCGGCCGCACGGCGCTAGTGTATAGCCAAAGACAAAGGCACCGTCCCCGAGGCGGGGCGGCTACTGGGAGGAACAGGTCATGGCGATGCAGCACCCCTTGAAGCGAACCGACCCTCGCCGGCGCGCCCGCGCGCGCGCCGTGCCCGCCAACCGGCGCCCGGCGATGCTGGTGCTGGCCGCGCTGGCAGCCCTGGCGCTGGTGGCGGCGCTGGCCGGCTGCGTCGGCCCCGAGCCGCGCTACGCGGTGCGCGAGCGCGCCGAGCCCGCCAAGCTGCCTTCCTCGACCGTGTACTTCTATCCCAAGCACGGTCAGAGCAAGCAGCAGCAGGACCGCGACCGCTACGAGTGCTACCGCTGGGCCGTGAAGCAGACCGGCTACGACCCCGGCAACGTGCAGCCGCCCTCGGGCAAGCAGGTCGACGTCGTGCCGACGGTACCGCCCGGTCACGACACCGCCGCCGGCGCGTTCACCGGCGCGGTCATCGGCAGCATGATATCCCGCCCGCGCCACGCCGGCGAGGGCATGGTCATCGGCGCCATCACCGGCGCGGCGATCGGCGCCTCCTCGGACGAGGAGCGGCGCCAGCGAACCGAGCAGGTCCAGCGCCAGTACGACGCGCGCGCCGCCGCCGAGCGTTCGGCCCTGGTGCGCAAGATCCAGGACTATCGCCGGGCCATGGGCGCCTGCCTGGAAGGCCGCGGCTACTCGGTGCGCTGATCGGGAAAGGGTGCCGCGCCCGGCGCGGCGGCTTGCCGCCAGAGGCGAATCGGGCGCGCCCGATCGCGAGCAACCGGAGGATTCGAGATGAAAACGACAGTCATTACCACGACGGCCCTCGCCCTGGCGGCGCTGCTGTGCACCGCGCCGGGCTCGGCCTGGGCCGACGGGCGCGGCGACCACGGCTGGCAGCGCGACCGTCATGCCCGCGCCAGTCAATCACAGCACGAGCGCCATGAGCATTCGGCCCGCCGCGAGGAGCGGCGCCGGCTCTACGCCGACGACGATTCGAACCGGCGCTACCCGCGCCTGGGCACCGATCGCGACAACAAGGGCCGCTCGGACAACCGCCGCTCGCGCCAGGAGCACTCGCGCCCCGCGCCGAACCGCGCCAACCCGCGCCTGGGCTACGACCGCGGCGATCGGCGTGACGAGCGCCGCGACGACCGGCGCAAGCAGACCCTGCCGCCGAGCCGCGTCTACCGCCCGGTCCAGCCCGAGCACCACGAGTACATCTACCGCCAGCGCGAACACGAGCGCGAGGTCTACCGCCGCGCGCCGAAGAACTGGGTGCTGGACCGGCGCTACCGCCACGACCGCTACTATCCGCCGCGCGGTCACGTGGTGCGCACACTGCCGCGCGACCACCGCATCGTGCATTATCACGGCACGAGCTACTACTATTGGAGCGGTATCTGGTACCGCCCCTCGGGGGCGACCTACATCGTGGTCTCGCCGCCCCTCGGCGTGGTCGTGCCCTTCCTGCCGCTGTTCTACACCACCCTGTGGGTGCACGGCATGCCGTACTACTACGCGGACAACGTCTACTACCGCTACAGCCCGGCCGACAGCGGCTACGTCGTGGTCGAGGCCCCCGACAACGGCTCGAGCACGCAGCCGGTCCAGCCCCAGGACGAGCTCTACGTCTATCCGATGAAGGGTCAGAGCCAGGAGCAGCAGGCGAGCGACCGCTACGAATGCCACCACTGGGCCGTCGGCCAGACCAACTTCGACCCGACCCAGCCGCCCCAGGGCCTGAGCCCCGATCAGTTCGCCCAGCGCCGGTCGGAGTACCTGCGCGCCATGCGGGCCTGCCTGGAGGGCCGCGGCTACAGCGTCAAGTAACACACTCCCTGCGGCATCGCGCGGGGCGCCGGCCCGGGGTTCTTCCCAGCCCGCGCCGGGGCCCCGAGCCCGCGATGCGCTCCTTGGACCCGCGCCC
>Ga0209918_1001646_pt1 | contig 11619 bp, 10 predicted proteins | sample SalPonD_shore_MG_FD_185712 | JGI IMG/M metagenome (GOLD analysis project Ga0209918, IMG submission 185712) | Salt pond soil microbial communities from South San Francisco under conditions of wetland restoration - Salt Pond MetaG... | ecosystem: Environmental > Aquatic > Marine > Intertidal zone...
AACTCCTCCTCCTGGGTGCCGCGGGTGGCCAGGACGTAGAGCTGGGCCCGGCCCACCGGGCGCATCGTCCGGCCGGCGCGCTGGGCGCCCTGCCGTCGCGAGCCGCCGAGCCCCGAGGCCGCGATGGCCACCTCGGCCGACGGCAGGTCGAGCCCCTCGTCGCCCACGCGGGAGACGACCAGCGTGGTTCGCTCGCCGCGGCGGAACGCCTCGAACAGCCGGCCACGTTCGGCGTGGGGCGTCCGGCCGCTGACGAAGGGGACGTCCAGCCGCTCGGCGAGGTGGTCGCCCTGGTCGAGGTACTCGACGAAGACGAGCGCCTTCTGGTCGGGGTGGGCCGCGAGGATGGCGGCCACCTCGTCGGCCTTCGCCGGGTTGCTCGCCGCGAGCTGGCGGCGCTCGTGGCCCGCCGAGCTGGTGTACGCGTTGGCGACGTCGTCGTCCGGCCAGGGGACGTACCGGATCTCGACCTCGGGCTCCGCGACGAAGCCGGCGTCGAACAGCGCGCCCCAGTCCGTGCCGATGGGCGGGCCGATGAGGGTGAAGATCTCGGCCTCCCGCTCGTCCTCGCGGACGGGCGTGGCCGAGAGCCCGAGCCGGTAGCTGGTCTGCAGGTCGGCGGTGGCCCGGTGGACCGGCGAGGGGATGTGGTGGACCTCGTCGTAGACGATGAGCCCCCACCGCCGGTCGTCGAACAGGTGGCGGTGACGGTCCATCCCCGCCGTCCGGTAGGTCGCCACCGTCACCGGGCGGAGCTGCTTCGCGCCCCCGTGGTACTCCCCGACCTGGTCGTCGGTCAGCGACGTGTGCGTCACGAGCGCCTCGCGCCACTGGGCGGCGAGCTCGCGGCCGGGCACCAACACCAGCGTCTCGCCGCCGATGGCGGCCATGACGGCGAGCGCGGCGACCGTCTTCCCGCTGCCGGGCGGGCCCACCAGCACGCCGGCCCGGCGGTCGAGGAAGCGGTCGACCCAGTCCCGCTGGTAGTCGCGGAGCGCCAGCGAGAGCTCGACCTCGAGGGGGTCGCCGGGCTCGAGCTCGCGGTCGTCGGCGACCGGGTAGCCCGCGTCGTAGAGCGTGCGCTTCACGGTCGCCACGGCCTCCTCGGCCACCCAGGCCTCGGTGTCCGAGATGACGGCCCGGAGCGACGACTCGTCGAGGTGCTGGCGGGCGACGTTCCCGAGCAGGTCGGGGCTCGACGCCTCGAGGACGACGTAGCCGTCGGGGTGGGTGACCAGCCGGAACCGGTGCGCCCGGGACCACTGGCCCTCGACCCAGGCCTCGAGGGCGGGTTCGCGCCCGCCGAGCGCCCCGCGCATGGTCGTCAGGAGGGCGTCGAGGTCGTCGTACGGGGCCTGCCAGACGTCCTCCTCGCGGACCGTGTACCGGTAGCCGCCCGAGCGGTTGGTCTCGACCAGGTGGGCGAACTGCGAGAGCTGGGCGCGGGTGAACTGCGTCGGGTTCGAGACGACCACCTCGCGCCGGTTCGGGAAGACGACGACCCGCTCGCGGGCCTGGGTCTCGCGGTACTCGCGGGGGAACCAGACGACGGGGTCGGGCTCGACGTCGAGCGTCTCGACGCGGCCGGCAGCGACGAGGGCCTCGAGCCTCGCCACCGCCTCGGCCTGCGCCAGGTCGAGCGTCCGCGCCACCTCGCTGGCGGTCACGACCGGCCGGCCCAGCGCCTCGAGCACGGTGAAGAAGTCGTCGGCCGCGGGCGAGGCGTCACCGGCGGCGGACTCCGTCGGGTCGGAGCCGTCGGCTGACGTCGCGGCGGCGTCCTCGGTGGTCTCGGTCCCGTCCGCCTCAGGCGGCGCGGCACCGTTCGCGTCCCGGTCGGGGCGGGTGGATGCGGCTGGCCGAACGGGGTCGTCGTTAGCGGAGTCCGTGGGGGCGGGCACTAGTCGCCCGTATCGGCCCGAGGGGAAAAGAGGCGTCGGCTCGGCCCGTCCTGCGTGGTCGACCAGCGGGCGCTTCTGGACCTCGATGACGCGCGTCCGGGTCTCGGCGTCGAGGGTGCCGGGGCGAGCGGCCGACCGCCCGGCTCCGCGGATGCCATCGCGATCGCATCACGTCAGCCGGATGCGGGAGGAAGTCGGGGGTAGGTCGTTCCCGTCAGGTGGTTCCGGGCGTGAGCCCGCGGGGCGTCACCGCCGTGGTCGCCGGGGGGACCGGAGGGGGCCGGGAGGTGGTCTCCGCCGTCAGTCCTCGCTCATCGCCTCCCTCGCCGCCGGGGCCCGTCGGGCGCCGTAGAGCTGGTACGCGAAGTACAGCTCGTACAGGCCCGCGAGGCCGACGAGGAGGTAGATGAGCGCCTCGAGGCTCGGGACGCTCCCGAAGATGATGTTGACGAGGTTCCAGTTCGCGTTCACCAGCATGCCGAGGCCCACCAGTCCCCAGTTGAGGCCCCCGATGATGACGAGCGCGAGCGACAGCCAGTCGAGCACGCTTACCCGGACTCTTCCGCCGACGTATTGCATGGTGGATGTATCACCGGTCGTCGATTGGCGCCCCGAGCGTTTCGTTACGAACCTCGTAGGTGCGGGTAAGTCCGCCGTTCGCCGTTCACCGTCGCCTCGCCCGAAGTAATCCGAGCGTACCGCCGGCTTCGGACGCCGGCGGAGCCCCCGACGCGTCTCCGGACGTGGTCGATCGACCGGTCGAGGTGCCGTCGGCGGGGGATAGCCCCGCATACTCGGGGGGTTTTACCCGTCCGGACGCCGACCTCCGGGTATGGCTGACCCCCTCGCCCGGAACCGGCTCGGCGACGCGGCGAGCCCCTACCTCCGCCAGCACGCCGGCAACCCCGTCAACTGGCAGCCGTGGGACGGGACGGCGCTGTCGGCCGCCCGCGAGCGCGACCGACCCATCTTCCTCTCGGTGGGCTACGCCGCCTGCCACTGGTGTCACGTGATGGCCGAGGAGTCGTTCGAGGACGAGGCCGTCGCCGACGTGCTCAACGGCCGGTACGTCCCCATCAAGGTCGACCGCGAGGAGCGCCCCGACGTCGACGCCGTCTACCAGCCCATCTGTCAGCTGGTCACCCGGGGCGGCGGCTGGCCGCTCTCGGTCTGGCTGACCCCCGACGGCCGGCCGTTCTACGTCGGCACCTACTTCCCGCGGACGCCGACCTACGGCCGCCCGGGCTTCCTCGAGCTGGCCGCGGGCCTCGCCGAGTCGTGGGAGACGGACCGCGAGACCCTCGAGGCCCGCGCCGACGAGTGGCTCGACGCCATCCGGAGCGTGGTCGAGACGGTGGACGAGCCGGGGTCGGCGCCGTCGGAGGACCTCCTCGAGTCCGCCGCGAGGGCGGCGGTCCAGAGCGCCGACCGCGAGCACGGCGGCTTCGGGACCGGGGGGCCGAAGTTCCCCCAGACCGGCCGCATCCACCTGCTCCTCCGGGCGTACGCGCGGACCGGGACCGCGGCCTACCGCGACGCGGCGGTGGCGGCCCTGGACGCGATGGCCGAGGGCGGACTCTTCGACCACGTCGGCGGGGGGTTCCACCGGTACGCGACGGACCCGGCCTGGACCGTCCCGCACTTCGAGAAGATGGCCTACGACAACGCCGAGCTCCCCCGGGCCTACCTCGCCGGCTACCAGGTCACCGGCGACGAGCGCTACGCGACCGTCGTGTCGGAGACGCTGGACTTCGTGCGACGGGAGCTCACCCACCCCGACGGGGGCTTCTACAGCACGCTGGACGCCCAGTCCGAACGGGCGGGCGAACGCCAGGAGGGCGCCTTCTACGTCTGGACCCCCGAGGAGGTCGACGAGGCCGTCGCGGACGGAACCGACGCCGCCCTCTTCCGTGCCCGGTACGGGGTCACCGAAGCCGGCAACTTCGAGGGGCGGACGGTCCTGGGCGTCGCCGCCACGCTCGACGAACTCGCGAGCGAGTTCGACGGGTCGGTGTCAGCCGTCCAGGAGGCCCTCGGGCGGGCGCGCGAGCAGCTCTTCGAAGCCCGCGATGGGCGCCCCCGACCGCCCACGGACGACAAGGTGCTGGCGGCCTGGAACGGCCTCCTGGTGAGCGCCTTCGCCGAGGCGGCGCTCGTGCTCGACCCGGACTACGCCGAGGACGCCCGTCGGGCCCTCGGGTTCGTCCGCGAGCACCTGTGGGACGGCGAGCGGCTCGCCCGGCGCTTCGAGGGCGGTCACGTGGGGGTGCCCGGCTACCTCGAGGACTACGCGTTCCTGGCGCGGGGGGCCCTGGACACTTACCAGGCGGTCGGCGACGTCGAGGCGCTCGGCTTCGCGCTCGACCTCGCCGAGGCCGCCCTGGACGAGTGCTGGGACGACGCAGCCGGGACGCTCTACTTCACCCCCGATCGGGGCGAGGCGCTGGTCGCGCGGCCCCAGGAGCTGGCCGACCAGTCCACACCCTCGAGCGCGGGCGTCGCCGTGGAGACCCTCCTCCAGCTCGACGCGTTCGCGACCCACGACCGCTTCGGGACGGTCGCCGGCCGGGCGCTGGAGACGTACGGCGCCCGCATCGCCGCGAACCCGCTCGAGCACGCGGCCCTGGCCCTCGCGGCGGACCGGGCGACGGCCGGCTCCGAGGAGCTGACGGTGGTCGCGGACGCGCTCCCGGCCGCGTGGCGCGAACCGCTCGCCGAGACCTACCTCCCGCGCCGGCTACTCACGGTCCGGCCCCCGGCCCTCGAGCCGTGGCTCGACCGGCTCGGCCTCGACGCCGCGCCACCCATCTGGGCCGACCGGACGGCGGTCGACGGCCAGCCGATGGTCTACGCCTGCCGGTCGTACACGTGCTCGCTCCCGATGCACGCGATGGCCGACGCGCTGGCCTGGTTCGACGCGTAGGGGTGCTCGTCACGACGCCACCCGCACCAGCCGGACCGGCGGCTCAGTCGGCGGCCTCGGCGCCCGCGAGCGCCTCGGCCAGCGCCTCCGCGATGGCCCCGCCGTCGCCCTCGACGTACCGGGCCACCTCGACCCCATCGCGCTCGACGACCACCGTGGGGATGCGCTCGACGCCGTAGGCCTCGACCTGCGGGCCGCGCTTTCGCCCCTCGGGCAGCCGCTCGACTTCGTACTGGACGACCCGGTCGTCGGGGACGCCGGCCGCGTCGAGGGCCGCGGCGAACCCCGGGAGCAGCGCCCGGCAGTCCTTGCAGCCGTCGTCGCACCAGAGCAGCAGCCGGTCGTCGGGGCCGAGGGCCGCCAGGGCCGCCACGGCGTCGGCGTGGGCGTCGGGGTCCCAGTCATCGGCGGGGGTCAGGGTCGCGAGCGTCATCGGGCCCGCTTCGGCTGGCGGCGTCAAAACCCTGGCGTCGCTCGACCGGGTTGGCGGCCGGCGGCGGCCGACCCAGGTACCACATCCCTTTACCCGATGGGGGCGTACGCCGCGCCGATGGACGGGAACGTGCTCGACACCATCGGCTCGCCGCTGGTGGTGGTCCCCGGCCCGGCCGGGGCGACCGTGGCGGCGAAGCTCGAGTCGCGGAACCCCGGCGGCTCGGCGAAGGACCGCCCGGCGCTGTACATGGTGCGGGCGGCGGAGGCGGCCGGTGCCATCGAGCCTGGCGACCGCCTCGTGGAGCCGACGAGCGGCAACACCGGCATCGGCCTGGCGATGGTCGCCGCGGCGCTGGGCTACGAACTCACGGTGGTCATGCCGGCCTCGAAGTCCGTGGAGCGGCGCCAGCTCATCCGCGCCTACGGGGCCGACGTGGAGCTGGTCGAGGGCGACATGCTGGCGGCCCGGGCCCGGGCCGACGAGCTCGAGGCCGAGACGGGGGCCGTCCAGCTCCACCAGTTCGAGAACGAGGCGAACGCCCGGGCCCACTACGAGACGACGGCCGTCGAGCTCCTCGACCAGGTGGGCGACCGACGCATCGACGCCTACGTCGCGGCGGTCGGGACCGGCGGGACGCTCACCGGCGTCGGACGCCGACTCCGGGAGGCCGACCCCGACGTCGAGATCGTGGCGGTCGAGCCGGCGAGCAACGCGGTGCTCTCCGGGGGGCCGACGGGCGAGGACCGGTACGAGGGCATGGGCCCCGGCTTCGTCAGCGAGCTGACGGACGTCGACCTCATCGACCGCGTCGAGCCCGTGGCGTTCGACGACGCGGTCGCGGAGTGCCGCCGGCTGGCCACCCGGGCCGGGCTGCTCGTCGGCCAGTCGAGCGGCGCGGCGAGCCTCGCTGCCCGGCGGACGGCCGACCGGCTCGTCGCCGAGGCTGGGGCCGAGCCGTCGACGGCGCCCGACGGCGGCCCGTCGACGGCCGGTGGAGCGGACGCGGTCGACCCGGCGGCCGGCCCGCTCGTCGTCACAATCTTCCCGGACAGCGGCGAGCGCTACCTCTCGACCGGGCTGTTCGACTGAGCGGTGGCCGCCGCCCGCTCGTCGACGGCGAGTAAGTCTCGGAGGCGCTCGTTGCAGGCGGTCGGCCGCTCCCGGGGCGGCCAATGGCCACAGTCCCGGATGATGGCGAGTTCAGCGTCGGGCACGCGGGTCGCGCCGCGGATCGCCCAGCCGACGGGCACCAGCGGGTCGTCGGCGCCGTGGACGAACAGGGTGGGGACCGCGAGCTCGGGGAGGCGCGGGGCGTAATCGGTTCGGAGCCCACCGTAGCCCACCTCCGCACGTTGGAAGGCCCGCCAGGTCGCGCCAGACCCCTCGCCGACGAGCCCGAAGACCTCCTCGACCAGCGCCGGCGTGAGGTTGTCGGGGACCACGATGGCCCGGAGACCGACCGCGGTGAGCCACCGGCTCCGCGCCAGCAGCGCCCAGACGCCGGCCATCAACCCCGGGAGGCGAACCGACAGCGCGGCGAGGGGGCCGCCCGGCACGCGGTGGCCGAGGCCGTAGCTGTCGACGAGGGCGAGCCGGTCCACCAGCTCGGGATGGTCGAGGGCGTACCCCAGGGCGACCGCTCCGCCGAGCGAGATGCCGACCAGGGCGACGGGACCGGCGTCGAGCACCTCGAGGAACCGCTCGAGCCAGCGGACGAAGGCCGGGACGCTCGGCGGCGCCCCGAGAGGGGCGCTCTCGCCGTACCCGGGGAGGTCTGGTGCGACGACGGCGTGATCGACCGCCAGCGACGGCAGCGTCTCGCGCCAGGAGAGGGCGGCCGAATCGAGCCCGCCACCGTGGACGAGGACGACCGGGTCGCCCGAACCCGCCGCGAGGTACGAGACGCCACGACCGTCGACGACGACGGAACGCCGTTGCGGGACGCCGTCACGGGACGGCACCGGCGACCGTAACGTGGACCCGGTTACCATAGCCGACGATACGCGTTCCGAGCGCTTGTCCCGTTCGCCGACGGGGGAGCGGCGCGGTGGGACGGCGGCGGTGGGACGGCAGCGACCTTCAGCCGCCGTTCAGGCGCCGAACTCGCCCGCAGTGACCCGAACCACGACCGTGTCGACGACCTCGCGGAGGTCGTACGCCGGCGTCTCGCCGCCGACCCGACGGGCGAAGAGCGGTTCGGCGAGGCGCGTCACCGAGCCGTCACCCGCCGACGGCCCGTCCTCCCCGCCGTCATCGGTAGCGTCGAGTTCGTCGTCGTCGATGGCGGGGTTCGGTCCCCTCGCGGCCGTCACGTCGCCCCCCGTCGTCGCTTCGGCCATCGTGGCCGCCGACCCGGACGCGTCGTCGGTCGACGGGACGACGCCGTAGATCTTCAGGAAGGTCCCCGTCTCCTCGGGCTCGATGCGCTCGTTCCGGACGGCGGTCGCCAGCGCCCGGGAGAGCCACTCGTTCGTGCTGACCGACGGCTCGAGCACGAGCGTCTCCGCCGTGTAACGCCGGAGGTACCAGTTGAGGTCGTTACACAGCGACACCGCGGCGCCGATGCTGATGGTCTCGACGGCCACGCAGTTGGCCCACGGCTCGGCCAGCTGGTACGAGGAGAGGGCCCGCCGCGCCGTCTCCGAGGCGAGGAGTTCGGCGCGGAGGTCGACGTCGTCGGCGCCGACCAGGCAGACGCGGGTCACGGGCTGGCGTCGTGAACGGGGCGTCGCCCCAAAGCGGTTTCGCCGTCGGTCGACGGCGAGGGCGCTGCCGAGAAGGCCGGTCGGTACGATGTGGCCGGCCGAGGAGCCGGTCAGTAGGTCGTGAGCTCGCCGGCGATGACCTGGGCGGTGACGTCGGTGACGGCCGCCAGCCGGTCGTCGACGATGGCTCGGATGTCGTCCTCGATGTCGGCGAGGTCGACGCCGGCCTCGGTGACGACGTGGGCGTCGGCGACGTGTGGCTGGTCGATGGGCCGGCCGATCTGGCTGAGCAGCCGGATGCGGAGGTCCCGGATGCCGTCGACCTCGGCCACCACCTCCCGGGCGATGTCGGCGCTCAGGAGGTTGTAGATCTTGCCGATGTGGTTGACGGGGTTCTTGCCGCTCGTCGCCTCCATGCTCATCGAGCGGTTGGGGGTGATGAGGCCGTTGGCGCGGTTCCCGCGCCCGACGGACCCGTCGTCGCCCTGTTCCGCGCTGGTCCCCGTGACGGTGAGGTAGATGGCGCCGACGTCGTAGTCGTCGGCGGTGTTGACGTAGACCGCGACGTCGCGGTCGGTGTGCTCGCCGGCGACGCCCGCCACGAACGCGCGGACGCCCTCCACCTCGTCCCGGTAGGCCTCGAGGTCGTCGACGTGGGCGTCGACCATCGCGACGGCGACCGTCAGGTCGATGCGGTCGCCCTCGCGCTTGCCCATCACCTTCACGTCCGGGCCCACGGCGGGGTGGTCGACGGCGTACTCCGCGTAGAGCCGCCGGTCGGCCTCGAGGACGATGCGCTCGGTCTCCGTCAGGGGCGCGTGGCCGACCCCGAAGCTCGTGTCGTTGGCCATCGGGATGGCCGCGCCACCCTCCCCGAAGACCGTCTGGAGGTCGCCGCTCCCCTCCCCGAGCCGGACGTCGACGATGACGTCGGTCCCGAAGTCGAGCTCGGGCAGGGTCTCGGCGAGGTAGTCGCGGGCCGCACGCAGGGCGATGCTCTCGACGGGGATGATGTACGAGTCCCCGTCCTCGTCCACGTAGGTCTTGGTCGCCCGGCCGACGACCAGGAGGTAGATGGGCTCGAGGACCTCGCCGCCGCCGAAGGCCGGTGCCGCCCGGCCGGCGACGAGCTGGGTCTCGTCGGTGTTGTAGTGGAGCACCTTCCCGACCCGGTCGAGGTAGGCCCGCGCCAGCGCCCGCGAGACGGCCTCCGCCACGCCGTCGCAGAGCGTGTCGGGGTGGCCGAGGCCCTTGCGCTCGACGATCTCGACCGCCTGGTCCTCCACCGCCCCCCGCTCGATGGGCTCGACGCGGATGTTCCGCTCCGACATGGCCGGGGGTTCCCGCCGACCCGGCCTATAACTTGCGGAAACAAATACGGGGCGATTGATTACTCCTGCGCATCAGCCAGGAGCTCGAGGTAGGCGGCCCGGAGCCCGTCGGCGGGGTCGAGGTCGAGGCGCTCGAGGACGACCAGCGCCCCGTCGCGCACCGCCGCCAGGGACGCCTCATCGGCCTCGGCCTCGACCTCGACGAACTCCCCGAGCCCCGCGACGTCGTCGAGCGTCACGAGGTAGTCCCGCTCGCCCGCGACCCGGTAGCGCTCGCGGGTCTTCCTGACGGTCGCGACCGGCTCGAAGCCGACCGCCCGGAGCACGGCGTCGACGGCTGCGGGGTCCTCGAGCCCGCTCTCGACCTCCCGGCGCGTCTTCGAGCGGTCGTCCACCTTCGGCCCCTTGTAGGTCAGCACGGCCCGCTCGCCCTCCCGGCGGACCCGGAGCGCCTCGTCCGTCGCCGCGAACGAGCGGGTCGGGTGGTCGTAGTAGGTGTCGACCTGCTCCGACGAGCCAAGCGGCTCGGCGCCCTCGCGTGCCAGCGCCTCGCGAACCCGGTCGTGGTCGGCCCGGACCTTGACCTCGACCTCGTACATGGCCGGGCCTCGGGGCCGGGGCGTATCAACCGAGGGGGTTCGACGGACGACCAGGGCACCGGACCGCCGAGCCGTCCCGCCGAAACGTGACTGTTAAGGGCCGAACAAGCCACCGTTCGGCCATGAGCGACGAACCCGAGGCCGACGCAGCCGAAGGCGACGAGCCCGAGGCCGGGACCGACGAGGCGACCGACGCGGGCGGGGAAGCGGCCGGCGAGGCCGAGGCCGAATCGGTCGAGGAGACGGTCGAAGCCGAGGACGTGGAGCAGGAGGCCGAGGCAGCCGAGGACGTGGAGGAGGCAGCCGAAGCCGAGGGGGAAGCTGAAGGTGAGGCGGAGGTGGACGAGGAGGGCGAGACCGACGCCGAGACGGACGTGGACGTCGAGGACGTCGAGGAAGGCCTCCAGGAGGGCGACTTCGTCGAGCTCTCGTACACCATCCGGACCGTCGAGGACGGCACGCTCGTCGACACGACGTCCGAGGAGGTCGCCGAGGACGAGGGCATCGACACGGAGAACCGGTCGTTCGGCCCCCGGACCCTCGTGGTCGGCGTCGGCCACGTCTTCAACGCCGTCGACGAGGACCTCCTCGGCAAGGACGTGGGGGACACCGGCACCGTCGTCGTGCCCGCCGCCGAGGCGTTCGGCGAGTACGACGGGAACCAGGTCCGGACCGTCAGCGTCGACCGCATCCCCGAGGACGACCGCTACCCGGGCGGCCACGTCGACATCGACGGCCAGCACGGCCACGTCGAGACCATCATCGGCGGGCGGGCCCGCGTCGACTTCAACCACGTGCTCGCCGGCGAGGACGTCGAGTACGACTACGAGATTCTCGAGGTCGTCGAGGACCCGCTTGAGCGCGCCCGCGGCCTGCTCGGGATGTACCTGAACACCGACCTCGAGATGCACATCGAGACGGACGAGGAGGAGCAGACCCTCTACGACGACGAGGGCGAGGAGGACGGGACGGAGACCGTCGAACTCGAAACCCTGTACATCGAGGCGACGCCGCAGCTTTCGATGAACCAGCAGTGGCTCTTCCAGAAGTCACAGATAGCCCAGGACGTCATCGACCACACGGACATCGACCGCATCGTCGTCCAGGAGGTGCTCGACGGCGCCGGCGGCTTAGGTGGCCTGGGTGGCCTCGGCGGACTCGGGGGCGCGGAGCTCGAGGACGTCGACGAGGACGTGGACGCGGAGGAACTCGTCGAGGACCTCGAATCGGAGATGGACCTCGAGGTCGACGAGGACGTCGAAGAGTAGTCGGGCGGGGACCGGTTTTTCGGCGGCCGTCTGGCCGCGTACGACGCCACGTCGAGGAGCGGTCGTGCCGACGCGATGGTGGCGGGGCTCGATTTCGCCACGCTGTACTCCTCGACGTGGTGGTGGGACCACGTGACCCACGCCCTGTCCTCCTCGCTCGTGGCCGGGGCGGCGTCCGCGACGACACGCGCGCTGGAGGAGCACAGCGACTACGTCGTTATGCCGCGACGGTTCATGGTCGTGTACCTGCTGGTGTTCGTGATGGCCTTCGGCGTCCTCTAGGAGCTGCTCGAGTTCTACATCGGGGTCGTCTCCCAGCTTCTAGGGAGCGCCGAAGTGCTCACCCAGTACGGCCTCGGCGACACCGTCCTCGACGGCCTTGCGGTCCTCGTCGGAGACCTTGTCGCCGTAGTCGCTCAGGCTCTTCTCGCAGGTGTGGATCAGCGAGTCGGCCTG
>Ga0209918_1001651_pt1 | contig 11603 bp, 10 predicted proteins | sample SalPonD_shore_MG_FD_185712 | JGI IMG/M metagenome (GOLD analysis project Ga0209918, IMG submission 185712) | Salt pond soil microbial communities from South San Francisco under conditions of wetland restoration - Salt Pond MetaG... | ecosystem: Environmental > Aquatic > Marine > Intertidal zone...
GGAAACACCTGGAAAGACCTTGATGCCATCGCCACAAAACAATCCGACCTTGACGCATGGGAGCAATTGCAAAAGGCTCGCGGCAGGCTATTCGATACAATCTTTGGGCAGGCCCCAAAGGCAGCATTGAATCAAACTTCACGCCGCCACGTTTCACCCTCATTTATGGATTGGAAAATACTTTCGTGTCGGTTGGGTCCATCTGGCCCGTACCTCTCTAATAGCAGGGCGAGCGATGCGGCGCCCAGAAGACCTGCGTCGTCCGCCAGTCCGGAGCGGCAAATCTCCACCATGCCACGCAGCGGCGGGATCACCTCTCGCTCGACGGCCGTTCGCATGGGCGGCAGCAGCTCCTCCCAGGCGGCGGTCATGCCGCCGCTGATACTGACGTGATGGACATCGAGTAGTTTCGCCGTCTCAGCGACGGCGCGGCCGAGGTAGTCGCCCGCCTCGTGCAGCAATCGGGTGGCCGTTACATCACCCTGCCGGGCAAGTCGTTGGACAGTGGCGGCATCCTCCACGTCTCCTCCGTGTTCCTCCCGGTAGCGTGCGGCCACGGCGCGGGCCGAGGCGTAGGCCTCCAGGCAGCCCTTGGCACCACAGCCGCATAGCCGTCCGTTTGGCACGACGCGCAGGTGGCCGATCTCCATGGCCATGCCGCCTTCGCCGGCATAGGGCACACCGTTCAGGATCAGCCCGCCGCCGATGCCGGTGCCCAGTGTCAGGTGGATGAGGCTCTCTGCACCCCGGCCGGTACCGAAGCGGAACTCGCCCAGCGCCGCCGCCAGGCCGTCGTTCTGTGCCACGACCGGTAGCCGAAGCCGCTCGCTCAGGGTGCGGGCGAGGGAGAGGTCGTGCAGATAGGGGAGGTTGGGAGAGGCGATCAGCGTGCCCGAATTGCCCCGAAAGAAACCGGGAAAGCCGATGCCGACGGCCCGCACGTCGGGGCGACCGTCGATCATACGCCGTATGGCATCGGTTAGGGTCTTCAGCATCTCGGCCTGTGCCGCTTCGGGGGGGATGCTGTCGGCGAGCGTCGAGAGCGAGGCCTGGATAGCGTGCCGAGCATGGATCTTGCCCGCTTCGTCCACCACCGCCAGCCGCAGGTTGGTGCCGCCGACGTCGAGGGCAAGGACGCAGGCGGAGGGCGTCATATCATAGCCGTGCTGTAGAGCTGCAGGTAGTCGGCGGCCGATGCATCCCATGAGGAGTCGCGCCGCATGGCGCGTCCGACCAAGCGGTTCCATGCGGCGGGGTGACGGATGGTTTCGACGGCATGATCCACGGCTTTGTCCAGTGCCTTTGGCGTGGCCTCCCGGAAGTGGAAGCCGGTCGAGGCCGATTTCGAGGCCGTGTAGTCCACCACCGTGTCGCGTAGGCCGCCGGTGGCACGGACGATGGGGATGGTGCCGTAACGCATGGCGATCAGTTGTCCCAGCCCGCAGGGCTCGAAGCGCGACGGCATCAGGAAGAGGTCGGCGCCGGCATAGAAACGGTGGGCCAGCGCCTCGTTGAAGCCACAGTAGAAGTGCATCTGTTCGGGATGGTTGTCGGCCAGCTTGCGCAACAGGGTCTCATGGCGCGGGTCGCCGGTGCCGAGCAGGGCGATCTGGTAGCCCGCCTCCAGCCAAGCGGGGATGCAGTGGGTGATCAGGTCGACCCCTTTCTGTTCTACCAGCCGCGTCACGGCAGCCAGCAGCGGGCACTCGGAATCCTGGGCAAAGCCGAGTTCCTGTTGCAGTTGCTGTTTGCAGGCCGCCTTCCCGCGCATGTTGCCCGGGGCATAGGTGGCGGCGATGTGTCGGTCGTCGGCTGGATTCCATGTCCCGGTATCGAGTCCGTTGACGATGCCGCTGAGCCGGTCGACATGCCGTTCGAGAAATCCCTCCAGCTGACAGCCGAAGGTCGGAGTGAGAATCTCCTCGGCGTAGGTGCGGCTGACGGTAGTGATCCGGTCGGTGCCGGCGATCCCCGCTTTCATGCAGTTGATCCGGCCATAGAACTCGTAGCCCTCGGGGTGGAAATCCTCCATCGGCAGACCAAGACGGGGAATCCAGCTGGCATCGAAGATGCCCTGATAGGCGAGGTTGTGGATCGTGTAGATGCAGGCTGCCGAGGCGATCTTCGGTTTGTACTGGTACTGTCGCTTCAGCAGCAGCGGTAGCAGTCCCGTCTGCCAGTCGTGGCAGTGGAAGACGTCGATGGGGCGCGGGAACCGGCCCGTCGCCTCCAACACGACGCGGCAGAAGAAGGTGTAGCGCAGCGGATTGTCGGGGTGGTCCCCTGCGGCGGTGCCGTAGAGGCCGTCACGGTCGTAGAGGTCGTCCTGCTCGACCAGCATGAAGCGGAGACCGTCGATATCGATCTGGTGCAGGTTGGCCGAGCGCGATGTTCCGTCAATGCGGATATCTTCGATGCGGCCGGCCGGTTTCGGCGTGAAGCCAGCTGCCTCGACATGGCGGCGGTAGAACGGCATGAAGACAGTGACCCGATGGCCCAGGCGCCGGATCGCATGCGGCAGGGAGCCGGTAACGTCGGCGAGCCCCCCGGTCTTGGCCAGCGGTGCGGCCTCGGGTGTGACGAATACGATGTTGAGCTTTGACATATCCAACCCTCGTCGCCGTGGTTCGGGCGTCTATGGTAACGGGGATGGGCGCAAATGACAGCGATGGATCGGCCAGGGGTTGCCCGTGTCCTCGGGATGAGTACGCTCGGAAGCCACAGGAGAATCGATATGTCTGATCTGACGCAGTCCGACGCATGGCAGGCGCTCGCGCGCCACCGAGAGGCGATGGAGGGGGTGCAGATGCGCGACCTCTTCCGGGACGATCCCGACCGCTTCGACCGCTTCTCGCTCCGATTCGACGATCTCCTTCTCGACTACTCCAAAAATATCATCACCGACGAGACGATGCAGCTGCTGCTGGCCCTTGTGCGGCAGGCCGATGTCGAGCGGTGGCGGCAACGGATGTTCAACGGTGAAAAGATCAACAGCACCGAGGATCGCGCCGTGCTGCACGTGGCCCTGCGCAACCGCTCCGATCGCGCCATCGAGGTGGACGGCGAGGATGTGATGCCGAGGGTCCGGGATGTGCTGGCCCATATGCGTGAATTCACCGAGGCGGTACGTGGCGGCACCTGGCGCGGCAGTACCGGCAAACCGATCACCGATGTGGTCAATATCGGTATCGGCGGCTCCGACCTCGGCCCGGTGATGGCCACCGAGACGCTGAAGCCGTTCGGGAGACAGGGGCCTTCGGTCCACTTCGTCTCCAATGTCGACGGCACGCACATGATCGAGGCACTGCGGGACCTGGACTGGGAGAGCACGCTCTTCGTCGTCGTCTCCAAAACCTTCACGACGCAGGAGACGCTGACCAACGCCCACACGGCACGCGACTGGTTCTTCGAGCACGGCGGCAGCCGGGAGGGGGTGGCGCGCCATTTCGTCGCCGTTTCGACCAACGCGGAAGGGGTCAGGGCGTTCGGCATTGATACCGACAACATGTTTGAATTCTGGGACTGGGTTGGAGGGCGCTACTCGGTCTGGAGCGCAGTCGGCCTGTCGGTAGCGCTTTCGATCGGCATGGACCACTTCGAGGAGATGCTGGCCGGCGGCCACGCCATGGACGAGCATTTTCGCAGTGCTCCGTTGCAGGAGAACCTGCCGGTGGTCATGGCGCTGCTCGGCATCTGGTACAGCAACTTCTTCGGGGCACAGTCGCATGCCATCCTTCCCTACGATCAGTACATGCACCGTTTCCCGGCCTACTTCCAGCAGGGGGATATGGAGAGCAACGGCAAGCGCGTGGACCGCGATGGCCACCCCGTCGATTATTCGACCGGACCGGTAATCTGGGGCGAGCCGGGCACCAACGGTCAGCACGCCTTCTACCAGCTGTTGCACCAGGGCACCCGGCTGATCCCGGCCGATTTCCTGGCACCGATGGAGAGCATGAACCCGGTCGGCCGGCACCATCCGATCCTGCTCTCCAACTTCTTCGCTCAGACCGAGGCGCTGATGCGTGGCCGCACGGAAGAGGAGGCGTGCGCCGCGCTGGCTGACGAGGGGCTTCAGGGCGAGCGGCTGGAGGCGCTTCTGCCTCACCGAATTTTTCCGGGCAACCGGCCGACCAACTCGATTATGTTTCGGCGGCTGACACCCAAGGCCCTAGGTTCGCTGATTGCGCTTTACGAGCACAAGATCTTCGTGCAGGGCATCGTCTGGCGCATCAACTCCTTCGACCAGTGGGGCGTGGAACTCGGTAAGCAGCTCGCCGGCCGCATCCTGCCGGAGCTGGAAGGGAACGATCCGGTTACCGGCCACGATGCCTCCACCAATGGTCTGATCAACCACTACCGCGCCCACACCGCTCTATGAGCGCAGCTCGACGCAGACAGTGCTAATCTCTCAACAGGGGTTTGAATGATGCCGAAGGGTGAAGCACCGAATCGTCGATATGGATGGCCACTTGCCATTCTGCTGGTCGGCCTGTTGACCGTTCCCGCAACGGCGGCGTGGAGCGACTGCGACTCCACTGATCCGTCCGGCACGACGCGGCAGCAGGGCCAGATGACGAAGACGGACAAGGCTGTGGTGGATGCGGGGACCGCAGCGGTCGAGGCGGAATCCAAATCCTTCAGCATGGATGAGCTGATCGAGCGGTTGAAGAAGTCGGATGCGATCGGATTCCTGACCAAGCTGACGCTGCGCTCGGACGCAGTCGATCTTGTGGACATGGTGAAGGCCTACAAGCGGGATGCGTCGCGCTATTCGCTGGCCGATCTGCACGCGAGGTTCAATGGGCTTCTGCTCAAGGTACTGGCGCTGCTGAACGATGATCCTAAGCTCTCCAAGGATATCAGCATGGCGCGCGAGGATATCTGGAAGAGCCTGATGGAGGTGAAGGCATGAAGTATACGATACTGTTTGTGGGTATGTTCGCGGGGATGCTCTGCCTCGCCTCCCCGGCGCAGGCGGTGACCCAGGCCGAGGATATCGCGACGACGATCATTCTGCGCGGCTACGCTTGCGGCGGGCGGACCGTCTCGAATATCTCCGAGAGCCAGGATGCGAAGGGGAACAAGACGATCCGGGCCACCTGCCCGAACGGCAAGCGCTATCAGATCCATGTTACGGCCGACGGCCGGGTGACGGTCAGGCCCCTGAACTAGCGTTCGTGAAGCTAGTCCGGCCAGACCCGCCGATAGGGCAGAGATTCGACAGGTGATTCCGGCTCGGGCTTCTTTCGATCTCCGGGACTGACCTTTGGCTTTTCCGTTTTCTGCACGGACTTTGCCGCAGCACTGTTGTCGTGTGACGGTCGCGGACCGGATGGGTGATCAGGTTGGCGATTCATGGACTCCGATTCGGCTGCGTCGCTCTGGCTCTCAGCCGACTCCTTTGCCTGGCGCACACTCTTGGTCAATTTCGATGCAACACTCATGCCTATAGTACCTCCTCAATCATCCGCTCGATTTCATCGACAGCGGGCTGGCCCTGCCTGCCCGTGCAATACACACTTCGGCCTTCGATGGCCACATTCCGATAGATGGCACGCCGCCGTAATCCGCTGTTCAGCGCTGGTATATCGAACTCCTCAAGCGCTTCTTTCATGGCGCGTGACAGGGCACTGCGCGGTTCCAGCTGGTTGATCACGATACGGGCCTTCAAGCGGGGCTTGATCTGCTTGATTTGTTCGATGGTGTTGGCCAGACGCACACTGGCCCAGAGGTCCACCGGAGAGGGCAGAACCGGTATCAGCACCGTGTCCGCTGCCACCATCGCCTTCGAGGTGTTCTCGGTTTCCAGGGTTGGGGGGCAGTCGATGACCACATAGTCGTAGTCACGGCTGAAGCGGTTCACCTCGTGGGCCAGGTTGCCGCTGACGGAGATAACCGAAACCGGAAAGGGGCGCTCCCCGGAGGCCGAGCCGCTCCACTGGCTGGCAGAGCCCTGAGGGTCGGCGTCGATCACCAAGGTCCGTCCACGCTTCGACAATCCGGCGGCCAGATTCATCGAAAGCGTGGTTTTCCCGCTCCCCCCCTTTTGATTGGAAACCGAAAAGATGTGTGAACCCATGACTACCCCACCATTGACCACCGGCCGGTTTGACCTGTTAAGGGACGGACCATGGCATCAAGCCGATATCCATCAGGTTGTCCCTGCTTACCAGATCCCCATCATAACGCAATCATTCGGGTAAGTGGCGGTGAAACCCATTAATCATTCCTTTCCAATCCATAGATGAAAGGCGATGTTTTTTTCTGAGCGGCGCGGGTCGGTGGTCCGGGCCATCTGCCCGAACGGCAGGCCCTGGCGGATCAATGTCACCGCCGACGGCCAGTCCGCTAAATCATCCCCACCTGTGATGGGGCCAGGACTTCTTAACTAGGCCGGTGATCAACAACAAAAGAACCGCGCCGATCGTAGCCATCATGATAGAGCCTAAAATCCCGCCGGCGGTTATACCGAGCATACCGAACACAAAGCCACCCAATACAGCGCCGACAACGCCCACAACAATATTGCCTGCGACGCCAAACCCTCTTCCTTTCATGATGTTGCCGGCAAGACATCCGGCGAGCGCGCCAATGGCTAAAAAGGTGATCAAGCTGGTGGTCTCCATGATGTCTCCGGTTTAATTCCTGCTGAAAAGGTATATGCCGACCACAAAACTGACGGCACCACTAATGTAGTAGGTCATGACCCTGTCTGGTTCCGAACCTGTAACAGCTTGTGTGAGTTGCGATCCGACAGAACCGGATAACTTGATACCCCCATACTGCAAGGCCGATTCCCAGAACTGCTAGGGCAACACCAATGATTTTCATTATAGTTCCGGAGTCTGTTGCCATGTCGACCTCCTGGTTGAAAGAGATGGGATGTTTATACTGTATACCATCACAGGCGTAAGGCATTCGGAAACGAGGAGGGCGGAAGGGCGAAATCTTCCTTCTTATATGCCAAGTTGTCGGTTTCATGGATGTATATCGAAAACGTAAAAGAGACAAGATCGTTAAGTATAGAACTTCAATTAGGGTGACCGGCCAGCAGTTTCCCCGGTTGTTATAACCCGCTCAACTCCTTGATGTGGACCATCGCACTGCGGCCCAGCGCATGAAGCTCATAGCCGCCTTCGAGCAGCGACACGATGCGTCCCTGCGCATATTTCGCCGCAATCCCCTTGATCTGCCGCGTGACCCAGCCATAGTCCGCTTCCATTAAATTGAAATGCGCCATGTCGTCGTCGCGATGGCCGTCGAAGCCGGCGGACACGAACAGGATTTCCGGTTGGAAGCGTTCCAGCGCGGGCAGCCATTGTTCGCTCACGGCTGCGCGGAATGCCGTGCCCTTGGTTCCCGCAGGCAGCGGCACGTTGACGATGTGTTCGTTGCCGCTGTCGGCGCCGCGGTAGGGGTAGTAGGGGTGCTGGAAGGTAGAGCAGAGCATCACGTGCGGGTCGTCCCGGAACATCAGTTCGGTGCCGTTGCCGTGGTGCACGTCGAAATCGGCAATAGCGATGCGTTGCAAACCGTATTTTGCCATTGCGTGTGCCACGCCGACCGCCACGTTGTTGAAAATGCAGAAGCCCATGGCACGCGCCGGTTCGGCATGGTGACCGGGCGGGCGTACCGCGCAGAATGCATTCTCCGCTTTGTCTTCGATGACCAGTTCGGCCGCCAGCACCGCAGCACCCGCGGCACGCAGCGCCGCATTCCAGGTATGGGGATTCATCGCCGTATCGGGGTCGAGCTGGAAAAGCCCCTGTTGCGGAGCCGCGGCATGGATGGATTCGATATATTCCCTGTCATGCACGCGTGTCAGTTGCTCGATAGTCGCCAGCGGCGCATCGTGTTGCTGCAGGAAGGTTAGCAGACCGGAGGCGACCAGCTGGTCCTCAATTGCACCGAGTCGTGCCGGGGATTCCGGGTGATGCGCGCCCATGTCGTGCTTTAAACAATCCGGATGGCTGATGTAAGCGGTCTGCAATGGCTGATCCTGACAAGATGTGAGTTTGTAAGCGCAGTGCTATATTTATTCCAAGTAACCAGGAGGGCAAGTCCGTGGGGCAACACTATCTTAGCACGCTGTTCTCGCCCAAGTCGGTCGCCGTAATCGGCGCCAGCGACAGCGCCGATGCGGTCGGTGGCATCGTGTTCCGCAACATGCTGGAAGGCGGTTACCAGGGCAAGTTGTACGCGATCAATCCGAAGCACCCGGAAGTGCAGGGACAGCGCGCCTATGCATCCATCGAGCAGATCGGCGATCCGGTCGAGCTGGCGGTCATCTGCACACGCGCGGAGATGGTGCCCGGCATCATTGAGGCTTGCGGCAAACACGGCGTGCGTGCGGCGGTGGTACTGTCCGCCGGCTTCAGTGAAACCGGCAGTCACGGTGCCGAGATCGAACGGGAGATGCTGGCCAGTGCCAGGACCTACGGCGTGCGGATCATCGGTCCCAACTGCCTCGGTATCATGCGTCCCGGTATCGGACTCAACGCCACCTTCTTTAACGGCAGCGTCAAGCCCGGCAACCTAGCGCTGGTGTCGCAGTCGGGTGCGCTGTGCAGCGCCATTCTCGACTGGGCGCCGCCCAACGACATCGGTTTTTCCAGTGTGGTGTCGATGGGTACTGCGGCCGACATCGATTTCGGCGAGATTCTCGACTATCTGGCTTCCGACGTGCAGACACAGAGTATTCTGATCTACGTCGAAGGCATCCGCATCGCGCGCAGTTTCATGAGCGCGCTGCGTGCTGCCGCGCACAGTAAGCCGGTGTTCGTGATAAAGGTCGGGCGCCACGATGCCGGTTCGAAGGCGGTGCAGTCGCACACCGGTGCACTGGTCGGCTCGGACGACGTGTTCGATGCCGCACTGCGCCGCGCCGGCGTGGTGCGTGTGATGTCCATCGGCGCTTTGTTTTCCGCCGCGCAATCGCTGGCCTCGCGCCACCGCTACAGCGGCAACCGGCTGGCTATCGTCACCAACGGCGGCGGCCCCGGTGTGATGGCGATCGACCGCGCGGTCGATCTCGACGTTACCGTTGCATCGCTCTCCGAACAGTCGATCGAAAAGCTGAACCAGGTGCTGCCTCCCACCTGGTCGCACAACAATCCGGTGGACATCATCGGCGACGCCACACCGGAACGTTACCGCGATGCAGTCGGTATCTGCATGGAGGATGCCGGCGTCGACGGCGTGCTGGTCATCCTTACGCCCCAGGCGATGACCGAACCGCTGGAAGTCGCGCAAATGCTGCTGGAAGCCGCGGCGCAATTCAGCAAGCCGCTACTCACCTGCTGGATGGGCGATACCCAGATCAGGGCGGGGCGCGCACTGTTCGCACAATCGCACGTGCCGGCGTTCCGCACGCCGGAGGCGGCAGTTGAGGCGTTCTCCTACCTTACCGACTTCTACCGCAACCAGCGGCTGCTGTCGCAGACCCCCGGTCCGCTGTCGCACCACGACGAGCCGGACGTGGAAGGCGCGCGCATGCTGATCGAAACCGCGCTGGCCGAACGGCGCAAGGTGCTCTCCGAAATGGAATCCAAGGCGCTGCTTGCCGCCTTCCACATTCCGGTTGCCAGTACCATGATCGCCCGTTCGTCCAGCGAAGCGCTGGTGCTGGCGCAGGAACTGGGCATGCCGGTTGCGATGAAAATCAATTCGCCCGACATCACTCACAAGAGCGACGCGGGCGGTGTGCGCCTTAACCTGGGGAACGCTGCCGCAGTGCGCGCGGCCTACCATGAGATCATCGAAACCGTGCAGGCCAACCGCCCCGATGCGCGCATCGACGGCATTGCCATCCAGCCGATGGTGGTCAAGCCCAACGGCCGCGAGTTGATGGTGGGGGTGACCACCGACCCGGTATTCGGTCCGGTGATCACCTTCGGCGCCGGCGGCATTACGGTGGAGGTGATGGGCGATCGTGCCATCGCTCTGCCGCCACTGAACACCTTCCTGGTGCGCGAGCTGATAGCCGGTACACGTATCTCGAAATCCCTGGGCCAGTTCCGCCACATGCCGCCGGTACAGATGGAGGCGCTGGAGAGCCTGCTGCTGCGGATTTCCGAGATGGTGTGCGAACTGCCATGGCTCAAGGAGATGGACATCAATCCGCTGATTCTGGACGAGCATGGCGCGCTGGCGGCAGATGCGCGCGTGATGGTGGACTTTGCGCCGGTATCCGGCGATCGCTATGCGCACATGGCGATCTATCCATATCCGACCCATCTGGTTTCGCACTGGCAACTGCCGGACGGTACCGATATCACCATCCGTCCGATCCGCCCCGAGGATGCGAAGAGCGAGCAGGATTTCGTGCACAACCTTTCCGAGGAAGCGAAATATTTTCGCTTCATGCACGCCGTGCAGGATTTATCCGATGACTTGCTGGTGCGCTTCACCCAGATCGACTACGACCGCGAGATGGCGCTGCTCGCCGTAACTGAGCAAGACGGTAGGGAACTGGAAATCGGTGTATGCCGCTATACGATCAATCCGGACGGCGAATCATGCGAATTCGCACTGGTGGTCAGCGACGCATGGCAGCACAAAGCGGTTGGCCACAAGCTGATGGGCAGCCTGATGGACGCCGCGCGTGCCAAGGGGCTGAAGACCATGGAGGGCGAGGTGCTGGCGAGCAACCACGGCATGCTCAGGTTGGTGGAAACGCTTGGCTTTACTGTGACGGACAGCGAAGAGGATGACTCGGTCAAGAAGATTGTCAGGGTGTTATAAGCTGAAACGCACTGCCAAGGCACAAAGGGTTCTTCCATAACGCGGCGTCTCATCGTTAATCGGTGAGACGCATCCCAAGTGGGTTGGCCGCGGTTGCCGGAGTGAACGGGATCAGCGGTCGTAGAGGTCGTTGAGCTCGCGGGTCCGTTCCCAGATATCCTGGGTGAGTTGATCCGCATCGAGCCGCCACTCCCAGTTCCCCTCCAGTGTGCCGGGTTGGTTCAGCCGGGCATCGCCGCCCAGCGATAGTACATCCTGCATCGGCACGACGGCGAGCCTTGCCACCGAGGCGAGTGCTGTGCGGACCAGCGGCCACGGCATATCGTCGAGGGTGCTGTCCAGGTAATGGCAGAGATGCTTGCGGGTCTCCTCCGGGGTGTCGTGGAACCATCCCAGCGTCGTATCGTTGTCGTGCGTGCCGGTGTAGACGACACTGTCGGCCTCGTGGTTGTGCGGGAGGTACGGATTGTCGGCTTCGCCGCCGAAGGCGAATTGCAGAATCTTCATGCCCGGCAGCCCGAAGCGCTCGCGCATCGCATGCACCTCTTCCGTGATCAGGCCGAGGTCCTCGGCCACCAGCGGCAGCTTGCCGAGCCTATCGTCCAGTGCCTGCAGCAGCGCCACGCCGGGAGCGGAGCGCCACTCGCCGACCATTCCGTCCTCGCGCTCGCCGGGAATGGCCCAGTAGGCCTCCAGGCCGCGGAAGTGGTCGATGCGCAGCAGATGCATCCGTTCCAGCTGGACCTCGATTCGGCGGATCCACCAATCGAAGCCGTCGTTCTGTAGCGCCTCCCAGCGGTAGAGCGGGTTGCCCCAGCGCTGGCCGGTCTCGGAGAAGTAGTCCGGTGGTACGCCGG
>Ga0209918_1001653_pt1 | contig 11598 bp, 6 predicted proteins | sample SalPonD_shore_MG_FD_185712 | JGI IMG/M metagenome (GOLD analysis project Ga0209918, IMG submission 185712) | Salt pond soil microbial communities from South San Francisco under conditions of wetland restoration - Salt Pond MetaG... | ecosystem: Environmental > Aquatic > Marine > Intertidal zone >...
GCAGATCGTCTCGGGCGCTGCGGACCGCAGCCTCCGTGAGCACGCGGGTGGTCTCCTGGAACGACGCTGCGGAGATGAACGACTCGGTGACCAGCGAGGCCTTGGTGATGCCCAGCAGCAGATGGTCGAACTTCGCGGGGGCCTTGTCGTCGGCCTCCATCTTCTCGTTGAGCTCCTGCACGCGGGCGTAATCCACCTGCTCGCCCCGCAGCAGCATCGTGTCACCGGGCTCGAGGATCTCGACCTTGCGCAGCATCTGGCGAATGATCACCTCGATGTGCTTGTCGTTGATCTTCACGCCCTGCAAGCGATAGACGTCCTGGATCTCCTTGACCAGGTAGGACGCCAGCTCCTCGACGCCGAGCAGACGCAGGATGTCCTGCGGGTTCGGCTCGCCGTCGGAGATCACCTCGCCGCGCGCGACGTGCTCGCCCTCGAAGATGCTGACGTTGCGCCACTTCGGGATGAGCTCCTCGTACTTCTCGCCGTGCTCGTCGGTGATGACCAGGCGCTGCTTGCCCTTGGTCTCCTTGCCGAAGCTGACCGTGCCGGTGCGCTCGGCCAGGATGGCCGGCTCCTTGGGCTTGCGCGCCTCGAACAGGTCGGCCACGCGGGGCAGACCGCCGGTGATGTCGCGCGTCTTGGACGACTCCTGCGGGATACGCGCCAGCACGTCGCCGACCTCGACCCGGGCACCGTCCTGCAGGCTGACGATCGCGCCCTGCGGCAGGTAGTAGTGCGCCGGGATGTCGGTGCCGGCCAGCGCCAGGTCGTTGCCGTCGTCGTCGACCAGCTTGACCATCGGCCGCAGATCCTTGCCCGCGGTACCGCGCTGCTTGGGATCGGTGACCACGATCGACGACAGGCCGGTGACCTCGTCCGCCTGGTGAGTGACCGACACGCCGTCGACGAAGTCCGAGAAGCGGATCGTGCCCGCCACCTCGGTGATGACGGGGTGCGTGTGCGGGTCCCAGTTGGCCACGATCTGGCCGGCCTCGACCGTCTCCGCGTCGCCCGCGGTGATGACCGCGCCGTAGGGCACCTTGTAGCGCTCCTTCTCGCGGCCCGTGTCGTCCATCACGCCGATCTCGCCGGAACGCGACACGGCGGCCAGGTTACCGTTCTTGTTCTCGACGGTCTTGATGTTGTGGAAGCGCAGCTTGCCGTCGGACTTGACCTCGACGCTGTTGGCCGCGGCCTGCCGGCTCGCGGCGCCGCCGATGTGGAACGTCCGCATCGTCAGCTGCGTGCCCGGCTCGCCGATCGACTGGGCGGCCATCACGCCGACCGCCTCGCCGACGTTGATCAGGTTGCCGCGGGCCAGGTCGCGTCCATAGCAGTTGGCGCAGACGCCGTAACGCGTCTGGCAGGTGATGGCCGAACGCACCCAGATCTCGTCCACGCCCGCGGTCTCGATCGCGTCGACCGTGTCTTCGTCGAGCAGCGTGCCGGCCGGGACCAGCAGCTCCTCGGTCGACGGATCGTGGACGTCGGTGAGCGCCGTGCGCCCGAGCACCCGCTCGCGCAGGCCTTCGACGACGTCACCGCCCTCGATGATGGGCTTCATGTGGACGCCGCGCTCGGTGCCGCAATCGGACTCGGTGACCACCAGGTCCTGGCCTACATCGACCAGGCGCCGGGTCAGGTAGCCGGAGTTGGCGGTCTTGAGCGCCGTGTCCGCCAGGCCCTTGCGCGCGCCGTGCGTCGAAATGAAGTACTGCAGGACGTTCAGCCCCTCGCGGAAGTTCGCCGTGATGGGCGTCTCGATGATCGAGCCGTCCGGCTTGGCCATCAGGCCGCGCATGCCCGCCAGCTGGCGGATCTGCGCCGCGGATCCACGCGCACCGGAGTCGGCCATCATGTAGATGGAGTTGAACGACTTCTGCTCGACCTCGTTGCCCTCTTGGTCGGTGACCTTCTCCTTGCCGAGCTTCTCCATCATGGCGCTGGCTACGCGGTCGTTGGCGTGCGACCAGATGTCGACGACCTTGTTGTAGCGCTCGCCGAAGGTGACGAGACCCGAGGTGTACTGCTTCTGGATTTCCTTGACCTCTTCCTCGGCGCTGTCGATGAGCTGCTCCTTTTCTTCCGGGACGACCATGTCCTCGGCACCGAAGGAGACGCCGGCAATGGTCGCGAAACGGAAGCCGGTGTACATCAGCTGGTCGGCGAAGACGACGGTCTCCTTGAGGCCGACACGGCGATAGCAGTCATTGACCAGTCCGGAGATCGCCTTCTTGTTGAGGTCGCGCTCGACCATCTCGTACGGCAGGCCCTCGGGCAGCAGCTCCGAGAGCATCGCCCGGCCGACCGTGGTCTCGCGCCGCCGCATGACGGTGACTTCCTCGCCGCCCTCGGACGTCTCGACCGTCGGCACCCGCACCGTGACGCGAGCGTGCAGGTCCACCACCTTCGACTCGTAGGCGCGGCGCGCTTCGGCGACGTCGGTGAATACCATGCCCTCGCCCTTCGCGTCGGCGCGTACGCGGCTCATGTAGTAGAGGCCGAGCACGACGTCCTGCGAAGGCACGATGATGGGCTCGCCGTTGGCCGGCGAGAGGATGTTGTTGGTCGACATCATCAGGGCGCGGGCCTCGAGCTGCGCCTCGATCGACAGCGGCACGTGGACCGCCATCTGGTCGCCGTCGAAGTCCGCGTTGAACGCCGCGCAGACCAGCGGATGCAGCTGAATGGCCTTGCCCTCGATGAGGGTCGGCTCGAACGCCTGGATGCCCAGCCTGTGCAGCGTCGGCGCGCGGTTGAGCATCACGGGATGCTCGCGGATCACCTCCTCGAGGATGTCCCACACCTCGGGACCCTCGCGTTCCACGAGCTTCTTCGCCGCCTTGATCGTCGTCGCCAGGCCACGCATGTGCAGCTTGGAGAAGATGAACGGCTTGAACAGCTCCAGCGCCATCTTCTTCGGCAGGCCGCACTGGTGCAGGCGCAACGCGGGGCCGACGACGATGACCGAGCGCCCGGAGTAGTCGACGCGCTTGCCGAGCAGATTCTGGCGGAAGCGGCCCTGCTTGCCCTTGATCATGTCGGCGAGCGACTTCAGCGGACGCTTGTTCGTGCCCGTGATCGCGCGCCCGCGGCGGCCGTTGTCCAGCAGCGCGTCGACCGCCTCCTGCAACATGCGCTTCTCGTTGCGCACGATGATGTCGGGCGCGTTGAGCTCGAGCAGCCGGCGCAGCCGGTTGTTGCGGTTGATCACGCGCCGATACAGGTCGTTGAGGTCGGAGGTCGCGAAGCGGCCGCCGTCGAGCGGGACCAGCGGGCGCAGGTCCGGCGGCAGCACCGGCAGCACACTCATGACCATCCACTCGGGCTTGTTGCCCGAGTCGAGGAACGACTCGACCAGCTTCAGGCGCTTGGACAGGCGCTTGATCTTGGTCTCGGAGCGGGTGCCCTCGACCTCCTGGCGCAGTCTCTCCGCCTCGCCGCGCAGATCGATGCCGCGCAGCAGGTCACGCACGGCCTCCGCACCCATGCGGGCGTCGAACTCGTCGCCGTACTCCTCGAGTGCCTCGAGGTACTGCTCCTCGGGCATGATCTGGCCGCGCTCGAGCGGCGTGAGACCCGGGTCGACGACCACGTAGGCCTCGAAGTACAGGATCCGCTCGATCTCGCGCAGCGTCATGTCGAGCAGCAGCCCGATGCGCGACGGCAGCGACTTGAGGAACCAGATGTGGGCCGTGGGGCTGGCGAGCTCGATGTGGCCCATGCGCTCGCGGCGCACCTTGGTCAACGTGACCTCGACGCCGCACTTCTCGCACACCACGCCGCGGTGCTTCATGCGCTTGTACTTGCCGCAGAGGCACTCGTAGTCCTTCACCGGACCGAAGATCTTGGCGCAGAACAGCCCGTCACGCTCCGGCTTGAACGTCCGGTAGTTGATCGTTTCGGGCTTCTTCACCTCGCCATAGGACCACGAGCGGATCACGTCCGGCGATGCCAGACCGATCCGCAGGCCGTCGAAGTCCTCGGTCGTGCCCTGCTGCTTCAGAAGATTCAACAGATCTTTCATGGTATCCCCGCTGCCGTATCAGTTACCGAAATTGTGGTTCGCGGTCACTGACACGGCGTCAGTCCTGCTCCAGCTCGATGTTGATACCGAGCGACCGGATCTCCTTCAACAGAACATTGAACGACTCGGGCATGCCGGCTTCCATCCGGTGATCCCCGTCGACGATGTTCTTGTACATCTTGTTCCGGCCGTTCACGTCGTCCGACTTGACCGTCAGCATCTCCTGCAGCGTGTACGCCGCTCCGTAGGCCTCGAGCGCCCAGACCTCCATCTCGCCGAAGCGCTGGCCGCCGAACTGCGCCTTGCCGCCCAGCGGCTGCTGGGTCACGAGGCTGTACGGCCCGGTCGAACGCGCGTGCATCTTGTCGTCGACCAGGTGGTTCAGCTTGATCATGTGCATGTAGCCGACGGTGATCGGCCGGTCGAAGGCGTCGCCCGTGCGACCGTCGTACAGCGTCGTCTGCCCGCTGGCCGGCAGTTCCGCCAGCTCGAGCATGCGCCGGATCTCGGGCTCGGTCGCACCGTCGAACACGGGCGTGGCCATCGGCACGCCGGAACGCAGATTGCCGGCCAGGTACTTCACCTCGTCGTCATTGAGCGAGTCGAGATCCTCGTGACGCTCCGCCTCCTCGTGGTTGTAGACCTTGTCGAGGAAGTCGCGCAGCTCGTGCACCTCGCCATTGTCGTCGAGGATGCGGCCGATCTTGTGACCGAGTCCCTTGGCCGCCCAGCCGAGGTGCGCCTCGAGCACCTGGCCGACGTTCATTCGCGACGGCACGCCCAGCGGACTGAGCACGACGTCCACCGGCTCGCCATCCTCCATGTAGGGCATGTCCTCGGTCGGCACGACCGTGGAGATCACGCCCTTGTTGCCGTGGCGTCCGGCCATCTTGTCGCCCGGTTGCAGGCGGCGCTTCACGGCCAGGTATACCTTGACCATCTTGAGCACGCCTGGTGCCAGATCGTCCGGCTGCGTGATCTTCTCCTTCTGCTCGGCGAAGCGCTGCTCGAAGGCCTCGCGGTGCGAGCGCAGCTGTGCCGCCGCCTTCTCGAGGGCCACGTTGGCATCCTCATCGCGCAGGCTGATCTCGAACCACTGGTCCGCGTCCAGCCCTTCGAGGTACGCCTTGGTGATCTTGGTGCCCTTCTTCAGCCCATTCGGTCCCTTGTCGGCGACCTTGTTCACCAGGAGGCTCTCGACGCGCGAGAAGATGTCGGACTCGATGATGCGGCGCTGGTCGTCCAGATCCTTGCGCGCCTGGCGCAGCTCTTCCTGCTCGATCTCGAGCGCGCGGGCGTCCTTCTCGACGCCGTCGCGCGTGAACACGCGCACGTCGATCACGGTGCCGTCCATGCCGGCCGGCACGCGCTGCGAGGTGTCCTTCACGTCCGAGGCCTTCTCGCCGAAGATCGCGCGCAGCAGCTTCTCCTCCGGCGTCAGTTGGGTCTCGCCCTTGGGCGTGACCTTGCCGACGAGGATGTCGCCCGGCTTGACCTCGGCACCGACGTAGACGATGCCGGACTCGTCGAGCTTGGACAGCAGCGACTCCGAGACGTTCGGGATGTCGGAGGTGATCTCCTCCGGACCCAGCTTCGTGTCCCGTGCCACGCAGGTCAGCTCCTCGACGTGAATGGTCGTGAAGCGGTCCTCCTCGACCACGCGCTCGGAGATGAGGATCGAGTCCTCGAAGTTGTAACCGTGCCACGGCATGAAGGCCACGAGCATGTTCTGCCCGAGGGCCAGCTCACCCATGTCGGTCGACGGGCCGTCGGCCAGCACGTCGCCCTTCGCGACCACGTCACCCGGCGCGACCAGCGGTCGCTGGTTGATGCAGGTGTTCTGGTTCGAGCGCGTGTACTTGGTCAGGTTGTAGATGTCGACGCCGGCCTCGCCCTGGGCGGCCTCGTCATCGTTCACCCGGACCACGACACGCGCCGCATCGACCGAGTCGACGACACCGCCGCGTCGCGCGGCGATCGCCGAGCCCGAGTCCATGGCGACCTTGCGCTCCATCCCCGTGCCCACGACGGGCTTCTCGGCGCGCAGCGTCGGCACCGCCTGGCGCTGCATGTTGGAGCCCATGAGGGCGCGGTTGGCGTCGTCGTGCTCGAGGAACGGGATCAGCGCGGCCGCCACCGAAACGATCTGCTTCGGCGAGACGTCGACGTACTGGATGTTCTCCGGCGTCTCGAGCGTGAACTCGTTGTTGTAGCGGCAGGACACCAGCTCGTCCGTCAGGCGGCCCTCCTCGTCGAGCGCGGCGTTCGCCTGCGCGATGACGAAGTTGCCCTCCTCGATCGCCGAGAGGTAGTCCACCTTGTCGGTCACCCGCTGGTTGTCGACCTTGCGGTACGGCGTCTCGAGGAAGCCGTACTTGTTCGTGCGGGCGTACACCGACAGCGAGTTGATCAGGCCGATGTTCGGCCCTTCCGGCGTCTCGATCGGGCACACGCGTCCGTAGTGCGTCGGATGGACGTCACGGACCTCGAAGCCCGCCCGCTCGCGCGTCAGGCCGCCCGGCCCCAGGGCCGAGATGCGGCGCTTGTGCGTGACCTCGGACAGCGGGTTGTTCTGGTCCATGAACTGCGACAGCTGGTTGGACCCGAAGAACTCCTTGATCGCGGCGGCGACGGGCTTGGCGTTGATGATGTCCTGCGGCATCAGGCCCTCGGACTCCACCATCGACAGGCGCTCGCGCACGGCGCGCTCCACGCGCACCAGGCCCACGCGGAAGACGTTCTCGGCCATCTCGCCGACGCAGCGGATCCGGCGGTTGCCGAGGTGATCGATGTCGTCGACCTGGCCGTCACCGTTACGGATGTCGATCAGCACGCGCAGGACGTCGAAGATGTCCTCGTTGTCGAGCACGCCCGAGCCTTCCGGGTTGTCACGACCGACGCGGCGATTGAACTTCATCCGGCCGACGGCCGACAGGTCGTAGCGGTCCTCGGAGAAGAACAGGTTCTGGAACAGGCTCTGGGTCGCCTCCTTCGTCGGCGGCTCGCCCGGACGCATCATGCGATAGATCTCGACCTGCGCCTCGAACTGCGTCTTGGTGTTGTCGATGCGCAGCGTGTTCGAGATGTACGGGCCGCGATCGAGCTCGTTGACGAACAAGGTATCGATCGACTTGACCTTCTTGTCGACCAGCGTCTGCACGAGCTCGGCGGTGATCTCGTCGTTGGCCGACGCGATCAGCTCACCGGTCTCGGGATCCGCCACGTCGTGGCCCAGGATCTTGCCTTCCAGGTATTCCTGCGGCACGGCCAGGCGCTTGACCCCGGCCTTCTCGAGTTCCTTGATGTGGCGCGCGGTGATGCGACGCCCCGACTCGACGACGGTCTTCTTGCCGTCGGAGATGTCGAACTGGGCCGTCTCGCCCCTGAGGCGCTGCGGCACGAGCTCGAGCTCGATCTTGTCCTTCTTGAAATGGAACCTATTCTTCTCGAAGAACATGTCCAGCATCTGCTGGGTATCGTAGCCGAGCGCGCGCAGCAGGACGGTCGCCGGCAGCTTGCGGCGGCGGTCGATGCGCGTGTAGATCGCGTCCTTCGGATCGAACTCGAAATCCAGCCAGGAGCCGCGGTACGGAATCACCCGCGCCGAGAACAGCAGCTTGCCCGAAGAGTGCGTCTTGCCCTTGTCATGGTCGAAGAACACGCCCGGCGAGCGGTGCAGCTGCGAGACGATCACGCGCTCGGTGCCGTTGATGATGAAGGTGCCGGTCTCGGTCATGAGCGGCAGTTCGCCCATGTAGACCTCCTGCTCCTTCACGTCCTTGACGCTCTTGTTGCTCGTGCCCTTGTCGAAGATGACCAGCCGCACGAGTACCCGCAGCGGGGCGGAATACGTCAGGCCGCGTACGCTGCACTCGCGCTCGTCGAAGGCCGGCTTGCCGAGACGGTAGCTGACGTACTGCAGCTCGACGTTGCCCGAATAGCTGACGATCGGCAGAACGGACTGAAACGCGGCGTGCAGGCCCAGGTTGTCGCGCGCGTCCGACGCCTTGTCGGCCTGCAGGAAGTCCCGGTAGGATTCGATCTGCGTCTGCAGCAGATAAGGCGCCTCCAGGACGGAGGTGCGCTTGCCGAAATCCTTCCGGATGCGTTTCTTCTCAGTGAAGGAATATGCCATCGCGGGTCCTCTCTCACCACCCTTGGTCATCGCGGGCACAGGGCACGGATAACTGACTCTGCATCAAGCAGAAAAGGGCCGGCGGGGAACAGACCCCGCCAGCCCGCATTGCTGCGTCAACGAAGCTGGAATGCTCGTTGGACAAGTGCGTCTTACTTGAGTTCGACAGCCGCACCGGCCTCCTCGAGCTGCTTCTTGACCGACTCGGCGTCCTCCTTCTCGATCTGCTCCTTGACGGTAGCAGGGACGCCCTCGACCATCTCCTTGGCTTCCTTCAGGCCCAGGCCCGTGATCTGGCGGATCGCCTTGATCACGCCGACCTTGTTGTCGCCGAAGCTGGTCATGACGACGTCGAACTCGGTCTGCTCCTCGGCAGCCTCGCCCGCATCGCCCCCGCCGGCGGCGGCCGGAGCCGCGGCCACGGCGGCCGCCGCGGACACGCCGAACTTCTCCTCCATCGCGGAGATCAGGTCGACGACCTCCATGACGGTCATGTTCGAGATGGTCTCGAGAATGTCTTCTTTCGAAACGGCCATTTCAGCCTCCTCCACAATATGCAATCGCAAGCCGGGTGGTTGCCCCGGCTGCGCAGTCGTTTACGCTTCGCCGGCCTTGTGCATGCGCACGGCCTCGACCGTGCGTACCAGCTTTCCGGGCACCTCGTTGATCGTACGGGCGAACTTGTCCAGCGGGGCGCGCAGCGTGGCGGCCAGCTGGGACAGGGCTTCCTCGCGCGTCGGCAGGCTCGCCACACGATCCAGCTCGCCCGCGCCGTACACCTGGCCGCCGATGGCGACCGCACGGACCTCGAGCTTGCTGTTCGTCTTGGCGAAATCCTTGATGACGCGCGCCGCCGAGCCCGGGTCCTCCGTGGAGAACGCGAGCATGAGCGGCCCGGTCAGCCCTTCGCTCATACATTCGAACTCGGTGCCCTCGACGGCACGACGGGCCAGGGTGTTCTTCACGACCTTGAGATAGACGTTCTGCGACCGCGCCTGCTGGCGCAGCTGCGTCATCTCGTGGACCGAGATACCCCGGTACTCCGCCGCGACGGCCGAATGCGCCGAGCCGGCGACTTCCGCCACCTCGGTCACGACCGCCTTCTTCTCGTCGAGTGTCAGCGGCATCGAGCACCTCCTGTCGGGGCCGGGCTCAGCAAGCCCTCCCCTCATGAGCCACGTACCCGCTCGGCGAGCGGATACACTCTCGGCGACCGCCGGTCATGCGATGCATACCGCCGGTATCGCCATCTGCGCAGGCCATTAAGCCCGGGATGCCCCGGACACCTGCGGTCTTTGACGCGATCCGGCCGCTGGCGGAACCGCATCTCGCGGCTCCTTCATGGCCAGGTCGTTCAAAGTCTGTCGACGTGGGCGCCTCGCGCCAGCGGCCACCAACGGGTGGCCCGTTTCACGTCTTTCACTCTCACGCCAAGCTCGCCAAGAAGGGACAGGAAATCCGGTCCTTCTTTCCTGGCGTCCTCCGCGCCTTGGCGTGAACCGTCCTGCACGGAACATCCGAAGGCACGGCATTCGAACCGTGCACGGCGCCGGATGTCCTTTACGTGGACAGGCTCGCCTTGTCCAGCTTCAGGCCCGGGCCCATGGTCGAGGACACCGTGACCCGCTTCATGTAGATGCCCTTGGACGTCGAGGGCTTGGCCTTGTTCAGGTCCGACAGCAGCGCCTGGAGGTTCTCCCGCAGGGCATCACCGTCGAAGCCCACCTTGCCGATCGGGACGTGGATGATCCCGTTCTTGTCGGTGCGATAGCGGACCTGCCCGGCCTTGGCGTTGTTGACCGCCTGCGTGACGTCCTGCGTGACCGTGCCGACCTTCGGGTTCGGCATCAGGCCGCGCGGGCCGAGAATCTGGCCGAGCTTGCCGACCACACGCATGGCGTCCGGCGTGGCGATGACCACGTCGAAGTCGATCTCGCCGCCCTGCACGCGTTCGGCCAGGTCCTCGAATCCGACAATGTCGGCGCCGGCCGCCTGGGCCGCCTCGGCCTGGTCTCCCTGCGCGAAGACGGCCACGCGCACGCTCTTGCCGGTGCCGTTCGGCAGCACGGTGGAGCCGCGCACCATCTGGTCCGACTTGCGCGGATCGACGCCCAGGTTGACCGCCGCGTCGATCGTCTCCTCGAACTTGACGGTCGACAGCTCGCGCAGGAGCGCGAAGGCCTCGTCCGCGGCGTACTCCTTGTTCGGATCCACCTTCGAGCGGATCGCCTGCTTGCGCTTGCTCACCTTCGCCATGTCACACGCCCTCCACTTCGAGGCCCATGCTGCGCGCGCTGCCGGCGATGGTCCGCACCGCGGCGTCCATGTCGGCCGCCGTCAGGTCCGGCTCCTTCTGCCGGGCGATGTCCTCGAGCTGCTCGCGCGTGACCTTGCCGGCCTTTTCGGTCAGCTGGCTGCTGCTGCCGCTCTTGATGCCGGCCGCCTTCTTCAGCAGCACGGCCGCGGGCGGCGTCTTGGTGATGAAGGTGAAGCTGCGGTCGCTGTAGACCGTGATGATCACCGGGATCGGCAGACCGGGCTCGACATCCTGCGTCTTGGCGTTGAACGCCTTGCAGAACTCCATGATGTTGAGACCGTGCTGGCCGAGCGCCGGACCGACCGGCGGGCTCGGATTGGCCTTGCCCGCTGCGACCTGCAGCTTGATGTAGGCTGTAATCTTGCGTGCCATTCTCTATGCTCCTGGTCCGGGTCCGGACGCCTGTTCGGCTCCCCGTGCACGATGGAGCCGCCGCCGCTGCGGCAAGCCCCGTTTCAGGCAGACACCTGCGTGTCAGGCCTTCTCGACCTGACTGAACTCCAGCTCCACGGGCGTCGAGCGCCCGAAGATCTGCACGGCGACGAGCAGGCGGGACTTCTCGAAGTTCACCTCCTCGACGACGCCGTTGAAATCGTTGAACGGGCCGTCGGTCACGCGCACGACCTCGCCCGGCTCGAACAGCACCTTCGGCTTGGGCTTCTCCACCCCTTCCTGGACGCGCTGCAGGATGCCCTCGGCCTCCTGGTCGGAGATCGGTGCCGGCTTGTCCGCGGTGCCGCCGATGAAGCCGAGTACCCGCGGCGTGTTCTTCACCAGGTGCCACGTCTGGTCGTTCATCTCCATGTGAACAAGCACGTAACCGGGGAAGAACTTGCGCTCGGACCTGCGCTTCTGCCCGCCGCGCACCTCGACGACCTCCTCGGTGGGCACCATGACTTCACCGAAATAGTCCTCGAGCCCGCTGCGCGCGATGTGCTCCTCGAGCGAACGCTTGACCGACGTCTCGAAGCCCGAGAAAGCCTGGACTACGTACCAGCGCTTCGCCATATCCGTCTCAGCCCCCGATTCCCGTGATCGCGCCGAAGCCCCACGAGAGCAGCATGTCGAGCAGCCAGAGGAAAATCCCCACCAGCAGCACGACGAGCAGCACGATCA
>Ga0209918_1001654_pt1 | contig 11593 bp, 12 predicted proteins | sample SalPonD_shore_MG_FD_185712 | JGI IMG/M metagenome (GOLD analysis project Ga0209918, IMG submission 185712) | Salt pond soil microbial communities from South San Francisco under conditions of wetland restoration - Salt Pond MetaG... | ecosystem: Environmental > Aquatic > Marine > Intertidal zone...
AGCAGGCGGGCGGCGTCGCCCGGGCGGCCCAGGCCGAGCAGGATGCGCGCGCGCAGCAGGATGTCGGCCCGGGTGCCCTCGCCGTAGTCCTGCTGGTAGCGCTGCAAGGCGGTATAGGCGTCCTGGCTGCGCCCCTGCTCCAGGTAACTGCGGATGATCAGGTGGCGCCAATGCGCCAGCCACTTGGCGTCGGGACGCCCGCCGCTCCAGACCAACCGGCGCAGCACCCGCCGGGCGGCCTGCGCGTCACCCTGGGCGAGGTAGGCCTGGGCCTGTTGGGTCCGTGCCCAGCGCACGAAATCGGCGGGCAGCTTGGGCGGCAGGTGGGCCAGACGCTGGACCAGAGAGGCCCAATCCTGGGTGGAGGCATAGATCTGGATGCGCTCGCGCTCCCAGCGCATCCAGCCCTGGGTGTCGGTCTTGGCCGACGGCTGCGCCCGGTCCAGCATGCGCAGCGCCAGCGAGGCGGCCCCGCTGTCGGCCAGGGCCCGGACCTCGGCGAGGTCGGCCTTGCCGACATTGGGCGGGGCGGGCGGGGTCGCCGTCTCGGTCTTCGCCCCGGAGTCGGCCTGCGCCGTGAGGGCCGGCTTGTCCTTGGCGTGGGGCAGGGGCACCGCCGCCGACGCCGCGCCGGGGACCGGCACGAGGCCCGTCAGGAGCAGACAAACGAAAAAACGGGTACCGCCGCGGGGGCGGTACCCGTTGTGCTGTCGGCCGATGCCGGTCACCGTCCCTTGCGGGTCGGGGATGATTACAGCTTTTCTTTGATGCGGGCCGACTTGCCCTGGCGCTCGCGCAGGTAGTAGAGCTTGGCCCGGCGCACGTCGCCGCGGCGCTTGACCTTGATGCTGTCCAGGGTCGGACTGTGCGTCTGGAAGACGCGCTCCACGCCCTCGCCATTCGAGACCTTGCGCACGGTGAACGAGCTGTGCAGGCCGCGGTTGCGCTTGGCGATGACCACGCCCTCGAAGGCCTGCAGGCGCTCGCGGTTGCCCTCGGTCACCTTGACCTGCACCACGACGGTGTCGCCGGGACCAAACGGGGGAACCTCGGCCTTCATCTGCTCGGCTTCGATCTGTTCGATGATGTTGCTCATGACACGCTCCAGCGAATTAGGCGGGCGATTATACCCGCTTGTTCAGTCAGTTTCATGCTCGCGAATGAATTCTTCCAACAGCCCCTGCTGCTCGGCGTCCAGCGCGCGCCCTTCCAGCAAGTCCGGCCGGCGCAGCCAGGTCCGCCCCAGCGCCTGCTTCAGCCGCCAGCGGGCAATCGCCGCGTGGTCGCCGCTGAGCAGCACCGGCGGCACCGCCATCCCCGCCACCTCTTCGGGGCGGGTGTAATGCGGGTAATCCAGCAGCCCCTGCACGAAGGAGTCCTGATCGGCCGAGTCCTCGTGCCCCAGCGCCCCCGGCAGCAGCCGCGTGACGCCGTCGATGATCACCATGGCGGCCAGCTCGCCGCCGCTGAGCACGTAGTCGCCGATGGACCACTCCTCGTCGACCTCGGCACGCACCGCGCGCTCGTCCACGCCCTCGTAGCGCCCGCAGACCAGGATCGTGCCCGGGCGCCCGGCCAGCTCGGCCAGGCCCGCCTGGTCCAGGCGCCGGCCCTGGGGCGACAAATAGGCCACCGGCGTGGCCGGGGCCGCCGCCGCCCGCGCGGCCCGGATGGCCTCGCGCAGCGGCTCGTACAGCATCACCATGCCCGGGCCGCCGCCGTAGGGGCGGTCGTCGACCGTGCGGTGGCGATCGCGCGTGTAGTCGCGCGGATTCCAGCAGGCCAGCTCCAGCAGCCCCCGGGCCACCGCCCGCCCGGTGATGCCCTGCTCGGCCAGCGGTGCGAACATGGGCGCGAACAGGGTGACGACGTCGAAACGCATGCCTTACGGTCCGGGCTCGGGCGAGGCGTCGCTGTCCCAGGCCGGATCCCAGTCGACCTCGATCCGCCCGGCGGCCAGATCCACGCGCCGGACCACCACCTGGGGCACATAGGGGATGAGGCGTTCCAGTTCCCCCTCGCGCACCACCAGCACGTCATTGGCGCCGGTCTCGAGCAGGTGGTCGACCCGGCCCAGGGCCGCCCCGCTCGCGTCGACGACCTCCAGACCAATGAGATCGCTCCAGTAATACTCGTTCGCCGCCGTCGCCGGCAGCTGGTCGCGGCGCACCGCTATCTCCACACCCATCAGGGCGGCGGCGGCGTCGCGCTCGTCGAAGCCTTCCAGGTGCGCCGTCACGCCCTTGCCCTGGCGCCGGCCCCCGGCCAGGGCGTGGGCCTGCCAGCGTCCTTCGCGGCGCAGGTACCAGGGCGAATAGGTCAGAATATTCTCGCGCGGCTCGGTGTACGAATACACCTTGACCCAACCGCGCACACCGTGCAGGCCGGCGATGCGGCCGACGGTCACCATCTCGGCGCCGGGCGGGTCGCTCATGCCCGCACGCCGGGAGCCCGTCACTGCCTCAGGCTTGGGCCTGCTTGAGCAGCTTGGCGACCCGCTCGGACGGGCGGGCGCCCCGGCCCAACCAGTAGTCCGCCCGCGCCTGGTCGACCTTCAGACCGATCTCATTGCCGGTGGCAACGGGATTGAACAAGCCGATGCGCTCGATGTAGCGCCCGTCACGCTTGTTGCGGTTGTCGGTGACGACGATGTGGTAGTAGGGGCGCTTCTTGGCGCCGCCGCGGGACAAGCGAATGGTAACCATTGCCTAATAAATCCTCGAATTAACAAATACATACCGGCCACACGGGACGGACCCGGTGGCCAGGGAACACCAAACCGCGCATTTTACTGGAATTTCGCCAAAAGTGAAGCGCCGCAAGGGCCTGCGGGCCCCGCGGGCGGTGCTCAAAACGGCATGCCCGGCGGCATCCGCCCCTTCATCCCCTTGAGCATCTTGGCCATGCCGCCCTTGCCGGCCTTCTTCATCATCTTCTGCATCTGGCCGAACTGCTTGAGCAGGCGGTTGACGTCCTGGACCTGGGTGCCCGAGCCGGTGGCGATACGCCGCTTGCGCGAGCCGTTGATGACGTCGGGCCGGCGCCGCTCCTGGGGGGTCATGGAGTTGATGATGGCCTCCAGGCGGCGCATCTGGCGGTCGTCGACCTGGTCCTTGACCCCGGCGGGCAGGCCGGCGGCCCCGGGCATCTTGTCGAGCAGGGCACCGATCCCGCCCAGGCTCTGCATCTGCTGGAGCTGCTCGCGGAAGTCCTCCAGGTCGAAGCCCTTGCCCTTGTTGAGCTTCTTGGCCAGCTTCTGGGCCTTGTCCTGATCGACCTTGTGTTCCACCTCCTCGACCAGCGACAGCACGTCGCCCATGCCCAGGATGCGCGAGGCCAGGCGGTCGGGGTGGAAGGGCTCCAGGGCGCTGGCCTTCTCACCCACGCCGAGAAACTTGATCGGCTTGCCGGTGATCTGGCGAATGGACAGCGCGGCGCCGCCGCGGGCATCACCGTCGGTCTTGGTCAGAATGACGCCGGTCAGGGCCAGTGCGTCGTTGAAGGCCTTGGCGGTATTGGCCGCGTCCTGACCGGTCATGCTGTCGACCACGAACAGGGTCTCGGCCGGGTCGACGGCGGCGTGCAGGCGCTGGATCTCGCCCATCATCTGTTCGTCGACGTGCAGGCGCCCGGCGGTGTCGAGGATGAGGACGTCGTGGTGGCGCACCCGCGCCTGCTGGATGGCCCCCTCGGCGATGGCCACGGGGTCCTGGTCGGCCTCGCTGGGGAAGAAATCCACCCCCACCTCGCCGGCCAGGGTCTTGAGCTGCTCGATGGCCGCCGGGCGGTAGACGTCGGCGCTGGCGACCAGCACGGACTTGCCCCGCCGCTCCTTGAGCCAGCGCCCGAGCTTGGCCACGGTGGTGGTCTTGCCCGCGCCCTGCAGGCCGGCCATGAGGATGACGGCCGGGGGGGTGACGTTCAGCGTGAGCTCGTCGTTGCCCGCGCCCATGAGCCGGACCAGCTCGTCGTTGACGATCTTGATCAAGGCCTGGCCGGGGGTGAGGCTCTTGGTGACCTCCTCGCCGAGGGCGCGCTCGCGCACATGGTCGATGAAGTCCTTGACCACGGGCAGGGCGACATCGGCCTCCAGCAGGGCCATACGCACCTCGCGCAGCGCGTCCCTGATGTTGTCCTCGGTCAGCCGGCCGACACCGCGCAGATTGCGCACCGTGCGGCCGAGGCGTTCGGTCAGGCCGTCGAACATGTGGATCCCCGCTTGGGTCTATGAGTGTCGAGCGAAGGCGGACGGCGTCCGTCCGCGAGGGGGGTATTATAGCTTGAAAACCTTGCCGCCCGACAGGCGCCGCACGCGCCGCGAGGCGATGGCCTCCTGGCATTCGGTGAAGATTTCGTCTTCCTCGCCCGGCTTGTTGTGGGTGATGTAGATCTGCGGGTCGTGCTCGAGCTTTTCCAGATCCTCGGCGAGCATCCGCGGGCAGTAGTGGCCCGACGCGCGGCACAGCTGCTCGTCGGCATTGGCGAACGCCGCCTCGACGACCAGCACGTCCAGGCGATCGTGGGCGTTGAGGGCCGCCCAGAAGCTGTCGTTGGTCGTGGTGTCCCCACTGAAGGCGAAGACCCCGCCGGGGCCGCTGACGCGATAGCCCACCCCGGGCACCACGTGGTTGACCGGTATCATCTCCAGGCGCCGCTCGCCCAGGGTGCTGACCTCGCCCGGGGCCATGGTCTGGTAACAGATGACCGGGCGCTCGGGGTGGGGCAGGCGGGCGAAGTCCGGCCAGATGACATTGTTGAAGATATGCTCACGCAGTGCCCGCAGCGTGGCCTCCTGACCGTGGATGACGATCGGCTGCTCGATGCGTTCGAAAATGGAGTCGACCAGCAGCGGGATGCTGGCGATGTGATCCAGGTGCGAGTGGGTCAGAAAGATGTGACGCAGGCGCGACATCGCCTCCAGGCTCAGGTCACCGACCCCCGTGCCTGCGTCGATCAGCACGTCTTCGTCGATCAGCAGGGTCGTGGTGCGCAGCCCCGCCCCGACGCCGCCGCTGCACCCCAGCACGCGTATCTCCATAATCTCCTCGGACGTCCCCGGGCGGCCCGCGCTACGGCCGCGCTCCGCGATGGCAGCGGCGCCCGCCACGGATTGGGCGGTAGCGGCGTTCGAACTGTGCCTGTCGTTGGTATCCATTGCGATGATCCGTGGCGCGACGTGCTGACTAATGCCGCCTCGTCGACGCCGCCATGATGCCAAATTCAAGTAAAACAGAATGGTACAAAGGTCACAAGTCGACCACGCAGGGGCGCATGTGCGCCCGCCGGCGAGGTTGACGCCCCGGGTCCAAATCTGACGCCGGGTGTCCATCGGGCGCCGCGCAAGGCTTCAATGACCGCAGTGGTTGTGCCATCATGCTCGCCTGGCAAGCCATGACCCGACCATGAATACAACAATTGTCAGTCTGATCGCCACCGCCCTGTACCTCGCCGCCGGTCTGTTGCTCGCGGTGCGCCTGTTCAAGCTCCCCGAACGCCTGGGCCCGGCCAAGAGCTGGCTGCTCGCCCTGGGCCTTCTGGCCGTGGTGCTGCACGGGGCCGTCCTGGACGTCGAGGTGGTACTCGCCAACGGCTACGACCTGGGCTTTTTCAATGTCATGTCCCTGGTGGCGTGCCTGGTCGCCCTGCTGCTGCTCGGCGTGTCGGTCTTCCGGCCGGTGGAGAACCTGGGCATCGTCGTGCTGCCCCTGGCGGCCGTGGCGATCGTGCTCCAGCTGCTGTTCCACGACCCGCACGTCGTGCTGCGCAACGCCCCCGTGGGTCTGGACCTGCACGTGACGCTGTCGATCCTGGCCTACAGCATCCTGACCATCGCCGCCGTGCAGTCCATCCTGCTCTATATTCAGGACTCGCATCTGCACAACAAGCACCCCGGCGGCTTTATCCGCATCCTGCCGCCGCTGCAGACCATGGAATCCATCCTGTTCCAGATGATCGTGCTGGGCTTTGCGCTGCTGAGCCTCGCCCTGTTCAGCGGGTTGCTGTTCGTGCAGGACATCTTCGCCCAGCACCTGGTGCACAAGACGGTGCTGTCGATCATCGCCTGGCTGATGTTCGCCGTGCTGCTGTGGGGCCGCTGGCAGTTCGGCTGGCGCGGGCGGATCGCCATCCGCTGGACGTTGACCGCCTTTATCGTTCTGTTCCTCGCCTATTTCGGCAGCAAGATGGTGATCGAGCTGATCCTGGGTCGTTGAGCCGCCGCGCCCGCCGGGCGGGCCGCGCCAGGCTTGACAGTGGCGCGGCCGACCCCCTGTAATAAAACCCATGTCGCCACGAGGAATTCCCTCCCTTGAATGAAATTCCCTTGAGCGTGCTCATCGGCGCGCTCGTCTTTCTCATCGTCCTGTCCGGTTTCTTCTCGGGTTCGGAGACGGGTCTGATGAGCCTGAACCGATACCGGCTGCGCCACCTGGCCAAGGCGCGCCACCCGGCGGCCGTGCGCGCCAACCGTCTGCTCCAGCGCCCGGAACGTCTCATCGGCCTCATCCTGCTCGGCAACAACCTGGTCAACATCCTCGCCTCGGCCATCGCCACCGTGATCGGTCTGCGCCTGATGGGCGAGACCGGCATCGCCATCGCCACCGTCCTGCTGACCTTCGTCGTGCTGATCTTCGCCGAGGTCGGGCCCAAGACCCTGGCCGCCCTGCGGCCCGAGCGCTATGCCTTCCCCGCCTCCTTCGTGCTCGACCCGCTGCTCAAGATCCTCTATCCAGTGGTGTGGATCATCAATCAGATCGCCAACGGGCTGTTCCGCCTGCTCGGCGTGCGCCCCGACGCCGCCGCGGAGTACGACCTGAGCACCGAGGAACTGCGCACGGTGGTCAACGAGGCGGGCGCCATGATCCCGCGGCGCCACCAGAAGATGCTGCTCAGCATCCTCGACCTGGAGAAGGCCACGGTCGAGGACATCATGGTGCCGCGCAACGAGATCGTCGGTATCGACCTGGAGGACGACCTCGAGGAGATCATCACCCAGCTCATCGACAGTCAGCACACCCGGCTGCCAGTGTTCGACGGGGACATCGATCACGTGGTCGGCATCGTGCATCTGCGCAACGCCCTGCGCCTGTTCGACGACGGCCGGCCCGACAAGGGCAGCCTGCGCGGCATCGCCCGCGAGCCCTATTTCGTCCCCGAGGGCACGCCGTTGAACACGCAGCTGCTGAACTTCCAGCGCGTGCGCCGGCGTATTGCGCTGGTCGTCGACGAGTACGGCGATATCCAGGGGCTGGTCACGCTGGAGGACATCCTCGAGGAGATCGTCGGCGAGTTCACCACCGACCCGGCCGCCAACATCAAGGACGTCGTCTTGCAGGAGGACGGCAGCTACCTGGTCGACGGCGGCGTGAGCATCCGCGACCTCAATCGGCTGTTCCAGTGGGACCTGGCCGCGGGCGGGCCCAAGACGCTCAACGGCTTGATCATCGAGTACCTGGAGACGATCCCCGAGCCCGGCACGAGTCTGCTGCTCGGCGAACATCCGGTGGAGATCGTTCAGACCGCGGCCAATGCGATCAAGACCGTGCGCATCGACCCCCGCCTGCAGCGTGGCACGCAAGCGCCGTTATCCCACACGGGGCCGGGGGTCCCCTCCGACGATTGAGGCCGGCGCGGCGGGCACGGCCGGCCGGCGCAGTTGTACAAACGGATTAATTGCGGTCTATAATGCCAAGACAAATAAAGACTTTTTGGAGTTCGTCGGGTGTCCAAGCTGACGTTGTCGTTCAAGGGGAGGATGCTGAAGGTCTTCCCCGTGGTCCAGGGGGACATGTATATCGGTAGCGACCCGCAGTGCACGGTCCATATCGACAGCCTGGCCGTCCAGCCCCGCCACGCCCGCCTGCATACCCAGGGCGACGAGTCGGTCCTGTTCGATATGGACAGCCCCGACGGCACCTTCGTCAACCAACAGCGCATCGACGAGCACCCGCTCAAGGACGGGGAGATCATCCGCGTCGGCAAGCACACCCTGACCTTCTCGTTCGAGGAGATGCTCGAATCGGAGATCGAGGCACAGACCCCGGCCCCCAGCCCGGCACCCTCGAGCCCCGCGCCCGAACCCGAACCGGTTCCCGCAGCCACGCATGAGAACCGCCAGGCCTGGCTGCAGATCATGTCGGGACAGAACCTGGGCAAGACGCTGAGCCTGCACCGGGCCATGACCAACCTCGGCAAGCCGGGCGTGGTGACGGCCGTGATCGCCCGGCGCGCCGAGGGCTACTTCATCTCCCACCTCGAAGGCGATCACCCGACCCGGGTGGGCGAGGAGCCCCTGGGCGAGAAGGCGCGCAAACTCGACGATGGCGACATCATTCAGATCGGCAACGTCAAGATGCAGTTCTACTACGAGTAGAACCGCGCCGCGATGACCACTCCCTCCGACAAGCCCGAGCAACGCCACTTCACGCGCATTCCCTTCGATGCCTGCGTGGAGATACGCCGCGGCGTGGAGCCGCCGCGCGAGGGGCGTTTGCTGGACATCTGCCTGAAGGGTGCCCTGTTCACCCGGCCCGCGGATTGGCCGGTGGAGGTCGGCCAGGCCCTGTCGATCGCGATCCGCCTGGACGACAGCCCCATCGTCATCGCCATGGACGGTCACATCGCCCACGCCGACGCCGAGCGTATCGGTTTCAGCCGGGAGCACCTCGATGTCGACAGCGCCGCGCATCTGCACCGGCTCATGGAGCTCAACCTCGGCGACAGCGCCCTGCTCGAGCGCGAGCTGCACGAGCTGCTGAACGTCACACCGCGCTGAGCGCCTCGTCCAGACGGCCCACCGCCACCACATCCAGCCCCTGCATCGGTTTCTTGGGCGCATTGGCCTTGGGCACGATGGCGCGCTTGAAGCCGTGCTTGGCCGCCTCGTGCAGCCGATCCTGGCCGTTGGATACCGGGCGAATCTCCCCCGCCAGGCCCACCTCGCCGAACACCACCAGCTCCTTGGGCAGGGGACGGTTGCGCAGGCTCGACATCACCGCCATGAGCACGGCCAGGTCTACGCCCGTTTCGGTCACGCGCACGCCGCCGACGACGTTGGCGAACACATCCTGATCGTAGGTCGCCACGCCGCCGTGACGATGCAGCACCGCCAGGAGCATGGCCAGGCGGTTGTGCTCCAGGCCGAGCGTGACGCGCCGGGGATTGGACAGGTGAGACTCGTCGACCAGGGCCTGCACCTCGACCAGCATGGGCCGACTGCCCTCCAGCGTGACCATGATGACGCTGCCGGGCACCGGCTCGCTGTGACCGGACAGGAAGATGGCCGAGGGATTGGTCACCTCGCGCAGCCCCTTGTCGGTCATGGCGAACACGCCGAGCTCGTTGACCGCCCCGAAACGGTTCTTGATCGCGCGCACGACCCGGTAGCGGTTGCCGCCGTCGCCTTCGAAGTAGAGCACGGTGTCGACCATGTGTTCGAGCACGCGCGGCCCGGCGATGGTGCCCTCCTTGGTCACGTGACCGACCAAGAACACGCAGGTATCGGTCTGTTTGGCGAAGCGCACCAACTGCGCGGCGCTCTCGCGCACCTGTGCGACCGAACCGGGCGCCGATTGGAGGACGTCGGTGTAGACGGTCTGAATGGAATCGACCACGGCCACCTTGGGCCGCTCCCGCTGGGCGGTGGCGATCATGGCGTCGACCCGCGTCTCGGCCAGCAGGCGGGTGTCGGTCATGGGCAGGCCCAGGCGGTGGGCGCGCAGGCTCACCTGCTGGAGGGATTCCTCGCCGGTGACATAGAGAACCTTGAAGCGTTCGGCCAGGCGCACCAGGGTCTGCAGCAGCAGGGTCGACTTGCCGATGCCGGGGTCACCGCCGATCAGCACCACCGAGCCCGGCACCAGGCCGCCGCCGAGGACGCGGTCGAATTCGCCCACCCCGGTGGGCAGCCGCGCCACATCGTCGGGCGCGACCTCGGCGAGCGACTGGACCCGCCCCTCGGCCGCCTCGCCGGGATAGGTGCTGAAGCGGCTCGCGCGGGCGCCGGCGGCGGCCACGGCGACCTCGACGAGCGAATTCCAGGCGCCGCAATCGGGGCACTGACCGGCCCACTTGGGCTGCTGCGAGCCGCATTCGGTACAACTGTAAGCGACCTTCCCCTTGGCCAAGGTTTCCCGCTCCTGTGCGTCGTCGGTAATCCAAACCGCTGCGGCGCCCGCAGGCGCCGCACGTGTTCGTTCAATAGTTGCCCGGCCGCTAGCCCTCGGGCAGCAGGCCGCGGTAGACCACCCCCTGGCGGGGCTCGGCCATCCAGTCGGCGACGCGCTCGCGCCAGGCCAGATAGTGGGCGGTGTCCTTATGGGCGCGCGCCTGCTCGGCCGAGCCATAGGCCTCGTACAGCACGAAGGCCGTCGGGTCGTCCTCGGACTGCATCACGTCGAAGCGCCGGTTGCCCGGTTCGCGCACCGAGGCCTCGTGGTTGGCGCGCGCGGCCTCGATGAACTCCTCCACGTGCTCGGGCTTGACCTTCACGTATACCAGGGTGACATGCATGGCCGAGGCCTCCCGCTGTGCCGGTGATGTCCGGGCGGTCGCCGCGCCCGACCCCGGCCGTCGCTATTGCAGCGCGTACAGGGCCCCGCCGGCATCGAGAAAATAGACCGACCCGCCGGCGGCCGTGGGGGCCGCATAGATCTTGTTGTCCGAGCGGAAGCGCCACAGGCGCTTGCCCGAGTCGCGCTCGATGGCGTACAGGTAGCCGTCGGTGCTGCCGACGTAGAGGACCTTGCCGGCGAGCACGGGCGAGGAATACAGCGGCGCATCGGCCGTGAACTGCCAGCGCACCTTGCCGTCGGTCGTGTTCAACGCGTACAGGCTGTCGTCGGTGCTGGCCACGTAGACGGTGTCCTCGCTCACCGCCGGGGAGGCGTAGATCTTGTCGCGGGTGCGATAGGCCCAGCGCTTCTGCCCGGTGTTGATGTCCACGGCATAGAGGTGATGGTCGCCGCTGGCGAAATACACCGAGTCCCCGCTCACCGCCGGCGAGGAGAACACGCGCCCGCCGGTGCGGAAGGTCCAGCGCTCCTTGCCGGTGGCGGCATCGAGCGCGTACAGGCGTGTGTCGTCGCAGCCCACGTACAGCGTCCCGGCGCTCACGGCCGGCGAGGAATACACCGCCCCCTGGGTCTTGTGCACCCAGCGCTGCTCGCCCGTCTGCGCATCCAGGGCATAGACGTTGCCGCCGGTGCTGCCGAAGTAGACCGTCCCGGCGCTGACGGCCGGGGATGAATAGACCATGCCGTCGGCCTTGAAACGCCACTTCAGGTGTCCGGTTTGGGTGTCCAGGGCGTAGAGGTGGCCATCGTCGCTGCCCACGTACAGCGTCTGGCCGCGCACCGCGGGCGAGGACTCGACGTTGTTGCCCGTCTTGTAGCGCCACAGTTCCTGGCCCTTGGCGTCAACGGCAATGACCTCGCCGGCGGCATCGCCCCAATAGACCCGCCCGTCGGCGGCCAGCGGCGCGCCGTAGGTCTTGGCGCCGCTCTTGGCCTTCCACTGCAGGCGATCGAGGTGCTCCACGCCGAAGGCCTGGGCCGCGCCGCTGTGGGCGGCATCGCCCCGGAACATCGCGCTCGGG